>Ga0210059_1009700_pt1 | contig 14992 bp, 6 predicted proteins | sample Ectturendosymbi2_FD_188042 | JGI IMG/M metagenome (GOLD analysis project Ga0210059, IMG submission 188042) | Ecteinascidia turbinata endosymbiont from Florida, USA - Sample 2 (SPAdes) (version 2) | ecosystem: Host-associated > Tunicates > Ascidians > Unclassified | place: Key West, Florida...
TGAAAGCGTAACTTTAAAATTTGATTGCAAAGAAGATCCACTTAAATAAATTTTTGGGAAAAGAGCATTCGATGAACTTATCGTGTCATGATTTATCAGAACTTTTCCTGGCTCCAAAGAATATACTCAATGGCTTGACTTTACTTTAACGTAAGTTGGTTCCACATCGGCCAGCAATCTATGTCGAAGACGAAATGGAAGGGTAGTAACAGAAACCCTCTTTTCAACGAAGAGAAGGATGGCAGTTTGTCCTCGTTATTTCGAGAAAGTGTTGCTTGAAATACCTTAATACTGAAGCTGACGTTGATGACTGGTCGGTGACCTTTGCTACTGAGTCACATGACTGAACGAGGTATCGGATGACGTTTAACAGAGATAGCTCTGAGCTTGTCTACATTTTGGAAATTCGCCGCTGGTTGCCTGTGATAAAACATAAGCGTCTGTAACAACTGTAGAACATTGATTGTTTGACATTAACTAAGCATTGTTGTCATTATAGGGTTTATGACAACATAGCATTGTGCTACAAATAATTGAATACAACATTGGTTTGAAATTGGTCCTTCAAAAATAAGCACGGCCGTTTAATGTTGATTACGACTGAAAGGGGACTTGGGGCCATCATAACGAAAATTTCCCTATCACTACTGTATGCAATAGGCCTACCGTTGAATAGAGCTTCACCAAGTTTAAAGTTGATCAAAACGTTTCGCAGATCTGCTATGACTGATGAAACATTAGCAAATCGGCAATGATATCCATTGAAAGCGAAACTGCAAAAACAAGATATGACCGAGTTGATAAAAACATTTGCATTTTTGAAAATTAGGAAAAAGTCATTTTCCAAGCTTGAAATTTAGCAAATGCTAAAGTCTGTCTGCTTCACATGTTGTATTGATACTGTAGAAACATGCCTTTATCATCTTGTGTTGAAATAAGTTTTGTTTTTGAATATTTAAATATTATGTGTTAAATCCAACATGTTGTATAATGGGGGCACCAAAGTCTAACTTTGGGTGGTCCCAAACCACCTTGCATCGACCCTGGTCATTGTTCTCCATAAAACGTCTTTGGACTCAAACTTCCCTTCTACACACAAGAGCTCTTGTATTGACATGTGTGTCATTTAACAATAACTTCGAGAAAGATTTTACAGTACAGTTTACAGAAAGTTGCAGTCTGAAGGTTAAAGCAAAGTTATTCTACTCCAAAAACTTCAACTACCTTTAACATTAAAGGTAGTTGTTGAAACCACTGCTTGGCCGCACTAGATCTCGGGGCAGGTGTTGAGCAGCCATTCGATTGTCTCATCTTCCGGAACCGTCAGGCCATACAGTCCATGGGGAGGTCGATGGATTGGACATTGAAGGACAACACGGTCGACGATTTGTTCTTCTGCGCCACACTAAACAGGCTGCAGAGGAGGCCGTACCTCACTTGTACATAGAGGAGCGGAAACGCCCGACACCGGTGCGTAGGCGGTTAAGCCGGACCCAGGCTATTCTTGGGAGGGTCGCTCTGGGGGGGTGAGTGCTGGTGTCGGGGATGAAATTGTGGAGTCTTGTGGGGCTGTCCGCCCGCCCCGAATTCCAATGGTGATCCACTCACTGCGCCACAAGTATGTTATTGTTGTCAGATGAACTGATGAGTTGTTGTGCGGTGGGTACAAATGGGTGTTGCGATTTGAGGCGCCGTGCGTTTGCACTCAATGGACGGGTGAGCGCTGAGTGGAGTAGGTGTCCAGGCTCCATGGCACGGCATGCTAGAGACAGTTTGGCATCACTGCAACGACGCTCAGCAGATTGGATGCCTACGAGCATTGGAAGGTTGTCCGCTGATGTAGGACGCAGGCATCCAGACACAATTCGCAAGGCATCGTTGATGGCGGGGTCATGAGGCAGATGTGAACACTGTAGCACCAGACAGGCACGCAGTACTCTGCAGTTGAATCGACCAGGGCTAGAGTGGGTGTTCACAGAGCGGTTGCAAAAGCACCCCAACCAGAACCAGTAAACCACCTCAGGAGCGCAACGCCCGATGTCAGCGTGAGGTTAGGCGTCGGAAGGGGATCAAGGCTTCCCCTGAATTTGAAATTTGACAGTTTCCTATTACTTTTTAGCGAAAAAATTTTGAGTTCTTAGTTTCGAGTGGTTAAAATGAAATTTTAAGTGTGAAATGAACATGATTGTCAAAAACTAACCTCCACTTGAGTGTCACATTCCTCACGCTGTTCACTGCAATCAGAGCGTTGGCAATCCGGAATGAGGTGTCGTGGGCCAGGTTCGATCACAAAATCTGTGATGCTGTTGCAGCGGCTTCACTTCGCGGTGCAATCTGTTGAAAAACGTGGAATAATTTTTTCAGCTATATAGTTAATACAATGAGTGGTTGAAAGATTTTATCAAATTTTGCTTACACCATTTTCATGTGTGCATTTCCTAAAGGAGAGTCGCGGGGGCAGCAGCCCAAAATGACTCCTTAAACCTCACGGTTAACAGCAATTTCAGGTAATTTTGCTGGCTCCAGACCAAAACGGGACCAAGGAAGATTTTCAGAAATTAACCTCGAATCACAATCGTGTGCAATGATTTACTGGAAATAATAAAAAAGCGAAAACAAAACAGCCTTCAGTAATTACACAACGTTTTGAAAAACAAAATCCTCAAATTTTGCACTTGGCCACTAGTCTTACTTCGTATTCATCGTGCTGTTCACACTGTTTGTTCCGCTCACACTCTGGTCTTGGCTCGCCAACATCCGGTTCGAGTTGCTCAACTTTGCTGTTGACGAAGCTACTGCTTGGTTGAACATTCTGGAAAAGACACAACGGTTCGTGTGTCAACATATTTTAGCAAATACGTTGGTGGCGTCTGTACTTTGTTGCAACAGCTCACTAACACTTCATATGAAAGACACTGTCTATCGAAAGAAACCCTTTTTCAGCGTAGAATCAGACACTAAGATCTTACAGAGTACATATTTCGCCTACGAAGTAGGCATCATCAGCTCTAATTCAAATAGAACCATTTCATATGGGAAATATACACCTGAAATGTCAACTGAACATCAAGAATTACTTCGTAAGACCTATTTCAATAGATTTTTCATCATTTTCATGTCCGCATGGCCTCTAAGGAGGGTTGCGGAAACGTAGCCTTAGAAGGACTCAAGTACCTTACGGTCAAAAGCAATTTCAGATAATTCTGCTCGCTCCACACCAAAACGGCCCAACAAGGTCGGAGAAGTAGTCACTCCAACTGGTCCTTTGATGATCTTTGGGCCGCTTTCCCGTGGGCGTAGCCAGCAGGACCTTGCCAATCCTTCGCAGGGCATTATGGACACATGGTTGAACCAACGTAGGGATCTCTTGATTCGGAGAAGTGGTTCGACATTCAAGGCTCTGCAAATTTCACAGCTGTGCTATTTGCCGCAATGTGTCACATCGTGGACTCTTTGCAAAATTACCATTATGCAGCTGTACTTGGGGTAATATTCTTTCAGTGATTACCCAAGATTCATGGTCATGGATAAGGATTGCAATAAAAACCGATCTAATAACCGACAGCTTTGTGGCGTTTGAAATTCAAGTTTTGTTCTCAAATAGCGATAAAGCTCACGCACAACTGCGTTTGCTTTACCGATCGGTGTATTAATCTTGTACTGCTTTCCCTCACTCGTGAATACCACCCTTTGATACTTGAACTTCTCTACCTGCTGCAGTGTATTGCCGCTCACTTGCAGCATGCACTGCCTTGAGCTTCTACAGAGACATACCTCTGTCTATTTCATGCTGATTTTCATTCCATCTTGGTGGCACGCAGCAGAAAACCGATCGAGCGGAAACTGAAGACCCTGTTGGGAAGATTAACCAAATCGTCCACAAAACATAAATTAAACGGTTGATCCTGCAGCTCCCATCTGTGATACCATCATCGACTCGGCTGTGACTGTCTATCCAATTCATGTAGACTATGAAGAGGAGTGGTGACAGCACACACACCAGTAGTCCAACACTAACGGTGAACGGTTGTGATTCAACTCCTCCGATACGAACACAAACTTTTGAGCAAGAATACAGTGACTTGACGGCCAGTAACAGGCGGCCGTCAACACCGTTTTCACAGCGACACTCCCCAAAGCTTTTCACGACGAACCCGGTCGCATACTTTCTCGAGGTAGACTAAACATAACATACATAAAGACGTCTTTGGTATATTCCTAAAATGGTTTCTTTCCTGTTTCCATTCTTGTGTATAGGCATGATCACCCCAGTTTGCCAATCTTTTGGTGCTTTCCCAGAACACAAGGCCACTTGACACACGGGAGTCAGCCAAAGAACTCCTCGATTCAAGGCTTTGAGCATTTCACTTTGGATTTCATCACAGCCTGCATCTTTTCCAGCTTTCAGTGTTTTGGCAGCAAGGAAGACTTCGTCTGCAGTGAGTGCGGATCCAGACTAAGCGTTTGTGGGGGCCGTCAAATAGGAGGGCGTAAAATGGTCTTCATTTGTTTCAATACCAAAGGTTGTCAATGACAATCGTTGGATTTCACACAAATTGTTTACCTTTCTTAGGCCACGAAAGTGGTTATTTTTTGTTCGAACTGTGCGATCTTTGAAGGAATAACCACAGCAAGCGCTTTCTATCATTATTTCAGAAAACCTTTGAAGTGGGTCCCAAATGATGGACCTCATTTATCACCAGCTACACATGACTGAGAACACAGCTAGTGTCCCAAACAATCTCTTGTATCTACAACAAGTATTTAAAAGATATACCATAAAGCATGCTGCGCGCTTGTGTTTGACACCGTTTTGGCTATTATATCCCTAGATCAGAAAAAGAATGCCTGAAACGTATTCACGACCTGAGAAGTAGTATGGTTCTTCTTACACTTGGATGTAACAACTCAAGTCCCACGATACGAGTTTATAAAAAGCTAAATGACGAGCACGTTTATGTAGACGCAGCTTGTGCAGTTACATGTACATGGAAAACATATTTATTGCTGAAGTGACAATTCACACAACCCCATTTTAGGTAGCTCTGCTGGTTATGGTGAAAAGCGATCTCATAATCGCATGATAGATTCACACTGGACCTAAAAGCATTTTGCCCTAGAATACATTACCGCCACTAATATAGGCAGAATTTCAATCTAGTGTTTTAATACCTTTTTACATATTTCGACATTGGATTGATAATGTGCAGAAAAAAACATCAATCCCACTAGGTTGTGACAAAAGTCCCGGTTAAGGAAAAAAGTTGTGACAATCTTCAACAGAATTGTGAGCAGGTGGGCTGAGCTCCCCGCATTCACGATCACTACCTCCAAACTCAAGCTTTTGTTTCCCCAGCAGTCATTTTCCAAATCATTTTATACTTCTACGAAGCCCCGCAAATCAGGGTTGCGGAGTCGGAGATATATTTTGGTAACTAGGAATCGGACATTTTACCTCCAACTCCGACCTTTCCAAAATACCCGACTCCTTAACATAAAGGGAATGAAATTTGACTGTTAAAATAAATGGAAGTCGTGGTGCACCGCAAGAAATCTCTGTTTCAACAAAAGTTTCGAAAAAGATTGTTCCATTTCAACAGGAATTCCCAATTTAGAAGTGTGATTTAAAAAATGCTCCAATTGGATATTCGGAGTCGGCGTCGGACAAAAAAATCCGACTGTGACTCCATCCAACAACGTCCGACTCCGCAAAACAAGCTTAAATCCACCCCAATGCTAATGCTCTGGCGATGGATCTGCTTCTATCCAGGCCAGCAAACACAGGTGAGAATCAGTCTATAACCAATTTGAAACCATGTATCTCTGCCAACACTACAGTAAGTAAAAAAAGTTAGTTTTCACCAGATTGCATTTCTGCTCAAATTTATGTGATGTAAGCGGAATGACCCAAGTCTAAGCCGCGCAATTTCCTCTCGGTTGCAGGTTTTTCTAACCATGCCACATTTGTCTGTTCGTCGCCAGTGTGTGTTGTCTAACAGGTTTGCAATTGCAACAAAAGGATCAAAACCATATAGCCATCGGTCACTGCTGCCAGGTGTGTGGCCAGATGGCGGCAAAAGGCGCCGTCGTCCCCCACATTTTGAACTGCAAATATTGAACCTGTGAGCATAACTTGTCATGACCGCGTAAAGCAGGCCTGCACAACACACGGGCCACATGCGGCCCGGGAGAGCTTACTCAATTGCAGAAATTGTTGCACAATTCCGACTTCGGATAATTAACAACATAACCATCTCTAGCCTCGCAGCAAGTTTCTGAGGAATCTCTCTGCTTTCGTACTTCTGCGATGATAAGAACTTGCAGTACGTGTCTAGTTTTCCGTAGTGTACAAACGATGCCTCAAGAACGGCGTCCCGCAGGGATCCGTCCTGGCACCCCTTTTCTTCAATATCTACATCTCTAACTTGCCAAACACCGTCTCCCGAAAGTATGCGTACGCTGATAATCTAGCAATCATGCATGCTCACGGGGACTGCCAGGCAGTGGAAGGTGTGGTTAGCAAAGACATGGAAATCGTAAGTGAATACCTCCAGACCGGGAAGCTAAAGCTCAGCACTACAAAGATGGTGTCGGCAGTCTTCCATCTGAACAACACGGACGCTAAACGTGAGCTAAATGTCAACCACAACAAAGAAACCTGCCCTATTGCTCCGAGCCCAAATACCTTGGAGTAATGTTGGACAGGTTGCTCACATATCGTCGACATCTCAAGCAGTGGTGTAGGAGGTGGGAGTGCAGAGAGTGCAAGCGCACCTCCGAAAGTCTTCATTTGTTGAAAATCCGGGAAAAATCCCTGAAAATCCGAACAAAATCCCAAATGTCCTTAAAAATCCTTGAAAATATGGGCAAAAATGGCTCCCAACGTTGTTTGACTTCAAAATATGGCGTCCAACGTTTGCAGGAACAAGTGAAGACCATTTTTTAAGAGGTCACTCCAGAAAACGGTCGGCAAAAGTTCCACGACAACTTTTTGGGATAATTTGGGCAAAAACCCTTTGCACCCTCAAAAATTTGCTTTCTCCTACACCAGGGGTGTACAACCTTTTGCTATTGCCGGCTGCATTACTTGTATTTGTATGAAGTACGGCCGCCAATCAGTTCGAGTTATATTTATGTGATACGTGTAATTAAAGAATAGGTTTTATCCGGTATATGTCACATTGCGTATTCATTCTAAAACTCTTTGTGGCATTACCATCCAGATTGTTGCGTATCGTGTCGACTGATTTTCTTGCCTTGCGTTTGTTTTGCTTCAACATACGCCAGCACGGCCGCCAAATCTTATATTTCATATTGCATGTAGACGGCGGCAAATTTCATTATCGAAGGCTGCATACTGCAGTACGGCCGCAGGTTGTGCACCGTTGTCCTACACCTATGATCTCAAGTCACTTCGCAAAAAGTTGACATCACGCGTCGCACTCTTGAGGTGGCTTGCCAGCTCGGGCTGGGGTGCTAGGGCAAAAACGTTGCGAACAGCCACCTTAGCCCTTGTCCATTCAATAACAGAGTATTGCGCTCCTGTCTGATGGGGCAGAGCTCGCACCCCAGCTCATTGACCCCGCCATCAACGACACCTTGCATATTGTGGCTGGATGCCTAGGTCCTATACTAGTCGACAACCTTCCTATCCTCACGGGCACCCAACCTGCTGGGATTCGTCGCAAAGGAGCCCCACATTCTCTACCACGCCGTGCCATGGCTCCTGGACATCTGCTCCACAGCCCACCTGTCTACCGAGTGCGAATGCACGGCGTCGAAAATTGACACATCCATTTGTACCCGCTGCCAGGGTCGCCAGATTCGTCTTTTTTAGGCCAAATTTCAGATATTTGGCCTCGTTTCAAGTTGGTTAGCTTAAAAAATTTTAGTTGGCTTTTTAACCTTTTTTAGCTTCATCTCAAGTTGGTTGGCCTTCAAAATTTGTTTGGCCTTTTGGCTCTTTTTTGGCCTTTTCTCACTGAAATAGGTACCTGTGACTACTATTCAATTTTTTGCGGCAAGACATTTGCAAAATTTTTGTCATAAATGGTATATTAGACTAACGTCCACGTTCTGATATTAGTAATATTTTGCGTAATCACTGGAAATGCGTGCACTCACTGCGTAGTGTGTATTGTGCTGTAAACACTAAGCAAGCTCATCGCTTGCAGACAGGACTGTGTCTCCGCCATAGAAATGCGACAAAGGCGTGGAGGAAGTGGAAGGGTTCTTATGATTCTGTTCGTCAGTACAGAAGTGAACGGGAGAGACTTCCGTGCAGAAAGTTTCCGGGGGATCAGTATGCAAACGGACGCACTGTTTTACCCATAGTGTGCAATCTCACAAACCATGAAAATTCAGACAAGCATCAGTAATGAGCTCTAGTACAATGCCGAGCAAAACATAATCTTTTCGAAGAAAATTTTTTTTGATATTCTTGTAATTTAAATGTTTTTTTGTGACAAAGGAATGATAATACCACAAATGCAATTTCGCTTTTTTTCTTGCCTCTTTTTAGCACTGCTTGGCTTTTCATTGAAATTTTCATCTGGCAACCCTGCCCGCCGCACAATAACTCATCAGTTCATCTGACAACAACAAAAATAGTGCGGCGCACTGGGCGGATCACCAATGGAATGAGGAGTGGGCGGACAGGTCGAGACTCCGTATGTTCAGCCCCGACACCGGCACACACCCTCCTGGAATGTCCCTCCCAAGAACAGCCTGCATCCGGCTTAACCGCCTCCGCACCGGTATCGGACGTTTCCGCTCCTGCTTGTACAAATGAGGTATGGCCTCCTCTGCGGCCTGCAAGTGTGGCGCAGAAGAACAAACCGTCGACCATGTTGTCCTCCTATGTCAAATCCATCGACCTCCCCATGGTCTGCACGGCCTGTTGTTCTGGATGATGAGTCAATTGAATGGCTGCTCAACGCCTGCCCCGAGATCTAGTGCGGCCAGCCGGCCAAGCAATGGATAGTAACAACTGGCGCAAACGACCAAGAAGAAGGCACACAAATGGTGAAAGTAAATCGAACGCAGTTTATTTCACAGGGGAAGGAGTTTCGCGTTTTTGTGCGTCAAACGCGCAACTAGTTTCCCTGTAAAATAAACTGTGATCGATTTACTTTCACCGTTTTGTGGCGTACAACTTCGGATAATTACTTGTCGTTTCAGAATTTCTTCCAAACTACAACGAAATAGACTTTTGCGGCCCGCCGAAAATTTAAATTGGTCAATTTGGGCCTTCGAGCTTTCTGAGTTGTGCAGGCCTGGCGTAAAGGCAATTATTCATTCCACCAAGCTGTAGGTAGCTGAAAAAATTCGCCAAAGTTTCTGCGTTAGAGCTGAGTACCATGGTTTGTTAAGGCGCATCGCACCACGTAGTGATTCAAAGCTACACTGCGCTATCCCCTTTGCTACGCTGCGCTATAAATCTGGCGTCAGTTGTAAGTTTTCAGTATTGCATTCTTATTTTCACTACTGCCGTTCCTTCCAGTGCTTCCATCAGGCATTAAAGATGAACTTGTAACAAAAACAGACCCAGTTTTCACAGCTCAGCCGCAAGTCGAGAACTGTGCTAACGAAAGCCAAGCGACAGCGTTTGTGATGATTACATAACCTGAGTAAGGCTGGGCATTTCTGACGCGGGAAAGAAATAACGGAACACTGGAACAGTATTATTGTTACAAAAGAATAGCATTGTTGATACTATTCGATATAGAAGCAGGATGAAAGACCGGCACATAAACCGTGAAGTTTAACGAAGTGTAAAGCATTGCTCAGTTTAGAGTATTTTTTGTATCTGTTTCTTCTTCGATAGGCGCCATAAAGAGGCGCATTAATATGAAATAGACGCCACAGACGTTTGGGGAAGCAGTTGCCACAAACTGCCCACCCTGGATCCGCTATTGGTTGCAGTGATGGTTTTTTCCTCCCTCAAATGTACTTCATGCTTGTTCTGTGGTGTAATAGTGACTGGGTTTAAAAGATCTTTGAAATACTCTTTCCATCTACCAAGGATATCATTCTCATTTCTGAGTAAGACACCATTTGGTCTTTGATGGATCAAACAGCATGACATCATTTGTCGTAAACAGCTGCCACTCCACCTACGCGACCGCTGTGGATTCCGGGAGTTCTCGGAACAAGGACGATACTCTGTCCGAAAAGGTCTTTTTTACACCTTTGTCCGCCAGGAACTCCCACTTTATTCGGCAGGATCTCCTGGTTCTGCACGTTTGTGTAGCAGTAACGTCGCCAGTCCAGAATTTTGGTGGATGCTAATCTTTTGACTTTAGTGAAAATAAGTTGAATGCGCTTGAAGAAAAAGTGCAGCTACGCAATGAGATGAATCAGAAAACAAATCCGATTGTTTTTCAACTTGACAGACAAGAACAATATATAAGAAGAGAAAATATTCTTATTTATGGAGCAGAACAAAATAAAGAAGACAACGATGATGACGAAAAGGTCTTGTTCTGTCCCGTCCCATCCCATAGCAATTTATGCCCGTCCCATCCCATGGGATTCCCATCACATTATTATAATATTAATATGGAATACAATTCAATTAAAATTATTAGATTTTTAAAAGTTTAGGTTTAGTATCTACTAAATAGGACTACATGTACAAAGAGACATGCAAAACGACAAAATTTATTGACTTTAAAATTCAGAAGTATAGTCGACAATTCAGTAACATTTTGACACTCTCATTCTATTTCTGAGTCTCATGGGATATACAAATGTGTGCTGTCCCATCCCATCCCATGGAATGTTTCCCATGGGATTCCCATAAGAATGACATTCCCATGGACAAGCCTGTCAAATCATGAAGGGTCTCCGTTGTATATTGCATCGTTTGGTTTTGTTGCGTTCAAAAGGATTGGTCGCGTCAAGCCGGTGTGCGAGGTGGTGGAATGCCTTTGGTCTACAGATATAAGGCAAGCGAATTGCCGCTCCCATGCATACAGTGACAGGTAGTTCTTTTCCGCAATGCACGATTACATGACTAGTTCTCAACCTGCTTAAATCTCGTGACACCATTGCAGTGCTGCACCAGTCTATAACCTTTGATGCATTTCCTCTCTAGCATTCACTAGTATTTTTAAATATGTGAAAACAGTAGCCTAAATGTTTAATGTGACAACTTTAAACCATTTTTTCTGGTTGCTTGACCTTACCTGCAAAGCATTATACTTCAATAAACCATATAACCGCATTGCACATATTACATTTTATACCCAGAGAAAAATACTTTTACTAACTATTATACACTGTTCCCTTTACGCTGTAAGCAGCTTCATCCTTGGGAGGTCTGCAGCCTAGATGACCCTTGGTCCTTCGCAGCCTCCCACTCCCTCTTGCATTATATGAATCGATGTATTGGAAGTCATCGCAGTACCACATAATAATCATGAAAACGTCATTCATGCGTTTGTCTTATAAGCTTGTGTTTCATCTAAGTCAATGTATTAGAGCCATTAAGCGTATTCTACTACCGCCGCATATATATCCTCGTCTTCTTTCATGTATTTGTGTATTCCTGCTACTGCGGTGCATGTTTAAAGTCTAGCGCCTTGCGTGTGGGAGTGAAGACGTTACACCATACAATACAATGTTTAGTGAGCAACAGTATTTTGTTTGGGGCACCGCCTCTCAAGCACAAAACGACAAGGTATGCAAAAAGTTTTGCCCCTTGGCACCTCTGGCAACTTCTATGTTTCTTCGATTTCATAATCATCAGTACAGAACACGAAATTACATCTAAAAGTTTCTTGATTTCCACCAAAAACAGTTTTCAGCATCACTGTTTGAAATCCATGCTTTAAAGATACTCTGAATCACCGTGATAACAACAAATACAAAACTTTTCCAATTTTACCTCTTCTCCTGTTTCAACCGTGATTTCAATCTCGCTCATTTCACTTCGGATGGTTTGTGAGCCTAAACACTGAAAATGAAAACATTCATTACAAACGGTTTGCAGCAATTACAAGAATGTTTTCTTCACTCCTTTGGTTTGCAACATGTATGGATTTCACAAAAAGAAAAATCATAATGTTCACTGTTGCATACTCTCTGTCACACTGTAGTTGATCTAAATCATGATGAAAACGTAGCTTTAAAACTTTATTGCAAAGAAGAAGATGGATATAAATACATTTTTGGAAAACAGCATTTGATGAACTTATCGTGCCATGATGTTCCACCTGCTAAGGGTATTTATCACGTGATTACATAGTTGGGAGAAACCGATTTTATGGGCAAGCACATGTTCAGTTGTTATGCAGCAATAAGACCAAACCTAACCTTGCTGAGATCCTCGTCTTCAGTTTCTGCTGCCTTTTCACAGCTACAAAGGTATTTCTGTAACACAAAGTGAAACTGTTGATTAAGCACAAAAGTTTTAAACATGTAGCCTAACTTTTTCACATACTTTATCTTTCATTTCAAATGCTCTGAGCCATGACGTCCATTGTTTGAATTATTTGAATAGGAACGTATGGATGCCACCCAGCATTGGCTGCACACCATGACAGACGTCAGCCAGTTGCACTCATTTTCAAACACACTCCAGATATTTATGTTTGTTTTTTATGGAAATCAGCTGAACATCCTTGCCTGGTACATTTGTATGTAAACAGGAATAATTAATTCTAGGTTGGCCACTGCATTTACAAAAAATTCGTAAAAATAAATGTAAAAAAAACAACGAAATATTCAGGAAAACAAAACACTTCTCGAGGCAACAAAAATATTTACAATGGTTTGTCGGTAATTTTGCAGACTTTTGGCCGAGTCGTAGAAATGAAAATATAACAATATGTAAGTAACAGAAACAGCACCAATATTCAGTAAACGCTAAAGCGTACGATATATCGACGGCAATCATGTTGCTTCAGTGCAGTGAAGTACCTTAATAATATTCTCTTCGATTGATGGTTCATCCAGACTGAGAATGCGAAAGTTGAATTCTACGGATTCGAAGCCAGAAATCTTGAAATGTTGAAAAGAACTTGCTACGGCAAATGAAAATTTTAAACTGAAATCTTAACAACTTACAATTAAAAATGTCAAAAAATAGTTTGTTGTTGAGTCAGTTCAGCAGATAATTTACTTAAACACTGGTAATGTTTTATTCATGCATTTCTGTGACTCAAATCACGGAATAACACGAATGCAGCAAGAGAAAAAACAACAGCATCAATGAGCAGGAATTACTTTTACGTTGATGAAAATACAAAACATCAGCGAGATTAAGGTTTGTGTTCTGACATGTTTGAATCGCAAAGAGTTGGCGAAAGACCATATGGGTCAAGCTCTCAGGCAGCCCTGTTGCTAGCACAAATAGATTTTTGAAGACGCGTCACAAGTACTAAAAAAGTAGCAAAATGCATTGAATCAAGATCAGGTAAAACAAGCAAAAAACATCAACACAAAAACAGTAGGGGAAAGCATATGTATGTAAAGCTGGGGTGAGCAACTTTAGAGGTAGAAGATATAAGGGAAAAAGGGGGCATCAAAACACTATTGCAAAAAAGTGACAAGCACAAGAAACGAAAATCAACAGGAATTTTAGCAAGATATCGGGACATTTTTATATTGTTTTACATATGAATACGGCAAGAGAGATTTCTAATTTTCAGTAATACCAGACCAAATTTTGTGACCAATCTACTAAGAAACCTGACCCAGAGATGTTTTCATTCTGGTTAAATATTTCTGCAAAGAAGCAAGCGTTGTTTGATATTTGTGGACTAATGCAATCTCAGAGAAGTAATTATCAAAGTGATTAGGTATTTCACCATTATCGACAGAGTGCATGAATTTGGCAATTGACAATTTGAATAAGTCTGGTATATTTAGGATTTTGTGCTTAGAATAGAGTACAGTTGTTTTAGTCTTGTCATATTCAAGGGTTCTCACAGCTTCATTCTGCAATCTAAGTAGAGGGAGTGAAGTAGTCTTGTTGGCTCTTACCCATTTTTAAGTATAATTTTTAGAATATCAAGCCCCCCGCAGAAACGCAAAGTCCCCCTATTGAAAACTTTCTGGCGACCGTTCTGGTTTAATTGCGATTGTAATCGTGATTACTCACAATGTAATCGTAATGGATTCCATTTGTGCTGTTATCGCCCCATGTCTGCGGTATAGTACCATTGAGCAATATTGATTGTGTTCCAAAAACCTCGTAAAAGCAACAGACGAACATATTCGACATTCAAATCTATTGTGTTTGGGGAAGTTATCAGAATACTGTGGGAAGAACTTACGCACGGGTTTAGTCCTTTCGCACCGGTTTCTCTAGCAACATGGTCCAAGATTTGACATCATTAGCCTCGCGCAAGGACCTTAGTTGCGAGTCAATGGCAGCCCCGCGCGTGAACTGTTCCCTTACAACCACACGTCAACGCTGAGCACGAGGATGAACGTCTTCGGTATCAACCGGCAAATGTGAGTGTTTGGTATCACCCGGCAAACGCAACCAGCCTATCACCTTTGGTGTTTGTCTCAACCAACTGTGCCACTTAACCGGTTATCATATAATTCAAAATCTTCAAATTTTCCAAATTTATTTGGTTTTGTTTCAGTGTTCCCTCTACTTTCAACCTTTAATGTGTGCAACAAAATACATCACCTACCCGAAAACCTGCGAAATCTTTTCTTCTGAAAGGAAAACCTGTAGATTGGAATTTTTTGGTACCCAAAAACAACTGAAGACAGTGGCGTACGCAGAAAATTTTCAGGGGGGGGGTTTGGTTCAAGGTCATATGGTGGTTATTTGTTTTTGGTGTGCGCTGTTTGTGACGTCACAATTTGACGTCATTTCCATGTTTCCAAACCAACGTTGCGCTGGTCTTGTCGAATACGAGCAGTCGAGCATAGAATGTATGTGGCTGGACCGGCTGGCGCACACCCCGGTTTGTATGGTCGAATCTTGTAAAACTTCACAAGAATTGAGAATGCGCGTGAAGCACGCAAG
>Ga0210059_1009701_pt1 | contig 14988 bp, 11 predicted proteins | sample Ectturendosymbi2_FD_188042 | JGI IMG/M metagenome (GOLD analysis project Ga0210059, IMG submission 188042) | Ecteinascidia turbinata endosymbiont from Florida, USA - Sample 2 (SPAdes) (version 2) | ecosystem: Host-associated > Tunicates > Ascidians > Unclassified | place: Key West, Florida...
GTCTGGTCGTAAAAACAACACGTGGTTCAACGGAAAAGAAGCAGCGCTTCACGGCAGACGTGATCTGCTTTTCGAACTTCATTGAAACGTTTCCGATCCATGGAATGTGTAAGTAGACAGGCATTTTTTCACTGTGTGGACCGGGTTCAAGTTAAGTTGTTGAAGCTTTCGTTTGATAGTGGACTTGATTAAATTTTCCGGATAGCCATTTTCCAATAGGATTGAAAGGATTTTGTCAAGTTCTGGGTCAAGTTCGCCTTTTGAACAGATCATGAAAGCCCTGTGTACGAAAGTACCGATTAAATTGATTTTCCGTTTGTGGGGGCTGAAGAAATTCCAGCGTAGATACTGGCCAGTGAAGGTAGGTTTCCTGTAGACTGATGTTGAAAATTCGGAGTCACATCTTTCAACCAACACATCTAAGAAGGGGAGGGAGTGATTGGATTCCTGTTCATGGGTGAAGCGTCAAGAGGGGTGAAGGGAGTTGAGGTGGGAAAGAAACGCATTGCAATCATCTTCATTGTTGAACACGGCGAACGTGTCATCAACGTACCGGAAGTACGCTAACGGTCCATTGACAACGTTGAAGAGTTTGTTCTTGGTGGCCGACGAAAATGTTTGCAAATGCCGGGCCTAGTGGTGAGCCCATGGCGACATCATTGAAAAGGGCATGAGGTCAAGAAATGGCCAAACAACATCAGACAACGCTTGCTGTCAAAACAATATTATAGTTTTTAGGTATAACAGTACGACTCGCTGCAGATGTTGTTGAATATTGCTGCAATTGTGTTCAAACTGATGAAAATCTACATGATAAATAAAAGTTACATATGTTCAAAAAAATAACACGAACTGAACAAAATGTGTACCAAGCCAAAATTTTGATTGCTCTACCTGGGGTTGGAGTTACAACAAAAATGCAATGCTCAGCTGGGGTCAGGGCCCTGGTGGTTAAGAGAACAGATATTTCAATAACCTTCATTGCAAGATGTTAACACTTTGGTTATCACACCACACAGATCTATGGTTTTGTGAAAGCATCTAAAAATACAGGGCAAAATGGATCAACTTTTCAATTGCAATGATTGTGAACTTCATTGATGTGACTAGCAACTGCGGTGACTTCAACCACCTTTGATATGCTTGTGACAGTCAGCAGCCACGTTTGATGTTGCCAATAACTTCACACAATGGCCGTGAGTATGATGATGAAAGGGTTGGTTTTGATTTCTACAAGTTATGTGATAATTTGAAATTACTGTAGCCAGCACCCAGTAACTGCCCGATGTTTTTCTGGCCTAACCATCTGGTAACAAAATTATTAACTATAGAACAAGGCCAAGCGGTACCTTTGTAGTTCCAGTGAATGGACGCTGCCTGTATTTCAGGAGTTGGTAAATACTCTTCAACAAATTTGTGACCTTGCAATCGATGCCATAGGCAGGTTTTTCCAGTGTTTCTGTCTCCACGCAAAAGTATTTTCACTGTGAAATAACATACAGTGAAGTCAAACATTTGGGATGTACCATAAAAAGATTTTTGTTTCTGGCAGAAATAAAAAGAAAAAACAACCAGCTGAAGTTATTACATACCTTGTACCTTGTTTCATGGATTAATTTTTGTTCAAAGTGCATTGAACCTCTTAAATTTTAAGCAGGAATACATTTTAGGCAACAAAACTTTGGTTTTCAAGTGTAACATTTGGAGCACAAAGCATTTCACACCATATTTCTTGATTTCTGTATCATATCCTTTTTTTATTATAAAGTTTACCAGTTGGTTTAAATTAACCTTGCTATGCTAACAAAAAAGATCCTGTAAACTATTATGCTACATTAGAAATAGTGATCTGGTAAGAGGAAAAAACTTAACAACCAACCAAGTAAGAACAATGAGTCTGCTGGAACTCACTCCATTTCAGCTGGAACTGGAAATAATCCTGATTGCGAATGGCAGAACATCCCTAATTATGTTAAGATTTGTAGCAAAATGATTGCTACAGTGGTACAGCACATGATTCTCCAAATTGGTATGTTGAGTTCAATAGCTAGTTGGGGGATGCTAACACTTAAAAGCAGCACTTAGGTGTCCTGTACTCAACTGCAGTGTATGTGCAAATGATGGCTACACATACTTGGTCCATAGCAGTATTCACTTCAGAAGTAGCCATGCAGTCCATGGTGCAGAGTGAACAGGCAGACCACTAAGGATTCCCTAACTAGGGGTTCAAAGCAAGGACAATAAAACTAAGGTAAAATTACTGGTCTGTGATATGCCTATTTTAGACACATATAAAAAAAATATTTAAAAAACAATATAAATCGAAAGTTGCAATAAAACCCATAAGTTTACACTTATAAGCAGACTGACGTCTGTAGACATGTGGTCAGCTATTAATGGACTTCTTTTCTGTATGTAAAAGTTATTATGCAACCTACTTTAGATGCCAACTTCCATTCTTATTTTGTCATAATGCCATGCATAGAACAAATATCACTAGCAAAGATATCGTATAGGCTGTTCCAAAGATCCTATCAATATGCAATAACCAGTGATGTAGACAAGACTGTAACCTCCGACATGAAGACTTGTTTAAAACTTCAAGACCAAAAGACTTCATCAAAATATGAAACCAAGACCAAAACATGCAAGTTTGAGACCAAAACTTTAAATTTTATCAGTTTTGCCAAACATTTTCAAAAAATAAAAAAAAAAAGTCATCACCACATCCAAGTTGACTTGTTTTTCAAATTTCTAGCATTTTACCTACCCGCTTTGGTTTTCCTTACTTGCAGATACATCCAGCAGAAAATAGGTTGAATTATAAAAGCTTCACTGAGGCATATCTTTAGAGTATTCCAAGTCTCAAGACAATCAGCTTCAGACAGACTCACAAAAATTGGTCTCGAGACTCCATTACTGCTGTTAACTTGACTAGAGCTCGATTGACAAGCTTTTTTGGGCCGATAATAGTGTTTTTCATTTTGCACTCTCGATAACCAATGCTGATACTGATATTTTTTCTTCACTCAAACCATAGCATAAAGACATTACAGTGCATTTTTTCCTTCAGTATGTTGGCCACATAAAGAAAATAAACAATACAGAAGTTAGAAATACGAAAGAGCAGATTGTCATTGTGATAAGTTAGAAATAGACACTGCTGGAGCTATTTTTCTTTGAACTGAACATGATTGGTTGAACTAGTCACATGACAAGTTTGGAACACATTACTTGGTCAGTTGACTGTGATGTCAGAGTTGCAGCAGGTCAGTTAATAACATTTGGAAAAGAGAAACAGAAGAGAACAGTATTGTTGCTAAGGGTTATTATTTTGAGTAACCTCCCCAATAAACTTTTTTATAACACAGCTTCAGCAGTATTGCAGAGTAGTAGTGACCATTACACATAATGTTACACTATAATGCATATTAAACCAAATCACAAGATGTTTTCATGTACTGTGACAAGATGGTTTCAACCGCTGTGGCTACTGCAGTCCTTTGCACTTTCTAGGATTTGCAGTAGTCTAAAATCTAAATCAAACTTGTCAACAAATCAACAAACAAGCAAACTTGTGTACTCCTTTGTGTAGGCCTATGCTCAGATTTCACAAGTGGGTAAACAACAATTCATGAAGCATTACCAACAGAAACCATCACTTCACTCTCACTACGATGAAGAACCATACAACATCGAATTCTGCACATTCGCAGGTGCAATCATTTGCTTACTGCACAAAAACCTGTGAGTGAATGTTACATTACAGAGCAGTTTATTGGGACGATTGCACAGTGCTCTGATTTTAATGCATTACTTGATGTAGTCGAAAAGCTCCATGCCATAATGAGCAAGACAGAGAATTTGCATTAATCTTTTAAGGCCAGAGACAAAGTAGCAACTTGGGTTTCCGAACACTCCGTGCAGAACAATCAGTGTAATGGCTTAATGAGCAAATACTGCTGATATGATACATCAGTAACATCATTATATCGGATCAGCTAATATATATATATCAGCATGCCAATGCATTGGTCGAGCTCTGTAACTTGACCACTTCTTTTTCAACAGCATTTACTTCATTCAGAATCACAATAAAGGCATTTATAGCATTCACCCAAATTGCAAATAATGGAAAAATTTTTTCACAGTTGTGCAAAGACCAGTGTTGCAACCTCTCCGGTGGTGTTGCGATGAATGTGTGATTCACCACAAATGGGATGTGCGCAAAGAACAACAATACATACATATGTGGTGCAAACAAGCAATAATAGAGTGATCATGGCATGTGAACTCTTATTGTTGCTTGCTGCCACAGTGCGAAGCTTTGCGCACTTCCCGCTCAGGCTTTTCCAATCGCAACACCAGCAATGTGGTATGAAAATTAGACATGATGTTTGAGAAAAAAAATGGCAATTTTTAAAAGAACTAAGAAAAGTATAGTGAGAGCAATGTAAGTAATCAAGTTGGCGGACAGGAAGAACACAAAGGAACTGATGGTTATGTTGGGTTCACAAGATATAGTGGATAAGTGTTGATAAGAGCAAATGGGGGGGGGTGCATCAGTATAGGCATGTTTTGACAAAGGATGACAGTTATATGCTGAGAAGGCAGTTGGACTTCAAAGTAAATGCTGGACAATGAATAAGGGGCAAAAAATATGGAAAAAGCGGGTGGGAAAAAATCAAGCAAATTGGTTTGGTCAAAATGACGCTTTGAACAATATAAGATGGAGAAAAGTGCTGGAATCAATTGCAGGTCATGAGGTTAATCTGCCCACCTCGTATAAGGATAATGTCAGATATAAAATGTGGACTACTAGTAGACAAGGTATTTTGAATGTTAGAGTATGCTTGAACACAGTCAAACAAAATTGTGCACTGAGTATCTGTGCAAGAATTCCATAAAAAAGCACTAGTTATATAGATTTAGAAAAAACACAAAGCATGCAGACAGAAATTGCTTGTGTAGGGCCAAGGATCTTATTCTGATGATACTTTTTCCATATCCAATTTTATTTATGGCGACTGTTCTATACTTCAGCTCTATCAGCTTCATAGTGTTGCTTGTGTTGACGACAATATTATAAATGATTGATAGTATAGATTATAGAGATAGGCCGATATATCGTCAGGCTGATACATTGGGCTGATATTTGGGTTTTGCCGATATATGGGCATTGCCCGATATGGCCGATTTTATTGGCCTCATTACGTGTTGACAAAACGCTGTTATATTCCTCACACATATTATAGACAACTTGCGCAAGAAAGATGAACCAAGTCAAGACAGTTATCTTGCAGAAACACTAGCAGGTGCGTTTTCATAAACACACAAATAAGCTTACCATGGAGCATGCATCGGTTGTCGCAGCCGAAACAAAAGCATCATCATTAATCAGATTAATTAAACTTCATACCAAATATTGAAATTGCTGCAATTTGAAAAAATTTTGCTCATAGATCCTGATTTTTGAAGTTTTTGAAAAAAAGGAAAGGCATAGAATACCTTGTATTTTTGATAATGAAAGAAATTTTTGAAATATTGGTTATTGGTCCATCAATGGCCGATATATCAGAACCGGCCCAAAAAAACCATATTGGTCAATCTGTAACAGATTACGCAACTTATGATCATTTATGTAACTTCTGATAAAGTGACCTTTCTTAACACTTTCGAAGCTGGTCTAAACCAAGCGGTTCGTGCTAAAACAACCAGATCGCACGTGGCTTTGCGCGCGCGTAACTCAGGTGCCGGATGTGGTAGAGAGCTGTTCAAAGGCTCAAAGGATGCAGCAAGTCTTCTAGTCTGCACTCGAAAAAAAATTGTTTGGTTGGGGGTGGATTTTTTGTGAGTGACGTCATAAGTAGAAGACTTTTAGGCCACCTTGGTCCACTTTACCTGGCCCTGGGCTCGAACCATTAGATGATTGTATTTCGCTGAAGTTTTTATTGGAAACTAGGCTACAATCGGAGTCTTTTGATACTTTGGATGACCTGCTGGGATTTTGGGTTCAAAAGTTATGAATTAAAGTAACAAAAAAATTTGACTAATTAGCTAATTAAATATTTAATTTATTTATTTTAGATCATAACTTTTGAACCAGAAACACTAGAAAGTCGATCAAACGCTTGAAAGACTCGGACTCGAGCCTAGTTTCCAATAAAAACTTCAGCAAAACACTTTTGCCTTGCGGCTGAGCCGTAGGCCAGGTAACATGAGCCAAAATGGCTCAACAACTACTTCACTTATGACATCATTCCCAAAAAATTCGCAATCTCCAACCAAGCAATTTTTTTTCGAGTGCAGACTAAAAGACTGGCCAATCCATTTAAGCCCTTGAACAGCACTCTAGCACAATCAGCAGTGGAGCTGTGGCGTTGGTAAAGCAACCGACAACTGCTGGTTTTAGGCTGATTTCAAAGTATGAATATATCATACCTTGGTTCTTAAAGTGTTAATGCTGCCTTGCTATTGTTGCGATCGGAAATCCCGAGCGGCATGTGCGCAAAGCTTCGCACTGTGGCAGCAAGCAACAATAGTGTTTACATGCCATGATCACTCTATTATTGCTTGTTCACGCCACATATATGTATGGTGTTGTTCTTCACGCACATCCCATTCATGGTGAATCACACATTTAACGCAACACCATTGGAGAGGTTGCAACAACATCCCCTCCTTTTTACAATGAACCGCACCGATCGCACGTTTTTTGTGTGAAGGCTGACCCTGACACGACCTTCACATCCTGGTCACAGCACCATAATGTTGCGATCGGAAATCTTGAGTAGCATGTGCACAAAGCTTCACACCGTGGCAGCAAGCAACAATAGAGTTCACATGCCATGATCACTCTATTATTGCTTGTTCGTGCCACATATATGTATGGTGTTGTTCTTCACACACATCCCGTTTGTGGTGAATCACACATTTAACGGAACGCCACCGGAGAGGTTGCAACACTATCAACTGCATGAAATGTGTAACACACTGACACTTTCAACTGCTTTGCAAAAAGTTTTCATTACTTTTCTAAAATAGTATTGGAATTTCATTGTGGTTAAATGTAAAAGTATTTCTTTAATACAAGAAATAAAGCTGGTAATATGAAACAACAATTTGTGGACAGCATTAGCATACACATGCAAAATATTATTTACAGCAATGGCTAAATGACCTGTGGATCTTCATATTTGAAACCTTATTTGGCTGCCCCTTATAATGTGACAGTAATGCATGACAAGAATGCAGTAGGCTTGGCAGAAACGTGGTGAACCTGAAAGGTAAACCCCAAACCTAAAACCCAACCTTAACCATAACCCTAGCCCCTAAACCTAAACTTTGCAAACTTTTGAAAAAAAGAAAGAAAAACTAATTTCATGAATTGAATTGTGTAACAAGCACTGCTACTGAAACGAAAGTTGCCAGGTGAGAGCCGAACCAAAAACCATTGGCATAACAGACGTAAACGCATTCACTACGCTACTAAGATGATGCCACTTGAGTGACAAACTCAGCGTTTTATTTGAACTGAGTCATGCGACGCAGTTCCATAACCACTTCCTTACTTACAAATTGACATGTGTGTAAACAGTCTTAGATAAAGCTTGTCAATCTACTATATGCATATATAGCCTAATTAACTTTGAATATTGGTTATGACTAGACTTGTGGACAACTATTGAACTAAGCCTTTAATTTTAAGAGTTGCCAGTGGATTAGACTAGCATTTGTAACCAATTTCTAATTATATGGGTTAGAGGTCTGCATCTTGTGGCAATTGGTTGGCAAGCACACAAGCAAGACCTTTTTGTTTTTGGATGTTATGGTTTCATTTCTATAAAAAAGTTGTTGAAGTATTGACTAGTCATGATGTACAAATGCATCACTGATGCATTGAAGGCTGTCTTAGAAATAATACTTAGAAGACTAATTGTCAAAAGATTCTATTGTTTAAGAATTTCCACTAATGACAAAAACTTCATTTTCCAAGGTAACAAATTGAGATGACAATGGATTAACTTTAAAATTGCTCATGACATTTTTGAGCCATTTGGAACATGCTTACGATGCTATAATCCAAAAAAATATTAATCAGGATGCCATAAGCAAAGTTTTTTCATTTTCAGAAGCAGTCACACCTGGAAGGTCATGTGTGTCATGCCTAGTCCCACTATGGAGTTCATGTAGTACTATGAATTACTTCTTGGCCAGTGACAATTTATTGCAAGAGTTTCCAGATTCAGACTCTATTATCCATGGTGGACCATTATAGACCAATAGCAATGCACTGGTCTGGTGGTCCTGCATTAATTGCAACCCCACTTTTAGGGAGAAATAGACACTGCAATATTGAATATACTAACAATTGTCCATTCTTTCGTCACTTCAACAAACATTAACCAGTATTCCTGCCCGTCACTTGCCTCTCTTCAATGTATAGCCATTGCCTTCTGAATGCCTGTGTGTTTTCTGGAGCTTTATTGTCTTCAGTATGTGTTTTTATGGTTTCTGTAAAGCCTCTGTGCAGTTTTGTTTTGCTCCCCTTTTCAACCATCCTGACTAACCTTAATTTGTTTATTTTTCATGTACCCAACATGTATTACTGTAAAACCTTTTGGTAACCTGTCTTTACCTCTGTCTGTCCAACCCCATTTGGGGGTGCTATGTCCCTGGTCGAACACACACACAATCAAAATAAAAATGGCGGTACTCCATCAAGGTCTGTATAATTTTACTGTGTTATTTATTTTTTGGTTATGTGTGGTTTTATTTCACCTTCTGGTCATTGCATCCTAACCTAACAACACTAACCTCTAATTTTTCATTGTTTAAATACTCATATTGTATATGTTAATCTCACACAACACAACAGGGAATCGTCAAAAATGAGCCTGTTTCTAAGTGTTCTGAAAGATTTAAAAGTATTAACAAAAAAATGGAAGCGGGTCACAATACTGTACTCACTATTGTACTGAACTCCTTTGGCAAATTTTCGTTGCAAATCGGACCGCATCGTTTGCATCCCAGGAGGGTGGGAAAGAGCAGACTTAGGTGTGTTTTCTTCATTTTTCACCCACTTCTTCAACGAAGTGAACATTTCTCACAGCAATGTCAGCAACGACGTAACTTACAGCCAGGCCGGACTTGCGATGCTCCAATATATTACTGACTAAAAAAAAGGCTATACTAATACTTAACGCCTTTACCTTCTTGGACAATTTAACCAACTTTTGCAACCACTGTCATTGTGGCACAATCGCGGAAATCAAACCACTCCGTTTAAAAAAAAAGTGTTTCATGATTCAAAACAACGGGAAAAAACGTTCGGAAAACAATCAAAAACAAATAAAGAGGGATTTTCATTGCCTTATAAAGAGGGAAGTCCACATCAAGATTATGACGATCAAAAAATGGTCCCGAAACTCATTAAACCAGCCCAACAAATCAAACATACCGTTTTTTCCCAAGTAAAGGTCTTATGAGAAAAACGTAATTTTTAGCGGTTTTTCAAATAAAAATTAAACCACTTTCCCACACTGGGGGCAAAAAAATTAACAGTCAATTTTGATTGCCTTGAAGTCCACATTCATAACATAATAACGAAAACAGCGCCACGACACTCATTAAGCCAGCCCAACAAGTCAAACCTACTGCTTTTTCCCAAATAAAGGTCTTATGCGAAAAACGTAAGTTTTAGCGGTTTTTCAAATAAAAATGAAACCACTTTCGCACACTAGGGGCAAAAAAATTTATAGTCAGTCTTGATTGCCTTGAAGTCTACATTCGTAATATAATGACGAAAACAGCGCCCCGACACTCATTTGGCCAACCCAACAAGTCAAAGTTACTGTTTTTTCCCAAGTGAAGGTCTGTAACACTCAAGATGCGACCCCTAAGGGTGACATAACAATGTGCTTTAATCCAGTAGGTGTCATTTGTGCATGGGTTCTCATTACTGAATCAAGGACCGTTCTCGCAGAAACTATATCTGGTTAACAGCCCTCATTAATTGCCCGGATATTAATTATTTCTTCAATGGTTGACACTATAAAATATACACACCAGTGAAGCATATAATTTTTGGTTTTATGGCTTTCATTCATCACAATAAATACGTTCAAATACCACAAACTGGTTCTCAACAATATACGATGTATCATAATATTCAAACACTTCTCGACATGTCACAACGCTCGTATAACTCCCATATTTTAATTCTGCAGCTTAGCAATTTGCGATAAGAGATCAACAATCTATTCAGATCGATTCTCCTATCCAAGCAATTTACTATATAAATAAAACTCAATTTCTTTTTATATCACAATGCATTTCTAACTGTAAATATACTTGATAAGTAGATGCATACTCGGTTGTCTAATGCTGAATTAAAGTCGTCATGCTTTCATTTTACTGCTCGCGAGTTGCGCAGCTCGGAGCTAGGTGAAGCACTCGCCAAGGAGTAGTAACTCAGGCGGAAGTTTACCACCAATCGAAATTTCAAATGTTGCTGTAATTAGTCGAAAGTAGGTTCTGTCAAAAAGGGCTGATCCGAAGAAGGATCAAAGATATTTTTAATGACCATTGCCAAGCTGGATTCGATCCAAGCGGGGTACAAAGAGATGTAACCGACATGCCGAGCCGGAACGGGTATACACTAAGGTGTACACGCGTGTTGAGAAGTTTCATGTGACTCGCGCCCAAGTGTGGAAACGTCCACAGCGGTACAAAAAGGAGCATTGCTCACCTTCTATACTGCCACCCGAGGCGGTAAGCGGAAGAAGGTAAAACCTTTAACGGCTGCAGAAATTAAACCAATTGACTGAACTCGGACTCGTACAGTAACTTAGTGAAATAAATAGAATTTAGTCATAAACACAATTTAAGCCTGAACAACTTGCCTGACAAAAGCACGATAGTACAATACAGTATTTGCAATCTAAACTGACAGAACTTCACTTTTCATACCCTGCTTCTAAAACTGGCAAAACTTCTTTCTTATAGTCTGAATTTCATAGAATAGTCTGACAGAACTTTGTTCGGACAAGCCACTTTCTGTAGTTTAAAACAGCAGGGATTAACCCGGACAAGCCAAGTTTCACCGTTTAGTCTGACAGAGGTTAACTCGGACAAACCAGTTTTTATTCCTGATCATTGCCAGATTTGGTTCGCCAACAATGACTTAACCTTCGCCCGACGGGCCAAAGGTGGAATAAGCCGCTTTCTCTTTCTTAATCATTGCTAGATTTGGTTTGCCAACAATGACTTAACCTTCGCCCGACGGGCCAAAGGCAGAAAGAGAAGACTCTTTCTGAAACTGACTTTCAGTCAAAATGGGACCGTATTTATACCCGTGAATCGTCTTGTGACTTGTGAACGCCCCTTTTCTTCAGGTGTTCTAATTGGTTATTACTTATTGAATCACCTGGTGATTGGTTGATTTCAAATACTTCCAGCACCTTCAGGTAGTCGTCGGTGCTCGGAGTTTCCCCTGATCGTGATCAGCATCATGTGATTTCTACTGCTTGTCTTGTGACTTTGCTGACGTTTTAATGACGTTGTCATTAGGGTGACTTGAAGTAATTAGCCGTGTTCAGTCAAGTCAGCTGACTCGATAATTGATTTTGATTGGCTGTAGTCTTTTTGAATTTGTCCTGGCTGCTTCAGGCTTGCAAACGTTTCATCAAGTTTGTTTTCTGTACAGTAACAAGTTGCTACAGGCAAACTTGCCTGTAACAGGTCTTAGGCGAAAAACGTAAATTTTAGCGTTTTTTCAAATAAAAATGAAACCACTTTCCCTCACTTGGGGCAAAAAAATGTATAGTCAATCTTGATTCCCTTGAAGTCCACATTCACAATATAATAACGAAAACAGCGCCCAGACACTCATTAAGCCAGCCCAACAAGTCAAACTTACTGCTTTTTCCCAAGTAAAGGTCTCATGCGAAAAACGTAAATTTTAGCGGTTTTTCAAATAAAAATTAAACCACTTTCGCACACTGGGGGCAAAAAAATTTACAGTCAGTTTTGATTGCCTTGAAGTCCACAGTCATAATATGATGACGAAAACAGCGCCACGACACTCATTAAGCCAGCCCAACAAGTCAAACTTACTGCTTTTTCCCAACTAAAGGACTTATGCGAAAAATGTAATTTTTAGCGGTTTTTCAAAAAAAAATTAAACCACTTTCCCACACTAGGGGCAAAAAAATTTATAGTGGATTTTGATTGCCTTGACGTTCCCATTATGAATATTACGATTAAAAAGATGCCCCGCCTCTGATTAAGCTGGCAATACAATTGAAACCCATGTGTCTCACGCATTTATGTCAGTCTAATCGAACAGTGAGGAACGTGAGTTACTGCATCACTACCTGTTTTTTGTGATGCCAACTGTTTTAAGCATTGTGTATGTTGTCAATAGTCAGACAACGTGCATGTTTTTCACAAACAACTTGCACTTATCCTGCTTGTTTTGTGATCGGATCTGATTTAAACAGACCACGTTTTGACACAACCTGTATTTTTGCCATGAGGCCGAGCCGACACGAAACACATTAAAATGTTTGTTTTGCTCGTTGCTCCAATGTGGTTTTCGTGTCGGCTTCATAGTATTTAATAATTCAAAATTGTTGTTGGTGTATGTTCTGAAAGAAGCAGGAACCCATAGTCTCGCACGCAAGGTGCAGTTCAATATTCAAACCAAGGGATTAGAACGAAGACTCCGTAAGTTTTACATTTCACGTCTTCAATTGCGTGCTTTTCCACGATGACACAATGCCACTGAAACGTGTTGTTGAACAGCAATTCGGAACCTGAAAAGCCAGAAAGCGATATAGCAGTTGCTGAACGAAAAGGAACTCGTGTTGATGCATTGCGTGGCATTTTAGAGAGCAATTTACGAAAATCTTGCGCCTGCAGACCAAGAAGGTTTGTTATTTCTTAATCAGAAGACATTACCTCGATACTTTTTTTAATGAAAAAGCTTGGCGGTGTGGTGGCGAGGTCGGAGTGGACAGCTTAAACTCATCTGTGACTACATGGTGGACAGGTGTAGGCTACTTGCATATTTACATTGTACAGATAACAACAAAATAAGCTTTCGACTGTAGATCTTTTTTTCTAGATGCATGTGTGGTACACCACTGAATGGTCACCCTTACCTTTGTCAGATGAAGTCCACATGCGGCTCCATTTCATAGCGATGATTGATAGAATACGAAGTCCCTAAGGTTAAAGGAAGGAAACTTCACTGAACGAAAATCAACATAAAACTGGTTTCATTGGACAAATAGAACTTTAAGATTACTCAAGTGACAGATCACTGCTTTACAAACAGGTCAACTGCGCGATGCAAGGTTGACAACATCAAACGCTCTTTCCCGATGTATCTATCGCAAATATATCATCGTAATACATCATAATACCTTTGTATTCGCTGTTACAAATGCACCACCGCTGACGGGATTGTTCGTAAGATGTATGTACGGACACGTCTTTTTCAAGTTGTTTGGGAGAATGACATGAAACCACGGTGTTAGACGATTTTTTCAGTTTCATGTAAACATCCTTCACGGATTTTCTGAAATTCAGGTTGTTAGCCCACTCTTTTTTCACTCTTTTAATGTTTCTTGAATTTGGTTTGATGTGACAAAATTGTAAATATGCAGAGACAGCACGTTGTGGAAAGTTTGAATCTTCTGGAAAATCAAGACCTCTGACCAATGCTTCTATAGCAGATTTACGAAAACCAAGTTCGTCTTTGATGTACACGGGACTTACTTTACTGTGGAGCATCACTAGCTCTTCTTTGATGATGTTTGTGCATCGTTTCGTAAAAGCAGACATAAGCCGTATCCGCATTGCCAAAGAACGCGTAAGCCATGCTCGGCTCGTGCGCAGATATTCCTCCAAAGTACGTTTGCAAAATGCATTTTTATTTTTTTGGTAAAGAAAGAAAGCCATTGATTTTGCGAGGTGAACTTTGCGCTTGTCATTGACCCCACCAAGCATACTTTTTGACGCAGCAGACGAAGATTTCCGAAAATCACTGAAAAAAATGGAAGGAACTTACGCAAAAGGAAATGCTACATATCTAGCGTTTTAAAGAGGAAAATATTTTCACTTTACCAAATTGTTTCGTAAATTTATTTAAATCCAATTTCCAGCTTTTATGAAACATAATATGTTAACAATAGGCAAAGACAAGTTTTGAGAGGGGCAAACACATGCTAGCAGCGAACCTTTGGTATAATAACATTTCCTAAGTTATGCACATTGTTCAAAACGTGTCGTATGGACCAGTAAAAAACCCGCAATGACGTAAATTAAAATAGCACCACATACTGTTTTCAGTACGAGCGAATTTATTGTTACAACGATGTCACTATTGCAGTGAAGTTCTTGTTTAGGAGCGATTAAAGCATTTTTTATAATTTCACATTTCTAGCAAAGATTAAACGCTACAGTGGATTTGCAATGATTGTTTTAGAAAAGGAACTCTTCGATAGATGTTTTGTGTGATGACCTGAGATTTTTAATCAATGTAACACACTTCTAGCTTATATTCTAGCAACACAAATTATTAAATGTAAAAAAATGTTAGAACTTGTCATTTACATGTGATTTATGTTAGTTTTGGCAAATATTAGTTTTTTTTTTGTAACAGTATACTTAGCATCTATGATCTCAACCACATATCGAAGGCATTTTATTCACAGCACTCTCCTTGAGAGATTAAAGCAGTCTCGCTATTTCTTCAGAATAGAGTAGCCTGGTTATTACAGCAATCATGTGTTGCTTGTAACCATCGGACGTTTGTTTCTTGCAATTACTTCCTTCGCACGTCGTGTCTCTGGAGATGAACTATTTTCCAACACGTCGTCCTCAAAGCAATGGAAATGGACTAATTTTTTCGGCTGGGATCTTTACATATCGTCTGTATTTTCCCAGTCCTCTTTTCCTACTCCCCATACCCATATAATG
>Ga0210059_1009703_pt1 | contig 14985 bp, 5 predicted proteins | sample Ectturendosymbi2_FD_188042 | JGI IMG/M metagenome (GOLD analysis project Ga0210059, IMG submission 188042) | Ecteinascidia turbinata endosymbiont from Florida, USA - Sample 2 (SPAdes) (version 2) | ecosystem: Host-associated > Tunicates > Ascidians > Unclassified | place: Key West, Florida...
TTTAAGCTTTGGGGATAAGTTCCTTCCCCTATGCAAAGTTTAAATATCTGCACCAAGAAAGGGGATCAGGAATTCCTACACAGTTTAAGAATGTGAGTTGGAATATCATTTTGCCTATTGCTTTTAGATACTAGTAAGTTGTTGATTACCATATTCACCTCCTCAACAGAAGTATCATGTAACACAAATGAATTTTTAGGGCCATTAACTTTTACTGGATATGTATGGTGAACTGGGGGAGGAATCTTGCTTGCTAATTGGTGTCCAATTGAGACAAAGTAGGTGTTGAATATATTGGACATGGCTTCTGGATCGCTTGTGTAGTTTGATTTGATAGGGTCAAATAGTTTCTCTGGGGGGCACGAACTTTTTTCTTTAGAACTAATAAGGGAATTAATAAGCTTCCACATTTTCCCAGAATCATTTCGACAAGACAAAAATTGTGACTGATAATAGCTTTTTTTGTTGACTTTCAATAAATGAGTAACTTTATTCCTGTACTTTTTATACTTTGCATAGGCCTTTTTACTACTGAAACCAGAGCGCACCTGAGCTCTATACAGCCTGTTCTTGGTTTTAATGGATTTGAGAAGACATGGAGTTATCCACGGTTTATGGGACAGTTTTTGCTGGCTTTGGACAGCTTTTGAAAAGGAGCCTGTTCATTAAGACATTGTTCTAGCATCAAGATGCCTGGCAGGTTATTTGCATTGCGAGTTCTCGTATTGAGAAAAAGCCATTGGTAGGAAAGGAAAGCAGAACTAAACGGTCGTACACAGGGCCGCAACCAGCTGACATTTTCGGGGGCAAAATGATTGTAATTTGTTGTTACACTGTTTTCGGGGGGGGGAATGGTTGAAACGTGTTGTTGTACGTAACAACCGAACATGATTTAAAAAATTTTGCCAGGTGCAATAACCCGCTTGCCTACCCCTGGTTGCCGGCCCGGTCGTACATGCTTGCCGAAACATCGGGACCAGTGCAAGCGGGGCTGTTATATCGCCTGCAAATGGCACGAGCTATCATCGCTATTCGAAAAAATACATAGCGCAAATGTGCGGTATACGCGTAAGCGCTTTTGAGAGTGTTCCACTTTTAGACATCATTTCATTACTGAGCTTCTCGCTGATACAGGGACGGATCCAACCAGTATTGTTAGGGGTGGCGATTTCAGTAATATTTGGTAGTCAAGTCTCATAACCTGGGGCGGATTAAGGTTGTATGAGGTCCCTGGCTGAAACTTAGAAAGGGGCCCCTTTCTATATACATATGAAAAACTGAATGAACGAATTGAAGTACTTGTATTATTGAAACAAATGAAGCTTGGGCAAAAAAAACGAATCATTAACTAGTATCAATCACAATATGAACGAAACTCATGGATTTAGCAAACAATATAATGTATGTATAAATGAAATAATAAGCTTTCATCTTTAGAGTGGTGTTTGGTTATATCACATGGATTTTTTGCGAGCGTTTTTAAAAGCAAAGTCGCCGATCAAATTACTGAAGCTTAGTGACCAGTGACGTGCAGAGGTCTGGTGGTGTGCGGGACGACTGCTTGATTGTATGCCCCTACAAAATTCTAGTATTGAGCAGCAGCGTATAGTGGTCATTGTTACTGGATATAGGCTGTTTGCAAAGACATAATATGGCGTCATATTTACGTTTGCAAGCCAACGTTTTGGCGAAGTTTGTTGACACAACATGCATACTATTCTACACGCACTCTCCTTGCTACTTGTTGTACAATGTGTCACTGTAATGAACATAAATTAGATCAGCGCTTCAAGTTAGGAGACGCGTTAAAAGATGGGAGTAGAACCTAATGCTACGTCAGCGCAGTTCACATCTGCAAAGCTGAAAGTCTGCGCGAATGTCTCGTCGAACAGCAGTTGTGCAAAGAAGGTATGCGGCTGGGATGGCGGACACCCAGGCAGGCGCGTAGCCAGAAATTGTAATAGGGGGGTAAGGAACAGCCAAGTCTCAACATTTGAATATCCGATGCCTCTTGTTTTTCAAAGCATCATCCATAAAATGTGCTATTTTGGCGCTTTTTTATGAATATGCGTCATATTTATGCCGGTAAATAGAAAGTATGTTTTCATCAAGTTGACAAGTTTTAAAAGTATGTTTTTAGTGAAGTTCCTAGCTTCTAGCCTGCTCTCGTTCATAGCTTCCATTTGCTTGAAAAAGTTTCCTGCTGAAGCGCATGTGAATTTCTCGATGCCACAAGTGCAAGATCTGCAGTATGCTTTTTCCAGGCAATATTGCAGTTGAGCAAAAAGTCGTCACTGCCGCCATTATGATCGCGCTTTTTATATTCACATACTTCTGATGTGCACCACCACACTTTCAAGCAAAGGCGAGTAGCGACTTCGCACTACGAGACCGACTCCTGAAGTGTAGGTTTACAAAACTTGCCCGCATATAAGACGTGAATCTTGTCTTATTTTTGAGCGACTGGTTGGCGTCAGTGGCGAAACTAGAGGTTTGAGCCTGGGGAAACTTTACTGAAGGAAGCCCATTAGTCAAAACTTTGAAAAAAATTGAGAAATGATAATGGATTCAGATGTGTATATGTAGTAGGCTACTAAACCAGAAATCACTGGAAAACACTCCAATAAACGCAAAAACAGCAACCTACTGAAAACTTAAATAATAATTACTGAAATATAAGCAAAGTGGAGGCCTGGTTTTTACGTTTCGCTTGCCAAGGCGAGGAGGAAATTTGTATCCCTATGCCCCCACCGTCAGTAACGCCACTGGTTAACGTAGGCCTATGCAGCTAATAACGTAAAGGCTAGAGACCCTCAATGCGTTTGAAACATGTTTGGATTTTATGTCATTAAACGCTATGAAATGCGACTGCGGTAGCCTTTTTGTACACTCCTTGCATTAAGCTTGCTTCCGAAATGCGATTAGGTATTCCTAGCTATTTAGATTTAACAATAATATAATTCACAAACATGATAAGGGCAATGTCGTAAAATGGTGAAAGTTACACATGTTCTCCAAACAAACTTGCATATGTATGACCCACTCAGTCTACAAACTCTACACAAACTGTAAGGAAGGTTGGTTATTTGCGATAACGAAGCCACAAACGATTATCACCACGGCCCTGCACTTAAAGTTAAGAAATACGTGTAGCCACAGTTAACACAACGGCTCGTTAGCTAGTCTAGCCAAGTGGTTCCCAAAGTAGGATCGAAATCCAAACAAGGGAGGCGAAGAGTCAAAAAGGGTCCCACCAGGCGGTCCAACCATGAGTTGCATATTAACGTTGCCACTGCTTGTCTGTGTCTGTCTTTACCGTAGATACTTTAGAAAAGAGTAGATTGCTGATATTAAAAAACACTTCAACCGCTTACGCTAGAATGACTATAGATAAGCGGTTCCCAAACTTTTTTGAGTGCGACTCAAATCTGAGTTTGGTGAACACCCCGTGTCTACGTTCGTTTTTGAATCCGCTACTGTTTAAATAACAAAATCCAATAAATGGGGGAAAAATTATTTTAGTTTCATTTTAGTCAAATGTGCTTTATCGAGTAAACAGACTGCAAGAAATCTGTAAGTAGGCCTAATGGCAGTGTCAGTCAATGCCCTCAGCACTTACAAAATAAAAAGCGTCTTCCTACTGTTGCAACCTCTCCGGTGGTGTTGCGGTGCGTTGATTGTGTGATTCACCACGAACGGGATGTGCGTGAAGAACAACACCATACATACACGTGGCGCGAACAAGCAATAATAGAGTGATCATGGCATGTGAACTCTATTGTTCCTTGCTGCCACAGTGCGAAGCTTTGGGCATATGCCACTCGGGATTTCCGATCGCAACACTACTTACTGTACATTAGGTTTTGCTGCTGACTCTTTCTGTTGCAGCTGAATGATTCAAATTTACTGTAGGATACAGTGACAAACATCAAACGAAAGCTGAAACACTTTCAGGCTATGTACGGGTCGGACTCTGATTAGGCCTACTTGAAGAAACTGTTTTTTTACTCTCCGGCAAGGAATATGAAATCACTGATGAAAACGTTAAGGCTCCACATAACTATGATTGAACCGTCACAGTATATGTTTAACCATCATAAATAAATATCTAAAATTAATGCTGTTGTTGCTAAAAAGTTTCTATAGCCTAATTGTGTAATGAAAAAGACTGGAACTGGATTACTTTATAGCCAAAGTTTGAGCTTCAAAGCAAATATAATGTATATCACCGCAATATTCATGCATTTAGTTCTAAAGCTGTACAAAAACAAAAATCTGCGGTGTTCTTAAGGCTACGGCTGATGCTGCAGACAAGGATAAGTTGTACAGTATTTGTAGCACGCCAGAGATTACAAGGAGGAATTTTTGCGATGGTCTTGAAATGAAATTTGAACACCCATTAGGTGGGATGCAGCAACTTGATGCGGAAGAAACAGCTGCGAAAAGCGGTATTTCTTGTTTTTACTTGCGGTTAGTGATTTCAAGCGTTGAGATACAAGTTTGTAGGCTACTTCATTATCACTAACGTCCACACGGAGCCTAAACCTCAGGCAAAGGTCAGCCATGATATGAATTCTTCAGCATTTACACTATACACAACGTTTTATTAACCATGGACAACTGGTAAACCACACTGCTTTGATCAGGTTCGACTAAAAGCTGAAGCAAGTTAGGTTCCTTGAGCAGTTACCTGATTTGCACTGAATAATTTATTTGGCTTACACATCAAAAGCTTGATTGAATTGAAATTTTTCTTTCAACTTTTGGAATGGGGGGGGAATTACCCCCATTGCCTCCCCCCTGGTTACGCGCCTGCACCCAGGGATGAGTTTGAAACTTGGTAATCTGCAAAATAATTTCGAATGCGCATAAAGTACGCAAGAAAATTTTCATTATATATTATGTGACTGTTAGCATATATTTACAACTACTGGGGGGACAGAACAGATACGGGCTTATGTGAGCCGTGGATGATCAATCCTCCTGAAATGCCAATTAATGACGAAGCTCGAAATGATGCACACATTGCAAGCGCAAGTGTGCGGCTCCATTAGCGCACACCCAGGATTCCGCATCAAAAAACGAAACTGGAAATTAGAGATGCATCAAGAAGTCAAATAAGTCAAGCAAGTTGAAATAGGAAAATTTTTTAATTTGTCACTGCAGATCAATTAAACATCCACATATATCTTTCAAGCCTTTTTTTGTGATTTTCCCTTGATCGCACGATCTGGAACAAGTCACGTCACTATCACTTTGACTGGGTGTGACGCACACCTAGAGCATAAGTTACTGGTATTGAAGAATGTGAAAATTACTGGCATTTGAATACGTAAAAACTAGTGTTGGCAAAAAACAAGTTCCGAAAAATTGAATCCATGCATCATGCGTTAGCAACTTTACAATAGGAAAAATGTCCAGTTACAGCTTTTTACTTTTTGTAATTTCATTCTTTTGATCACCATCTGCCTTGGATGCCTAGGGACATTGCCCTGTTCGCCCTTCTCTCTGCAAGCCACTGTTAGCGTCTCTACAATATCATTTTCAATGCTCGTCAGGAAGAGAAAACTGAGCCGCTGTTGACCCATGCAACTTCGAACCTCACATTGTATTCTTTTTAGTTTTGAAAAAGATCACTCCCCACTGCAGTTTTACGTTGCCATGGACCGATAAGTGCGAACTGCGATGTGAACGTTTGAGAAGCTCATACATCAAACCTTTAGGAATACAAGTGTGATATCCACTAACGCAACCACCCCGGCGCCGCTAGCACCACCTATCCAGTGGGTGATCGTGCTAGCGGGGTTCCACTGCATATATATATCCAAATGACATTTCTTGAGTGAATAAAATTATCTTTAAAAATTATTTTCAGAAAAATCAGCTTTCCATGTCAGATTCCAGACCAAAATACACTAACTTAACCGTAAAGCTAACCTAACCTCTCACAATAGCCAGTTTGATATCTCCTAAATTTCTATTGCAAAAATAATATTTGTACTCATTGTAATTTAGTAGTTCATTCATTCTGTTCACAGTCAAGGACAAAGCAGTAGAACCAGGGTTTTTTAAGGTGTTTTACGCACTCCGGTCCCTAGAATCAGATAAAATTATCATAGGGTCCCTAGAATCAGAGAAATCGGGTCCCTAATGTTTTCCTTAAAAAAACTGGTAGAACTATTAGTAATAACAAGAGCATGCTTTCACTTATCGATAACTGTTGTGAAACTCACTTGCACTTATCATGTATAGTTTTGCGTTCATTCATAAGACATAACACTACATAATTGTTTTTATTTGTCTACTGCACTTAGAATAGAAAATGGCACTCAACAAAATCCTTAACTAAAAGAACATCTTACGATTTACTAAAACCATAAATGGAATGAGTCATTGAGTTTAGCGTGAGCAAGCTTAGAGTTGCTTGAACGAAATGCAAACAGAACTAAGACGTGCTTGATACGATTTAATTCTTGTTATCAGTTAACGTTTTAAGTATCTTGATATCTACCACCTTTCTGTTTATCATTGCGTTTATTCTTTTTTACGTCAGTTATCAAGAATTGTACCAAATAATGTCGATTCACATAAAAGTAATAGGCTATGTATTAAAATGTCGAAACTTGCATCTTGGAAGTAAATAGTACCAGAATTGGTATTGAAGTAACACCTCTGGTAGTCCTGGCTCATAACACTATGATTTATTATCCTCAGCTAAAATCTACCTACTTTCAACATTGTTAAGAGACCTGACACCACCTAACAAGTTCACAACTTCCTTCGGGATTGTCTGCAGGACCGATACGCGCATCCGAAACGGAAATAAGACAAGTGGGTGGAATACCTTTTCTTTTCAGACCTTGGACTACTAACTTGTTAGTGAGTGTCGATCAGACCACACGCCAAAGAATCAACTACTTTTACGTCAACGAAGCATTTTCAACGAGTGAGCACAGAGTGCATAGTAGGCACTGCCTACTTATCAATCCTGATTGGCGATGGTATCTTTTACAGTGTACTATATTCTTTATTGTTCACACATTACTCTTTTTTACCGACTTAGAAATTGGGGGCCCCCTAAATCGTGGTGGCCCCTGGCTGTAGCCCAGTCAGCAACCCCCTTAATCCGCCACTGCTCATAACGGTTTCGCTATACTGCATGAGAGTTGAAGTGTACTTCACAACACTGCTGTGACGAAACAATGAACAATATGACCTTTATTCACGAATGTTGTTTTCTGAATTGTACAAAACCATGAAGAAATTTACTTTCGTAGGTTTTAAGGGGGGGCGATCGCCCCAATCGCCTCCCTCTGGATCTACCCCTGCGCTGATAAGACTTTTTCAAAAACACTAACAGCGCAGAAACAAACTAGTAGCAACTACATACTGCGGCAGCGAAGTCTTTTAAACCAACAAATAGCACGTTTTTACACATTCTTCTTTCATTTGAAAGCGAGAGAGTAAAACAGTGCAACTTACCCAAATTAAAACCGTTGTAAACAAGCATTTTTTGAAACTTTGCTGTGTTGCTGTGCGACTAGTGCCCCAAAGCCTCCCCGCATCTCTTTCAAATTTTTTTGTTATTAAATAGGACTCAGAAATGCCCTGGGCAACAGCGCAATGAAATTGCAATGAGTGGCTTCAGCGGCAATTCACAAAACAGACACTTTCGCCCATGGCATCTTCAAAACAGGAAACAGCAACTTGGCCAAAGCATGCCAATGTCGAGTTCATCCGCCAGAGTTGCAATCATTCATTGCTGAAGTATTCCCATTTGTCTTCAGGGTGGGGCTTGATCGTGCCCTCGCCCGGTTTCCAGTCGACTGGACAAACTACACCATGCTGATCAGCGAACTGAAAAGCCTTCACCAAACGTAAGGTTTCGTCGACGGACCGTCCTACCGGCAGGTCAAAGATGCTGATTTGCCTCAGATGACCTAGACTATCAATGATGAAGGTGCCACTGAACGTAACTCCGTCGCGCTCCTTGAAAACACCATAGGCTTTGGATATTTTGAGGTTTTTGTCCTCGAGCAAAGGAATATTTCCTTTGCTTCCCAAGCCGCCTTTCATTCTCGGTATTTCCGTCCACGCTTTGTGAGCCAGAACCGAGTCAGTCGAGCAAGCCAGCACATTGCAACCCGTGTTGTGGAAATCTTTGACACGGTCGCTGAACGACGTAATTTCAGTTGGACAGACGAAAGTGAAGTCGTGAGGGTAGAATAAGAGCACGACATACTTTCCCAAGTAATCGCTTAAGCTGATCGGCCGGACAGCACCATCAATCAATGCTTTGGTGGTGAATTGAGGCGCAGGGCATTGCAATCGTGCATTGCCAAAAGACATAGTAATGTAAAGTTAGAACAAATGGAACACGTCGTTTGGCAAGAAAGACACACGTGTCGTTTGGCAAGAAAGACACACGTATCGTTTGTCACAGCAGGGTGCGGCAATGCGCCAAATAGCCTGAAAATCTAAAACATAAAGGTCTGAATTTTTTAAACAAACATCTTCCCACAAGATAATCTACTACATTCAAGAAACGTCAAATTTCGTACTTGCCAGTTAAAACCCCTTCCCTTATTTAGGTAACCCCACCATTTGCAGCAGAGCTGTTTCAAGCATAGGCATAGCCTGGGGGGAACAAAGGGCCTATGCCCCCAAAATTTCTAGCATATTTTGTCGTTTTGTGCTCTGAGAGGCGGTGTCCCAAACCAAATACTATTGCTCGCCTAAAGTCAAAATATTTGGCCCCTCCAAAATTTTTGGGCTTGCTACGCTACTGGTTTTAAGCCACGTCCATATCGTGTCAAAATTTCTGCAAGTTTCACTTGAAGGACATTTTTGTGCTTGGAAAAAAGTAGGCAGTGGCTATAGATACGCCTGTGGATCTTGAAATTTGAAAACTTATTTATACGCCACCTATGACGTAACAGTAACGCACGACGAGAGTGCAGCAGAGTTGGCACCGGATCCGGAGTCGACTTCGGCAGGATTCCGCGCTTTTCTCTCGGACCCGGAGTCAAAAATTTGTGAAAAACCGGATCCGGAGTCACTTTTCAATTTCGGCAGTGGCAGGAGTCTGTGTGGTCATTTCTTCAGTAAAAACATGGGTAAATCAGGGTTGGATTGACGATTGCAGCTGGAGTCTGAATAAGAGTCGGGTTCTAAAATTTCAATTAGTGCCGGACCCGGATCTGAACACGGATTCAAAAATTTTTGAACAGGAGCGGAGTCGGAGTCTGAAAAAGTGACTCCGGCCACCTCTGGAGTGCAGTAGGCTTTGTAGAAACGAAGTAAACGTAAAAGATAAAGCCTAAACCTAACCCTAACCTTGACTAAAGCTTAACCCTAACCGCAGCCCTAGCCTAACCCTAACCCGTAAATGTAACACGTAAGCCTGAAGAAAAGTTAATTCGGCAAGGTGACAGTCGAACCGAAAACCATTGGCATAACGGCCGTGACACATAACCGCTACACCACGAGACCGACGCCATTTAAATGACAAACTGACCCTTTTATTTGATTGCGTCAGGCCAGGCGTACCCGCAGTCACTTCCAAAAGGCATCACTTCAGAACTGGCCGACTTCTGCACATCCTTTATTAGATGTAGTCTTACTACACATGCCGATGTCAGAAACACAAATTGAAAAAAACTATGTATTTAATCCTTTTTTGTTTTGACTCTCGATTATTTTATAAGCGTAGCGACAATTTCTCAAAATGTACAACGCTGTTTATTCATGTCATATCTGGATGTCTGTAACAAACATTTTAAACCTATCGTGGCACTACTTAACTCTTTTTCTGCGCATTAATCTTTTTTTTGTAACACTGCTTTGATTGGAAAACTACTCAGACCGAGAAAGACACACTGCTACAGTCAGGCCCGTAGCCATTAGAGCCCTACGTGGGTTGAAATTTTTTGTCCGCTCCCGCAAAATTCAAGCCCGCCCCGCACCAGCAGGAGTTTTAAGAAATCTTGCCCGCTCCGGCCCCGCACACTTCTAACCCGCAGTGCCCGCCCCACAGGCCCTCCCAACTCGCTTAACACTTTTTCTATTCCAGACCCGCACCCAGTGCCGTATCAGCCCAACTCTGCCCCCCCCAAATTGCTTACAGGGGCCCCCCAATGGTGATTTATAAAAAAAAGATATGTTATGCTACATCTCGAGGCCGAATGGACTTCAAAACAAAATATCCTAATTGCAGACACAATTTTGGCAGAACCAGGCCCGTAGCCAGGTTTTAAGGTATGGGGTAGCAAAATACGTTTTTTTGGTGGAAAGATTTTTATTTTTATCAAATGTTTAAAACATTTTTCTGGGCACAACAAAATTTGGGGGGAAGACTAAAAAGATTTGGAGGTAATTGCCGCCGAATGCCCCACCGTGTCTGTGGGCCTGTGCAGAACCGTCGCCAGAAAGTCTTCCATTGGGGGCTTGTTTGTGCAGGGGGGCTGGATATTCTGAAATTTATTTTTAATTCACAACATGAACATCAATTGCAGATTGTGCAAATTAAATATAAATATTTTCCCGCAAATACTCATAATGGGCTTGTAGTCTCCAACTAAAATTTTTTGAAGGAGCTCAACAAAAGGAAGTGGGTCGTAAATCATTGTCATTTAATTGACGGCGATTATTTAGAGATGTCGTAATGAAATGCAAATGTAAAAAAAATTAACAGGAAAGCAGAATCAATCCTATCGTTTAGTTATCAAAACATTATTACCGAAGGAGCAAACATGAGGCCGGTCAAAGCATGTGCGCTGCGATGAACGTTTTCTTTCCTTAGCACAAATTGATAAACTTTACCATGGCATAAGCTTAAGTGAAAGATGCTTATAAAGTGTGCGAATTGGGCTTTTCACTGGCCGAAATACGCATGCATAAACCTTGCTGATGTCTGGACTGTTAATCTCCTGGTGCATGGCACATGTTTAGATTAATAATATTTTGTATCTCAAATCGCCTGTAAATGTAAACTAATATATGCTAAGGCCTAGGCTACGTGGGCGCAACGGTTAACATCTACGCCACTAACTGCACTACTCTGTTTTGAGGCAATCCCCAAAATAGACTCTTCTAACTACACAATTAACTCCATCTGGCTGTCTGAACAGCAGGCTGCGCAAATGTGTAAGTTTGGTCGTAAGCACCAAAGGTATCTTGCTGCTATGTGGTACAAAATAAGAGAAGACTACCTGGGCTAGACATAGTAGCCTACATTTGTTTTACAACAATCACTACCCAAATTTGTTGATCAAGTGGAAGTTTGACTTCTGGACGTATAGAACTATAGTCATGTAGTCAGGGCCAGATAAATGAATGCGAAGCCCATCAGGGCAAAGCAGGCCCGTAACCAGCTTGGGACACCAGATCGGGCGAAGAGTTTTCTGAGAGGGGCCCAAATTTTTTAAACCACGTCCAATACATTTATCCAAAGGGCCAAAGTCGTGACCGCGAGGCCCCCGACACGCTTAGCGCAAGTGCGCAGTTCGCTCCTTTGCATGCAGAGGCAGGTTGCGAAACTTGCGAGCGGATTGTTGCACTCTTGGTCTTTATTGCGTAACACGGCAATAAATCGTCAAATGTTCACTTCAAGTTACAGTTGTAGCGTTTTGCCGCATGTGACCAGGGCTTTCCACTGAGTTTTTTTTCCTAGGCTATCATGAAAAATCGCGTGAAATTTGTTTTTGAAGTGACAAACTCATCGGCAACTTCAGTGTGTTCAATAATATAAAAATAACTTTACATTACAATGTTTTGCATGCGCACATCAGGTGAGAAAGTATGCCTACGTGTATCAGATGAAGCAGAACGTGTTCAAGCGGTTTCATATTCTCATATAAGATCATTGTCAGAGTTATATACAGTGGTGTGTTTAAGGGAAGGGAAGCGAGGCACTTGCCTCGGGCCCCCTTTTGCAACTGTAATGTAAAAAGTACCTTGCTTTCAAAGGGGCCCAATAGCAACTGTAATGTATAAGTAGGCTACTTTGCTTTCAAGGCGGCCCCCAACAGCAGTTGTAATGTGTAGAAACCTTGCTTTCAAAGGAGCCCAAAATAACTGGATGCATAAGCACTTTTCTTTCAAAGGGCCCCCTAACTTCACTGATTTCTAGTGCTTCATATTTCAGTTTGAGGGATCGTAGCTTTCTCTGGGGGGCTAAGTGGTGAGGGCACTAAATTTTGAGCCCCCTGTGACAGCTTGGGCCCTCCCCAATTGGGGGGTATGGAGTGCGGCTGATACGGCTCTACTCGCACCTGTCTGAAAACTACAAAAAACTGTGTGTCCGAAAACTACTAAAAACTCATAACATCTGAAGACAAGTCTACCAAGTAGCAAAATCAAGCTGTTCACTCTTTCCATTGGCAACCAAAACTTTTCCACATTTGATCTTCTGCCGTCAACAGATTTGAGGTGATAAAAACCACGTTTCAATCGAGTTGCGACCAGCTGTGCGCTGTCATTTAGAAATACTGCTAGACTGAATTATTCCTCACCAAGTACGACGGTACCATTGGAAAACAGTGTTGCCACTCTGTTATGAAGAAAAACCCCAGAATTCACCTTGAGAAAACCCCAGAAAATAATAAAAAAACAGACATCAAAATGTTAAAAACAAGTCAAAACCAAACTTGAAATGCACGCTACTGGTACTTGCACATATAAATTATGGTAATACTAATATGTATTATTTGCATCTAATGTTTAACAAGTTCAAGTCTATTTCTAAACATACTGACAATTTACAAGTAGGCTAGCAGCAAGTCAAATGTGTGAAGTAATAAAAAAGTTAAGTTAGTTCTTTTCTAAAAAGCGTTTAATGTTTTCTTGTCTTTCACTTAAACGCACATATTGAAACATCTACATGATGATGACACATTCAAGGTCTTACAGTTTTATTTTCACCCTAATCATTGCAATATTTAGCTACTAATTTAACATTCAAAATTTTACATTCACAGGCCTACCTATCACAATGCGCACAACAATACAATGAACGAATTCTCAACTGCAAGCATCTTCAAGCCAAAAAAAGCACTCCAAAATCATGAACAGGTAACCCTTGACATATCAGCGATAGGTTAGAGAGCTGATCTACGCCTAGTCAGTGCTTAATCTGTAAAACATTAGATTTCAAACAATTTGCTTAAGCCTTAGCCCTGCTACTCAACTAAACTGGCTACTGACTCTGTACACATTGCGCCTGTGAAACTACTGTATTTTGAATGAAAAATACAGTAACACAACATACATTTCTAAAATTTGACCAGAGTCAAAAAACCCCAGATTTTCAATAAAAACCCCAGAACCCCAGATGAAACAGAAAACCCCCAGATCTAGTGAAAAAAAACAGCAGTGGCAACACTGTTGGAAAATGGTCACTTGCTTGCCTACCACATGGCAAGAGTCTGAGCTGATGTTTCGCAACAATGGCTTGTTACATCATAATCTAATAATTGCTGTAGGCCTGCAAGCAACTTTTAAAGTTGCTGTGTTACTGTTGCCAAACCTTGCCAACCTTACGGTTTTCCCGCGAATTTGGGCTTGTTTCTTGTGGAGTTGCGGGTTTTTTTGAAGTCTTGCGGGTTGCTTGTTTTAATTGAAATTTGCTTGTTTTTTGCAGATTTCTGATTTGTAGATTGCTTTTTTTTCAAAATTTATGGCACCTTTTCTGTTTTAATTTATTGCTAAAGGCAATTTAGGGTTTATTTTTAAAACCCCAAGTTAAATTACCTATTTTGGGCTTGTTTTTCGAATTTACTTTCTTTTTTTGAAAAATAACCTGGCATCACTGCCAGAGCCGGATTAAAGGGTAGGGGGCCCGGGGCGATTTTAACTGGAGGGCCCCTATGACGCATTTCATGACGTCATCGTTCGTAAAATTTGTTTTCGCTGATTCTTAACGTTCTCGTTTGCTTTTCCGGTAGTCCATTATGTGCCTGCCGAATTCACTCGATTGTTAGCTGCCTTTGATTGTAAGCCGCACGAAATGGTGTTAAGAATTAATGTAAGCTGGCCTTGATTGTAAACGGCACTTGAACATAGGTTATCTAAGCCTCTGAGATGCATTCGAAACTTCGCGTACTCGTGTGTTACCCGTTAATTAGCAACCCCTGTATTACTGATGCTTAGCCTACACCACTACAACTGCCTTCTGTTTATCATAATCCTTCCTGTGACGGATGTGCACGTGATGCTGAAGAAAATCGAATGCGAAAGAAGAGTTTGGTCTACAAAATATAGCCAAGGAAAGACTGAGCATCATCTATACTTTTCGATGAAGTAAAGAAATAAAAAATGTACGCCCCCTTGATTGTAAGCCGCATGAAATGATAAAAAACTTCATAAGCTACGGCTTACAATCGAATAAATACGATACCCAACTGCACATACAGTTAGCTGCGAGAAGAGAGTTTATGATACAAACACTAGTGTATTCTTACTAAGAAAAAATATTTCCACAGGCTAGAGCAGGGGTTCCCAACCTTTCTCTGACCACGTACCTCTTCAGCAGTTACCTCTTCAGACCACGTACCTCTTCAGCCCTCTTCACCTCTTCGGCGAATCCCCCCTAGAAAAAATTGTGTCCCCCCTAGAAAAATGTGTTGGACATGGTTTAAAACGCTTGGACATAGTTCAAAAAATTTGAGCCCCTCTCAGAAAAACTCTTCGCCCCTCCTGGTGTCCCAAACTGGTTACGGGCTTGATTTGTTGTGGCTATACAATAAATGTACCCCTTGAGATAAACAAATGTATCCCCAGGAGTAGATATCAGGGCTGTGGAGTCGGAAGTCCCGTCATCCGACTCCGACTCCGGGCAATTGCGATTATCCGACGCCGACTCCGACTCCGGACCGACTCCGACCTTCAGCTGTATTAGTTACTTAAAGTGATAATTGTTTTCAGATGAATTCATAAACCTTACTTGCACTTTCCAGGAATACGAAAACTTGTTTTAAATCGATGTAA
>Ga0210059_1009704_pt1 | contig 14983 bp, 10 predicted proteins | sample Ectturendosymbi2_FD_188042 | JGI IMG/M metagenome (GOLD analysis project Ga0210059, IMG submission 188042) | Ecteinascidia turbinata endosymbiont from Florida, USA - Sample 2 (SPAdes) (version 2) | ecosystem: Host-associated > Tunicates > Ascidians > Unclassified | place: Key West, Florida...
GTCATTTTTCTTTTGTGTTAATCTTCGCATTGCCAATGATTTCTTCAGGCCTTGGCCTGCCTTCATTGGCTGTTTGTCAATAAATTCAATTCAATTCAACTGCTGTCCCGTTACCAATCCGTGTATCACTCTCCCTGTTGCGCCTTCCGTCACTCATGAATACCACACCAGGGTACTTGAATGTCTCTACCTGCTGCAGTGTAATACCACTTACAGCGTACACTGGCTTGATTTCCTGGAGGGACATAGTACCTCTGTCTGTTTAGTGCTAATTTTCATTCCCGCTTGGTCGTACGCAGCTGAAAACAGATGGAGTGCATGCTGAATACCCTGCTTAGAAGATGCAAGCCACACCAAATCTTCCGCACAAAGCAAACGGTTTATCTTGCAGCTTCCAACACTGACACCATCGTCGACTCGGCTGTGACTGCTGTCTATACTAGGGGTGGCCAGACCGACTCTACGTATGAGCCGCGTATCGTAAAACCCAAGTTACAAAGAGCCGCAACATAAAAATCTGAAAACGCGAATTTATTTGCAATCCACCCTTCCGTGACATCATAATTCTTTTTGGAACGACTTGCAAAAGTAATACTGTACGGCACGCTAGCTACCACAGTACCAATTTACAATATTTCTAAACTTTGCAATAGAAATAAAAATAAAGTACCGATACATAATTTTCGGAAATCTCAAAGAGCCGCAGTATAGCCATCCCTGGTCTATACAATTCACATAGACCATGAAGGGGAGTGGTGACAACATAAGCGTAATTTTGTTGCAAAATGTGAGGGGGATAGTTTGGTGTGAAAACAATATATTACGAAACCTAAAGAGAAAAATGTGGGGGACATGGCATATTTCTGTATATCCCCACTGTCTGAAAAAGTGGGGGGACGCGTCCCCCGTGTCCCCCACCTAATTGTGCCCATGGGTGACAGCATAAATTCTTGTCAGAGTCAAACACCCACTGTGAACGGTTGTGATTTAACTCCACCGACACAGACACAAACGTCTGAGCAAGAATTCAGTGACTTGACGGCCAGTAACAGGCGGCCGCCAACATCGTACTCCCGCAACACTCCACAAAGCTTTTCCCGATGGACCCGGTCGTATACTGTCTCAACGTCGACAAATGTGGGTAGACATCTTTGGCATACTACCAAGATTTCTATAAAATTTTCTGGAAAGTGAAGATTTGGTCTGTAGTGCTTTGGCCAGGACGAAAACCGCACTGAGTATCTTTCAGCTTTGGTTCAATTATCTCGCGGCATCTTTTTTCAAGGCAATTGGCATCAAGTGCGTACCGAGGGTGGGCAAGGGGTAACAATGTCATGGCGCAGAATCACTGAGGGGCGTCGAAAAGTCCTAACATTGTTTCAAGTACTTTTTTCAATACAGTACATTGGCTCGCAAAACACCTTAGGTTCGAATATGGGGGCGCCAAAATTGTTACTTGCCCCTGGCGCCATCTAACCTCGGTACGCCCTTGATTGGCATCCGCTTTTCCAGGGAGGCTAAGACGTGAATTTAGTGCATTCCTCCCCCTTCTTGTGTATGGGTTTGATCACTCCAATTTGCCAATCTTTTGGTGCCCTTCCAGAACACGAGGGTACTCGACTGTTACGGTCTCTTTTAGACACGCGAACTCATAATGCAGGGAGCGTGGTGTTATGACATAAGTAGCAATAGAGATTCCTCGCTTGACCAAGTTCACTCTATTTCTAGTGCTAGACATCTCCAACAGGAAGTCATCTCGTTATAAATGGCCCAGTGCAGCAATAGCAGTAGATTCAGTCACAAAACTCCTTTTCTGTACAAGGCTTTTAATATTTCAGGTCGGATGTAATCGCAGCCTGCAGCCTTTTGCTCAGCGTTCAGTGTTTTGACAGCTCGGAAAACTTCGGTTGCAGTGTTGGTATTTTCCTCCCCCAAATGTACCTCATTTGTGTCCAATGGCGTGGTAGTGACTAGGTTCAAAATGTCTTTGAAATACTGTCTTCGTCTTTCATGGATATCTTCCTCATGGCTGAGTAAGACAACATTTTGGTCCTTGATGGATCTTAGATTCTTGCCGGCAGTGGCGTACGCAGAAAATTTTCATGGGGGGTTCATTCAGTGGCATATGGTGGTCATTTGTATTTGGTGTGCGCTGTTTGTGACGTCACAATTTGACGTCATGCTCATGTTTTCAAACAAAGTTTTGGCAAAGTTTGTTGACATAATATGCATATTATTCCCCACGCACTCCCCTATTTTATGTGTCATTGCATTGAATATAAACTATCAGCACTCCAGGTCAGGATATCGGAGGAAAATAAACTCAACGCTACGACACAGCAGTTCATAACTGCAAAAATATTAGGATGCGTGTTAAAACAGGGAAGTAAAACACACTCATCACTGCGTCCGAGCAATTTACAACTGCAAAATGAGGCTGCGCTAATGTCTTGTCGAATACGAACAGTCGAGCATAGAAAGTGTGCAGCTGGTCTGGCTGGCGTACACCCCAGTTTGCAAGTTCGAATCTTGCTAAGCTACACAAGAATTGAGAATGCGCATACAGTACCCAAAACAACTTTAGATTTTTTGTTATGTATAGAAATCCAGCAAACTTTAAGTTTTCCTTTTTTCCTGTTGTGACATTATCAAATGCCTGAATACTTCTCTGCTAAAAACTGCTGTTTTTGAGCTCGTGCAACAGTTCTACCCTGCTACAGAAATTGGTAAAGTAGCCAATGCGGTCAGCTTGCGCTGATCAGCCTTAGCAGACAAAATAAAGACAATTGTTTCGGATAAAGTGAACTATCGCGGAACAATCGTAAACATGCGTAGTGGACGAAAGGTCTGCAAAAGTGGTGAGATGGATTTTTGACACAGACGATGACCCAGATTCCCATCAAAACCTAATTTTTACTTTTTGGCCCATTTACAATGTTCCTTGAAATTTGCATGCAAACTCATTCCGTGGTATTTGTATTAAGTCGACAAATTAACAAGCAAAAAGTGTGCGAAAACAATTAATCTCCTTTGTGCAAGTAATAAAGTTTTTGTAAAACATCAAGCTCAAGGGGGGGGAGGTTAACCCCAAACCCCTTGCGTACGCCCTTGTTCATAGATGTGGTGGATTGTATTTCTTGCAACTCTTTGCGCAAGCGCCTTCGGTGGTTCGGTATGGTAACAAAGCTGTCTCTTTCAATTTTTTCTGTAGTCAAAAGAACCGCTGAACAAATAGTAAAAATGCAAATCTGGGAGAAAGCACCTATCGTGAGCAAATAAATAAAACCTAGGTATTATTAGGTATTATCACTTAGAAAATCTTTAACACCTTGTAGCTTTCGGCAGGTTTATTAGATTTCGATCCATTTGTTTTGTAAAGACTTCAAACCCATTAAGTCTAACTAAAGTTCTGTAAACGTTGCTTTTTTGCTAAACGCCCAGCGAATGACACAGGAATAAATGATGGCAGGGGACAAAGTTATATGAAAGACCAACGCAAAAGCTCAGAAATATTAGCAAGTAGATTGATAACAGAATTTTTCATCGGTAATTTTGCAAAAAATACATACAATCACTCTATATTACTAGATTACGTCATACCCCGCATTTGAAGTTTAAAAGGTATGCGCTGATGAGAACAGAAGTTCAGGAAGGTATATGATAAGGTTTACAAAAATTTCACCACCTATACCCATATATACCTGGCATTACATTCCTGAGCATGTTCTGGAAAAAACATGAAGCTTATGCTCAGCAATACCCAGTATGTTTACCAAAAGATAAGAAACGGAAAAAACGATAAAAATAATGTTTTGTATAATCATTTTTTAAAGTTTAGATACACTCTTACATGCCAAAAGTTCAAACACGAAGCGGATCACAGCCTCCGGTCCCAAGCAATGAACAAAAATTTTCTTTTCTACCTGCGTGATAACCAGGAATTAGCAATCTCCCTAACGTGAAGTCGACCTCGCCCGGCACGCCACCGACCATAACTGGGACCGATGTATTGAAGGTTCTTTCCATTAACAGAACGTCAATGGAAGATGGAAGAAATTTCTTGTCGACGGTTGGATAAAATATCTGAACATCCAAGTTTAGTGGAAGTTAAACCGCACACCCATTTACACAAGTCTCATTAGACTAGAGTGATTAGACAAACACACAACACGCACTACTCGCAAGTTTTAAGTTAAAACGTAGCGGTTTTATGAAAGCAGTTCTAATAAACCCATTTGTGCCAAATATTTTTATCCTCTTTCGCAGTATTTGCATTTGTAACTGTACGCATAAAATGGTATGTACTCAAACATTACCACTTCCTTCTCATTTGCAAACTTTATCAGTTCACTTGAGGTCACGTGATTTCGAAGGCACGTCACGCTGTAAATATTTTCCCAAAACGAACAGTTTGCTTGTTTCGCAACCCTGTTGACAAACAGTAATCTCAAATAGCAAGGCGCGCATGAGGTCAGCGCCAGTTCACACCGGGGCCGTCGCCAAAGGGGGTGCCAGTGGTGCCTGGTCTCCCCATTTAAAATATGTTCTCCCCATTTCATGTTTTGCGCCCCGTTGCTGCATACATCCAATATTATGTTTTAAAAATGTGGCACCCTCTTGTAGTTTTTGTCCCCCCCTCTGCTGCGAAATCTTGGCGACGGGCCTGGTTCACACCCGCAGAGATGCCCCAGCTCAAGTATTTCGAGGACGAACATGCATGATACAAGAAATATTTGAGTTTGACATGGAGTAAGTGTTGTAAAGTTTGGTGCAAAAAAACGTTATTTAAACAACTTTGAATGCGTAAATCTTTGCAGAGGGTAGTCGTTTATCCGACTAGTCAGCAGCTGCAAGGTAATGTGGAGATAAACTGAGTTTGCAAAACGTTTTTCTGACTCCTGTAACACGTAAGTTTGATACAACGTAGTATCGATGCAAAGTTATCCGAGCCTTAATCTGCTGTGTGCAGTATTGCGAATCTTTGCATTGCATCTACAATAATATTTATTTTATCATTCGTGAAATGTTTAAAAAAGTTTCAAGCTAGGCAAGTGCTTTAAAGTTGTCCTTAACCCAATGGGTAGCGGAATGCACGTCTGTAAGTTACGGTGAAACGTTCGACAAATTGATGAGGTTTTGAGCACTCACTCCAATCCTTTTATCCCTTGATTGCGTTGTATCATGGGCGGCAAGGAAGCAACTCCACTCATAAGAACAGCTCCATGAAAAAGACCTCGACTCAGAGGGGATAGAGTATGGACACTGACGCAAAATGCGCCAGCTGAGCCTCCAGTTACAGTCACTGATCCAGGGTCACCTCCAAAATTTCTTATGTTATCTCTGTACAGAATACGAAAGATGCATAAAAATATTTCAATGAAGACTATGAAACACAAAAACCATGAAACACAAAGATATATTTTTGTGGATTTTTAAAGAAACGCAAAAACAGACCTTTAAGAACGAAGCACGCATTTGTATAATTTCAGTAACACTAACAGTATAGGTGCAGCGCTTATCTCTTTACGCCAGCAACTGTGGAAATTGGTGATACATTAATATAGTTGTTAGCTCACTGTGGACACAATATATAATTGGTTAGTTTTTATACAGTTTCAGGGTCACAGGAGATTCTAACCTTTCAATTAAACACATATAAAATAACATAAAACTAAGGTAAAAAATGCCGTGGTTCTTAGCAGTGGCTGCAAATCTTTTGTGGAGTTCATTTTCCCATATTTGTTAATCCCAGACTCGAGTCAAAACTGATCTACCTTACCATGGCAAGTATTTCTATTTGTCAGGGCCTGCAAGGGGCGGATCCAGGGGGGAGGCGATTTGGGCCATCGCTCTCCCTAAAACCTAAAAAAGTAACTTTATTCACCATGATTTTGTACAATTCCGAATACAACATTCGCAATGTAAGGCTAGTCTGGCTGTCGCCCGTTGTTTTTTCACAGCAGTTTCGTAAAGTATACTTCATCTCTCTTACAGTAGTGACGCTGTTATGTGACTTGACTACCAAATATTACTGAAATCGCCCCCCCTAAACTTACTGGCAAGATCTTCCCCTGGGGCCGACCCTTAGCCGATTGGACCGATTGCTTCCAATCGGGCTCTGCTCCAAATTGGGTCCCGCGCTCCGCCTATTAATCTATACAAATTTACACTTTCTATTAAAGTTGCTTATGTAGTGCCGGCGCGCGATACACATGCAGTATTTTTTAAGCATGGGATCCGTTGCCAACGAAAACCAAAGTAAATTGCGCGGTTTTGACACCCTCGCCCTTGTCACATTACTTGAATGCCGGTATGTTTTAACATAATGTTTCATATGGTCAATAAACGAGCACTTTTTGTTGAAGTTTAAGAGACCACAATGTGAACCTGTTACTTTATAACCAGATTCAGTTACTGCAAAACTTAAAATACTTGTACATGTACTTAAGTTTTAAGTTTTTTAAAAATTGACATGTTCAGCTATGAGCTTGTAAAACTCTGTGATTCTGCCAGCAATTAGCTAAAGCTAGAGGTTTTTCATAAATGGTTTGAGATGAAAAACTTGTATTTAATGCACATTAATTAGCCTCAATTTCTATTTGTTTCAAAATAATTTTGCAAGTCTTAGGAGCCTCAAATGGGTTTTGCTCCGCCTAAAAAAATTTCTATTAAAGGCCCTGGTTACGGAGATGTCCATGGAACGGACATAGAAACTCTCTGCTTGAGAGGTGAAACTGGGTGGCATGCCTCCAGACACCCCTAACTTGACATTATCCCTTCGGGCCTCGCTTTTTCACATCATTCATGATTTCTACCATTATGATGTGATGACCCTCCTCAAAAATTTCTGCGCACGCCACTGAATGGAGTCCCGCGAAAGGGTTTCCTATCGGGCCCCGCACTTGTTAAACCCGGGCCTTCCTCTTGTGGTGTGTCTGATAAGAACTTTTAACTACAGATTGTTTTTTGACATCGAAAGTTATCATTAACGCCAGTGTTCTTACCTTTAATTCTTTACTGAAAAATGTGACTGCTTGCGAAAGTTCAAAACGTGATGTACAATACACCAAATGGACAAAGTACGAAGTTGAACAATGGTTGTTTGAAAATGATTTTTGTCTTCTATTTTTCCCAGCCTCTTTGAAATATTTACGTTCTGAAGTTTATCTGCGAAGTTATACAAAATGCCCAATATTTGAAAAACAGCATAATGTCTTACTGATAGAAGGTAGCATAATTGCTACAAGGTGATATCAGTGCGCCATACACTGGAAAACGTTTGAGATCCATTTTCACATGCCCAGAAGAAACACCTGTGGCTATTCTCATTTCACTTTTCACACAGATTTTTCTTTTGGGAGGGTTGCAGGGACATCAGCCCTGGGAGGGGTATAATTACCTCACGGTTTTCTTTAGCCTACTCTCAAGATTTCCCAAAAATTTGCTGGAGAGTAAAATTTGGTCTGTAATGCTACAGTCAGGAAAAGAACCGCACTGGATATTGCACAACTCAGGTTCCATAATCTTGAGCCATCTTTTTTCAAGGCATCTGGCATACTCTTTTACAGGGAGCCTAATTAGAAAAAATCTCCGGTAGTTTGTGCAAACTCTCCTGTCTCTCTTTCTGATGTGCATGGGCTCACGCCAGTTTTTTAGTCCATTGTATTGTTTTTTCGATTGTATTTTGGACTTTTTGCCACTTGATCTGCGGAATTTCGCGTCTCAGTCTATCGCGAATGCAATGATGGTTCAGCTTTGTTCTTAAGCCAGGCCTTACTGGCTAATTTCTTTGCTTGAATAACATCTTTCAGCTCTTGGTTCCACCAAGGGGTTGCTACTTTGCCAACTGTCGCCGTACCAAGTTGTTTATGTCAATATATTTGAGCAGCTTATGAAATGACAGCTAGTTTGAACAGCCGCCGCTTCTCATTTGCGTCTGCTGTGCATTTCGGGAGATCTCGGAACAAAGACGGCACGCTGCCTGCAAAGGTCTTTCTTACATCCTTATCCAAGGTCTTTTTTACATCCTTATCCAACTTTATTTGATAGTACTTCCTAGTCCTGGATGTCTGTGTAGGCATGTTGCTTTTTCAGGCGTAACTTGCAGAGAACCAGCTGGTGATACGTCGATAGTTCTGCATACCTTTTGATATAAACGTCCAACATCGATTGGAACACGTTTGCAGAAACGATGCAGAAATGAATCGGTCACGGTTGACCCAAAGAATCTCTGCAACAGGTTTACTTGTGCAAACCTCTGTGTTGTAAGAAAGTATACACAATGCACAGTGAATTATTGCAGTACTATTGCAGCAGTAGTTTTTTGTTGTCATGTAGGTAAACATGCATGACCTTGTTTAGGAGAGCATAACTGTTTCATACACTAACATCATTTTCAGCGTGTGCAATAAAGTCTTCCAAAATGATCGACTTTGGAACGTGTTGTTTAATCGACTTTGGAATGTGTTGCTTAATTCGACTTTGGAATGTGTTGTTTAATAAGCTTGACAAAATCCGCTTAATCCTATTTAAAAATAGCTACCCGGAACATTCAATCAACTCTACTCTCAAACGAAAACTTCAACAACATAACTCGAAGCCGGTCCACACAGTGAAAAAATGCCCAGTCTACCTACACGTTCCATGGATCGGAAACGTTTCGACGAAGTTCGAAAATCAGATCACGTCTGCCGTGAAACGCTGCTTCTTTTCCGTCGAACCACGTGTTGTTTTTACGACCAGACAGCTCTTACCAGCAACAAAGAAAGAAATGCTACCTTCCCATCATCAAAGCAACTTAATTTACCAATCTGTGTGCCACTGCGACAGTCGGTACGTTGGTCGCACGTCTCAGCGCTTAGAAGAACGAATTAAACAACACATTCTAAAGTCGATTGCCAATCCTCCCACTCCACACATCCGTCAAAGCTTTCCCAGCCCCGGTAAGGCCACCAGTCCCCCACAATTTCACCAACCGCCATCGGTCAACATTTTCTTGACAACGCCCAATGCGTCTTGCATTACAATCAAGACAAGTTCTCTGTTCTCGCTCGAGCTCGCACTCCATTTCATCTCTCCGCCCTAGAAGCGACTTTCATCAAATCTCGGAATCCCCTTCTCTGCAAACAAAAATAATTCGTTTACTCCTTGAAGATCTCCTAAACCTTTTAAACTCTTTCCAATGGCTAATTGTTTCAACCAGTGAGAACTCTTCTTTTCCGATCTCCTAAACCCTTTCTTATTGGCTACTGTTTCAACCAATGAGAACTCTGCTTTCCTTTTTATAAACCAGTTCGGTTGTACCTCCACTCCATTCTGACGATGTCCCTTGAAGAGTGTCAGACGAAAAGCTTTAAGATGAATCTCTTACTTCACGCCATCTTAAAGCGTAAAATATAAAAATGGAATTTTCTTTAAAATTCCAAAAATCCTTTTTTTTCAACCAAATATTTCCCCCGAAATCAGTGATAATTATTTTGGTTGGCATTTTTGGTTTGTCGGGGTCCTTTGACGTAGTCCAAACCAAAAGAATTCGAAAAAAGTAACAGGCAATCGTGAAGGATATTTTGAATTTTCCAAAATTGCTCAGAAATCGCTTCTGGAAAATCAAAAATTTCCATTTTCTCAAAATTTTCAAATGTTAAGGTGCCGTTTTTAATCTTATCGGAAAGATTCCTTTCTTCCAAATCCGTGGATGTCTTCAGTGACTTTTTAGCGCAATCCGTCCTCGAGTGATGACCAATAATAACCTTAAAAGCCACGATCGTGCCTTCTGCGGGCCTTGAATGGTGTACACTGTACAGTCGTGTCGAACATGAGAGCATGACAAATTTTCCTAGTCGCGCATTTCAGTCTTAACTTAAACACAAAGCCGGATATAGCTTCGTTTGAACTTTTTGGTGATTAAGTTTTTCTTGACATTCTGATTACTAAGAAAGACAATTCAATCAAACAAACAACTAAGTTTGATTAATATCAACATGGAGTTTTGAAATTCTGATAAAGAGAAATGCATCTTCTGCTTTTCCTACTTTCAGTTCGGTTATACCAGTGGCGAATCCAGGCCAGGCGTTTGGGGGAGGGCAGTCAAATAGGGGGCGCCGAAAAGGTATTCACTTGTTTAAATACCCAGGGTTGTCTGTGACAATCATTGGGTATCACACGAAATTGGTAATCTTTTGCAGGCCAACAAAGTGGCTTTTCTTGTTAGTAGAACTATGCGATCTTGCAGGGAATAACCGCAATTTCAAGGTGTACAGACATTTAATCACACGTCATTTAATCACATGAAAATTCATCACTGACATTTAATCACTAGACAGTTAATCACGCAGACAATTAAACACCCTGACATTTAATCCCTTAGACACAGTATCACTAGACCAGCTATGTCCAACCCGCGGCCCAGTCGAGGGTTTTATGCGGCCCAATTAAGGTTTTCGCTATAGTAAAAGTATCCTACAACTGACAACCTGTCCTTGTTTTGATAATCTTGAATTTGAAATTTTTGATGCATGTGCTTCTCAGTGCCTCTTTATCACGTCTGTTCTCATTTTAGTTAGCATTCGAACACTTTCAGTATATTAGCTAAATTTTGCTAATATCACAGTAAGGCATTCAATGTCCGGCCCTCAATAATATGTCATTCAATGTGTGGCCCTCAATAATATGTCATTCAATGTGCGGCCCTGGTCAAGATAGTCATAATTTTTGGCTCAGTAAGCCATTTGGATTGGACATAGCTGACCTAGACAGATCAACACGCAAATTCTTCATTACTCAAACACTTCACCGTTTTTAGGCTGAGGGTTTAGATTTAGGGTTTTTAGGTTCAAGTTTTTTTGGGTTTAGGGTTTTTTGGTTAAGGATTTTTTGGTTTAGGATTTTTGGGTTTAGGATTTTTGGATTTGGGGTTTTTGGGTTTAGGGTTTTTGGGTCTAGGATTTTTGGATTTAGGATTTTTGGATTTAGGGTTTTTGCGTTTAGGGCTTTAGGTTTAAGGCTTTAGGTTTTGGGCTTTGCGTAGTATTGCGTACTTGTCGTATAAATAAAAAATGACAAGAAGTGTCCAAGTTATAATGTAGTGAACTGACTAGTGATTGAGTATCGCGTGATGTATGGTTACGTGATTAAATGTCAGTCACCAAACCGTGTAAGTGATTAATTGGATGCGTTATTAACTATCTGGTGGTTAAATGTCAGGGATTAATTGTCGCGTGATGAAATGACGAGTGATGAAAAGTCCCCAAACACAATGTGAAAGAGCTTTATATCATTATTTAAAAAAATCGTTAAAGTGGTTCCCATAAGATGGGCTTCATTTTCCACAAGCTACACAAAACTGAGAACACTGCTGGTGTCCAAACAATCTTTTATACCTACAAAAATTACTTTAAAAATATACAAACTACGGCCCGTGGGCCAAAATCGGCCCGCAAACCATTTCCATCCAGCCGCAAAGAGATTTTCTCAATAATGAAAAACTCATATATTTACGAAATAGGCTACTTGCTGATTTGGTAGAATGTAACACATCCTGAACAATAACGTTACGTAAGATGCCCTGCCCTCGAACTTTTGTGTCATAGCTTATATGGCCCAAAAGATGCGGATATCCTGCCCTAAAGCATGCTGCGCGCTAGTGTTTGACACTGTTTTGGCTATCCGTAGATGAGAAAAACAATGTCCGAAATGTACTCCCGACTTGCTCAGAAGCAGAACGGTTCTTCTTGCACTTGAAAGTGACACTTCAAGTTCCACGCTAAGAGTCAAGTAAATAGGTAAATGACAATCAGTTTTCCAGACGAAGTTTGTGCAGTTACATGCAGGGTTGCAGAATCGGAGCCGGAGTCGGAGTCGTAAGGAGCAGAAGCGCCGCCAGAAAGTTTTCATTAGGGGGGATTGACAGTTCTGCAGAGGACTTTGCGTTTGTTTGAGGGGCTTGAGATTACAAAATTAACCAAAACTCATTATATTTATAGTGTTTCACGTTTCAATTTGAGGGGCTTGGAGCTTTGTTTGGGGGTCTAAGCCCACCAAATCCCCCCCGTGGCGACGGGACTGGTAAGGAGTCGGAGGTTTTTGGGTGGAGTCGGAGTCGGGTTCTTAACAACACTGGGAGTCCAATTGGATAATTTTTTACATCACACTCCTAAATTGGGAGTTCCTGTTGAAATGGTACAATTTTTTTTGAAACTTTTGTTGAAACAGAGATTTCCTGCTCTGCACCACGATTTCCATTGATTTTAACAGCCAAATTTCATTCCTTTTATGTTAAGGAGTCGGAGTCGGAAATTTTGGAAAGGGCGGAGTCGGGAGTCGGAAATTCGGGTCGGGAGTCGGAGCCGGAAATTTTGCAAAGGTTGGAGTCGGATATTTTATCTCCGACTCCGTAACCCTGGTTACATGTATACGGAAAACATATTCATTGCTGAAGTGACAATTCAAAACAAAACATGAATAAAAGGCATTTGCTGTGACATTGCTCCCAATTTAGGTAGCTCTGCTAGCTATCGTAAAAAGCCGTCTGATAATCGCATGGTAGATTCACATGGGCCTGAAAGCATATTGCCGTAAAATACATTGAACGCCACTAATTAAGGTAGAATTTTAATCAAATGTTTCCATACTGTCTCCATATTTCGACTTTGGACTGCTGATTTAAAGAAAAACGCATTAATGCCACAAGTCCAGGTTTCGAAAAAAAGTTGTGACACTGTTCAACAAACAGGGGCAGGTGGGTTGAGGCCCAAATTCATAATCAGTGTCTCCAAACTCAATCTCTGGTCTCTTCGATACACTCATTTTCCAATTCATTGTATACTACTACGAAGTCCCCCAAACAAGCTTTAAAGACGCACCAAAGGCGCCGTTTCTGTTTCAATCCAGGGCAGCAAACACAGGTGAGAATCAGTCTTTAACCAATTTCAATCACGAATCTCCGCCAACAGTTTCCAGTAAAAAAAGTTAAAATTTGCACCAGAAGCTTGTTTTTCTGCTCGAATTTATACGATGCAAGCGCAATGATATAAAACCAATGAGCTTAGCATTTTGTTGTCGGTTGCGGATTTCGCTAAACATGCCAAATTTGTCTTTTCGTGGCCGGCGTGAGATGCAATTGCAACAAAAGGATCAAACCACATTGCCATCTATCACTGTTTCCACGCGTTTGTCACGACTGGTCTGCGGGCGCCAATCTCCGTTAGCTTGCACTCTGGGCCACGCAGCTGTGTTCGCAGTGAATGCTGCACTGGTAGCGAATCAATGGCAACATATTCCGCGTGAACAGTTTTCTTGCATCCAAACATCAACGCCAAACACGAGGCTGGACAAGCCGCAAGCTTGGTATCAGGGTTGCGGAGTCGGAGGTAAAATATCCGAATCCGACTTTCCAAAGTTTCCGACTCCGAGTTTCCAAAATTTCCGACTCCAATTCCCGTTTACATAAAGGGAATGAAATCTGGCTGTTAAAATCAATGGAAATCGTGTTACATAGCAAGAAATCTCTGTTTCAACAAAAGTGTCAAAAGAGACTGTGCCATTTCAAAAGAAATTCCCCATTAGGAGTGCGATGTAAAAAATGATCTAACTGGAGTCGGAGTCGCACAAAAAAATCCGACTCCGACTCCCAGCGTTGTTAGGAATCCAACTCCGCAACCCTGCTTGGTATGACTCAACCGGGAATCGAACCTAGCCTACCATCTTTGTTGGCGCGTTTTCAACCAAATGTACCAGTTAGCCGGTGCGATTCCATGTTTACATACCGTATTTGGACATGACAAATCGACATGACAGTGTCGACTGCGTATAGAAAGCGGACATGACTGATTTGTTTGTGTTTAAATACGCATTTAAATCACTTGCCTTATCCATTCCAAAGCTTTAACTTGATCTAAAAGACCCATGTTTCCTGGAGCAACGTCATCATCTAACGTGTAAAAGCCGAATATGCCCAATCGATACTGGATTGAAACAAGAACAACATTTTCAAAAGCTGGCATCATCCACATTTTGTTTGAAGTACTCGACTTTTGCAGGGAGCCCCCATGAATCCACACTATAACCTACATTAAAAGAGAAGTTTAGGCAAGATGTCCACGATTATGATTTTATCAACTGGTTCGGATTAAAGTTGATGTGGAAACTATTTTCTACAAAGCGATCATTAAGCATTAGAATCCAGATTTATGATTGTATTTATTGAACAATACAACCTCATACTGAGAACCACAATGAATAAGATTTGACTAGAAAGAATGAAGCAGCCTTGCATTGTATGAATTTTTGGAAACGACCGAAAGGTTGGAATTTGAATAACTGCCGGTCTAGTCTAGTCATACAAAGAAATGAAACTTGAGTAAAAATAAAAGAAAAACATGCAAAAACTTACGGGCAAAGCTTTTGCCTCGAGTGCTTTTGATGGGTGTGTAGGTGAAAAAACATTGACTGTCAGGCAATCTTCTTTCATGGGATGGTTTTCGTTAGTAGCAAAACGAAACCATGTGTCTTTCAAAAAATTCGAAAATACCTTTTTGTCCTGCAACACATACACACACATGCATGCAATACGACTAAAAGTTGTTAGGGGGGGCAATTGGCAAAATAATTTTTAGTTCCATTAAAAAAAAAATTCCACATTATACATTTCTTTTGCTGACCAACGCGTGTCATGTGGTTTGGAGAAACGGAACGACAGCAGAAAATCTGGAGGGGTAGCTTCATCAGGGATAGAATGTTCTCTATCCACGGCCATTGAGTGTCGCCGCCGCCCACCTTGGTTAAGTTCGTTCAGTGCAACCGCCCGAGACAAAATCAAATTTCATGCTTCGGCCAGCCCAGTCCCGTCGCCACGGAGGAGCTTTTGGGGGACTAAGCCCCTCCCAAACAATGCTCCAAGCCCCCCCAAATTGAAACACGAAACACTATAAATCAGTTGCGTTTTTGTTAATTTTTAGAATGTCAAGCCCCCGCAGAAACACAAAGC
>Ga0210059_1009705_pt1 | contig 14982 bp, 9 predicted proteins | sample Ectturendosymbi2_FD_188042 | JGI IMG/M metagenome (GOLD analysis project Ga0210059, IMG submission 188042) | Ecteinascidia turbinata endosymbiont from Florida, USA - Sample 2 (SPAdes) (version 2) | ecosystem: Host-associated > Tunicates > Ascidians > Unclassified | place: Key West, Florida...
CAACTTGCGCTGAAATTGAGACACGTTTAGATTTAGTCTAGATTTCAAAGGCCTGATGAGGGGAGCGTGCCCTTACCTCCTCGCCGCTGTAGATGAATACTCGTGTTTTCCTTCTGTTTTTCTTTGTAACAATATGAAGTCGAATGCTGTTGTTGCTTGTCTGTCTTCTGTATTTTTCGTCTGTGGTTTCCTAGCTACTTTCACAGCCACCAGGGCTCCTTATCAGTCAGGAGACGTTGGCTTAGATCTCCGCTAGAGGCATTTCTTTGAGCTCCTCAAAGGCCTACCACCCTACCAGAAACAGCTATTGCGAATGGTTCAACCACACCATTTGGCAAACTATTCAATTATTTTTGCATGGACATGGTCTTCCTGAATAGAAAGGTGTTAGCAGAGGCTCTTCACGCCATCCGATCGCTTGTCTTCCTGGCTACAAATGAAACGCCCCACGAGAAACTGTTTCTCTTTCCTCGGAGAGCCATGAATGGTGTATTGCACTATCTTCATGACTGTTGACGCCTAGAACCTTGTTGCTGCGTCAACATGTGCGAAATAAGGGCATTCCTTTTGCGATCCAGTGGAGCTTGCGGAAGGACACCCCATATATTTTGTTGTGCGTTAACCGGATGGCAGGAAAAGCTTTGTATCTACTTCCAATCTGACTCCGTATCCTCCCTCTCACGTTGAAAGCGAAGACATACCCAACACCGACTCCACAGTGCGGAGTCCACCCTTCCAGAACCTGAGGTTGTGGGCGGCGACGAGATCGAGGTGTAGCAGTGGACGAAGCTGTACAAGGTGAAGAAGTGGAGAATGACGAGGACCATGTTCCGGAGACAACTGAGAGCGAACCGGCTTTGCCGTATCGGTCTACCCGTAGACGCCAAGCCCCTGATCGTTATGGTTTTAATGTCGCTTAACTCTGAACGGGAGAGATTGTGGAGATGTGTGTTGCTACTTCGCCACTTTACTTGCGTAATCGTTGAAACGCTGATACCTGCCCCAAGAAGCTCGGGGCAGTTGGCGTGCGTATATTCCAGTGAGGGTCAAACGGGCCTTTCTCTTCTCAGTGATTACAATGCAGTGCTGCTGTCGTTGTTACCGGACTTATTGCTCTTTGTTTCCGCACCCGGTAGTTGTGATTCTTGTTGACTAAAGCCTAGTGTTTGAGAGTCGCGTTGTGTGTCACAAGTAGTCCCCACACAATGTTGAGTTTTCACCAGATTGATGCTCACAGTGCAGCGCAGAAAACACTGGTTGCAAAGACAAGGCACTTGCACAGGTTTCACATTAGCTGTTTGCAATCAAGACGCCAGACCACTTCTATAAACATTGATGGTGGACTTCATGTTATTTGAAAGATCTTGTGAAATACTACAAAAATCAAGAGTCTGCACACTGCAATTTACCTGACTAGAACAAAAGAAATATATTTTATATTTTAATAAGATAGGACGGACAATGCGTAGTGTTACGTGAAATCCATTTCCTATTAAAAATTTGCGATTGATTCCTTGCTTTCACCTGTGGAGTGAAGTTACTTGAATACAGATATGTGCAAGTTTGAGTCATCGCAAAAAAATGAAAGCAGAGACTAGTCGGCTGATTCCTCGAAAGCCTATAGAAAACCTAAAACTTTTATTGGTCTGACATGGTTCGATAACTAAATACAGTGCACAGTTTTCTTCACCTGCAGCATTTCATACTGAAATAGCACTAAGCCAATGCGTTCAGTTGCTCTACAAACTTGAAGGAAATAACCTGATTCTGGTGTAAACCCTCCACTGAAAACAGACCAATGCATTGTGCAACCTTGGAAACCAGTGAAGTAAGTACTGTTCAACATCAACCTACACACTGTCTGACATGAAAAATTATCTGGTGTTTATCAGCTGTCAAGAAACAACTATGGTATAAGTCATTGTGATAAAAAGAATGAGTCAGACAATGACAAAAAATAAAAGCAATTCATGCTTTCTGCATGACAATCAGCACAGATTAAAATATAGACAATTGACACTATAAACTTACCTTTCACATACTTAATCAATTCCCGGGCCATATTAAGGATTTCTGTTGAGTTTATTTCATCATACTTGCCTACAACTGTTTTCAGAACGTTTAGAAGTTCTCCCAGTCGTTCATGAGCAAGTACTTTCATGCTTCTCTCTAGGACAATAGCAAAAGCAAAGTTTTTCTGTTATTCAAATGCAGAGCCGTGATGGACAGTTTTGAAGCAGTATAGAGTGAAACTCATTAATGTCAATGAATATGACAAACAGTCAGATGAACAGATTTCTGTTACTGCAAACAACATGTTTGTTGGAGTTCATGCAACTTTTCCACTTCAGGATGGAAACAGGAATTAGAAATTGTTCTGTAAAAATGCCAGATAAAAGTTCAACTGCATCACATCACATTAATGGGAATGCTTAAGTAAACTTGCGACACATGAAAAGCTTGCCTGTTTGGAAGCAGGACAATGTCAGTGTAAGCTATACTATGTGTGAAGAACACAAATGAATAAACAGCACATAAAATTGTACTTTTTGCGTGAATGAATAGTGCAACGATGTATGAATAAACATTGCACAATTCATACAGCAAGTATCATTTTCACACAACCCTAATCTGATAACTACCATGGGTACATTCTCATTTACTTAAAAAAGGTCAACAGTGGCTTGATAATGCAGGCAACATAATTCTTAACCTAAAACAGCTTAGGCAGGCAGCTAATGACAATCAACACAGCCAAGTACTGTTACCTTAAAACAGAAAGGTTTATCTTCATGAAGAACTAATCATATGATACTACTGTGTCAATACATTTTTAGTCTTAAATTTTTGAAACTACAATCAGCAATTCAAAAGCTTTTTAAAAAATTTGCAAATGCTACATTTGTCCAATTTTCAGTTCAACCTGTCTCAAGTACATATGGGTCAAAATAGAAAATAATATAGCCCATCATAAAAGAAAATGTGATACAAATATTTCTGTTTATCACATTACAAGGACAAAGACTGAGTAGGACAGTGCCTCACACGCAGTTGAATTGAATGCAAAAACATGAAAACATGTTAAACTTGAAAAGAAAAGCTCATTATGGAAGTGAATATTGTGCAGTAGCTGCTTAATCAATTCCAACCGTTTATATCTTGTTTTACTTAACTGTTGAAACCTTATAATGTATTAGCTTAATGAACAATAAACCAATTCTTGATGACTTGTTGGGTTTAAGAAAACACGTGCATTATACACAGCTTAGCCTTAAAGCAACTTAATAAAGCAAGACTGAATAATTGCTGAAATGCTCATTTTTCTAGATATACAGTATGCAGACCATGTTAAGAAAAAGGGCTAAAATTTCAGCAGCTTTTCACTATTTTGTTGGCATAGCATGCCAAGGAACAAACAGTTCTACTAGGAGCTATCCTGACTTGTCAGTATTTGGCCGTGATCCCAATCATACGTCAAAAAAATGTTGTTAAAGCAGTCTAGTTCTCACAATTTGGAATGATGTCAATCTCATAAAAAAAACTTCAGAATTACACACAACAGCACCAAAGGAACAACACCTCTTTCATCCAGAAAAACAGCTTTTAAGGCTGTAAGGGCTTCAGAAAATTTACGAAGATCTTTGGTCAATTGAAAAACACCTTCCTGACTCATCAACCTTGCATCACTTCCTGAATTTTGATTAGTGTCCCAGCTTGGATCAAAAGATGAAACACTTCCACCTAAAAATAAGTATATATAACCTGATAAGCAATGACACAAAAGTGTAAAATAAAGTTTTGAAATAGAAGGAATGCTTAGACATGAGTACTACTGCGCAAAAAATATTAGCCAATGGCCCTATTCAAATATTTGCAGTTGAGAACCTCATTTTGAAGATGGATGTGTCACATTGTACAGATAGTGTGCAGACTTTCAGTCCTGAATGATAAGAAAAACCCAATTGTTATGATAAAATCAGTACAGATGTTACAGAGCGGTCATTCCATGTCAAGTGAACTGCAAAACTAGGATTTTTCATCTGACCCTCACCAAAATTCATGAACAAAGTTGAAATTTTGGAATCGGATCTGTATTTCCAAAATAATGAGCATTTGATGCTTTTGATAAATATTCAGCAAAAAATTTGTTAGAATTTTTCTGTTGAAACTTTACCTGATTGTCACTCCTACATCTCTGAATATTTTAATTCAATATTTTGCAGTAAAGTGCAAGGTTCCATGCTTAACAAAACAAGATAGACAGTTTTTCACTAGTGGCCTTGGAACGCTAGTTAATCACTGTGGTAGGGCAGCATGTTTTTCATGTGCATTCAAGAATGACAATATTTTAATACAGTTCTCAAGCTTGCTCAAGCCCTTCAAAAGCTTTTTGGAAATACTAAAAACATTTGAAAAAAGTACAAAAAGGCTAAGTTCTCATGACTGATAGTGTGGCTTTTAAATTTAAAACAAGGAAATAATATTAATTTGCATATATGTTAAATGATCAATTGGAAGAGTAGCCTACATTATGTGCCCATACAAAATTTGGATTTTTTTGGCCAAAACTTTGGCAACAGAAATGCTAGAAATTTGATCAAGGTCTCTAAAGACTCGTATTGTAGCCTAGAATTCATTACAACTTTGAGCCACAAAATCAGCTCATTTGGATTGGCTGATGATGTCATCAAAATAACTGCAAAACGCACCCCAATCATGACATCATCAACCAAAAACCCCCAACCCAAAACTTAAAAACTTTTTCTTTATTCTAAATTACAAGATTTCACGAGATTTTAGAGCAACGGTGCACAACCTGCAGCCATATGGTTGCATGCGGCTTTCGATAATGAACTTTGCCGCCGTCCACATGTAATTTAAAATATAAGATTTGGCAGCCATGCTGGCATATATTGAAGCAAAACAAACGCAAGAAAATCAGTCGACACGATGTGTAACAATCTGGAGGGTGATGTCACAAGGAGTTATAGAATGAATACTCAATTTATGTTTGAATGTGTTCTGTGTTGGTTGGCACTTGGCAGTAATGGCTAATCATAGCAGTAAGTGTGCATTGTGCATGTTGTTGACTGTAGCACTAGCAGTAATAATAAAATGATAGATCAAAATTAACGCCTAATTTAAGCTTGTTGTTATAGCAACCAGATTTGAGACCGTTGGTTTTCTTTGAATAGAATGCTCATATTTATTCTGCTTCAAGTAAGTGATTTCGGTTGAATGCTGTTTATTACAGCGCTAGTCTATCATAAATTGTATAAAACTTGTAAACATTGCTTCATGTTGCTAAAACAGAAAAGAACAGTGGCAGAAGAGAAAAGGGTACTTAATTCCAAATGGGAAATAGATTACTTCATGATTGAGACAGCAGCACATACCATGATGTGTCTAATATGCAGTCAAGTTGTGAAAACTGTCAAAGGAGATGATGCAAAGCAGCATTTTCATCATCATATGTCAGATGCTTAAAGTGCGAAATTAAAAGTTGAGTCAAGGAAGATCTGTTTAGACAATTTGAAAAAATAGTCTTACGACAGCAGACATCCTGCCTCTCTACATTCATTAAGTCTACTAATAATCGCTACAAAGCTTCCTATAGAGTGGCATATCATCTTGGTGTAGCGGGAAAGCCTTATTCCGATGGGGAACTTGTAGTGCCTTCATCCTGGTAAAGGAACTGACTATTCATCAATTGCTCTCTTGTGTGTTACGATACAACACCAGCAAGATGATATCGCAAAGCAGTAAGCCCTCTCTCTGCAGACAATGGTTAACAAGGAAGCAAGTTTATCTTATCTGGCTGTCGATGAATCAACTGACATCAATGACCCAGTGCAACTACTATGTCTTCATTCGTTCTCTATCTTCAAGCTTTGAGTTGTGTGAGGATCTTCTTTTCATGGAAACTCTTGATACTCACACCCATGGAAAAGACATTTTTATTGCAGTTAACACCTTGAGAGCTGGTGCACGATATATTCATACCTGGAAATCGGCCTAAAACCAGCAGTTTTCAGTTGCCTTACCAACCCCATAGCTCCTGTGACGATTGTGATAGAGAGCTGTTCAAACCCTTAAAAAATTGGGCAAGTCTTCTAGTCTGCAATGAAAAAAATTTTTGGTTGGGAATTGCCTATTTTTTTGTGAATGATGTCATAGTGAGGTAGGTTTTTGGCCATTTTGGCTCATGTTACTTGGCCTAGGGCTCAACCACCAGACCAAAGTATTACGCTGAGGTTTTCATTGGAAACTAGGCTGAAGTCGTCTTTTGAGCCTTTGATCGACTTTCTAGCGTTTATGATTCTGATCTAAAATAAACAAAATAATATAACTAATTGTCTAATTATGGGATTAATTAAATCTTTTGTTTACTTTAGATCACAACTTTTGAACCCGACACTCCAGCAGGTCATCTAAAGTACCAAAAGACTCGGATTTTAGCCTAGCCAGAGTTACGGTCATGCAAAGCCACATGCGATCCGGCTATCTTGGCGTGAAATCCTCAAAGTAGGCCAGGCACGAAAGTGGTAAGACTACTTGCATGCGCAAGGGATTAGATCTGAAAAATCTTTGGGGCATTTGCACAGATGGTGCATGGGTCGGTTTTGTGGCAAAATTTTCAGAATATGTAGCAAAGGAATGTGATAATAAGTAGCTCATCAACCTTCACTGTATAATTCACCAGGAAGCATTGTGTTCCAAATCTGTTGTTTTAAGCGCAATTTTGAAGGACGTGAATTGCATCATCTTGTTCATTCGTGCAAATGCTCTTTATCACCAGCAATTTCGAGAACTTTTGCAATCATGTGAAATGTCTGCTGAGGACATTCTATACCACACTGTAGTTTGTTGGTTGTCTTAGGGAGAAACGTCTTGAAGCGTTCTGCAGTTGCGCAAGGGAATAGTAGAATACTATTCCATAAAAAAACAAGGAGTGCCCTTAAGAAACAAGGACTTCCTAACATCTCTGGCATTTCTGGAGGATTTTCTGACCCTTGTTAACAATCTGAATTAATGTCTGCAAGGAAAAGCAACAACAATGTGTCTCATGAACAAAAAAGTACAGGATTTCCTTGACAAATGTTGTCTTCTCAGAAGTCATCTCCAGCCCAGCAGTGTAATTTTTTCCATTTTCCACAACTGACAGCTTTTACAGACAGAAAAGAAACACAGGTTGACGATATGCCAATCATCCTATTTTCTAGTGTTTTTGATGCAGTGTTGCAAGATTTTGCTGATCGTTTGAGATTTTGAGAGGATTTCAGCAACATTAAAACTCGCTGCTTTTCAACATCTAGTGGAAACTGAAAGCACTCCATTGCATCTTCAAATGGAACTGGTGGAGTTGAAGAATAATGAGCAACTTGAAGAAGTTAAAAACTAAGAAAATCTGCTGGACACATGGCAGAGTGCAGTTGAATATCCAATATTACAAGTACTGGCAAGAAAAACTCTAGTTCTTTTTGGAAGCACTTACACGTGTGATGCAGCGTTTTCAAGAATGAAGTACCTGAATAACAAGTACCGAACCTGATCGTTAGATGCAATCTGGAGTATAGAACCAAGGCTGGTATCCAGCAAGTCACCGGACTTTGCAAATTTATCTGCCAACAAGCAAGATCAAGGGAGTCATTAATTGCTATGATGCTTTGCAAACTTTTCTTTTAATAAATACGTTAAAATGTTTGACATTTCATTATACTTTCAGGCACAAGTAAATGACATATACTGGATAAAATCTATTCTTTAATTAAACATATCTCATAAATATAACTCGAACCTATTGGCAGCTGTACTTCATATAAATAAAGGTAATACAACCGGCAATAGCAAAAGGTTGCACACCCCTGCTTTAGAGGGTTTGAATAGCTCTCTAGCTCAATCTGCTGGCAAGTTATGACTGGCCAAAGTTTGCCCCGAGAGGGTAAATCATACTCATTGTGTAATTTTCTATTTTTGTCAAAAATTTGTTTTTTGAGTCATAATTTTGGCTTTAGTTATGCTAGAAAGCCAATCAAGGGCTCTAAAGATGCAGATTTTAGTTTTGTTTCCAACAAAACTTGAGCCAAAAAAATGGCTGGTGGGGTTGGCACCCAGGGCCAGGTAATCTCGGCCAAAAAGCAAAAACACCCCCTACTTGTTACATTACCCACAAAGAATCCCAAACCCAAAATAAAAAAATTTTTCTTAATCTGAACTAAAAGACTTGCCGAATCTTTCGAGAGTTTGAACAATTCTCTAGTTCAATTGGCTGGCATTTTGGAGTTGCAAAGTTTAGTCAAAAAGTTGCCAGCAGGGGGACGTAAGCCTAAGTTACACTGGGAAGAGACGGGAAGCAGCCAGACATGAGCGGAATTGACGAGGCATGGTTGTTATTTTTACAGTCTACATTTTCCAGCAGCGTTTTCATGCATCAGTGACGTAATGACTGCTTTAGCACCAGTTGCTGCAACTCTTCTTAGAAGATCGAGGTAGATCAGGATGCTCTTGAAATGATAATTCATTGGCGGCATTACTTGAATGTAGCGCTGATGAAAAGAAGAAAACGTGCAAAACGTCGATTTCGGAAATACTGGATCATCCCATTTTGCAGAAAAGGGTTTAATGAATTCTATGATTTAATTAGTTTTTAATTAATTGCACCTGTTGGAAATAACTTTCAAGCATTTTAGAAATGGTACTATTAACATTTATTTTACTTCCAACAATCAAACTACTGACATGTGTTCATAGTACTAGCCAGAAAGCTATGTGTATGCAAACATTCTGTAAAATGTAAAATTGAACTTTGGAATTAGTTTCTTGTGGAATCATTTCTGCCTCATGAAAGTGCTTTGCTATAACATGACATACTATCACTTCCAGTACAGAGACATGTGTTAAAAGTTACCTAACACACAGTTTACAGAAAATCTGACATGTTTTCTCATACCAGCCTACATATCACAGATAACAAAGAAACAAACTGATGAACACTACAACAGTAAATGCAGATTCCAAAACCTTCCTGAAGTAGTAAACTTCAAAACGAAATCATTTAAAGATGATGCTGTATTCAAACGTAGTATGCCTACAGAACTGCATTGCTTCTTTGGTACAAGTATAGTTTTGTGGCCTAGACTAGGCTAGCCAGGTAATATGTGATATTCACTGGAAAATGAAATGGACAATAATTCTGAAAAAGTGTCCTTAACACTTTCACAGCCGGGTTAATTCAAACGGTTTGCGCAAAAACAGCTGGATCGCATGTGGCTTTGCGTGGGAATTTCTCCGATCCGGTTAGCGATACAGACCCGATCAAAAGTTCAAAAGACTCGTCAAGTCTTGTCGTTTGCACTTGAAAAAAATGTTTTTGGTTGGGAGGTTGTGGATTTTTTGTGAGTGACATCATAAGTGAAGGACTTTTAGGCCACCTTGGCCCAGTTTACCTGGCCCTGGGCCCAAACCTTTAGATGGTAGTATTTCGCTGAAGTTTTTATTGGAAACTAGGCTACAATCTGAGTCTTTTGATACTTTGGATGACCTGCTAAGGTTTCGGGTTAAAAACTTATGATCTAAAGTAATAAAAATATTTGACTAATTACCTAATTAGGTAATTAATTAATTTGTTTATTTTAGATCATAACTTTTGAACCAGAAACGCTAGAAAGTCAATCAAAGGCTCAAACGACTCGGACTCGAGCCTAGTTTCCAATGAAAACTTCAGCGAAATACTTTGGCCTAGTGGTTGGGCCCTAGGCCAGGTAACATGAACCAAAATGATCCAAAAACTACTTCACTTATGACATCATTCACAAAAAATCTGCAACCTCCAACCAAAAAATCTTTTTTCGAGTGCAGACTAGAAGACTGGCCGATCCGTTTGAGGATTTGAACAGCTCTCTAGTGGAATCAGCGGAGGAGCTATGGCGTTGATATAGTGGACACATTAGTGCTTTAATGTTTTGTGCATTCTTACTGCGTAATTCCCAGTAATATTCTATTCGTGATTCAACGCGATGTACTTGTTTGCAAACAGTCCAACCCCGACATGATAGCCTGCAAACTACTTAATCGCAGTTGCTCGCTGTTTCCTGTGGTCCATTTGAACACCCAACTCTTTTGTTTGTCATCATTCTAATTCAGACTCTACATCGAACCGTTACGTTACGTGTTTCTGACTTCACGCTCAAGTGTATTGGAGTTTTTGTTGTATATCTGAATATAATCGAAAGAAGCAGTCAACTTAGAGTACTACTGGAGAGTTATTAGCAGACAAAGTGGTGAGAGTCTTTTAATTTGCCTTGCTTTGGCTTGGCAACTTCAATACGTCAGGTTGCTTAGTTGGGAGACCAACCTGTGCTCCTGCAACAACTAGGTTGACCCCTCAACTAGTAGGGACCTCTACAGTAACCTACAACTCAAGTTCCTACATTGGTTCCCAGACCTTTCCCTGGTATCTGGTTAAAGTTTCAAGCAAGCTCTCCAGTTTTCCGTGCGCTCTATCAGCAAAGTGCGCATTTCTCGGATTACTTCGTGAATGTGTTCGACGTGTCTACGGGACACCAACGTTGCTTCTAAAGTACAGCTTTGCGGGATTACTTCCTATGTTCGTTCTGGAAAGTTTTTGACGTTCGATTTCTACGCATCTGACATGGATTTCTTGTGGAGATTGGACAGATCGTCACAGACACAGAAAGACTTTAATTTTTGCTATCCATCAGCTCGTTTTTTTGCTACTTGAAATTCAAGTCGAGCTGTTCAAAGACTACATGAGTTTCATGAGTTTTTTACACCAAACTTGTAATAGCGGCTTGACTGATAAACTCTATTGAGATTTTTGCCGCTCAGATTGACAAACATAACGGCTTGCATCAAACTTTAGCGGCTTGATTAACGAACTTTCTCGACATTTTTTTCCTGCCGCTCACACTCGTCCTTACCAATTGCAAACGGAGTCAAACTTCATCAACCTCATGCATTTTGCGTCAAACTTTTGCTGAAACAAATGTGATCTTTTGACAGATGCTTTACTGTGATTGATTAGCTGATTTGCTTGCTCTGCTGTTTTTTTCTGTTCATTTGATTTTTGTGGTATCTGTGTTGCTTGTTTTGTGCTACTACTAGGTGCTACAGTTCATCTTAGTGCATGTTAATTTATCCTAAAAATCGCTTTTATGATCTAATTTTTTCTGGATTAACTTTTCACGACGTACACTTACTGTTTTCAGATAGACAGATTTTTTATCTGCTCGTGTGTGGAGGTTTTAGCAAGGTTTAGGCACACCTACCCTTGTTTTCCTTTTTTGATTGTAGTTCACTTACACGAGCACACCGTCGTGATTTGTAGCTAAAGCTACTTTCAAGAAAGGGGTTGTCTCTCATTTCTCTCATTAAGCTCCAAAATAAACCTATAAAAATAATAAATCCAACTAACACGGGATCACTAATATAACATTTCCAGCACCTAAACATCTTATGCCTTCCCAAATTATATAGCTTTTCAGTAGGCAAATTCATGCACTCTTATCATAACAAACTGCTTCCAAATCATTTTGATGAATATTTTGTTCCACTTAGCTCAATTCATTATTACTCCACAAGACTAAGCAACTTCTAAAAACCTGTTTTTACCAAGAGTTAACTCTTCCTCAGGAAAATGTTATCTTAAATTTATTGGCCCAGAAGTATGATTTTCAATACCAGACGATATTAAATTTTCAACCACCTTTACCTTTAAATGTTAACTAAGAATGACCTCCTACATGAAAAAATTCCCAATTATGAACTTCAGCAAGATATCACTTGTCCAGAACAAAATACTGTGTATTCTAGCATTCTGTAACTCTGTTTATTTTCTTGTATATAATTACTTTTTTGTATTTTCTGTGTGCGCATTCCATGCTTTTCGGCATGAAAGTACACTTTTTGTTTTTTTCTGTTTTGCTTTGTTTTTCTTTTCTACCTCATTAATTAGTTTTTGTACCTTTTTTACTTTTATTAGAATTTTTGTTAATTTTTTTGTATTGCTAAAAATATTCTAACCACACCAAATTCCTTCACTTAAATTCAATCCACTCATCTGTGTACATAGGCATGTGCTTTCCCTGTACATTTTCTTCAACATGTTCTGCGTTCATTCGTTTTTTTTGTTTTTATTTTCATTGTGCTTATTTGATCTCCAACTGTTGTTTCTCAACACTTGTCAAAAAGTGATAAACGGGGTTGGTTGACTAGATGACTGCCACGGTCTTCGCCAATCCTATATGACACAGAACCCCTCTTTGTTTACACTGATAAGCTATTGTGCCACTGTGTTTTCATTTGCTCTAATGTTCGCTTATGATTGGTTTACTTCATGCAATGGCTTTTATGGTGCTTCTGCTTGTTGGCTGAGTCATACGAAACAACAAACCATTACCATGAAGGTATAAGCGAAAAAAAAACAATCACAGGTTCAAACGATTCGGAGAACACTTACTAGCAGGAATGTCACTCAAGCTAACGGCAATATATAAATATTCTGAAAAGGCTGTTGCTGGTTTTGCTGTCAATGCCTGAGGACCTTTTGTTTATTTCTTACAACCAGAATCAAGAAAATGACTGTTTGGAAAACTGCATTTGTGTCCAAGCATTTAAACACAAACCAGTCCCAATTGACCAAGTGTTTTGCACTCGTTGCATGCTTTGCCTATTGCAGTCTTCGCAATTCTAGTTGACAGCGCTGCCCAGGCAAACCATGCAAACAGCGCAAAACACAGTCGATTACCTCTCTCATGTGTTATTTCAAACATGCACAAATTTGCATTAACACAAATGCAAAGATGTGTTTAAAAGCCCTTTGTTAAAACAAGTAGTATGACTTGTACCAGAAATTAAACTTTGATATTTCTAAATAGATGAAAACCTCTGATTTTGTATCTTTTGCATTCATAATAAGCAGTGATGAATCACACAAAAAAAAACATTAATTTAACAAGCAAAACTTAGAAAATAAGACTGGTTACCATGCTGAAAACATTAAAGTTGTTGCCACGGATGAAAACTTCAAGAAAAGTCCACATTTCTTTACATTGTCTTTATACCCAGCTGAAAACGTACTGCTATGCAAAGCAATGCTAGTTCACTACCAAATAACTTTCATGTTATGCTGCTGCTAGTAAACGGTAATGCTTTATCGTGAACTTCGCCAGTTATCTAACAAACCTTGCTAGTAAGCCTGATGGTTTTTAATAAAAATACCTACTTCACAATAGCGTGCTATGCCTTTCACTCTCAGGTCTGCAATGGTATCGTATTCAGAATCATACTTGCTGCTAACAGCACGATTATATAGCTACAAAAACTATGGATATCATATAGCTCAGCTCTTTTCAGATTGCTACACTACTACAGAGTTGGTTTGATCAATCTGACTAGAAAGTAAAATATTGTGGTAGTTAATGTTTTCCTTCTACAACAGTGGTTCAACCATTTTGCTGAAGGGAACCAAATCCAGTCCCATAATTTTGTTAGAAAGCCACACAAGAAAATTTTAACAAGTCAATTGACACATTGTGTTTTATTGCCCTAACAAAGTCTGTTACACAAAATATTTGAGGTACTGCTGAAAACTGCACATAGAGTGCTTGGTAGCTGCATGCAGCTCTTAGAACAGTTTGAGAACCATTCTTCTACAAGTGACACCATGCCTTCCAGCTACGATGCCACAGCCTCAGTGATGATTAAACCGAGGAAACATGAAAGACATGCATATCCATCATTGCAGTCTGGTGTCATAACTCATAACAATCACATTTAGTATGCTTATAAGAGCACTGTTTTAGGTAAAGTAAGTCTATTTGGCAAAACCATAATATCTACAAAAGGAAGCCAGAGCTACCTCTAACATGGCCATAGCTCCAACAGCGGTCCTAAATTTTAAACTGAGCTCCGGCTTCTTCTGATTTTTAATTTGAGCTCCTAATTCAGCTCCATGCAAAATTACCAGCTCTGGCTCTGCAGCCTTGCAATAAACCACACCTACCAGCTACATTTAATGATCATATAACTTAATCACAGATGTTCATTCATATAATATGAGGGAAACTAAAACCTTTTGCATTGCCAACAACACATTCAAACTCAAGTAAGAAAATGCTGAAGTATAATGCAATAGTAATCTTGTTACTTCTTTAGAAATAAAAAATAAACCATCTTTGGCACTTTTTATGGCTTAATATAAGTGTGTTCCTCCTTTTATGTTTGTGTGCTGTGGCCAAGTGCACAGATTCTACTATGCTGTTACAACGTAAGTAGTTTTATGAGGTATTGCTGTAATTGCTTTTTGTTGTATTCACTAAAAGTGGTTGCATCAGATCAGCTATGTCCAACCCAGATGGCTTACTGAGCCAAAAATTATGTCACTGTCTTGACCAGTATCAACAAAACAAGTTCTAGCTTTGCACCCAGCTGTTTGAGGAAATCTCCAACCTGGTCTGCCATCCCTTTGCAACAATTCAGGCTTGCACTTATCATTTAGCAATAATAGCAAAGCCACCTCGGTGACCATACATCAAGCGAATCAGTCGCAGTAATTTATTTGCACAAGGAAACTAGTTTCGTGTTCAACACATCTTCAGTCCTATGCGAAAGTTGACAATGAAACAAAGTTAGAAAAACTACGTACTGTGCTAAGAACAAAAGCTAAATAATAAAGCCAAAGAATTCGCTTGATGTATGGTCACTGAGGTGGCTTTGCCATTATTGCTAAATGATAAGTGCAAGCCTGAATCGTTGCAAAGGGATGGAAGACCAGGTTGGAGATTTCCTCAAACAGCTGGCTGCAAAGCTAGAACTTGTTTTGTTGATTCCGATAAGTGGAGAGGCAAATCCCGTCCATTGGAGTTTTCCACCAATGTTGACACCAATTGAAAAACTTTGAGAAGCAAAGGAAAGGCTTACGGACTGTTGCTTTAAACTTTTGGCTTGTAAAAGCTGGACATT
>Ga0210059_1009706_pt1 | contig 14982 bp, 8 predicted proteins | sample Ectturendosymbi2_FD_188042 | JGI IMG/M metagenome (GOLD analysis project Ga0210059, IMG submission 188042) | Ecteinascidia turbinata endosymbiont from Florida, USA - Sample 2 (SPAdes) (version 2) | ecosystem: Host-associated > Tunicates > Ascidians > Unclassified | place: Key West, Florida...
AGCTTATGTGGCCCTCGAACAAAAAAGTTTGGAGACCCCTGGTCTACAAGAATTTCCACACTGGATCTTCCTGTTTCACTTTAGTGCTACGGTGCTATACACGAGATAACTTGTTATTTATTCATTTATGTTGCTCCATGCGCTACACGTAGAAATTGAAATGAAAAATCTGAATCTTCAAGTAACGTTACTAGTGCAAAAAGGTGTGGGAACGCCGTTCCCACCCCAATATACACCCCGCGCTGCTGGCAGACCTGATGCTAATCAGTAGTCACCTTCAGCATAGCCTACAGCTAATCTAACGCGCTTCATTTTTAGCCTACCTGACCACGTATATTACGTTTTGCGGTTACGTTTGCTGTTTTGGAGTTTACATTGCCACTGTGCGCTCTAACCTAGCCTGTAGTTATTGTAAGTTCATTGTAGCGTAATTTTAATGCCTTCGCTTAACTACAGTAATAACATGAGCTGCACTCATTCATAAAAGCTTGTAAGAAAAAACAGTATGATCTGCAGCTTATTCAACTTTTGTCCACAGTCTGCTCAGTCCCGTCGCCACGGGGGGTGGGGGCTTTCGTGGGCTTATACCCCCAAAACAAAGCTCCAAGCCCCCAAATTGAAATATAAAGAAACACCATAAATCAGATGAGTTTTTGTCAATTTTTAGAATGTCAAGTCCCCTATTGGAAACTTTCTAGCGACGGTTCAGAGACTGCTGCTTATTCATCTTTTGTCCACCAGAAGCTCAATCTTACCCAAATGAAACAAGAGTTTAAATACTTATGTGTACAGTGCCATGGCCAGCCCTAAATTTTGGGTCGGTCAAAATGTTTGATTTTAGGCGAGCAATAGTATATTGTTTGAGATACTGCCCCTTAAAATGACTAGATATCCTAAAAATTTGGAGGATCCATGGCCACCTTCCTCCCTGGCTACGCCTATGTACGTGCGGTTGATATAACGTGTATGTAATGTAAATACTTTGTGTAAACACTTCCCTATTTATATAATATTGGGACCATATTTCTTACATAAAAAGTTTTTTATTACAAGTTTCATTTATAGTGAAATAAATACATTCAAACTGTCCAAATTCAGCAAAATAAGCTTTGCATTTAATATTTTCGTCCCTATCCCTGTGCAAGAAATGGCTTATTTAAAGGCTATACAAAAAATCACCCCAATGGACGTTTCTGTGTCGGGAACCATCGATCAAAAAACGTATCTGAAAAAATTTAGGGGGTGGCTTCAGCCTCCCTAGCCCCCCGTGGATCCGCTTATGAAACGCCTCTTGAAACACAAACAAAATAAGTGAACGTAAGCTTTAAAACATAGCAGGCGTCCTACTTCGCAAAATACTTGGCTGATTTTTGTAACACATGTCTTTATTTAGAAGTGCAAGTCTTTTTGGAAATCGTAACTCTATGAGAATCTCTCAAATTACCAACCCGAAAAGTCCAATTGCGATTACCGACTAAAAGAGAATCACGTTACTTGTTACTTGCCTGATTCAAAAAAATCTAATGGTAAAACGTCGGCCTCTCAATTGGAAGGTTAGGTGGTCGATCCAAGACCACTAAGTGAATCTCCGTAGCGCTTGGCCAAAAGCGTTCATCACAACCGGCCCAGCAAGAAGTAAATTTCAGGCTTCAGCCTGCCGCCAACTGCCGTCACCAATATAAAAAATTTAGGAATTAGTTTTATTGACCATGGGAACAAAAGCGGTAATCCTTTAAAAATAGGCAAATGTGATCTCACTATAAAATAGGCAAATGTGATCTCACTACCGCGTCAAACTGCTGTCGCACAGCAATATATTATTAACTTTCGACAAATGATGTGTTCATGCTTCTTGATAAAAAGGCTTTTGTGACCTCGAAAATTGCATAATTTAGTGAAGCATAAGCTCTTTTTGCAAAAGCACACATTACAGTTTACATATCTCAACTTTCACATTGTCAAAGGCTTACCACCACTTAACGACAATTGTTGCAGGGACTGCTTGAACACGCGTACCGCAAGTGGAACGGGAGGTAATTTCTTCATGACACTGTCGGTGATTCGAGATTCAAGTGAAGTTGCATTGAATTGATTTCTGTGGCTACATAAATCTGCTTCGATAGATTCGGCTCGTTTTGTGGATTGCACAGTTCCTTCAAGCAGAGCTGCAACTAGCTGATGTTTGTTTTCCGGATGGATGCAAGATGATGAGCCCGGTTGCCCCCTCTGGTTGCGGGCCTCCTTTTAGGTAGAACTAAATGTTGTAAGCTGTGGGTTGCCTGTATTATTTTTTTGGTCATAACCGAAGTATGCAGATTGCGGTTGGAGGTAGGTTAACTAATTAAGATCCTGAACATGCTCAGACTTGAGCAAGGTCTTAGTCCTGTGTACTCCAAAACAAAACCGAAGTTTCCACAAACAAATTACCGTGTTGAAGTTGGTGTAATCTCCAGATGTTTTCGTCTTGTTTGAGTGGTCTCGAAACTGGATGGATACCCACACTTGTGTGACTAGGATTAGTATTTGGATATTTGGTGTTATATTTTAGGACGACACTGTTTTGTACATTCAAAAGGGTGTTTTCCACATTTTGACACAATTCTTTAGCGTAATGCGTTTAAATATTTACTTACCTTTGGTCTATATTCTACAAATTCAGTACTTTTCCAGAAACATGCTGAACCGATTTCAGACAGAAAAATTAAAATTGTTTGCATTTGTGAAAAGCTGGGACCATGGTTTTGTTGTGTTTTCCTTGGAAACTGCAAAATGCACAGTACTTAATTGCAAAGACCCTGACCTTCGGTTTGCTTTTTGTCTTCTTTAACGCGAGATGCTTGCAACTAGCAAGTCTTTGTCCAACTTTAGTGAAACGTTTGCAGGTAATCACTGCCGTGCTAGGTATTTATATAAACTTTGGCGTTTTTGCCAGTATTAGCAGATGGTGAAGTGATGCAGTCTCAACTTGTGGGTGATCTTTCTTGTCACATACTGATGTAAGCAATCTCTCTTATAGTTTTTGTTTGATTCTCCGTCATGTTCCTCGTAGCTGGTGGTTTTGTTGTGCTGCAAATGACGTTGCATATGTTTTAGTTTTAGCGCAAGAAATTTTAATGGAACGGCCTATCTTCTAGTTTTTACTTGGTGTAGCTTTCATTTAACTTATTACCTTTTACTAGAGAGTTATAGTGCTGTTTTTGCTTTAGTCCTTCAACATTTCACTCGTAAGCAATTTATAGCAGATTTCAGGGCCTAGGCTGCGTAAAGTTACTTGAAATCGATTTCCTATTTTGCTGATCGTAGCTTTTTCTGATCGACTTGACTGCGATACCTTTGTGTACAGCGTAGACTAATGATTAGAATTAAAATGTGGCTGATGAAAGCCATAATCTATAATCACCTGCTTTCTATCTAAAAACATTATGTAACGCTATGTTAAATAAAAATATTGCGTCATTCTTGAAACATTTTCTTTTGTGGTGGTGGTGACAAGAAAGTTGAGGGGACTCCCATTCACTTATTCATTTACATGCCCGCTCATCATGGTTGCTGTTACGAACTTCCGCGGCTTTAGCTTGTTTTGCATCGTAGGCCCACTTGCCGTGTTGAACTTCCTGGTTTGTCGAAATTGCAGTAGGTGGGGTTGGAGCGCTTGGAGAACTGGTGATTTAGGCGGGTTTTTAAAAGTGATTGTGACTTTGGTGCTGTAAGGGAGGCAAAAAGCTTATCTTTCGGAAATTGTTTCCTCTGTGTTTCGCGTTTCGGCTGCCGTGTGCTCGTTTTTGCTTTCTCAGCGTCCGTGTTAGGCCGTCTGCGTGATTTTGTGTTTAAATGTGTTTTACGATGGCAACCGTAAAATATCTTTCTCGTAAAATCGCATTAGTGGTGTATGGTTTTGAATGCATTGTTTCAATGCTTTGCCGCTATTCTCCAAAAAATCATCGCATATTGATCTCGTTCAGCGGATGACGTTTTACATGATTTTTTGCCAGATTACTGCACTCTGTGTATTAAAAGTGGTACATTTGTATTAAAAGTGGCGACATGAAAATGCCTGAAAGGTTTAGTTGCTTACTGCTTGCACTGACTGTTTTGTTACTGGAATTATACTGCTCCTACATCAACAGAAATGCAAAGCAGCATTTTGTTTAAATTCACATGACGACATTTTGCGTCACGCAAGAGGAACGTTACGTCGCATGATACATTTTTTTTCTGGTTAGTCTTATTTGCAACAACAACACAAAAAAATTAATTCCGACAGGTAGTGTTTTCCCTGACACAGCACACCAAATACCCTTACGCATTTGCACACAATGCATCTTTGACTTTTTGTCAGGTCATCAATATCTGTACCATAAACGTCAAGAGAAATGTCACTGCATAAATATTAAAAGATAATGTGCTGAAGCAACAGTCAAATTCAAAGCAAAAACATTTCGTTTCAAGTGAAGATGTTGGGGATGAACAACTACTACGTGAGCGGGAAAATGGTTGTTTTTTTTAAATCAATTGGAGGTTGGAAATGTATGTTAACGTTCATCTAGTACTCCGTCAATCTTTTATTTAACGGTTATCAGCAGGTGCGGACACAGGGGGGGGATGCAGGGAATGCATCCCCCCAGCAGACCTAAAGAGGTGTTGACATGGCACTTGATTTCATTGAAAATCATCGCCATAATATTTTTGTACTTCACATTACTTAATCACTAAAAATTAACTTTTGCAAACAATTAGTCAAAAACGCTTCTTCGTTTCATTAGATGAGCTGGCCTTGTTTGTGGAACCTCATATAAAATAGTCAGTGATCGCATGGGCGTCCGCAGGGGGGCAAAACGGGCATTTGACCCCCTGGAAACTGGGATTTAGAACCAAATATTTCTGGAAAAAAGTGAAGTAGGCATCTTAATTCTGATTGATTTGATTCTTGCAAAGACAGTTTATTTTCCGGTATGAAACTCACACTGCACAAGAGTCAGGTTCACAGTTACAGTATAGTGTCATGCTGTGAAAAGCTTGCTATTCACACATGTCGCCTCCTTTACCTGCAGAGACGGGTTGCGGAAGTCGTGAGCGGATTGTTCTACTGCTGGTCTTTATTGCGTAACAATAGCATGGCAACAAATTCGCAAAGGTTCACTTTATATTACGGTGGCAGGCGTTTTGTTGCATGAGACTGTTGAACGCACACATCTTGGTACTTAATGCAGAGAGACAGTGACATGCTGATAGCGGTAAGCCACGTACATTTATACTTTGTGAAAAGAAGCATGAGTGAATCTGTAGCAATGCTTCCACAAGTTTGAAAAATCCGTGATTAGTGCGAGTGTGACCAATGTGCCTGAATGTCAAACTACACTTGTGCAGGCTTCTTTTCATGCGGTATAAAATTACGTGGCTTGTTAGAATACATCTATGCAGGCTTGTGGGAATATGCCTTAATCGTTAAAGTTTAGTTCTGACATCTGAGTGAATACTGAGTGCAAAGCTATACTTGCTGTGACGAGTTTTCATAATTCATTTGGTCAATTTGAAAAACCTGCGTGGTGTTCTAATTCTAGTAAGTTTGTCCGTAGTCGTGTCAACTTGCAGATCAGCAAGTTGTCCGGTTTGTGTAGAGGGTTTTATTGATCGCTTTGGACGAGATCCCAAACGTTTACAGCTCTTGTTCCTAAGTGATGCTGACAAGTCTTGCTAGCAGATCCCGCAACCAGGGGGAGAGGTACCAGGCAATTCCCCCCGAAATTTTCAAAAACATGTTTAGTTGTTAGTTCAGTTGAATATATCAGCAGCCATGCTTGCTAAGTAAATATAAAGTCATAATTTATGGTTTCGTTGAAAACCATGGCAATCCAATGCATCTTCATTTACAGAGCATAGCAGTGCTTACTTGAAAAGAAATGCCCTGCGTTGAAAATCTGCAGATATCCTACTGTGTAAATTTTCGTAATACTAATATACCTGGTTATTGCTGCCAACAACGAAGCATTTTTTGTGATTGTTACCGTAACACGGGGAATTTCCTTTGGGGTGTAGAACGGATAAAGAGTTTTGTGAACGTCCATTTGCATTGCACCGTCAGCAATGTTCCCTGTAAGGTGCGCAAATACTCAGGACCACCAGAACTGTTGCGCAGTGAAATCTCATATTCGCGAACTTGCAACATTCCAAAGCAATGGAACAGTAGGCAAACAAGAAGCTATTTGAATGAAATGTGTATTTTGTTCGTAATTTGAAAAGATTGTATATTTATTATATAATTCACAAAGTTTGTAATTCATTGAAAATAATCATTCTCACTAAAACAAATATTTGGTCAGTATAAAAATATGTTAGAGCGAACACTGATCGTCGGCAATTTGAAAATGATAAACAAAATGTCGACGTTGCCCCCCCTGGAAAAATTTCTGCTGACGCCCATGAATGATAGTGCTTTCTCGCTTTCGTTTTCTCGTTACTTTCGTGCTTTCACTCATTACGAATTGTTTGTTTCTTTCCATTCTCTTAATTTCGGTTTCAAAATAAACAGAATCAGCTCGCTTCCGCTTCTTGTTATTATTTCATCAAAATTACCTGCAATAACAAATGTTATACACAAATGACTATGGGTGTTGCAGACTATTCCAAACGACAAATAAAAACGGTAAGGTTCCACATTTGAAGAGAACTGATCTAAACCGCATCCAAGTAACTACGCTCACTTGCAACATACAAATCAAACAGCGCTACGGCACTATGCTGGCTGCTGCCACCGGAGATTGTGCGGTAACAAACGTAACCTACAGTGATAATAAGTATTATGTCGTCACGTGAACTGTTTATCTCGAGTCCTCGATGTACCTGCGCCCACGCCATTGATTACGTCAGATCGTTATGTGCCACATTGCTTGTTGGTTCCGTAGCGGTACAGTGTTAAAGTTTGATCAGTTTTATCACTCAACCTTCTTCTAAACCAAGCTTAGACTTGTTTCCTCGTAAATGTAGGTATGCGAGAGTGATTGATTTACGCAATATGGCAGGGTCTCCAAGCTTTTTTGTCCGAGGGCCACATAAGGTAATACTAAACATGTCGAGGGCCGGACGTCTTACGCAATGTGATCATTGCGGAATATGTTATATTCTACCAAATCAACAAATTTTTCGTAAGTACTGTATATCATTTTTTCATCATTGACAAAATGGCTTCGCGGGCCGTTGTTTGGAGACCCTGCAATATGGTCCTGTGAAGTATTGGGTTCATTGCAAATCGATATCGCATCCCTCCCCACCAATTTAGCCTGTGTCCGCTACTGGTTATCAGTATTTAACATTAATCACGTCAAACGAATGAACGTACCTAGAAATTTATTCACCACGCAAATGACACATGAAGTTTTAATTGCTGTAAGTGAAACTTCAAAGAACAGCAGCCTTGGAAAAGTTGGTCGAAAGGTTGCCTCATCCCTGTGAACGCTTGCGCTAACGCTTGCAACCGCCTTGGCTCCGGGTAAAGGTTTCACAATTTTTTGGCGTTATCTTGGCTTGGGTAATTCCAGCACGCCACTGCTTTACCGACATCAATCAGACTTGAGGAATAGAGTACGGGATTTATGGCGCTGTTGATTGGTACCGCTACTGATGCGAATACAGCAAGGGCTCCTTTGTTTTCGACAAAGAACTTGCAGCTGTCTGGATTTGAAATGTCATTAGTTTGGCTCGCGAACCAGAATGAGACGATTGCGATTGGCATCCAGCGGAGAAAGTCGGTTACGATGATAAGCAAAGTCTTTCTCTGCAAACGTTGGTTTTCTCTGATTCTTGCTCCAGATTCACTGCCAGAATCATTCATGAAAGACAAACAGGAACCAACCGAAGTCATTTTCCAACAAATGAAAATGTAAGCCATCAACAAATATGCAAATGAAGCAAAGTTGCACAATAGCATCAGCAGGGAGTAAAAAAAATAAGGATCTTTCCCATTGAAGAAAAATTTGTTGGAGCAGAGTTTTTGCTGATTGTAGTAATTCAACCGCTGTGCTCCGGAGTTGACTAGTTTTAAATGTTGCGCCACGTTGAAATGCGTTTTTCCTCTGTATTTCGAAGACAGTTGAAAACCTTGGTGAGTAAAATTTGCACAATGGTAATTGAGATCATCCAAATATGTTTTTACCAGCTCGGTGGTTTACATGTAAATCAACACTGTAGGAAATCGCCCGTTCTTGCAATTTCCTTCAAGCAAGAAATCGTGTTCTTCTGTATATGCCAGAGGTATGCAAGCAACGAACAGCCAAAACAACCAGCAAGCCAAAATAAAAGCTATCCCAACTTTCACACTTACTGTCTTATATGGCTACAAAACGCTGTATAGCCGGAAAAAAGTGATTAGGACCAGTACACTCACAGGAACCTGGCTTGACATTGTATTTATTACTCCCAGTATGTTACAAAGAGGCCAATATGAAAGTACCATCAATCTTCCGCTGGCGCCAGGAAATGTAGTAGCAACTACAGCTACACAAGAAAGATAAATTCCGACCAGGAAGTCTGCTGTAGCGAGGTTCATCACCATCATGTGATGTATTTTTTGTACTTCGGAAATCAGATTGTATTTATTTCGTAATATGTTCAAACTAAATGCAATTACAGCCAGGTTTCCAATAACTGCGACAAATGCCATCAACCAAATAATTGGTAAAAGGGACACTGGACTCACAAGCCCATCACTGACGCTTCTTTTCCAAGTGCTGCCTGAAATATAATTGCAACGGCGATTTTTCTTTAAGTAATCTTCTTGCCACAAAGCATCGCAATCGCTCACTTGTACTTTAGCATACCCAGATAGTCTGTCTTTACTTTTTGACATTTTGAAATTACTGACGTCCCGATACCATTCCTCAGTGACTTGGCCACTTGCTAATTCGCGCAGGTGCTGCGAAGTGTTGTTGTTGGCGCACACAAAGAAACTGTTGCTTTGATTGTTGTCATTGAAACGACTCCGTTTTATTCGGTTTCCTTCACCCGCGCCGACTCCAACTGAAAAGAAACAGCTGCAATTTAAGCTTCATAATATTTCACATCGAAAGTCATTAATGCTTTTTTTCGGCAAAACTTTAAACAAACAGCGATAAATCTAAACTCGCTATGCTTTGTGTATAAATTGTACTGCTTACTATTATAAAAATTACTCTCCAAACACCAGAAATTTTGATGTCGTGGGATGTTTGGGTGGAAATCAGAGAAATGCTTCTTACTTTGATACAAATGCGAAGGGACGCGAAAACGTTTGCAGGCTTCTCGCTGTGCATACAGTAGATATGATACTGTAAATCGGAAATCGCTTTGAATGCCAGCACAATGCAAGAAGCCTAAAAATTCAGTAAAGTATTCTTGTCGATTATTTAACTTGCTTAGTTTTTCATGAAAAACGATAGATATTTTTTAACATTCGAATTAAGTTTTTGATCTTGTTTATTGCATTCTAAAAACTTTCCCATTGTCCTTACCAGGTCTAAAGCTCACAAAAGAAAACACCAGTAGAAAGAACGTTGTTGAAACTCATATCATATTATACAAATGTTTCAAGCAGGAAACCGCAAAAAGCAAACTTCCTGAAACGAAATTGAATTGCGTTACATTGCTTTCAAATACCTAATTACAGCCTTAAATACTTAAATACAGCCAATAACATCTGCGTATTGAAGTAGAACGTGTTTGACATTTTAACAGGCAATAAACACCAAGTTTATCAATATTCAAATGCTCCAAGCATTTAAACATGAAATGCCCGTGTTCCCGTGAAACAGACGTCGTCACTGTATTTCCACATGGCAGTTCATATGAGACATTTGAGTCTCATTATGCTATTATAAGCTTTCTTGGCTGGAGGAGACGTGATTTCTATGCAGACTGCAGGAAATGTCTGCTCATTGCCTTATTATTTTTAACTAACTACTCTAAATTTACATTAATCATTTGTTGTTCAATGAATCTATCACCTACATCCGTTTGAAAATCATGAACTTTAGTCAAGGAAGAGGCAAGATCACTGAATAACACATCTGACAGTTTATCCCTAAGCAGTTCTGTTCAGAAAGAGCACCTGTACTCCAAACAAACTGCGCAGTATTGGACAGTTGGAGCAAAGTGTGCTGCACATTTATGCTTTTCAACAGCATAATATACTTCTGTTCAAGGAACGTTGCACTCAATAATAGCTAACCAGCAGTATTTTTCAGCTGATATGAGAAAGCAATTTCAACGTCACTTAAAATACAACTGCAAAATGATTCTGCAGTTTGTCTCAATATGAACTTGGCTTTTGTCTTTACTGTTCAATATTTAATTTTGCGAAGGTAGCGAACAATGGTGCGCAAGGATTGGCTCCAATGTTACGAGAATCTCTTGCGTAGTGATTCCAGTAACAAAGGATAGCTGAATTACCGCAACAAGCAATTTGACGATAACATATTCAAACTATCCTAATGTCGAAGTTGTCAACACCGTGAAGGACAAATCGTGCAAGTCATAATAAGATAGCTGCATAATTAGATTGCATAATAGAAAGACGAGCTATCTAATACGGATTTACAGAAGAATAATTACTGCGGATTACACCAAGTATTGAATTATTGATGAAACTGTACTTCCTTCGTTCACGGTATTGTAAAACGTCTGAAAGAATAAAGTTTGTTTAAAAACGTTTAGGTATTGTGTGTACCTTCCACCTTCATAAATATTAAGAAAATTGTTGATCATCGTCTTCTGGCCTCAACTCTTAGAAATATGCAAAGTTTGTTGATACATATTAGCCAGTATTATTTGAAACTTTCTTCAACAAACCACGAAAAATAGAGACTCCAAAGAGGAAAGGATGTTTTGAAACTGTACAGAATGGTATGGGACACTTGCTAGCAAACAAATCGTGTTCGGCGTTGATCTGTTAGAGCACGCGATGTAAATGATTTGCTTTGTGATTGAGACAACTATGCAAAACCCTAAAATTGTGATCAATAAAATGTTGTTGGTTAAGGTTTGCATTTATTTTGTATTTACAGTACTTTGTCTTTGCGTTGCTGGAATTTCCAGTCGTCATTGACCGCTTGCACACTTAACACTTAATATCGAAATAGCTCACTTCTGTGCTGCTACCCGGTGTCCTTTCAGTTTTCTCCAGAAAACGACGAAACTGATTTTTTATTAACTTCTAGAGATGAGGTTTTTGTTGGTTTGTTCATTTTATTTGACTAGTTCCAACCGACTTGCTTTTCTACTGCATCTGGCGTTAGGATGTGTTACTTACTCGTGCTATCCATTCTGAGCTCCGATTATTTAAACAATCAGCAAAATGACGTTGACCTGTGTCGTCACCGCAAAAGGCAAGCACTTTATTCAGAATTTCGGCTGGTTGACATCGCGTATCATTAGACCCACGGATCCACTGACAAGACCACAAAAGTCAAAATGGTGTTGTATTATCTTTTAGATATTAGCTGAAGTTGACATGGATGCATAATCACAGGTCATAATCAATGGCTTCTTAAACAAAAACAAACGTATTCATTTTGTGAGAAGAGATAAATTTAAGCTCCTATAGAGGGTGCCACGGAGCACAGATTTCAGACTCTATTCTGCTTCTGACCAAAATGAAGTACTTCTGAACTGTCTCGTAGCCAGGAAGGGACTCGGGAGCAGTTTCCCCAAAATTATTTTGTGCCCTCCAAATTTTGTTGTGCCCTGACACAATTGTTTTAAACAGATAACAAAAAGAAAAATCATGTTTCCTAAAAATGTATTTCTCCCCCAAAGCTTGAAACCTGGCTATGGGCCTGCTTCTGAAAGAAATAAACTTCTTCCCAGACTTAGTAGAAACCCTTTGTATGAAATAATTAAAGTTGTCAGGGAATCTGAAAAATGTTTCAAACACTTCAGAGTATTGCGGATAAACATATGCTTTAATATTTTGTTCCTGGTTAATGGATGATTTCAGGCGATGTTCTACTTGTGCTTCAATGAAATGTACTTGTTTGTGAACAGCCTAACAGTTGACATTTACGTGGGAGATTTATGTGGCTTCTTGCCTTTATTCTATACCGATTCATTTAAGCGTTATTTTGTTTGTTATAACTTCCCATTCAGTGTATTGAAGTGTTGTTTTGAAGCAATCAAAACCTAAAGTGTTAATGGACAGTTACGACCAAACGAAGTGGTGATGTATTTCGCCTTGCTTTCGCTTGGAAATCGCAAGACGTTAGGTCGACCCGCGCTCCTGCAACAACTTGGTCTAGGTTGACCACGCAACTAGTAAAGATCTCCGGCAACAAAAACGCGGATTTTTTGTGTAGACCCTTTGTTGTCCTTATACAAGGTTGATCACTTTGATATCGACGTACATCACACAAAAGATATGCTTCACTGTATCAAATTTTTCCAGGAACGTCGTTTTCCAGGACCGTGGTCGTACTTTGGCAGCGTTCGCTTAAAACTACTAATGACCAACTGCAACGCAGAAAAAGATTTATTCCGCTGAGATACTGTACACTTTTTGATTTTTTTTTGAGTTACCAGTGAATACTTTCCATTCATCTGGTTGATACTGTGGTGAACCACAGATAAAAGAAGTCTTTTGCAGAACCGTCGCCAGAAAGTCTTCAATAGGGGGCTTTACGTTTGTGCAGGGGCCTTGACATTTTGAAAATTTGATAAAAGTGCAGTGATTTATAGTGTTTCATATTTAAATTTGGGGTGCTTGGAGCTTTGTTTGGGGGGGATAAACCCACCAATGTCCTACCATGGCGAAGTGGCTGGTCGTTTGATGTAACTGCAGTACACACAATCATCTTCGTGAATGAAAAATTGAGCAGCATCTCATCTCTGTCCCGACGAAAGTTAATTTTGCTAACCGAATCAATAATCTTATGTTCGTTGAGGTGAAAGGACAGAATTTCAGGGGATTCTTTGAACAAGTCTAAATCACTAACTAGGTCTTTCAGCTCACATTGAGTAAAACGTTGGGTTTATTTAGTTGCAAATGTGATTCAGTGGCACGATTGGCGTCACTGTAGTTACTGCAAATGGTATTACAACCTTCAGCTTCCAATACTTTCAATATTGCTTCACCCGGAGTAATATCTGGCAGGAAGTAACAGCTGGCAAAATAATTTCAGAAGAGTATGCTACTGGTCGTATTGCAGAGTTAATATTGAGTTAGTGACATAGCTTCTTTTCATTTTGATTCCATCCTAACATGTCAGCCATGCATTGTCAACAATCGTCATGGTGATTCTTCGGCTTACACCAAACCATACATTTTCCGAATTGCATTTGTTTGACTTTTTCTTGAGTCAATAAACAAAACGTTTCAGTGCAACCCTTGCACACCTTGTCAGTTCCTGAGAACAAACTGTATCTTGATCTCCAACTTCATGCGTTAGTGCGCTTTGTACGTTTTTTTGGTGAAATCCCACATGTACACTGAACGATACTTCGTCATGCATTTACCAACTGTTGCGACAAAAGACATGTGGATCTTTACAACACCGCCTGTGTGATACTACTCAGCACTAACATTTATTTGACACACGCAAATCTTTATTAAAAGTTTGACACTCCTAAATAATTATTCCTGCAAATGATAGCAAGAACTTTTAAACGACATGGCTTTAAAACAAATAATCCTGACATTCAGAAGCACGCAACTTCGAACGAACTGCATATGGTTAGATTCTGGTCGAACATGATCTAATTATTCAGCTCATACTGGATGACGGAACATCTTAAGTTCTCTGTTCAGTGAAATAATATGTGTTGACATTTATTCTCAAAACAAATACTGCTTCATCAATGCAAACCATATACTCGTGGCTGACAGGCGATGATTTAAACTACTACAGTACTGAGTCTTCAAAAATGGTTAGACGATTCAACAGAAACACAAAAAAAATATTTGCGCTACACGCAACTTGTGCAGTTTTCCTTGATCTCTCAAAAGCTTTTGATACCGTTGACCATTCTGTGCTGCTGTGGAAGTTGGAACATTACTATGGCATTCGAGGTCTCCCACTACAACTTTTTGAAAATTATTTACAAAGGCGAGAACAATATACAGTAGTCAATAAGTGTAGATCCCAAACCCAGCAGATCAATTGTGGCTTGCCACAAGGTTCAATTTTATCTCCCCTGCTCTTTTCACTATATGTTAATGACTTGCCAAAAGTATCTAACTTTAACACTACACTATTTGCTGATGATACATGCCTAATATTGGCAAACAAGAACATTGATATTTTGGAAAAGATGGTTGACCAGGAAATTAATAAAGTCGACAGTTGGATGCGTCATAATAAGCTATCACTAAATTATAGTAAAACTGTCTACATGATATTTAACTCAGACAAGAAGCAGAGTTCCCCATTTAAAGTACAAATCGGTAGCCACCTAATTAATAGAGTCAATTCAACAAAATATCTTGGAATGCACTTAGATAATAAACTAAACTGGGATACATATATTTCAAAGCTTGAAAGCAAGCTTTCTTGCTATTCTGGTATACTTTATAGAATTCGAGAGTACTTGAGCACAAATGAACTTAAGATGATATATTTCGGCCTTGCATACTCCCATCTACAGTATGCCATTGGTGCTTTGGGCTCAGCAACAAAAACCAGCCTACACAGACTAAACACCATCCATAACAAAATCATTAAGACCATCAGTTGGAGCTCTTTCCGATGCCATGTAACACCTGTTTACAGCCAATTAAATTTATTGAAACTGGAAGACATACATAACTAGAAATTGCTAAGCTTATGCACAACTTCCACAGCAACAGAATGCCCAACACATTTGACCATCTATTTACTGCTGTTAATTGTGTCCACACCCATGAAACTAGAAGTTCTACCTCAGGAAAATACTTCTGTCACCCAGTCTGCTCCCAATATGGAAAAAGATCAATCAAATTCAAAGGCCCAAGAATCTGGCAGCAAATAGATTCCTCTCTAAAAG
>Ga0210059_1009707_pt1 | contig 14980 bp, 9 predicted proteins | sample Ectturendosymbi2_FD_188042 | JGI IMG/M metagenome (GOLD analysis project Ga0210059, IMG submission 188042) | Ecteinascidia turbinata endosymbiont from Florida, USA - Sample 2 (SPAdes) (version 2) | ecosystem: Host-associated > Tunicates > Ascidians > Unclassified | place: Key West, Florida...
CAACAGGTTGTTCACCGTAGAAACCGCTACCCTCTGGAACGACCTGCCGCAGGAAGTGCGAGATGCTGCGAACCTCTCCTCGTTCAAAAGACTGCTCAAAACTCACCTTTTTAATTCTGCCTTTCCTCAAAATTGTCGTTCAGTCTGTTCTTAGTGTATTTTAACGTATTTTTTTTAATTCGCTTTGCAGGTCACTTCCGCAACGTCATTGTTCAGCGCCTTAGAGCGACATGTCGCATTTCGGCGCTTTATAAATGCATGAATTATTATTATTATTATACCTATGATAGGGCTCAAAATAGTTTTTCTTCGGTACGTTTCAAGTCATACTTTTAAAAATCAAAAACACACGCATTATGTACAAACATATTGCTAATACCGAAAATCAGCGATTTGTCAGCAAAACTGTCTTCCAAAGCGAGCTTGTAGCTGCCTATATCCAAACGTGAGACAGCGCATGTCACATGGGCCTGCGAGTTACGAAAGCCTTGAAGGTTATTCATAAAGCAACAGAACAAGTGTCAAATAATGAGAATGCTAGTGCCCGGGGAGCACGAGTAAACATCGAAATGGGTCTTAGTCCTGAAAACCAAATTAAGGCATTTGTAGTGAGGAAGCAAAGTTTAAGTAATGTCTGAAAAGCTTTTGGGTCGTTAAAACGTAAAAGTTTGATAAGTATCAACGAGGCACGTTGAACCTTAGAATACACGATTAACAACAAATGCATTTATCAACGAGTAAAAATCAAAATAGTGGAGCTTATGTCAGTTTCTTTTCCACCAGAACCATTGTGGTAACTTCTGACGAGGAAGTGCTCAGGGAGCTTTTCCCAACCTCAAAAAATAAAATAATTGAAGATGAAGCGTTAAATACAACTGATTACTCCTATAAATGTTATGAGTATTGCGAGCAATATTGAAATTGGCAGAACTCTTCAAAGTAACCACTACGATATTCAGAGCTTGTAGTTTTGTTTTGAGTAGCATTACTTCATACATTCCCGACAGTTTAGCAAGACGCAGGCATTCAAAGGAACATGTTTCGATAAGGGCTGTTGAAAATATACTTTCAATCGATAATGCATTCGTGTGACTAGAGAGTTACGGGAAAGTGGCACTGCAGGAGCAAGTAGGGGCGCAACCAGCTCTTCATTTCGGGGGTGGCAATTTACATGAAATTTCATTCGATGACGTCATCGGGCTTATTCAACCATGGTATAACGTTTTGAGAAAACGGTCACAGACAAAGTTCTCTTCGCAATATTCCGAAAATGTTTTATCAAGATGCAGCCCGAACGATCAGGACAGAGTAGAAATAAGTAGCTTAATTCAAACACCTGGTTCCGCACTCAGCTAGTGCAGTCATGGCTTTGGTGCGGCAGAAGTACTGTATAAGGTGCTAGTAAAGTAAACCTGCCTAAACTTTTGTCTTGTTTAGCAAACTCATTCTAGCCCTATTCCTCTAGCATGTGTTTGAAATTACTATCACAAATGAAGATCCCAAACTTGAGGGATAGACTATGTCAAGGGTGAGGGGATCTTTGAACTCTATCATGTCTGGCAAAACGGATCAGATATCTTGTGTCTTTGGCGCATAACGGATCAGGTGTGTATGGGGCAAAACGTCTTTTTCTGGCATCCACGAGTTGTGTGAAAGTTTTAAAAACAATTTCAAAAGGGTATGAGCTTTCAGGGCTTGCACTGGTTGCAAACGTTAGTGTCTGGTAAAACGTCATTATTTAGAACCGAAGTGGTTTAGTAGTGGGTGCATTCGACACTTGACTAACACTCATATGACATTTTACGAAACCCTTTTTTCCAAGCCGTGGTACTGGTACCATCTACTAGCCCAGGAAGACACTAAAACGTGAAACAGTCCTCCCGCTAAATTTGGTTAAAAACTATCAAGTTTCGATTTCGAACCGAAAATGCATCTAAACAATGTTTTTTTGAGAAATGCACTAAGTCAAGAATATTTGTCCGTTTTGCCCGTAACAACAATAACCAAAAGGTTGTAGAAGAACAACCGGTTTGACGTGGCCACAAAGTTTTTTAATAACAACTAACACGCCAATATTCATCTTATCATTTTAAAAGTTTCAGCGGTTTGCACGATTCAACATTACCCCAATGTTAGAATATTTTATGAGGCCAAATTGAAACCTGTCTCAGTAAATAAGGGTATACGAACAAAAGGATAAAAAAGTGTCTTAGAAATACCAACATTTTAAATTTTCTCCCACGTTTTGACAATTCCAGTATGTTTGTGTTTTAATACCAATCATTTACAAAATTTTCGATCAGATGGCCTATCACAAGATAAATCTTGTAAGGAGATATTTAACCAGAAGCACAGAGAAAAATGAAATAAGACTTTTCTTAAAACTAATGAAAATATAAAATTTTATGTTTATTTTTAAAATACCTGCAAATGTCAAAACTGCTATGCAATGTTTTGAAATTTTAGGGGAGGAAAATCCCCCACATGCAACTCCCCTGGTTGCGCGCCTGATCAGTATCATCGTAAAATGTGGTTATCGTGTGCTTAACTTTAATCAAATACAACTTACTTGCGAAATCGCCACATCTGTTATGGTCATAAAACCTGGCATTTCCAGACCCAATACAATACAAAGCTGGATCGGCGTTTCCAGTCAATCTGCAAAAAAATCCTTTGATTCAACTTCTATTTAAGGCACAAGTTGATGCAATGCTTAACTCACTTCACTAGGATCTATTTTCTGAATTTCCTTTTATTTGGCAACAACATCCTGCAAAGATCATGCTAAAATAATTGAAACTGTCCTTCAACCCATTTACCCACTATATCAAAAATCAGTCTTCAAAACTAAATTTGGTTCTTGTGAATAGCCTGGACATCCAGGACAGAGATAGGTGTTCCAAAAATTTTTAGCAAATGTCTAATCAACTATGTGTTCCAAGCTAATAAAATCAAACAGGATAAATGTTCATACCACTGCCGGTTCCTACAAAAGAAAATTGCAGTATTCTTCTACATGAATGCTTCATAAACGATATCACATATTTTCAATATTTATTCGTGAAATTGACATGACTTGCTGGAGTTTCGCACAAATGCATTCTAGATTTCCTCGACAATCTTTTTCGATAGTGGTGGTCATCCATATTATGCTTGTTTTCAGGCAAATTCTTGTGCGATTTCCAAATCTGCTGTACTGCAATTTCGACTGTATTCGAGCATCTTAACAGATGTTTATTGAAATGAATGCCATTTTTACACCAACCACCTTTTAAATCCGTTATACTGTCAAATTTGTGCTTTTATTTAGATGAATACATCTTCGTCATGAAAAAATTGTTTCGCTTAGGATGGTTTTATCATATCTCCGAGAACTATGATCTAAATCAAAGATGTAGGATTTCTGTTTATTAGATACGATTTTGCGATACCAATTTCTTGCGTTAAATGGTTAATTCTCATATCTTTCTCAGTTCGTGGGAGTGGCACACATTGTTGGCTTAAACAATCCAAGCGTTTGGTATGCGGTGAAAAGTGGCATTCTTGCAAAGTCGTAACAAAAATAAAATTACTTCAATGACAATTTGCTAACGAAAAAACATAATTTTAGCACCCAAAATGACTTAATTTAAAACCCCAACAGCATTTGTTAAAATCCCATTTTAATTTCCATGAAGCCATTTTTTGTTACGTTATTAAATTTTACAGCAAAAAAAAAACAGTTTCGCGGAAATACAGTAAATCGAAACCTTTGGATCAAACAACCTTTGTGTTGTTGAAAACAGTTTATTACGTTACCCAAAATGTATCAACACTTAATTTCAGGAAAAAGTAATAACTGTCGCTATGGGTAGAACAGTTGGCAGAACAACTAAAAAACACATTTACCAAATTTAATTACTTTCGGCGAATTTAAAGCATTTTGCAGTAATTAAATACGAACTGCAGAAATTCACTCGTTTTTCTTGTTTTAGGTTGGCAAAAGCATGCGTCCTATGATTTCGAGGTGATGGATGGATACGTGTCTACGTGTACTGAACACACGTGTTTACACCTTTTATTATGATGCGTTTATCCTTCAGTACCTCACGCCCGGACACATGGCGTAAGCCCCTCCTCGTTTGTCGTACGGACGCACTTGTATGAAACCGGACGTGACGTTTGGATTACTGTAATTGAGTTGGCCTTTAAGAAACGTCACCGGAAATACGATGTCTTGTACGTTGTCCAGTTCCAATGGATCGACGAGATCTAAGGAAAGATTGATGAAAAAAAATCTGTCACTCTTGTGACTTATGATGCTCTGTACTTTTCGATGGTGACACACAACAAGCCTTGGGAATCTGGATCAGTATTCACTGTGGCCTTGAACAAAAAATGGCATAATATAAGTCGAACTATTTTTTTTGTTAGTTGTCTAAAAATATAGCGTTTTTTAAACGTAGAAAGATACTAATTTTGTTAGAAAGACAATGACGCCTTCCCAAAACACGACTTTCTATGAAACTCAAATATCAAGTTTTGCACCCTGTTTCTTTGGGGTGAAAAAAACGAACAAGGGCGAGGGAACGAGAATAGCGTATGGTGGTTTGTGTTGAAGGAAAGGGAATTTGCTATTCACTTAGTATGTGAAACTTTGGAAGGTCAGTAGTGACCAAATGATCGTAAATGGACGTCAAGTTATGGAGATAAGGTATATATTCTGAAAAGAATTTAGTCCGATTGTCAGAGGGATGAAAAGTTGGCACTGCTTACAAGTCACTTGTTTTGCGACAACTCGTTGTAACCACTGTAGAACTGAATTTGCTATTACAACGTTGCTCAATTATGAGCAGAGACCTGAATTATTTTTACTGAAACAATTTCAAGAGAAGCGTTTAATAAATAAGAAATTCCTAGAGAGGCACGTGTACCATAATTCAAGAGATTGTTCGATCGCTTAGCAGGGGTTCCCAAACTTTTTTTGTCACAGGGCCACATTACCTGATACAGAACATGTCGAGGGCCGGACGTAATGTGATTGTTTCAAGATATGATATATTCTAGAAAATCAACGAATTTTTCGTAAATATCGTTTTTTCATCATTGACAAAATGGCTTCGCTGGTCATTGGAGACCCCTGGTTTAGAGTAAGCAATATTTGTACTGTACAAATTGTAGAAGAATAAGAATGAAGCACAATAAAAAATAGAACAGCAAAATAATTAGGAAACTGACAGAAAAATGTAAAATAGCGAATTGAAAGAAAAACACACCGGTGTGCCACAATTCAAATTGGGATCAATCAATGTAAACACGTTTTATTCAAATAACTGATCCTAATAGCTTTGCATTAGCAATACAAGAGCAAACTCTCTTACAAGATTTCCACCTACCAATACCATTGAGAAACTTTAAAATATTTTTTTGGTTCCTGTGTCGGTTTTTGTTTATTCCAAAATGTAGTTTACTGATGAAATTTCGAGGAAACGCTTCTTGAAAAAGCGAGCCTGGACATTTCGGATAAGAAAATTGTTGTAAGCCGTAAGAGGATATTGTTTTCAGTAATCCCAGTTGTGATTTTCAATGCGATTTCTATTAGCTGAAAACATTGAACACAGCCAAAACGTATTGAAACTATTTGTATGAAATAACCTAAGTAAGTTGGGAAAAGGTGGAAATTGAAAAACTTGCATGTTTTGAAGATATTGCTATGTTTAAAAATGTTCAGGTGATACAACTTCAGAAATGAATTTTAATAATTTACTACTTATTGGAAGTTAATCAGCTAATCATTTAGGCCCTCTGGAGGTAATTAATTAATTTCCAATTTTTTGGCCATAACATATCCGAAATTCCAGATAACCAACAAAACCCTCCAAAGACTCATGATAAAAACTGTTTGCAATAAAACTTGAATCAAAAAATAGGCTCCTGGCGTTTGCGCTCAGGACCCGATGACCTCATCAAAAGGTCCTAAACCTACTACAATTATGACGTCACCCACAAAAACGCAATTATCAAAAACTTGCCAATATTTTAATCGAATTTCGAAGACCTTCCGCACTCTACATGGTATGAACAGCGATCTAACTCTATCACTTGGCATATTATGATGGTGCCAGCGTGCTTCAATTCTGCAAGAAAAGTGGCGGACGCGGGACCATAAATCTAATAGTTATTGTACTTTCTGTGATACTTTTGATGTGTATAAATGGGATAATGAATGAATTCTTTGCAATAATATTTGTCACGCAAAGGACTGTTGGCGAAAAATTGACATTAAAACTCAGGGTTGCCAAGTCGCAGGTAAAATGTCCGACTCCAACTCCGACTTTTCCAAAATTTCCGACTGCCGACTCCGAACTTTCCAACATTTCCAACTCCAAATCCTCAACTCAAAGTGAATGAAATTTGCCTGTCAAGATCTTTGTAGCAACTAGCACTTAATAGAAATCGTGGTACACAGCAAGAATTCTCTGTTTCAACAACAGTTTCATAGGAAATAGAGACATTTCAACAGGAATTCTCAACTTACAAGAGTGATGTAAAAAATGATCCAATTGAATTTCCGAAATCGGATTCAGACAAAAAAAATCAGACTCCTTGCGATTCCGTCCCCTAGTGTTTTCAGGAATCCTACTCCTACTCCACCCACGAACCATTGATTCCTTGGTGTACAGACATTTCATCACGCGTCATTTCATCACGCGACAATTAATCGCTGACATTTAATCACTAGATAGTTAATCACACAGACAATTAAACACCCAGACAGTTAATCCCTTAGACTCTATCACTAAACAGATCAACACGCACATTTGTACACAATACATATTTTTTCAATTGTACACGATATATTTCGAACTCGCTCGTGGCATGAATCCTGCTGCCACTTACTGCCTTGTACAGAATAAGATTCAAGCTGTGTATCATCGCATGCTTAATGAAGTAAAAAGAATGATTATTTTGGCTTCTCCTGAGAGAATACTGCTGGATTTTGAGGGTGTAGTCATAAATGCTTTTTAAGTGAAACAGTTACGGATTGCTATTTTCATTTGGAAAAAAAGTGTTATGCGAAAAGTTAACGAAATTGGTATGAAGGAAGACCACAAAAAGAATGACAGTATAAGATTGGCTCTTCGCTGCTTACCTGCTTAAGACATGGTTCCTTCATTTGACATTACTGAAGTTTTTTTTATACTACCTGACATAACGTTTTTGACACTACCTAACGACATGCACTTTTTCAATGTCATCACCCTACATTATGGGCTTTTATGAAAGGACTTGATAAAGATATGCAGATGCAACTAGCAACATTTTAACAAACTATTCAGTGATTAAAATGTCATTGAATAATTGTCACCTGATTAAATGTAACCAAACCAGGTAAGTGATAAATTGCCTACGTGATTAACTATCTAGTGGTTAAATGCCAGTGATTAATTGTCTCGTGATGAAATGACGCGTGATGAAATGTCACCAATCCGACTCCTTAAAACTCCGATTCCGACGCAGCAACCCTGGTCCTGCTGTCGTTTGTGCAAATTTTGGCGTTTCAATGGCTGTGTGAAACAGGTCTGGTTTTAGATGGAAAGATGATGCAATCGTAAAGGTATAATTCTGAGCTGTAATTGTCTGGCTTTATCATTGACGATATCTCGTTTTGTAACAAAGTTAAAGTAGTCAGAAAAGATGTTAAGCGTCTCATATTTTTAAAATAATGAAAAATACTTTTCCACAATCACCAGCAGCAACACGAGGTCGAAGTCAGCTTAACCTGGAGACCAAGATCAACCAACTGCCGAAGTGCAAACAACGAGACAAGCCGGTCAAACGTTTTCTCTCTGTGTTTTCGCTTTAACATGAAGCTAGTTATTTCTCTATGGGATTAATAAACCAGCTAGCATGTCAGTTGAATGCATTCCTTGCTCTTCCATGCAGTATTTCAAAATTCGTCAACACCATGATGCAGTAAAATAGATTTAAAAAAAAAAACACTGCCTGATGCATGGGCGTCGGAGAGGGAGTGCGGGTAGGGCCTTTCCCTTTCCTGAAATTTGAAAATTTCAGCAGAAAAAGGCCATTTTCTTGATTTCGTGTGAGAAAAAACACATTTAACCACTTTTGGGTCTCCCCAGAAAAATTTTAGAGAAATCCCCTTGTGCCCCCCCCCCCACTGGAAAAAATTCTTCCGACGCTCATGGCCTGATGCTAGGTCTTCCCAAATCTGCAATCGGATTTATGCTGATTAGGACATCACTTTGAAACATTAATTCAACAGGTTTTCACTTTTAAAAATTGTAACAAATGAAAATACTTTTCTGTTGCAATAGGGTTGTTGGCAGTTATTATCCATGACTAAACATGAAAATGTGACAAAAAAATGTTGTTTCAAATTTTCAACTACACTCAATAAAATGTAGCGTTATCTAAAAATGGACATGTATCTCGCGTCTGAATACAGGTGCTTCAGTTGTTATGACACCACAATGGAGGTTATTTCCCTGTGGTAACTTGTTTAGTCAATCGCTTCTAAAAAGAATATCGGACACCTTTGCAACTATTTGCTTTTTGTGATAGTTAGAATTTGTCTTTGTTTCTTTAATTTGTAATGCTTTGTTGGATATATGTGCATGAACATCTCTTTTATTGTGAACTTGAAGTGTTTTGCTTTATCATGTTTAGATTCACGTACAAAAGTAGGTAACAACGCAAAAACTGTCGCTTTTCCATTATTAAAGAAACAAAACATTCGTCTTTGAATTCTCTAACGTAAAATATTTCTCTAAAAAGGTTATTAAACATGAAACTTCATTACGTGATTATTTGGAAAAAAGGTTAATCTCGTTTTTGTTAAATATTTTTTATCAATTATGCTATTCCCGAATATTCTGTGGCGTAATTGCATTCAGTGGATATAGCAGAACCGGTTAAATGCTTCACAATACCAGCATATTCAAGGATTTTTTGCAGAATCTTCCGGACATCGCTCGATGAAATAGGTGAAGAACTATTCCTGCAAAACAAACTTTTTTCCTTCAGATTGTTTCTTACTCGTTGGAAGGATGACTGCAATAAGCACAGGTTTTTGCGTAATGGAAAGCACTTTTCTTTGACTTGAGAAAGCAATAATCAGTTGGGATGCGGACGTCAAACTCTGATGTTTTTTTCTCAGAGGAAACAAATGCAAACAGTAATTTGCATTAGATGTTAGAAATTTCGTCTTGATAATTGATGGCTAAGGACTCATTGGGCACTGAATAGTAGCCCACAAGACATCCATCTTTCAAACGCAAAAAACTGGCATTTGCAACATCTTTGATACTAAGTAACCTTTGAGCTATCAACGACAGCCACAGCAGACAAATGTCCCAAATTTTATAAAGCATTTTTACAATTGATACGAATGTAGCAAAACTGAATTTTCAAGTTATATATAAAGCTTCACTGTGACACACCTTATCTCGCTGCAGAAATTTACAACATTTATATATATCTTTAACATGTTTTGCTGGTAGCAGTAAAATTGATCTGTTTTTTGATTGATCTCTGACTTCAATTTTTTAAATTTGAAGAACCCATTTTTCTGCATGCCAATGGCAACCTCACAAAAATTATATGCCTTAAGCTCATACCTCGAGAGTAACATGTAACCAAAGAAAACGTTTTGAGGGATGTTATTGACAGATATCTCAAATACAAAATTTGTTCCGCTGGATGTCCACATTGGATACGAAAATCCGTATGATTGAAAAGCCTGTCAAAAAAGATACTTGTTATTCTGACTAATAATATTTACAAATCTGAGGCTGATTTAACGAATCTGTTTCAAACCACCAAATATTTTTCCTTCCCAATCATAAATATTGTTCTGCACGAACGAAAAAATAATGTTTGCTTGCACTCATTGAAAATATTTAAACATTTATATTTCTTCATTTTGCATTCCATGCACTTGGATTTAATCAAACAGTTCGATTCTTAATAAATTGCTGATGTTAGGTACAAACACTGCACCTAACATCAATTCTATTTATCTGTTATCAACGCTTCTTTTACACTTAGCAAAGAAAATATGTTAAAACACAACACAAGTCCAAACAGCACACACCTTTCACATGCGTTTGCACGTTAAATGTCTTTCTAACGCAAAACGCAGTCTGAAAGCGCAAAACCTTGTTTCTATTTCACTGCAGATTTGACGAACTGTCACGATGAGCTTCAAAAATGTTTTTTATGACTTTGGCAGTTCACTCAAATCAAAATCAGGTAAACGTTGTAGGTTTGAACGTGCAAGGATTATAGAATGAATCAAAAATCTTTGCAACATATGTGTTACTGTATATGCAGGGGCAACAGGTACTTGTCAGAAAATGACAAGATTAATAAAAATACCTGCTGAAATATAAATGGAAGAAAAATAGCGACTGGAAGAAAGATAAACATGCTGGAATATAAATGGACGAAGATAGCGACATCGCCCGTTGCCTGATATCATTATTTATTACTGCCAACAAACAACCTGAAGAACATCATTCTATGCTCTCGTTGCAAGGTACTTTCTTGACAGGTGTAACAAGCTCAAACTAAGCACGTGCTTACCAATTTCAAACACAGACGCTTGAAACACGATAGCTCCGAATTTAAAGTCACTGATAATTTCCATAACCTGTGGTGTTTTTTAGAAGAAATATTATTGGAATGTATTCTTCTGCTAACTTCCGTCCGTATTACTTCAGCTACAAAACGTTTCAGTATTGTTGTCACTTGCAGCAGCAGATCTCAATTTTTGTTTCAGTGCGGTACGTATTGGCAATGTGTAGCCAACAAGGCGACGGAAGAGTGTTAAAAGCCATGTTCCGGGGATACAACAGAAAAAAAACGTTTTTTTACTTTCCATACGCACCATCTTCGACAGGTACAACCACAAAATTGCTTATAATGCAACTTCAAAGATATAGGTTTCGTTACAAAAGGTTCAAAAGCACCTTCACCATCAACGAGTTTGAGTGCAGAAAAGTTAATCTTTCTTGATCGTCCTTTACGGGCCTTTCGTGCATTTGAAATTGCTCTGCTATGTTATGAGTGCGAAATTCCAAATGTTTTGTCGATCCTATGCTGGTAAACATCGAGAGCATATGCAGTGGTAAACACATGTTTGCTGCTTCAAAACCTCGTGAGGTCACATGCTATCATGATCAACTCAACGCAACAAAAACTTTCAAAATGTAACAAACTGATTTCAAGCAACTGTTCCAACAGCGTGTCTTAACTTGAGATGGTCATGGTAAGACCAGTGTCGCAATGACATTTCCGAAATATTTTATCCATCGGGTAGGACCCACTGACCGGAAAGAAGTGTGGTGCAAAATCAACATTTTGAAACTATGAAAAGTTGACATGTGCTTCGTTTAAAGCACTTTTTATAATTCGTTTGCAGTGCGCATTGACAACATCTCTGTCGTTTCTGTTCTATCATTAAACAACGAAAAAATTTGCAACCGCAAAATTTCATTTTGTGGAACATGAACAACGTAATGAAAACATTGCGCATTTTATACGGATGGGTGTTGATGCATAAGCATCAAGATAAACGCTACCAAAGACCGTTAAATGCTTTCTTTGAAAATCTAATTTCGTTAGGACTAGTCATTATAAGGCTGTTTCGCACTTCCGCTTTTCGTAAAGATGCGGAAAACGTTGCGTGCATTCATTATGCTGGGGAACTTTTATCGGAAAACGTTGCGTGCATTCATTATGCTGGAGAACTTTTCGACTTCTTAACTGCAATGTTTTCGGCGTCCTGGCTGCAAGGTTTCACTTTGTTTATTTAGAAATTAATAAAGATGACTCTAGTTCAATTAACTGCTTTTTAACAAGTTGCTTTCTTTTTGACAAGCTGGTTTTACAAAAACAACCGTTGTCGTCGCCAAATGGTTCATTGTTTCAGAAAGAAACACAGTTTATTGCGCAAACGCCCATTATCTTTTCAGTTCAATTTACTGGTTGCTGCATTATTGAAAAATACAATTTTTAAGACTTCCACACTGACTCAAATGAAAAGCACCGTACAGTGTAAACTATTTTAAGCTTTGTATGTGCTTCAATGCTGTTGGTTCAATTTCAGAAAAAATGTTCAAAATAACCATGTGCACCAACACAAGACCTTAAACCAAGGATCTCAAACTAAACTTGTTCCAATGTCCAATTTAGGACCCACACAGTTACCAGAGGACAGCATTACGACACTGACGCAACAATGGCGGTACCTCAAATCTAAAAGAAACAGGTTTTACATCTTTCCTGCGAAAGGTATCGTAAGTTATAGGCAAATCATTTCTAACCCTCTCTATGTTCGTTTAAAAGTCTCTACGTTCATTTAAACGGAACTTGTTCGCTCGCTGGCCGAGCAGTTTTAATACCGGTGAACAAATCAAATACCATGAAAATTAATTGTACAGTATGGAATTTCCCAAAAAGCATCGCAGCCGCACAAAATGCCCTTGCGGGCCACATGCGGCCCTCCAACCATGGGTTTGAGACCTTGCCTTAAACAGCAGTATTTCAAGTTTTAATTTTTCCTTTATCAAACATTTTAAGATAACAAAAGTTTCACAAGTATTGCCGGTAAGATTAATTGTACTTACCACATATCCACTGATATAAAAGAATAGCTTGCAGATTGTCGGTCGAGTTGATCCACTGTAGTAAACATTTTGAACTCGACCATACGCATAGTAATTGCCGCGAGAAGCGTGTACATAGTAGGAATTGAACGATCCTCCGGCATCAATGGTTGATTCGACCTGACACAAAGGCATTCAAGTGTACAATAGATTCACTTGCACGTTGCAAGATGAATTGATAGTGAGGAAAGGCAGGCAGTTATACGGGATGAAATCTTTACCTTCACGGATTTGACGTTTTCTAACTCGTGATTCTTTCATGCGTGCTGCCTGGTATGTATCAAAGTGTCATTTGCGCCTAGGCAGTTCTGCCACGTGTGTTCATACATACAGATGAGGTGCTGGTTTTATCAGTCGAGTACATATATTGCTACCGCAAAGACCACGTTTACAGTTTTCTGTTGCCGTGTCATCGCCTGCCAATTTTCTGCTGCTGATAATCAGAATAATTTGTGAAATTAAAAATTTTTGCACCAGGAAATCTGTGAAATCGAACTTCAAAACAAGTGAGAACCAAACGCCTTGCTTCGGCTTGACAAATTAAAATGTCAGGCAGCTCAGTCAGCGGTCAGAACAGTACTCATGCATCGACAAGGGTGCTTCGTTGTTAGAGGCGTTTGGAGAAACCAGCAACTCTGCATGCGGCACAAACTTTCTTTACAAGCAACCTCTATGCTGCCAACCCTCACACCACTACCCTTCTATTGCAATGGCTTTGGTCGCATGCTCCAATCCAAAATCTTTGTTTCAATTTCCTATATTGGAATATTTTTAACTTTGGGAATTGGCAAAAATTCAAAATTCATTTGTCCGTTACAGGATCATGAAAACAAACTACATTCAAGCAATCGAATTTTTTTAGCTTCACTATTGCAGCAGCTAGAAATTTGTTGTAGCAGCTAGAAATTACAGTCATTATCTAATAAAGAGTTACTAACATTTTGTTTTCATAACTGAAATCTATTTAGACAACCCCCAATGCTAGCGCACAAACCTGTCAGCATTTCCTAAACAATAGCGTCATTTCAAAAAAATTTTCAACAATTCTCGTTTGACTTTCGAAATAAACTGAACTGAGACATTACATGTTTTCAAATATAAATGTACTGTTTTGAATACATGGGGGTCAACAATTACAACAAGAAACTAACATTGAAACAAATGTCTTGCTTTATTAGGAAACAGTTTTTTACCTATGAAAACAATCAGTGCAAACAATGTTGCTTATGATGCATAGTCAAGCCCTATATTTAGACAAACAAAGAAAACAGTTGGTTGTGCCTTTTCGGAAAGAATCACTGTAAGCTTTGCTATAATTGTTTAGCGCTTTTGTCATAACGGTAAATGTGTGAAAACCGATTACCCACAATCGCCTTACAAGACCGTTGAGTACAAAGCCTTGATGCTCTAAAAAGAGATCGGTTTTGACCGAAGTATTTTTTCACAGGCACGATGTCTATAATAGCTTCAATTACTACGATTGTTTACAGCTACGTTTTTTTCCTAATAACAAATTTTATTTCTGCAAAATTGGCAACATTTGGAACTTCAGTTGATGTAGCTTAAACAGACGTTACGGACAGCATCGAAACGCTTTCCACGTGTTCACCAAATTAAACTGCAGTACTTTTACCTCAGTTTGCTGACAAACGATTTTTATTTGTCAAATCAGCGTGAAGTCATCGTCTATGTCTAAAACCGATACAGACAAATGGTATTTGTCGAGTATAGTGTTTACCACATTTTTTTCGAGTATACAGATCTTGATTTTGCCACACTTCACATGTTAACCACTTCCTCAGACTTTTGCTTTGAATAAAAAAAACTCGATCAAGAACATTCCGCAAGTTTTTATTTTCACTTACTTTCAGTCGGAAATCGTACAGATGATGTTGCTCAAGAGAGATTGTGGCCAAAGTAATGAATGGATATATAGCGTCGCTTGTTATGGAATAACTGTATGAGTCCCTGCAAAGCAAAAAAGAGATGGAACAGCCAGCATTTTGGATAACAAATATTTTTTTTGTGAACTCACGTGTATCTTTTTCCATAGTTCATTAATTTGTATGGTCCTTCATTTAGTTTGAAGTATACCTGAATAAAAACAAAAACGTTCAAAAAGCAGTTGAAGTAAAAGTACGGCAATCGTACCTCGTAATATAAATAGAATATTTGATGTTGCAGGAAATAGTCTCGCTTTTCATTGTTTAGTAAAAAATACTGAGGAAACCCAAGCTATAAGGCACGTCCCAAAATTTGACAATGTTCGGCAAGTCACACCTCGGCAAGCCATTAAGCTAGAGAGCAGC
>Ga0210059_1009708_pt1 | contig 14978 bp, 10 predicted proteins | sample Ectturendosymbi2_FD_188042 | JGI IMG/M metagenome (GOLD analysis project Ga0210059, IMG submission 188042) | Ecteinascidia turbinata endosymbiont from Florida, USA - Sample 2 (SPAdes) (version 2) | ecosystem: Host-associated > Tunicates > Ascidians > Unclassified | place: Key West, Florida...
AAGCATTTGTGAACGCATGCTACTGCAGTGTGCATAAATACATACTCAGAAACGGTTTTCACTGACTTAGAACATAATGATGTAGAGATTTGACGATTTTTGCTTTAGGATAAATATATTTTTCCCCAGCAAGTAACTGCTTCAGCCGTGTGTTCGGCGCTGCTTCACAAACATTCACACTTGTCAGATTTCAAATGACCCGTTAGTTTAAAGGATTTGTGAACGCATGCCCATGCAGAGTGCATAAATAATTATTCAAAAACTGTTTTACTGAGTTAAAACATCATATAGAGATTTGACCTTTTTTTACTTGAGTATAAATATTTTTTTCGGCAGCAAGTAAATGCTTCAGCCTTTTTTTCGATGCTGCTTCACAAATATTTGTTCTTGGCAGATTTCAAATGACCTGTTAGTGTAAATCATTTCTGAACGCATGCCAGTGTCATGTCGATAAAAAATTAGTGTGAGTTGGAACATCATGCAGAGAGTCAACTGTTTTAGCTGCTGCAAATTTTATTTTCAACAGCAAGTAACTGCTGGAGCTGCCTGTTCGGCTGCTTCACAAACATTCGCACTTGGCAATGCGCGCTGCTTCACAAACATTCGCACTTGGCAGTCTTCAAATGGCCCATAAGCGCAAAGCCTTTGTAATGCAGGAAGGGCATTGCGAAGAATAACGCCCGTTGATTTGCGAAAAAGCAGTAATTCAGTGATCGCGGCTTGTGATCTTTTTGCTGCTTTCCAACAATACATATCAATGGAGATTTAGAGTTCAACAGAGGACAATAAAAGATCCTGCCAACAATAGCTCACATTGCACCCTTGCCGCTCGTTCTTTACCATCGCAACAATGCCAAGCACCTGAACATGTGTGCATAACTTTTTCACAAATCTCAAACCATATTTACGACCAGCTGATAAAAATATTGGAGTTTTTTTCCTCTCGTTTCATACACTACAATCTTGACATGCGGCCACTACAAGGTAATCACAACATGTTCTGTGATATTCACATTTTTTCTGCAACAACAACCATAACAGCAAAAACGTTACATTTCAGCATCCAAGAGCTGGCAATTGTCGAATGCTCAGGCCACATGCAAGTAAAATTTTGCGTTGTTTTTTTGGTGCAAAGAAAATTTTGTGTGGCTTTTTCATGCGAAAATAAAATTTTTCATGTTTTTTTGTGGTACAGTGTGTGTAATAATTTTTTTTTCGGAGTTCAGTTAGTGCAACGAAAATATCTATGAAGGTTTTACGTATTGAAACGAAATGGTGTTGTACGTTTCAGTCTAATCGAAACCAAACTGAGTTATTTGGCGATCGGCAAAGCACAGCTGAAAGCATGTGCATTTTCGGACGGAGTCGAAAAGCAGAAATACTGTCTAGGATCAGGTGATATAAAAACTGTCATAACTTTTCTTCTCTACAATTTTTTAATTCCAAACTTGGCAGGATGCTTTGTAACAGCTATAGCAACCGTTTTTATGATTTTTACATTTTTCCCATTGTTGGAATAGGCGCAATAAACTTTTAAAGTAAAAAAACAGGCAATCCACCCTTGTTTTCGGGTGTTTTTTCTCTCCAAAAAATGTGGAAAAATTTTTTTAGTTCGATTTTCATAAACTACACAATATGACTAACGTTTCTGTGAAGAATTTGTGTTTCTATCGTGCAAGGTTTTCCATCCAGAGCCTTTTTGAAACAACGCCTTGCCCACTCAAGCACCAGCACAAAAACCATACTGGCGTTCTAGCATCAGACAGCAGCCACGAATATACCGTGGACCGGCGATCAATGAGTTAAGCTTTGTTCGAATGGCAAAATATATCCGCCAAATACGCAAGCTTATTCATCTACATTTCAGTGAAAATAATTTCTGCTAACGAAAAGTTCCTTTCTCTTAAAAACTGTTTTGTTTCTTCATTGAGCTCAACAAGACACAAAAGATCTCACCCTCTTGACAGCCATCTTACTTCTGTATGGAGAAGATGTTCATGCTGTGAATTCATACTTCCACTTCACACAGTGTTTTCAGTCTGGAGTTCAAGGGTCGTTTTTGAATTTCATTGATAATTTTCACCGCGTTTTTAGCACGTTTTCAAATCAGTTTCCTTGCAGCTAAATGCTCCAACTGGATTATGCAGTGAACAAACAACATTTCTTTATGCGGTGAACAAACAACGTTTATTTATTCTTTATGCTTTAGGCGATAATCAGTCATGCTTGCAGCCCCATCTGTGCACACTCCGACACAGTTTTTGCAGTCTTTTTTCTCACTACAGTATTCTTCAATAAGTCTGACTCGGTGGCAGGCCTACGTCCTGGAAATGTTAATAGAAGTTCTTCCTTGAAATCTTCTTTTTCCATATAACACACGAAACAAAGAATGGCACAATTAGTCATGTCAGTCGATTCGTTGAGTTGAATTGCAAAGTACCTTGACTTTTTCAACTCTATAACCTACTCTTCCACATCAAATGCTTAATCTTCAATCCTTCGCTGAACTGCGAAATCAGAAAATGGTATACGCTCAAGTTTCTGAGTTGCTTGGTGAACCAAAACTTGTTCATCTGCAGAGAGGATGCACGGCTTTACTAACTCTTCCCCAATGGTGTATGATTTTTTGTTTATATATTTTAAGAGAAATTAAATACAATGCATGAAGAAGAGATTCTTCAGTAGTAGCCATCATTTTCATTTGCTTTTTTGACAGCGTACATTTCGTTGAATAGTCTTGGAAAATAATCCAATGGCTTACCTTAAAGATTGCTGTGCTTCGAATCAGGATTGTGCAGAGGTCTGGAGCAACTGCTTGATTATATGCCCCCCCCCAAACAGGCAATACGCAAAATCCAGTGGTGACAAAACGAGTTTCAACAAATTAAATCCATGCAGCTTGTGTTAGTAGCCTTGCAATACAAATATTTTTTTAATTCACTCTTTGGATGCCTGGGGCCATCGCCCGATTTGCCCGTCCTTTTTGTATGCCCCTGCTTCGAATGAAAGTGACGAGTAGCCTAAGTGTATGAAGAGTTCCATTGCATCCTTTGAGAGAATTTGGGCACATACTAAACATAAGGGTCACGGCAGCTGTTCACCACATGGAGCTACAGTAAAACTAAGTTCCAAGTATTTTTTATTATATGGCCTGACAAATTCTCCTTTTCCTTTTTTAGTTTATCTTGCTATAGTCAACATATTTGCACATACACGTTTTGCAGATTGTTGCAAATTAGAAATACTGCTACTTGCTTCATGTCAACTTTGACAGTTGTTCTTTTCTGAAAGCTGAAATTAGTCCTTTTCAAATAAGTGCAAAATTCCTTCTTGCTTTATTGACTGCATTTTAAATCTTCCGCAACTCTCAAAATTTCCTTGCGGTCACCAAAGCTAAATTTTTGAAAACCTGTTCACTACCAATAGCCAGCGTTGTACTTTCTTAAGAACCAAATAATTATGAATCTGCACAGAGATTATATTTTGTTTCATAATATCCAATCTAAACCAATAAAGTGGTACAGTTGGTAGAGCACACGCCACCGCATGTTGGCTGGGTTCAATTCCCTGTCGGTTATTTCGAAGACTCAAAAAAGGGTACTTGCGGCTTAACTTGCCTCATGCTCAGCGTTGATGGGTGGGTACAAAAAAACAGTTCATACGATTTTACCACCAAATACCACATGATCGCTAACAATTTTCGGTTACTTGACAAAAAGGTTGTTTTGCGGACTGGCAAAATATCTATGCGGACCGGTCCGCGAATCGGCAGTTGAGCACCACTGTTCTAACTCAATCTGCTGGTGAGTTATGGTCATATAGAATATGGGTGTAATCCACCCAAGTTGGTGTTTGTGGTTGCAGTTAAAATTTTCACCAAATTTTGGTTTTTGGCCCATAATTTTGGCTCCAGATATGCTAGAAAATCAATCAAGGGCTCTAAAGATGTGGATTTTGACCTGGTTTCCAAAAAGACTTGAGCCAAAAAGTGGCTCGTTGGGCCAGGTAAGGGTGGCCAAAAAAATGCAAAAACACCCCCGTTTGTGACGTCATTCCCAGAGAACTCCAAATCCAAAATGAAAAAAAATTTTTTTAGTCTGCAATTGAAGACTTGCTGCATCCGTAGAGTGTATGAACAGCTCTCCAGCTCAATCGGCTGGCAAGTCATGGCACTGCAAACTTTTCAAAAAATGCAAAAATAGTGGTGCATGCGGGACTTAGAGGGTTGGACCTATAGTTTTTTATTTGCTTTCTTTGCTTTTCCAAATATTTTTCATATTTTCCTTTAATTTTTTGAATATACTTTTTTTTATCTTTTCAAGTGCAGATTCAGCCATTTTTATATTGCTATCTAGAATAGACAAGCATGCCAGTTAACCCTAAAAAGAAAGATGTCCACTTTAGTCAATTATATATGTACTAACATGAATAAAACAGCATTGAATTGCTGAAGTGTTAATTAAAAAATTATTGCCATATTGCTAAAAGGTGCATCACTTTCAAAAAAAGAGGCATCTGGTATGAACTGCTACTTCACCAACTACCACATGTCTTCAAAGGCCTTGTGGGTAGTAGCGTAATAAAGCATTGCGGGTAGCGACGTAAATTAATTAAGGGACAAATGTAGGTACAATGGGTTAACACAAGAAAGTATAGTAAGGGGTAGGTTGTACAAATATGTATAGTACAGGTAAGCCTTCTGAATCAGTTTTTCTCTACCCAACACCATCACAGACACTAATATTCGTAAAAAGAAACTAACTTGTCCTTTACATAAATAAGTTGGTGTTTCATTTCTCAAACATTTTTTTTAAGCAAAACATGTTGTGACTAATGAGACAAAAACTTTTCCACTATGAACAAAGGAACCATCAGTTTTGACAAAATTTGCTGGTTTAAATACAAAGTACACATCAAATTATTAATTAATCTGAGGCATTATGTAGAAAGCCTTACCAGGTTTTACAGGAAAAGCTTATAACAAAAATGTGACTAACGGGACATCTCTTAATATTATTCAGATGCTGAAATTCACAGTGATGAAACTTTTTTCAAGTAATTTCACTATGGAAATGATTAGTTTACCAATGCTTTTGACCAAAAAACTTTCTTGACCAGAGAAAAAAAAACATTTAAGCTCATTTTAATGCACCCAAAAAAACGTTTGCAAATTTACAAATTTTCCTTCATGTTAGGTACATGTGTTTGCACAAAAAAATATACGTTTTGGTATCTGTTGTTTTTGTAAACAGTGTTTTCATTAACACTGATGTATGAAAAGTTATTTGATACTTTGTTTGCTTCAATTTTTTGTTTTTTTCAACCCTGGAGTATCTTTAATGTGGATTTGCCCTACTTCCGAACTCTCCACGCAGAATAATAGCACAGCAACTTATAGTGCCAACATATATCAGCAGAATTTTGCCGATATGATATATTGTGAACATCGCCATATTAGCCGATTCATCGGTTGAGCTCAAGCATATATCTCACGTACTGAATAGATATTCATACTTCTTTGTTAAGTGTGTGAAACTTCAAAAGAATCTGACACGAACTTCTTTTGTATACGTCAACAGGAGTACATGTTGGTCTTAGCAAGATATTTCAAAATAGCAGGGTTGTCTCCCTCATAGATGATGCACGGAGGTTTCAATTTTATGCAATCATGTAGGATGTGTTGTGCAGCTTGCACCTTGTTACATTCACACAAATCTGAGCCGCACAGGCCCATTATTTTCATGTTGGCAACAAGTCAACCAACACCAGTCTTCAGACAGTTAAGTTGAACTAAGGCATTTCTGGGTAGGTTGCAGCCTGGTACTTGTGGGCCAAATGTGCGAATGAAGGATTGGAGAGCTGGAGGGATTGGTGTTGTTGGTTCCCCATTAGTTGACAACACTTCCACAAAGGAGCAAAGAGGTTTTCTGGAGTGGAGATGTTTAGGAGAAGGCCTAGGTACAGAGTTTTGTGTAGATGTTTTGGATTGAGGGCTTTAGTGTAAAGTTTCAAGCATGAAGAACTGTGCCTTGTCTCAAGTGGGGTAATGCTAGATAGAATGGGCAAGAAGGGGGTGGGTGTGCTTTGCAGGAAGCCAGTGACGATGCGCATCGACTCGTTTAAAGGTACATCGATGTGCTTTGTGTGAGCACTGTGGCACCACACTGGGGCACAGTACTCTGCCAGGGCAAATGCAAGTGCCAAGCAGAAGGTTCTTAGAGCTTTGAAAGAATCTCCCCAACCAACGCTGGCCAGTTGTTTGATGAGTGCCACTAACAACAAGGTTTTCTTCTTGAGTATGTGCAGGTGTGTCCTGAATGACAGAGAGCGATCCAAGCATATGCCGAGATATGATGAAAGTGCGTCGAACTTCACTGTTACATTGGGTTTTAATTTGACGTTCAGCTGATAGTTGGCTGAGTGTTTTCTATGACTTCTATCTGAAGAACACTTCTTATGCTTGCTTCGTAGCAGTTTACTTATGTTTTGGCGATGAATGGTCTTCTTGTGTCTCGGACATCTCCTGCGAAACCAGCACATACGTTCTGGAAAGCAGTGGAGCGAAAGTAAATTTCAAGCAATGCGCCTGTTTAAGCAAAAAGCATTTTTAGCTTTGTGTAGCAGAGTCAACCATCAAACACACGGGCAGGAGCTACTGATACATCCATGTTGTCCACCTGGGTAGCTCATCTGAGCTAGCGAAATCAGTAGAAACATACATAGCATGGATACTAGAGTCCTGCGCAGATTGAAATTTTTGTCCGCACCAGCCCCCCATCAGCAAAATTTAAACCCACCCTGCCCCGCACCCGTAGAAGTTTGAGAAACATTGTCCGCACCCGCCCCGCAGACCATCCCAACCCGCACCCGCCCTGCACTTTTTTGGTCTCAAACCCGCACCTGTCCGAAAACTACTAAAAACTCATAACTAGGGCAAGTTTTTATTGCAATAAAATCGTGAGAAACATGCATTTATTTTTTACGAAAGTTGCAGTAAAAAGTTGCATTTATGCACAAGCATTTCAAACAACAGTGATTTACTCAGGCGATTTATTTACATATGATGCTAAATATTTCCAAACATTATCTGGGGAGAAACAGTGATCTTTTGCCAAACGTTTGTGTAGCATCCTTAGGTTTCACACCTTTTTATCACTCTCATCTCGGCTCGATGTTCAACAGCAGCACAATAGCATCCTAAAAGCTCGCTCCACTCTGCATGAAGTTGCTTGGCAATTCAACAATTTGGCCTACAGTTCTGGACTGATGTTTGGCCAGGTCATTTCTAGAACTGATTTTAGGTCATTATTCAGTTGGGATCGGGAATCGATTATCAAAGAGAAAAGAACTGTACTGAAATAGTTCTGAAGCATGTTTTTTAAATCACACTTTTACATTTTGAGCAATAGGCCTACTTGACAAAAGTTGCAGTAAAAAGTTGCATGTAAAAAAGGAAAAAGTTGCCATATAAAATTCCTGCAACCAGCTCATCGTACTACATAAATTTTGAGTATTTCAGAAGCTGTAAAAAAAATTGAAAAACTTGCCTTTATCGTAAAGTCTGAAGACAAGTCTAACAAGCAGCAAAATCAAGCTACTCATTCTTTTTCATTGACAACCAAAATAGATCTGATCTTTCGCAGTCAACAGATATGAGGTGATAAAAAAACACGTTTCAGTCCAGTTATGACTAGCTGTGCTTTAAGCGTTGTCTTATCCATTCAGAAAGTCTGCTAGACTGAATTATTCCTCACCAAGTACGACGGTAGCATTGGAAAATGATCACTTGCCCACCACATGGCGAGAGTCTGAGCTAATGTTTCGCAACAATGGGTTGTTACATCATAATGTAAAAATTGCTGCAGGCCTACTGTCCTAAGCGCAATGCTGGCAAACAACTCTAGTACTGTACATCCACGTGTTTTGCGATGTTTGAGCTAATTTAGTTCATGTGCTTTGCCGCAACACTCAGTTACCCGCAAAAAGAATTTCTCAACCTGCACATGCACCAAGTACAACCCGCACCCGCCCCGCAGCAAGTTCAACCCACCCCGCACGCAAAGCAGTGCAGGTTCTCGCCCTGCAAATGCGGGTACCCGCAACCCGCATGGGTTAACCCGCCCCACGCAGTACTCTAATGGATACCCATAGTCAAACACCAGGGATTCCGACCTCAAATGACACCAACTAACATGTCATAATGTAACAACTAAATTATATGAAACCATGGCTAATATCTATGACTGCCTACGTTACAGTGGGTAGAAATGGATGTTGCAACAGAAACAAACCAATTAAAAAAATGAAAAACAGAGTGATGCATTGAACAGATGTACATCAGCTCAAAATGTTTTTGTTACTGTTATCAGACATGAAGCATGGCTATTGCAATGCATTCTTGCAACTAAGTGGCTTATTCATGTGGTCTTTCTTGTTTTGCTTACTTGCTTGTTTTGTTTTTGTATTGTTTCTTGCAACCTCCATTATTGCTTCTTATAAAATAAGCAGTCAAGCACATTTACATTAATTTATGTTGTGATGATTTAACCAGGGTTGCGGAGTCGTAAGGAGTCAGTTTTTTGGGTGGAGTCGGATTCGTAATGACACTGGGAGTCAGAGTCGGATTTTTTGTCCGACTCCAGATGTCCAATTGGATAATTTTTTAATCACATTATTAAATTGGCAATTCCTGTTGAAATGGTGCAATTTCTTTTGAAACTTTTGTTGAAACAGATTTCTTGCTGTGCACCATGATTTCCATTGATTTTAACACTTTCGCAGCTGGGTTAATTCACGCGGTTTGCGCAAAAGCAGCTGGATTGCACGTGGCCTTGCACGGGAATTTCTCAGGTACGGTAAGCTCTACAGATCCAGCTAAAGCTAAAACGACTCAGCAAGTCTTGTAGCGTGCCCTCAAAAAAAATTTTTTGGCTGGGCGGTGTGGATTTTTTGTGAGTGACGTCATAAGTGTAGGACTTTTAGACAACCTTGGCCCACTTCACTTGGCCCTGGACCCAAACTGTTAGATGGTAGTATTTCGCTGAAGTTTATTTTGGACTCTAGGCTACAATCCAAGTCTTTTGATACTTTGGATGACCTGCTGGGTTTTAGGTTCAAAAGTTATGATCTGAAGCAGGCATTTGCAACCTTTTTCACTGGCGGGCCACGTCTGAATTTTGGAAAGTTATCGCGGGCCACATCAACTTTTAATGGATGAAACTTGATTCATCCTTAAAAATATTAGTTTAAGTGGTAACTCAACAGATATGAAGTTTATGGTGTAATTTCATCTGTTTCAAACTACCAACTACATGGCGGCAACAAGCTTATTGAAAATCTGTGAATTAGATGAGACATATGATAGGGTTACCATATCTCTAGAAGAAAAATTAGTTACAGTCTTAATGGCTCCTTGTAACAACAAACGAGCACCATACTGCATTTTTAGTATGTTCTTACAGCTACCAACCAACCGCGAAACAGCATCACTATTCATGCAAAATTATTGTATATGTTGGAAGCAGCCAAAGAAGCGAAAGTTGACACTCTCATCTTCATAACACACGCACATTGTTCAAGTTGAAATGTAATTTGCTAACTGACAAACTTCCTAACATCAGAGCATTTTTTAAAATTATTTCGCCCTCCCTGAAGGCTTTTCCTTTCTCTGCTGTTGCTTCACTAAACTTGAAGCTCAATTCAATCCAACCTGAGTGTCGTTTTTGTAAAGGGAAATCATTTTCTGTTGCGCATGCAATGACATCTTCAACTGATAGGCTTTATCCACCCGCAACTGACTTATATTCCCTCCTATTGTTCTGAATGCCTTGTGTTGTAGTTCCGGTTGATCCTTTCAGACAAGCAATGTTATTTCGGCAAATCAAGCAAACAACCCTTTCATTTTGTTGAACAACAAAATACAACACAAACCACTCGTTAAACATGCGCCTTTCATGAAGAATTTTTCGTTTTTCGGACACGACATGCTTCGCATAAAATTGCCAATCTTTGAGACTAAATTACAGTTTAAACTGTTGCTTTTATGAACTGCAAAACAAATACTATTATTATCATTGATTGCTAAACTTTTCAACATCTTCTCCTTGTCTTGCTGCGAATTTCTCTTTCTGCCTGCAATCTCAATCCCAACACTTGCACAGCCATAAACAACGTCACCATCATAAATCGAGTTAATGATGTCAGGTGAATCAACTGAAATCCTTTCTAACTACTGTACACTTCTCAAGCTAAAATCAAGTCCAATAGCTCTCAGTTCGCATGAACAACTGTCTGGCTAGTCTTGACAATTATTCGAACAATTTTACACAGCAAAGCCAGTGTAAGCCTTGCATTTGAATCACAATGAAAAAGTTTACATCACAAAAAGCTTAATCTGGGCTGTAGCGTAACAATTATGAATGGTGCGAAAATTTGTATTCACTTTGTGTTCTATGGTTCCCAGGTAATTAAAAATGTTACAGTTCTTTGTTCGTGAACTTCAAGGGCTGCAAATCTCTGATCAAGTGCAAAAGCCTGTGGTAAATGATTGTGAAATGAGTAGCACGAAAAATTTAGTAATGTAATTCATTTGAAATACCATTTCAAGATCATGAGCAAATCCATGCGGGCTGCACCAAACAACGTGGCGGGCCACAGGTTACACATGTCTGATCTAAAGTAATAAAAATATGTGACTAATTACTTAATTAGATAATTAAATAATTTGTTTATTTTAGATCATAACTTTCGAACCAGAAATGCTAGAAAGTTGATCAAAGGCTCAAAAGACTCGGACTTCAGTCTAGTTTCCAATGAAAACTCAGTGAAATACTTTGGCCTAACGGTTGCGCCCTAGGCCAGGTAACATGAGCCAAAATGGCCCAAAAACTATTTCACTTATGACGTCACTCAAAAAAAATCCACAGCTCCCAACCAAAAACTTTTTTTCGAGTGCAGACTAGAAGACTGGCCGATCCATTTGAGCCCTTGAACAGCTCTCTAGTGGAATAGGCAGAGGAGCTATGGCATCATTAAGGCAACCAACAACTGCTGGGTTTAGGCCAATTTCAAAGTACGAATATATCGTACGCCGGCTCTCAAAGTGTTAACAGCCAAATTTCATTCCTTTGATGTTAAGGAGTCGGAGTCAGAAATTTTGGAAAAGCGGAGTTGGAAATTTGAAATGTCAGACTTGGGAGTTGGAGTCAGAAATTTTGGAAAGGTCGGAGTCGGATATTTTACCTCCAACTCCACAACCCTGGATTTAACCCTTTAATACCTGTGTGAACCACAATTGTGACTTTTAAGGTCAACAGTAGCTCACGAACAGATTATGCTAGAACGTCAATAAAGGGATCCTTGGATGGAGAAGACAGAGATCTTTCTGATTAACTATTAAAGTGTACTTTTATGTTGGAAATTATGGATGAAAACTTAATTTTGACATTTTTCAAAAACAATCTTTGCCAATTTTTAGTCATATTCAATAAATTGGCTTAATCCTCAACTGTTGGCTTTTTCAAAGTAGTATTTTAGCTTGTACTTCTTGTAAGGACCCCAACCAACAAAATATATAATGAAAGTCACTCATTATCTTTGGAATAAGAAATGTTGGTGAAAAAAATACAATTTTTCAAATTAAAAAAAATACAATTTTTTGGTTTTCTACTATATCTTCTGCTAATAACATTTTTTTGAGTGCACCATTAGAAAGAACATAAAAAATCCATTAAAAAAGAACTTTTTGTCAAGATTTTTTTTATTTTCTTGCCTTGTAACTTGTGCTATAGGTTAAAACCGCATATACTGCCAATAAATATGGCCACCCATGACCTCAGGGTTGTGAGAAATTTAACCTGATATCCAGTTTATTTTGCAATTAATTCTGTTGTCAAAACAAGATTCTGAAGAAATGCTTCCGTATGTTTTTTTGGTTATCGTGAGTGCAGAATTTAAAGTACATATTTGAAGTTGTTTTGGAAGTGTTTTTTTTAACATCTTGGAACAGATATTAGTTTCATGAGTTGTTGTGTATTTAGTCAAGCAACATGTGCACAGCAATATAGCATTGCTGGATAACCTTTCTGCAATTTACTGCAAACAATGGTGCTCTTTCCAGAAGTCACAAAAATTTATTCTCATTTTTGTAGCTTAAACCTACTTGCTTCCTGACTGCAAGAGAAGGTTATGTGTTAGATAATATCCAATGTTTTTTCAATAAAGTTCATTTAGAAGCAGTATGTTGTGTACACATTGCAAGTTAACAAAGCAATATTTGAAACGTAGTTTGAAAAACATTTATCTTTCAAGTAAACATCAATTTCAAAAGAAACATAAATTTCTGAAACTCACCAGTAGATCACTCCTTCAATTTTTGAATTTACTTTCAATAAAAATATATTGTGCAAACTGCAAACCCTGCCTAAACAAACATTTTCATAGTTGTTTTGCAATGATTATGGTATGCTGTGTTTTATTTATTCTTTTTTGTGTTTTTCTGTCTTAAGATCCATGGCTTTATATCTATCGTTAAAATTTAGTAGGTGTAAGCTATAGTAACTGGGAGTACATCATATCTCAGTAAATATCATTCAGATGTTCTCGCATTCCTCGCCTTCGTACTCATCTTGAAGAAGTTCATGGAATAATGCAAGAAATGCAAGGGTTTTCTTTCAATAATGAACAAGGTATCAGTGTTGTGTTCATTCTGAATAGTGTCATGGGCTAAACCTTTTCACACTAAGTGTCTTTTAACTTTTTTAATTATCTGACAATTTGCTCACTCAAGCCATTGATTGGGGAATGTTTATCTATGTTATGTGTACACAATCAAGACTTCAAAGCATGGTTGAGTGATGTTGAGAAAGAAGCTCGTTGCACTTACATGCGACGACGAGGCTGGCAAACTAACAAAAATCGAAGTGTGACTGCTTGTTACTATTGCCATCGAGGAGGAGCATATACTAGCAATGCCACAAAGAAGCAAACAAAAGCTCAGGTACAATTTGTTCCCAGTATCAATTCTACCATTGAACAAGATCCTTTAAATATCTGTAAAATCATACTTGTTGTGATGTGTGCTGATATCTATAGTATGATCTTTTACTAAAAACAGCAAAGCAAATTGGTAAGCATCAGTTTCAATCATGTGATTTGTGTGTTAAACTTAAATTTTCGCTCGCTAAATTGATAGGAAAACAGGTGAAGACATTTTCCACAAGCCAATTATGCCCCCAGGTCTTGTTCTGCTGTCAATGTTATATTCAAATAGATACTCAAACAAATCCAACGGAAAAAATTCCAATTTAATTCACCAAAAGTAGGATGTGCTTCTGGATTTTTGCAAATATCAGTAAATTTTTAATAACAATGAGATGAAACAATTTATATCCTAATTTGCAAAAAATATATAAACTTCATCAATGCAAAAATGATAGTCATTGATGAACTTTTTGGTGGTCTGAAACAATCAAACTTGCTGTGTAATGTCATCGCTTTATAAAAAAAATACCCAAGATGCATGCAACTTATTAATAAGAAAAAAGTGTCCATATGACCTAATCTCATTTGTTTCTTTTTTACTTAATCAGCTTGAACGTATTGTATTTGTGCTTTTCATTGCATTTTGCTGTATATTTTCAGGGATCTTGCAAAATTGGAGTTGAGTGCACATCTTCCATGAAAGTCACTATTTGGCCAAAGCAAGCTCGGGAAGGTCAAACAATTGAGCCCTATGTACAGGTTAAAGGAAAATTGGCACCTTGTATGCTGTATATTTATTGTTTGCTTGTATCTGTAAACCTCTAAACCAGGGATGTCAAACTTGTTTCAGCTCAGGGGCCACTTCAGGTAAGTTTCATCTCAAAGGGGCCGGACCAATGTGATCAATATATAACACCCTGGTTATAAGTCATGACAACTTCCAACTGTTTTCATAACTTTAATGCAAAAAGTTCAAGCTTATCTGGAAATTATTATCAGCACATTTAAGGAGCAACCTTTACGAAACACTCGAATGTTGTTCTTTCACCACTGAAACCTGCTGTGATACAGATATCCCATTCAGCACTGTAAAAAATTCGGAAACGGACCAAATTTCTTGGAAATCTCTGCATTCTTTGTCAAATTTTCTCTTTTTCGATAGACATTTTGGGTAACGAGGCTACCACGGAATATAGAAAAAAAGCTAAACTGAGCAATAGGAAAGGCCAAAGCCCAAGTCCAAGCATGGAATAGTTCTACATTTAACAATACGTCCTCATTTATCACGCCACAATACAATTTCCTTTGCTTATACTGTATTTTCACGAAAAAGTACAAAGATGTCATCCACGTTTTCACTCCAACTACAAAGATGTCATCCGCGTTTTCACTCAATATATGTTTGAAACAGTAAGTTGCTTGAGTCGGTGAGCTTAGTTAACATTCCTGTATGTTTTTGAACACTAGAACTACGGCGATGGCGATGTCGATTTCAACATTTTTAAAAATTTAATGCACTATTTTCTGCAGTTACTGCTTTTTACCAATTCTCAAATTTTACCCCGTCGAATACATTTTTGTGCAGTTTATTTTTCAGTCAATAATTGGAAAGAAGCTTTAAGTAGCAAATTTTAGGTAGAGTTTTACCTAGAACTCCGAAGGTTTCGAAATCGACGTTGCTGGAGCCCAAGGTATATTTTTTCCTGGATTTCTAGAGTTATACTCTATCAACAGTACTTGAATTTTTGCATATTCATACCTGTTTGAAAGTTCAAACTGGTGTGAACATACAAAAGGGAATATGCAGAAATCGGGAAATTTTCAAGTGAGAAAAACAATAAAATATATGCAATTTCGTTAAGGTTTCAAGTACAGGGTGACTCAAAAAGATGCGTACCCATATTTTGTTCGATAAAAAACCCATTTTTTAACGAATGTCTTTTCTGTTGCAGGACGTGATAGGTGAATCTATGGATGATCGTTTGCAGCTATAGTTG
>Ga0210059_1009709_pt1 | contig 14978 bp, 11 predicted proteins | sample Ectturendosymbi2_FD_188042 | JGI IMG/M metagenome (GOLD analysis project Ga0210059, IMG submission 188042) | Ecteinascidia turbinata endosymbiont from Florida, USA - Sample 2 (SPAdes) (version 2) | ecosystem: Host-associated > Tunicates > Ascidians > Unclassified | place: Key West, Florida...
CCCCCCCGTTTTTCCATTCTAGAATCGCCACTGGTGTTGCCCAGTTAAAAACGTCATGAAGAAGATAAGTATATTTTTTTATGAAGGTGTAAAGTTTTCATCTTGAAAAACTCTTAGAATAGGTTTTTGGTCAGGCATTTGTTACCTGCTAAATCTACCAAACAGTTGGTAAAATCCTGCTAGAAAATTAACTAACTAAAATTGAAAATTTTACAGCTAACAGTGAGAAAATTCTGCAAGATTTAGCAGCAAATCAGCTAAAATGGCAACACTGCTGACCGCAATCTTATGCCTTTTGTTACGTAGCTGTGCAAAGAGAATCAAACAAGAATTTCTGGACACAGACAGCGTTCAATTGAAAACCTTCGCTTACTACTTATGGCAAATTTGGCAAAATACTGACTTCTTAGACTGAACAAATTTTTATGTATAATGTAATAAATAAGATTTATTACAGAAGACCGCGGGGCCCCCAAAAGCGCGGGACCCGTAGCAATTGCTACATTTCTACTAATGTTAATCCGGCACTGAGTTGTTGTCATTCAACACAGCGGAATTCTGAAAAACGCCTGAGCTTGCAACCATTTCCAAAGGTTTTCAAATGCACAGGTCTGTGCAGGAGTTTTACTTTTTAAAAATAAAGTGAAATACCTCGCTGTGACCAAAGCAACATGGCCTAGCAAAGCAACACGATGATGCCTCCCGCCATGCAGTCTACCATCTACACTAGACCAACATTTCGTGAATTGACATCAGCGATAACCGGCGCAAGTCCATGAACCACTGATGGCAAGAAAACGCTGTTAAATTTGTGGTCTATTGCACCGAAACAAGACGAGGTTCGTGTGCCGGAAGTGTGGAGCTCCTGTGTGCAAGGAACACTTTCGAATCTTCTGCCCAAACTCACTGCTGAAAGGAAAGCGTTGCATGCACTTTAGGTTTTGTTGTATAGCACACTTCAACCTTGCTACTGTGTGAAAGACGTTTGTCTGCAAGCGTTGTGGCTGTGCGTACAATTACTTAGCCCAGTTACGCTTGTGAGAGAATTCAATAGCACATTAGTCTGTAATTAAAAACCCTGTTGTTAATTTGTAAAAGGTGCGTAAACTCAAAACAAGCGTTGCAGCTACTACATGTTTGAAATCACTTTGTTTTTCCTTCTTTTGATCGATTCTGTGCAGAAGATTGCCAGATACTATCGTAAAGGAGTTTGTCCAGTTTGGGCCAAACACACCTTATGGGCAAGAATTCACTAAAATATCACAGAAATATTCAGTTGACCCTGTCGTGACTTTGTAAAAGGTGTGTTAACTCAAAACAAGCATTGCCGCCAATACGTGTTTGAAAGCATTTTGTTTTTCCTTTTTTTGATAGATTCTGTGCAACAGATTGCCAGATATTATCGTAAAGGAATTTGTCCTGTTTGGGCAAAACACACTTTATGGGCTAGAATTCACAAAAATTTCATAAAAATATCAGGTTTTTATGTCTCAACCTAATTTACTTTTTTTGCATGTACTTCCACCAGCTTGGAACACATCACGCTATGGGTCTTTTACAGAACACCAATGAAGGTTACTGGCGGAATTTCGGACGTTTTCGTTTATTTTTCGTACCGTTTGGAACTGTACTACCCGCGTTTTTTGGAGAGGGTATGTGTTTGCTTTTGAAATAATAAACATTTTCCGACATGCAACAACTTTCTTTTTTAGGGTGAGATGAGCTTGGAAATCGTTTCTGAGTTGTTCAAACACGTGCCTGTGCACCTAAAACGTTTGCGTAAGCTTTGGTAGCGGGGGCAACAAATTTACCAGAGTGGGGCAAATTATACCAACATGTTTTTTTTAATACATCTGAGCGGGGTTGCCGGACCCACGCTGTTCTTGACTGGGCAATTCCAGGAGGGTGCGTGCCGGTGCAGTCCCTTCGCCACGGGGGGGCTTCTAGGCGCTTAGCCCCCCCAAACAAAGTTCCAAGCCCCACAAATTGAAACATGAAACACAATGAATCACTTGAGATTTTGTCAATTTTTAGAATGTCAAGCCCCCCCCGCACAAACGCAAAGCCCCCCGCAGAAATGCAAAGCCCCCCTATTGAAAACTTTCCGGCGACGGTTCTGTGCCGGTGTCGGGGATGAAAGTACGGAGTCTCGTAGTGTTCTCCAACCACTCCGCTTTCCATCAGTGATCCGCACAGTGCGCCGCACTTCTGATGTTGTTATCAGATGAACTGATGAATTGTTGTAGGGCGGGTACAAATAAATGGGTGTCGCGATTTGAGAAGCTATGCATACCCACTCGATGGACAGGTGAGCGCTGAGTGGAGCAGGTGTCCAGGCTCCGTGGCACTGTGTGCTAAAGACAGTGTGTGGCTCCTTTGCAACGAAGCTCAGCAGGTGGGATGCCTGCGGGTATAGGTGTAGGAGCAGGCAAATTTTTGGGAGTGCGAAAGATTTTTGCCTGAATTTTCCCAAACTTGCCCGAAAAATATTTTTTTAGCCGCTTTTTGTGCGAATAGTTTTTCATGATGACCATTTTTGGGATGGCAAAAGAAAAAAAGGTCTTCATGTGATTCTGCATAAGTTGGGCGCCATTTTTTTTCAAATCAAAGTACGTTGGCGCCATTTTTACCTGTATTTTCAGGGAGTTTGCCCAGATGTTCAGAGATTTTGCGAAGGCATTGTGACAAAATTAGATTAGATTTTTGCTTACAGTTTGTTGCTCAAACAAGCCTTCTACACTGCATCTTTACCGGTAGGTCTACCACGGCCTACATAAGTTTGATAATAATCGTAACACAGCAGTCCCGACTCCTGAGATGCTGTGAGAAGTATTTTTATATAGCCTACAGCTTTGTTTTTCTGTTAATGAATAAATGGTGTGGATGTTACAATGATAACCTACCAGTAAAGCTTATTGCAAGATCATTTCTGGTTTAATTTTCATGCTTGCATATCATGAAAGAATAACAACAATGTGAATTGTTTAATGTGTAACAGTTGGTACTACATAGGCTACTATGCTTTGACAGCTGCATATGGCAAAGTGGTTAAAAGTGTTTGGTTTATGGTTGCAACACTGGATATAATAAGAAACATCAACAAGTGCTTGGATTCAAAATGCTTGGACGAGTACTTGGATTTTCTTTTCTTTTCAACAAACCTGACTTATTAACAAAGTTGATCAAGTTTGAAAACCGATCTGAATGGAAGCCAGTCAAAAATTCCATAGTATGTATAAAACATTTTAAGCACGATTTTGTTTAAAAATGGCAAAAGAATGAAATAAAAAAGGAAATGCAACCTGTTCAACAACTCATACAGAAAAAGCATTAAAACAACCTTCAGCATTGGCAACTGCTAGCTTGTCACGAAAGATGAAGCAGAGAGTTTATCAGACTGATAAAAATGAAAGTTTTGAAGTGGGGGTTTAATCAAGTCATTTCATGATTTGAGCTCTTTGAACTCACCGTCTGGTTGCTTGCGTGCAAGAAAACAAATGCATGGATAATATTTTGCAATGTTGTTTTTAATGAAGTGACAGGATTCTCCTCATCAATGCAAAAGGCCACAAAAGTCGATGAACATTTGCATGTGCCACTTCAGTTTTGCAGTTATCTGGTCCCAGGTCCCACTTTCATCATGTTTTTTTCATGTTAGAAGGGTAAACTTAACGCTGTACACAGGGCCAGCCTTAAGCCGATGCAACCTATGCAGCTGCATTGGGCCCCGCGTCTTTGGAGGCCCGCGCCATGGTGTTTGGGCAGGTTTCGTTTTTGCCAGACACTCCTTGCGCTCGAGAATTGTGGAAACGGCTAATGAATCTCTTTGTCAGCAAACAATTATCTCATTTGAATGAATGATGAATTTCCTCTAATCATCGAACGTTAGCAAATGTGCTCAATTATGATGCTACAACGATATATGTGCGTTCCACCATGCCCCCTCTTTATGGATGGAACCATGCAGGGCTTCTTGGAGAAAATTATCCAGGGGATATAAGACCAGCACCAGGATCCCTCAGCTTCTGGGGCCCTCGTCAAAACTTGCGTAGCTTGTTTCTGTAGTAATCGGGCATAGGAGGCGGAACCGGGGGGTCCGCATACGGCTTAGGCCCTCCACTTTTAGATTTCGATATTTGCCAAAATGGTTTGAGTAGGCTAACACAATTAGGATTTGCTCCATTGTAAAAGGAAATCGTTCAAACTTGAAAGAAAACTATTTTGCAGAAGTTTGGCAGTATTTTGGCAATATTATTTCTAATACATTATTTGTAATTTGGCAGTGAAACTGGCAGGATTTCGTAAATGTTTGGCAGAATACACCGTGCACAATCTGGTCACCATGCTCTGGTTTGCTTACCGCATTGGTGTTGTCGAACAGTGTTGCCTGATGATGTAATACTACGCCATGTAATGTTACATGCATGTCTGTAGGAAAAATGTAGTACCACCAGTGATGAAAGTAGAATAATTTTCTTACCGGAACGATCCAGTATTTGTCAATACCGTCCCAAAATTTCAGCCATAATTGTAAAAATCAATCAAGAGCACGTCTTCTTTTGGCTCACCCTGTATCGTACATTTCCAAAACACAAAAACGTACGGTACATTCTGAAAACCACCATTTCAAAATGAATCAAAAAGCGTTATAGGCTACATACGACAATTTGCACTATCAAGTTTTTGCAAAAATGGTGTCATGTTACATGCTTACGTGCATGGGCGTTGGAAGAATTTTATCCAGGCACTAGTGGATTTTTCCAAAAGTTTTTCTAAGGGAGCCAAAGTGGTGAAATTTGTTTTTTGCCATTAAAAACTAAGAAAACAGACCTTTTTGCTGACATTTTCAAATTCGTGCCCCCTGCAGACACCCATGTTTTTGTGTATGAAAAACTGCGTGGAACACCATTAAAATGTGGTGCAATTTCAAGCGCTTCAACACTATTCTAAATAGTGAAATTTTGCTGAATCTTATACGCAAAATGAGGCGTTTGACAGATCAATTTGAATTGTGTTTTTGTTTTTGCATTTTCAACACTAAACAGCTATATTCATTTCTGCATTGGCAACACAATTGGCATCCTTACAGGCAACGTGCTAGTTGCTACATATGCTTTGTTTTGTCTTTGTATTCCGGTATCCAATGGACTTGTAGAATGAGTATTTAGTCATGTTACATCTGTGTTCAAGATGTAGGGAAGTTGTGATTTTGAATTTGCTTAAGACAGGTATCAATGCTGTGTCCATTTTGCCGGTTTTAATGCTTTGTTCTCAGTGTGTTTAACAGCCCAGTGGTGACTCCGGCACACGAAGTCCTCGGGCTTAGCCCGAGTCTTCGATTGCGATTTGCTCGTATATCGGAGAACGTAAGCTTGCTTGCTTTGTATATATGTGCCACCACCCACGGTTCCATTTCATCAAGTTGTCAACTCGGCTCTTTTCTATGGGCCTCGCCATTATTCATATATTTTCGTTCCATGTTTGGCCTTTCACGCTCATGTTGCAGGTGTCCTGAACAAACCAATCTCGTTCGTAGTAGGCGCACGTCCGTAACCAGCTTGGGACACCAAAGGGGGCCAAGAGGTTTCTGAGAGTGGCCCAAATTTTTTAAACTCTGTCCAATACTTTTAAACAATGTCCAACATAGTTTTCCAGAGGGGGAGAAAAATTTTCCAAAGGGGACTTGACGCCCCCTGTTTATTGGCCTGAGTAAGATTTCTCTCGTCTTTGTTCGCTCGCGCTTTAGTCGGGTTCGTCCATTAGAGCCCGAGCTGCCCCATGCAACTAAGTATTTTTTGAAACATAATTCATATTGGACTAAATGTTTTTTGGAGCAATGGATTCGTATAGGGCCCCCACCAGCATCTCTAATGTGAAAATAAGGAAAAGTTTCAAATCAAGTTCAATACCTTTTAAAAACTGTGGGCTAAAATTTGTTCCACAAGTTCTGAGAAGACCCTATCAAATAAGAGCAAAAATTTATGCCAAATGATAATTTTTTTCACAATCATAGAATAAAGCTTCTCATAATATAGCGTGGCCGTCTGTGAAAAAGGGTCTCTGAGCACATGTAGTGCATATGAAATCCCAAGTGTTTTGTTGTGTTCAGACATAGACCTGTTTTTTACTTCATTTATCTGTATCAAACTCAGTTTGCCTTTTTGATTAAGCCTAATTGTAAATTGCAGTCTAACATTCTTTGCTTAATTCTGTATTTCTTAAGCAATGAACACTAGTAAGTTTTTAGAGACACTACACAGAGCTCGTCAAAGATTTTCCGCCAAATTTGCCGGAAAAATAACACTAAACCTATCCACTATTCGAAACTTTGAAACACTAAAACTAGCTCTACTCCCATCCTCTGACCATAACCCCTAATGGGCATAGAGAAGTGCAGAACAAAGTGGCACGCATATCCTCTTCATAGCCTTCATCAAAATGTCTTATCACGGTCGGCTAAGTACGATGAAATCATCAGAGGGTCCCCATTTCAGCTTTGCCTCGGGCCCCTCCAACCCGAAGTCCCTCACTGGCTGCAAGCTTTCGAGGTATCAGCCGACTGGGCTCTGCTTTCATGACATTTCGATGATTCGACTTCAACATAGTTATATTCAAGTAGCTACTCCCTGCATGTGAGATAAGCAAGGAATCTATCGACAACTTTTTAATAGGAAATCGATTTCACGTAACACTAGGCATCGTCAGTCCTGAAATCTACAAGCAAAGCTATCAGGTGAAGCGTTGAAATGCTAAAACAATAGCAGAGAAAGCGAACAAACTCAAGACCAAAGTGGATACAACAAAACAAAAGCTGCTGCGACAATTCAAAACTGGAAAATACATCTTTCTCAAATAATTGCATTCACTGGAACTTCAAATTTAACTGATGCTAATTATGATATCAAAGACATACCAGTAATTTTCCTATCAAAAACATTCCTGTACGTTTACATTGTGGCGGCAGATGTAAAAGCACTTTACCCAAGCTTGTGCAGAGACACGCTAACAAAAGCTCTTGAATGTGCATTAGAGAAGCATTCCAAACTTCAACTCCAAGCAGTGGCGTGCAGAGGGGGAGCGAACGGGGCGCTGGCCCCGGGCATCCAAGGCAGGGGGGCATCCAAAGAGTGAAATTACAAAAATTCAAATGCTGTAACCAGATGATTTTTCCTATTGTAAGTCTACTAATACATGCTGAATAGATTAATTTTTCGAAACTTGTTTTGTTGTCAACACTAATTTTTACGTATTCAAATGACAGTAATTCTCAGCTTCTTCCGCAGGGTCTTTTACTCCAGGTGTACAGCGCACGCCCAATCAAACTGATAGTGACATGACTTGTTCCAGATCGTGCGATCAAGGGAAGATCACGAAAAAGTTTTGAAAGATAATCAGGGTTGAAAAACACCGTTTTTAAAAAAATTCAACCTTTTTGTTTTTTACAATCCGTTTTTTTTGAGGTTTATTGAAAAGCAACAGGTTTTTGTTCTTTTTTCAAAAAAACACAAAAAAAACATTCTGAATTGTTTTATTACGTTGTGCAATATCGCCATTTGCAGAATCACACAATAACAAATTGTTATAGCTATTATGGCATTCTAATTTGAGTGGAAAGCAATGCACCCAACTTTGTTTTCGCAAAGTGTTGTTGGTCGGTTCACTCTATAGTGGCAAAACTTAGCAAGAATGCCCACAGCAAACAGAGAAAAGTCACTCCCACACAAACTCTGCAGTGTCACGTGAAGTTTATGTACATGCCCTGTTAGTTCAGCTCAGCATCTACAGTGTACTTTTTCAATATACTGTATGGTTTGGTATGGTCCAACATCAGAAACAGCTCGGATGCATAGAAGGCAGAACAATTAATTAAAATTCATCGATTTTACATAGCTGAAGAAAATAACCAGTAGAATTTACTCAAACTTAAAATTATTCTTCTCTTTTTTTAAAGTCCTTCAAATTTCGTTGCTGTTCGTTTTGCTTCTTTAGAAAAAAAAGCAGTTAACATAGAGTATACTGCTTATTTTACTTTTTACTTCATAGTACAATTTTCAAAGGAAAAGTTCAGAGCGGGATTTTGGTGGGTTTTATTGCTTTTTTGGAAGTGGCCTTTTTGAAATGGGTGATTTTTTTGGTTGGGTCCAATTACATCAACACTGAAGATGGTTATGAACGTTTAATTGATTTTCTGAGCCAACTTTCAAAACTGTCCTATTTCAACGTGCTCGATTTAGCTGCTTTTACGATGCATCCCTAGTTTCCCGTTTCGTTTTTTGTGCTAATACAGTCGCACACCTGTGCTTGCAATATGTGCTTCGTTTCGAGCTTCGTCATCAATTGGCAAATCAGACGGATTGATCATAATGGCTCACACAAGCCCATAGATGTTCTTTCTACTTAGTAATTGTACATATAACAGCCACATAACAAAAAACGAAAATTTTCTTGCGTACTTTATGCGCATTCTCAATTCTTGTGTAATTGACAAGTTTCAAACTGTCAACCTTGGGTGTCCGCCATCCAAGCCACATACCTTCTGATCGCTGCAATTCGGCGATACATTCGCGCAGTCTTGTATATTTACTGTTGTGAACTGCGCTGAAGTGGCACTGGGTGTGTTCTACTCGCCTGTTTCAACGCGTTTTTTTGCAGTTATGAACTGCTGTCTTAGAATACCGCTGATATAATTTATGTTCATCACACACAGTGACAAATTGTAGCCTACAACAACGAGTAAAGAGAGTGCGTGTACATTAATATGCACAGGGACGCCGGAAGATTGAGGCATGGCGGGGGCATTCATCCCTCTGTACTTTCAAAATGGAAGCAACGGGGGCGCAGTGGCCTTATCATCATAGGTTTAGGTGCAGGCAAAGTTTTGGGGTGCGAAGGATTTTTCCCCGAATTTCCCCAAACTCCCCGAAAAGTTTTTTGTGCAACTTTTGTCTACAAATTCTCTCCAACAAAGATCATTAAGAGATTTTTTGGTGTGATGTCCAAAAACGTCTTCATGTGTTTTTCTGCAAACCTTGGGCACCAATTTTTGAAGTCAAGCAACGTTGGGCGTCATTTTTGCACAGATGTTCAGGGATGTTGCCCAGATTTTCAGCAAAACAAAATTTTGGGGGGTGTGCTTGCACCACCTCCACCACGACTGCTTTTCATAACAGTATCATAGGTCGTTTTGTAGTTTATCAAGATCCACTTGAAATCTGGGATGTGGAAGCGGAAGCTGGAAGCGGTCCTTTTTCTGTGGAAGCGGAAGCGCGAAAATTCTACCGCTTCCGCTTCCACATAGGTTATTTGACTTGGAGAGTAACTTGGCGAAAAATTTTGTCCATTTCCCAATGTAGATTAAACGGTGAAGTTGCACTATAAGTCTGAATGAACGTGCGATATCAGTAGCGCGAGAGAACGAGATAAAGCATAACTAGCATCCATGGCGTTCTTGACAGAAGGCCAAGTCATCGTGCAGCTTACCGATTTTATCGGAAGCTGACTTTTCAAACCTGGCTGCTGTCTACTAAAATGGTAACAGTTTGAAAGTACAGCAATCTCCCGGTTATGTTCGCAACTTGAATCTGAGCTGTTTGTGCGAACTTATGTGGAAGGTGCGAACTTAGCAGTTGTGCTTTTAACTCCTTAGGAAACAGATGCTGATCATTAGGGCTAATGTTTGGAGACTGATTGATGCTTTGACTGAAGCTAACTATTCTTTTCAGCGAGGCATAGAGTATTCGCTTACAATACATTATGCTATTCACTTCACAAACAATGTTAGGCAAAACCAAGCGTTTAATTGAGTCATTTGAGTCAAATCATCCAACTGATCCAAGTTAACGAAACATCGCACGATAGTACGGAGTGAAGCTGTTGCAGGAAAGTCTGCACGAAGCGGAAAATGCAACTCCAAAAATCCCTAGAACAGTATAAAAAACCCCTAAATCTGTGCTGCTGCAGCATAAAATCGGAGTGCCATGATAAATGATAAAAATAGAACCATATATGATTTACAAAATAAACTGAAATAGTTCATTTTACACATTTTCATACTTTTCCCAAAATCCCCATATCCCTAAAAAATCTCTAAAAAGGGTCAAAAGTTCCAATCTAGGGACAAAATCACTAAAAGTGAGAGCACTCTTTGTGTGCAAATGTTATTTGCCCTAATGTCTGAAGACACCCACACAAAAAAAGTTAGTGCGTCTGTCCGCAGATTAACAGAGCTGGATAGTAAGGTATTTCTTTGGATTGATAACATGCATCGAGCAAACTGCCCCTTCCACCTTCACTAACCATCTTGAAAGCAAACGAACTTGCTGAACTATTATATCAAATCGTGAACTTTAGCAACATAATGTTTCGTGTTTAACATTTTTATGACCAGTTGTCACGTTTGATTTGCTGTAAATGCCAATAAATTGCTGAAAAAGTTGAATCCAGATTTTTTCATAGCTTTGTGCGAACTTAACTGGGACGCGAACTTAAACGGGTGCGAACTTAACTTAGATATTACTGTACACAGTGGTGTGTTTAAGGGGAGGCGAGCGAGGCACTTGCCTCGGGCCCCCCCTTGAGGTATTACGCGCATAAATTTTCCTTATTTTTGTTGAAAGACGTATTATTCACTCACGTAATGTGCTACAAAGCAAATCATAAGCAAGTATTTTGCTTCCAAAGGGCCCCCCTACAGAAATTGTAATGTGCAGGTACTATGCTTTCAAAGGGCCCCAACAGCAACTGAAATATGTATGTACTCTGCGGTTAAACTTCATCGAAGGGGCCCCTAAAAGAAACTGTAGTGTCTACGTACTCTACTTTCAAAGGGGCCCCTAACAGCAAGTGTAATGTGTAAGTACCTTGCTTTCACAGGGGCTCCCAATAGCAATTGTAATGTGCAAATACCTTGATTTCAAAATGGCCCCCAGCAGTAACTATGATGTAAAAATCCTTACTTTCAAAGAGGCCCCCATCAGCAATTTTAGTGTGTAAGTACTATGCTTTCAAAGGGGCCCCAAACAGCAGTCGTAAGTGTAGGGCCTACTATGCTTTCAAAGGGCTCTCCAACAGCAGTTGTAAGTATAAGTAGGCCTACTATGCTTTCAAAGGGGCCTCCAACAGCAATTTTAATGTGCAAGAACTACGCTTTCAAAGGGGCACCAAACAGCAATTGTAATGCGTAAGTAGGCCTACTATGCTTTCAAAAGAGCCCCAAACAGCATTTGTATTGTGTAAGTACTGTGCTTTCAAAGGGGCCCCAAACAGCAATTGTAATGTGTAAGTGCTATGCTTTCAAAGGGGCTCCCAGCAGTAACTGTGACGCAAAATTCCCTGCTTTAAAAGAAGCTGCCAACAGCAACTTTAATGTGTAAGTGCTCTCCTTTGCTCTCCATAGCAGTGACCATGCTACATCTTTTAATTTATAGAATATTATCTTTTTAGTTTGCAAAGGAATTTTTTATTATTGCTGTTGTGCAGCAAAGACTGCTAATAAGCAAGGCTGCATTCATGCTTCTTGTCAAGCAGCAGAAATGGCATTTTTTGAGTATTATGAGTAATCATTTTTTGTACAGATATTTTAGGTGGTTTGAATTTAGCTCATGCTTGAAGTCACACGTTATTTGAAGCTTGACTACTAAGTGCTTGATTTGAGTTAGACTTGCTAGATGATGTTAATTTTTTTTGGCCAGTTGTAAGCCAGTATAACTTCAACCGTTTGTTCTTAGCACAGATTTAATCAATTGTGTACGCTACTTGCTAGAAGTATTTGCGATAAGGTATATGATGAATTATTTCCTACTTCTGCACATTTTTCAAACAACTAGTGTAAATGCAAGATGAGGGCAGCCTTGACTCACCCAGCCTCAAAGCTTTTCCAAAACAAGCCTCAGGTTGACTGTTTTTGTGTGCTATGTTCTTGTAGTTAAAAGGATAATGTTTAAAACAAATTTTTTGTTTTGAATTTTCCTGGTTGTTGTTCATGGTTTCATTTATTCCCACGAACGTGAACAAATTCAGGATACCAAATACCAAGCATTTTATCAAAGGGGGAAAGTGTGGAACTTTTAAAGGGGTAAAGGTTGTAGTGTATTGATGGTGAATGCAGGGAAATGGTGCGTGAAAATAAAGTGGAGGCGATGCCAATATACTATTGCTTAACTTTTATGTGTTGCCAGCCTTGTCTTCCCAGCTTTCAGTGATTTCAAAGTTGTATATCATGAACACCCTTTTGCATTTCCTCCTGCTGTGTCAGTCATGCCATTGTCTCAGGACCGTATCCTTCGGTGGTCGTATCTTAGGCTTGATCAAAGTGCTTATCACGGTTGGCTGAGCATGATGACGTCATCAGAGGGGCCCTTTTTTAGTCTTGCCTCGGGCCCCTCCAACCTTAAACTCACCACTGACTGTGCATATGTGTTTGCCAACTCAGTCTAAAAAGCTTTTGACATTTTATTAAAGATGTAAAAAGTTTGTCCAAACCTTGCGTTCTAGAATTTTGCTCAAAGCTTTATTATGACGTGATAATATATGACAATCAAAGCGCTATGAAGAAACTTTGACGGTACGTTATGCAATTTAGCTTGATAGTTGTTAGGCAAAGGCAGTGGTTTTTAACCGGGTGTACACGTACCCCTTGGGGGTACCAAACACCGCAACAGGGGGTACGAAGAACCAACATTTTTAGGCATACACGCCCTGAAAATTTTAAAGATATGTTGTCGATTGTTGTCAGTGCAGTAAACTTTGTCAGAGGCCAAGCCTTGAATCACGGTCTGTTCAGAGTTTTTTTGTAACGAAGTTTAACCTAAACACAATGTTCTTCTTTACCACACGAAAGTGCCGTTGCTATCCTGTGTTCGAGTGCTTATTCGTGTTCGTAAGCTGCGCAAAGAAATCGAGCAGTTTCTGAGACACGGAGCTAGTGGCAGAGCACCTTGAGAATGAGTTCATTATGTCTCTGGCATAAGCTACCTTGCAGATATATTCAGCCACTTCGACGACTTAACACCTCCATTCAGGGAAGGCAATGAACATAATCAAAGCTAGGGAAAATATTACTACCTTCACTAATAAACTTTCAAGCTGTATTTGTCTCATTTGATCAGGCAACTATGCTAATTTTCTACAACTTGATGTAATTTGCAATTAAAAAATATCCTAACCCATTGTCATTAAAATATAAAAGCATTTGCAGGTGTTATACGGCAGTCCTTCCACAGATACTTTCATCCAGGATTTCTGTTTCGCACGGTTGGATGCAAGACCCATTTATTGTTAACCTAAATTCTACGGATGACAGTGGTGGCATGATGGAAGATCCAGTTGAAATGAAAGCCAGCAGAAAAATTAAAATGAATTTCCATTTAATGCAGTTAGATACTTTCTGGTGCGTGCAACTCAACGCTTCCCCGCAGTTAGCAAAGGCAGCTTTGAAAGTGCTTGTGCCATTTGCAACATGACTTATGTTAAGTTTCTCAACTCTCTTACACCTCAAAAGTAAGAGCAGGAATCTTTCAGAGCCAGATGAAGGCATGCGAATGACCTCAAACAAAGAGCCTCACTGCAGCATGATCGTTGAAAAAAACAACAAAACAGCCATGTTTGATTGTTGGTGTACTTTACTGCAAATTCATTGTATTGTTATAGCGTTGCAATGAAACTGTGTTAGTATCAATTACTATTTGATTTCCGACAAGGGGCACGAGAAAATTTAACGTAAGTTCAGGGGGTACGAGTGGGTAGAAAGGTTAAGAACCACTGGGCTAAGGTCAGGTTGTTGTAAGTGCTGTTTGTATTGATGTGTTGAAGACAGTTTTCTAGGTTGTGTTTTTTGTAAGAGCAGAGTAGCAGTACCGTGCTGACAGATACTAATTTATGCGATCATTTTAACTAGTAATGTGCCCTTGTAAATCGTAAGCTGCTGGTTTGGTTTTGATAGCCATGCTTGTTAGCAAGTTCATAGATGAGAGAGTCCAGGCTCTGTTGGAAGCGGAAGCAGTTGGCGAAATAGCCGCTTCCACATCCCTGCTTCAAACACAGTCATTGCAGCTTTTCAAGCACCCAGAAAATTCAGAATGATTTGCTATAATTTATGTTATTATTTTTGAGGTCAACATTGTTGATGAACAGAAACAAACATAATAGGTAACGATTTTTTTGTTTTTTTATATGTTTCCATTGTCCTAAACTGTTTTAATGCCCCCCTTGCCCTACCGCTGCTCCGGCGTCGCTAAATATACGTGTTGTGTCAACAAACTTCACCAAAACGTTGGTTACAAATCTGAATATAACGTCACATTGTGATGTCACAAATGGCGTATATCCAGTAACAATGACCACCATGCGCCACTGCTCAATACTAGAATTTGGTAGCGGAGCCCGAGCATCTAATCAAGCAGTCACCGCGGGTATCACCAGACCTCTGCACGCCACTGACTCCAAGGCCCGCAAAGTCATCGTCGAACTGAACAAAATTTGCCTTTACAATGTTGCCACCCAACATGGAGACCAATTATACAGTATATCTAACAATACGGAATTATAACCACATTGTCTCACTGGCAAACATTGTTGTGTATTACATCCTGCAGCCGATTGCTGGTGTGCTGAGAGTGAGGCAGAACATTTCCGCAGATTTATTTATGAAATAATGTGGAGACTGCATCAGAAATGTCAATTGAATCCATTCGACAAGCTCTAACTTCCGCTTTTGCCAACATTGGCATGGAACTAACATTACGGCCAAGCTTGAAAGCCGAACAAACAGGGGAAGTTGAAATCCTAGATTATATTGCTTGCATAACTTCTGACGATTGTTTTGGGCCTATTACTAAAGACGTCGTAAAACCCACAGCGGAAGGAAGGCACTTAATTAACACCCGAAGGCGACGTTCAAGTCAATCTTATCGGGAGAAGCAACCAGAGGAAAAAAGCTTGCTTCAGCCAGGGCGCAACCAGCTCTTAAATTCGGGGGGGGT
>Ga0210059_1009710_pt1 | contig 14978 bp, 10 predicted proteins | sample Ectturendosymbi2_FD_188042 | JGI IMG/M metagenome (GOLD analysis project Ga0210059, IMG submission 188042) | Ecteinascidia turbinata endosymbiont from Florida, USA - Sample 2 (SPAdes) (version 2) | ecosystem: Host-associated > Tunicates > Ascidians > Unclassified | place: Key West, Florida...
AGGACAATACTAACACTCACTCTCCAGGGCAAGTTGTACAGAGCTCTGCAACCAAAATTATATGCCACCCGCAATCTCTGCATGCATGACTTCCTGAAATTACACCATAATTGAGATGCATAGATGGGCGTAGAAAAGGAACGAAAAAGTACATTTTTAACTGCATTTGAACAACGGGAAAAAGAGGCTCGCAGCTTGTTTGCTGCACAATATTGATATCGCAGCTGTCTCTGAATGTCGTTGTCATCTGAGAGCTCAGTATCCAATACAGTCCCCAGATATTTGTATTGGCCAACAGAGTTTACGTATTGACCACCCAATTTAAAGATTGGAGTGGCTGTGCTTTTTGCGCGTTTAGCCTTGAACGTCATGCAAACAGTTTTGTTGCAGTTGAAGATAATCCCATGCGATTCTGCATAAGCCTGGAACACATCTAGTATTCTTTGCAACCAACGTACAAATAATTAAAATTTACGTTATTTGGGTTATTCACCGGTATTTAAAAGTGCTCGGCTAGGGAGTGAACAAGTTCCTTTGAAACGAACGTAGAGGCGGCTAGAAATGATTTGATTTGAACTCATATGATACCTTGCTCAGGAAATAAGATGTAAAAGCTGTTTCTAGTAAAGTTCAGGTACCGCCATTGTTGCGTCAGCGTCATAATACCAACCTACTAGAAATTCTAACCGGAACGCCATACCGGCAATAATTCTTTTACCGGAACGGCGTTCCGGCTTACTTTCACCTCTTGCATTTAACCCAGCTGGTATTCAATAGCTCATTCTCGTTGAGAGGAATTGTCAATTACATTAACCGAATGCTAACGTCCTATTTCTTCGCTCAGCACTTGTATACAGCTTTATCGAAGCTATTTCTGTGTTGCGTTATGTACTGAAATAAAAACGCTTAATTTCGTTTTATGACTAACCACAAATTTCGTTTGAGCTGGCACATCTATGCTGGTAACTAGGACTGTTGACGACATATTGCTATATGTCTGATTGCACATGAATTTTTTCTACTACGCACTGCTTATGCTGTAGTCAAATATCCGATGTACTGACAACCTGTCCCTATTTTGAAAAACTTGAATTTGACATATTTTATGCAAGTGGCTTTCAGTGCCACTGTATCACGTCTGTTACTATTGCAGTAACACTTTCAGTACATTAGCTTAAGCTAAATTTAATTTGCTAAGATCAAGGTAAGCCGTTCAGCGTGGGACCCTCATTAATTTGTCATTAAATGTGCGGCCCTGGGTAAGACAGTGACATATACTTTGGTTTGGCTTGGACATACTGTAGCTGCTTTAGACCAACTGATTTAGTGTTGGACCCGAGTTTGCAAACCTCCCTGATGAAACAATACAGCACGTTTGATAAACGCACTGGAATATTGCCGAACATTTCAAGCTAAGTGGAGATGAGGTGTTTTTTTTGTCGAAGTTATGGAGCTTGGACAGTTTGCTTTAATAGCCTCTTCCAGCAATTCACTATAGATTTTTTTAATCATACGATACTTTGAATTAGTTATTGCCAATGCGGATATGTCGAGACTAAGAAGTAATCCTTAACATGTTTGCTTCATTGTTCCTTGCGCAGTGTCAGCGAGAAGCGGAACAGGCCGCTCTGCGATACAAGCGTGCTGTGAGTTCCCATAAAGCTGCGCGAGACATGGTGCGCGTTGCGGAGGACCGTGTCATGGGTGCACGCGACAAGTTGGATCCCACTTGGCAAGAAATGCTGAATCAAGCAAACGTGAAGGTGATTCAGCATGCAATCTGATTTTCCTGGTATCGGTTCATGCGAAAGTTTCCAGCGTTTGCCAATCATTCGTGTGAACCATAGATTAGACTTTTTTATGGCAGGTCGTAGTATGAAGCATACGTTTCCACAAATCAGTAACGCACATAACTTGTATTGTGATACTGGCAACTGTATCGGTGCAGGACTGATGACGAATTGCCATTGGGGAGTTTCGTGTATACGACCAGCTGAAATTACCCGGTGAAAAAGAATGATTTCACATCCCTAAATTTAGCACCGCATTAAGAAATTTAAACGTCATATACAGGCCAAAACCTGGCTGCATGAGCACAAAAGTAGGGTTTCTGTATGGATTTTGAGTTATTCTCTTGTGCTGTGTCAGAAACGTTTAGTTTTTTTCCGATCTCGCCCGCGCAAGAATGCGGATGAAACTGATAGAAGATAAAAACAGGTTTGGTATATGAAGATGATCACTGATCTGTTCGCCCAAGTTGTACTCAACCAAAACCGCTTATCTTGCTAAAAGATCTTTCTGTTCTACTGATGATGGTAACCCTATTGTAAAACAGAAAGTAATTTTGTAGCTATTAACTGAAGTAACTATCACAGGCAAATTGAACAGACTATCGATTGTAAAACAGAAAGTAATTTTGTAGCTATTAACTGAAGTAACTATCACAGGCAAATTGAACAGACTATCGTAGTTTAAGCAAGAAATTCCAGTGTGCATCGTTTGTGAGCCTAACTTTGGCAGACATAGCGATTCCACAAGTTTTTTAGTTTGCAAATTAAGATTTTTACGTAGCTATCCAGTGGCGGCTCATGGCTGTGATTCGTGGGGGTGCTGCAACTTCTGCCAACGAAGATTTTATAAAGACGAAAAAGCATCACGTTTTCCACGGCGGCGCGGACTGTTATGACGTATGACATTTGCTTCCTACGATCCAATTGTGAGACTTATGTTGCAGTGACATGTTATGGGGTGAATGGCTGGTGTGGCATTGGTATCTTTGAAGTTATAAGCACACATTAACCCGACGCAATTAACAACATTCAGCTCGTTGTTTACTGATCCACTGGTCTGCCCTTGTCTCACCCTCACACGCATAACATTATCTTGACGGTCATTCAAAGAAAAAGAACATTTGTTTTGCACCGCAGTGGTGGTCTTAAAAAACATCACAATTTACCAATTGTAATTGTCCCAGTGGCATTGACGCAATATTTATATGGAGAACAGAAACACCCGCAGGTGATCATGTCACACATCCGCACTAGAGACAGGAATGCCTTATCACTTAGGACTAGCAATAGTTATTCCTGGAAATACTTAACACATTTATTTGACGTCAGTCAATAATAGAACGATGCTGCGATCGATTGCCATTTGCTTGAACTAATTTTCAATGATTAAGCGCAAGCAAACATAGCTTAGGATTTGCTGAAACATTGGGTGTTACTACGTGCTTTACAATTAAAGCGTAGGACAGTATTTATGTCAAAACTAATTTTGATGTTAAGGGTATTTTTCAGAAGCCTACTTGACATTTCATCTCAAGGACGAATTTGAGCTTGACTTTTAAAACCTGTTTCAATTCTGACGCAATTCAAGACTGTAGGGCTACCCCAGGGTTTTTTTTAAGGCGTTTAAGGGACCCGAATCGGGTCCGGGTGCCTAACATTTCCTTAAAAAACCCTGGGCTACTCCAAAATAATGTTCTACAAGCTACGGTGTTCCTAATTTGAGGCTGAAAAATCATCAAGTCAAGCATGTGCTCAAGGCGCATCTGGAATACAGCCCATACACTTTCTACATATCTGCCCAAAATCACCTTAACAGTCACCACCTACCAATGAGGTACAAAGGGTCTACACTACAGTATAGCCAATTGATAACAGAAAAAATCTTGCACAAGCATGACACCATGTCTATTTCATTCTTATTTTTTCACTTTACTTTTCCTCTTTCCTCTGTCTAGTACAGGGGTGGTCAACCCCTGGCACGCGTGCCGAAATTGGCACGCGAGCACTTCTATCCGGCACGTGAGCGAGGCCTCGGAAACGAGATCCTCCCCCCTTCAAATGAAAAAGTTAATAACTTACAAGTCGCAGTATTATCTGATGAAACTCGGTGTCCGTTTCTTCATTTTCGTTTGTTAACAATCCGTTATTTAATTTAACCCTTATGTGCTTTTGATGCCATATGACTGCAAACAGAGCCGTATCAGTCGTACTCCATACCCCCAATTGGGGGCACGCTGCCATAGGGGCCCAAAATTCAGACCCCTCACCACAATTTTTGGTTGGCACGCAGAAGAATTTTGTAATTACTGCAAGTAAGCGTCATTACCAGTTTAATATAATGTGTCATGTCACGATGCAATGCAAAGCTTCAGAGCCCACGCTATACCTCTCACCAGCACTTGGCTGAACAAAGTGATTCCGCTGCCAGTCACAGTCCACTGCAATTGCCAGCCCGACGCTGCGGAAACGAGAGCTCCAGCACGCAGTTCCAGGTTGGCTGTGCTTGATTAACAGGTCACAACCCTTCCAGTACTTTGCTATAGCGACACCGGCGCTGCAAGCGCTCAGAGCTCCACACTTTCGTCATTTGCAGTGCTTCCCATACAAAACCAAATAAAATTTAGCTTTGTGCATAAAGTTTTGGGAAGGAGGACACATTGTCAAGTCTTCTTGGTAATGTAAATTTAAATATCAAAGTAAAACATAAACCTGACCTAAAAACGAAATTTACCGTGAAAATAGGGGGTGCTGCAGCTCCGCAGTGCCTACATGCGAGCCGCCACTGCAGTTATTCAAAGAATGTGTTTGATTCGCATGAAAAGCGAACCGCCCGAGCAAGCTAAACATTGTCCAAAACTAACTTGCGCGGGTAATGACTTTGCTTGCTTCGCTCTGGCGTCTCTTTCATACAACTGCTCGTCTCGCAATTTGATGTTTCTGTAACAAAACCTGTTAATTTCAGGTAAATGCAGCTTCGGATGAAAAGAATAAGATACACAAAACCCATTTGAAGGCTACTAGGGCATATCAGCTGGCGGAGGAAAAGAAAGGAGATCTCCAGACTGCTCTGCAGAAGAGCATCGTGAAGTCGAAACCGTACTTCGCAATTCAACGAGAGTTCCAAGCAAAACTTGAAGTAAGTGACATAATAATAAGCCCTAGAGCGATCCTCAGTTTGCGAGGTGGTACTTCAAACGCGCCACTTCGTTGCAGAAGTCTTGAATTTCAAGCTGGCGTTTCTAAGCAGTGATCTAGGCGTAACCTATTGATTTATTCCCTGACATTTATTATGCCCAGGAAGATATGCTCGTCTAACACTGTCGCATACCATTGTTTGATAACAATCGGATTCCTGCTGTGCTTAGCGTTTATTGTCGGCACTTTCATTTGGGTTTCTTTCGACTTAGCAGATCGCTGTTGTCACATTGTAATGATATCAAGCAATGTGGTCGTGTTGTACTCCGGGGATATCTGTGCTTTTTCGGAGAGCACCATCTGCACAACGAATCAACATTTTGATTGCTAACCATGTGACACTTTCGTTAAAAACATACCCTTAGTTTTTTTTATCTCCTTAATTTGGCAGCCCTTCCGTACCTGATTCACATGGTTGTCGTTTAGCTTTTTTTCTGTAACATGGCGATATATTTTCACCAAGGTTATGTTGTTTCCGGGTCCTTGTGACCTCAGTTAATTCACACGTGCCTGCACTGCTCAAGCTATTGGTTGTGAGTGCCCCGGGCGATAAACGCTGTTGTTGCACTTGCAGGTGATGCGCAAGTTCCAACTCGGTACAGCTGCGCACACCCAGCTATATTTGCCTCCACACCGTTCGATTTAACTTTTTTTCACTCTCAAAACAGGAACAGGGACAAATAAATCAGCGAAATTGCGGAATGGGTCAACAGGGAAATCACTTGAAACAATAACTAAGGATTCATTGATGCAACGAAAGAGACACTGCGATTGCAGCTTGTGTGGCTCTTTTCGCTGTATCTGTGGCGAACGATCGTCAAACGACGATATGTTTGGACCTACATGACATTGTGTACGCTTTAAAGTCATGTAACTAAATGAAGACATGACGTTAAGGTGACAAACGCAGACGTCATGTGCCGCTTCCCCTTATCAGTTGATGTTGTTCACTGCTTGTGCCCTGTCTTTTCACGAGATCGCATTCCTGTTTGCTGGGGGCTACAGCAGGATGGTAATGTCTAAACAAAAATCATGCGCCACAAGGCGTCAAACAAAATACTGCCGGAGTTCAAGCTGCTTACACTTCTGAGGTGTCTCAACTATTTTGGTGGATATTCTAGAAAACGCTCAGATTAAATTATCACCAAAAACAGGTACATCAGTCATAAGAAAGGCTGGTTGGGACAAAAACAGTCGAAGAGAAACAGATTGGCAAACGACTAGAACTTCATGTCTGTGATGGCATAAAAGGCCACGAACAACTCAAGCCTACGTTTAGTTACCGCCAAATAGCTTTTGTTCTATTGTGAGTGCGTATTGATTTCAGGCCGTCACGAAAAAGCTCAATGCTTTGGAATTGAAGCTGATGGAGGCGCGGCAGAACTACAACATTTCTCTTTCAAGACTCAAATCTTCGGACTTCGGCGAATGCGCATCGAGGCGATTGAAAAGTTTGTCCGAAAGAGGCATGGGTGTTGGTGCTGAAAGTCCGCTTGCTTTGTCCAAGTCCGCAGAACCCGACCATTCCAAAACTGCTGCGGACTTGCTTGAAGGCGAATCTGATTTAAACGATGTCGACTGCGCTTTAAAGGGTAACGACACTAATGCGGGAAGCGAAGAGGGACTCGTATCATCTAACATCCATTACAGTCCATATGACTTGCTTTACCTGACTGACTTGGCGTCTGACTCGGGAAGCAATTACAACAGTGATGATGAAGACGAGAATTATATACAAGACTTTTAAGTTTCCATTTCAATCTTCCCTGTTTAAAGTGTTATTGCATTTGTAGGACTTCTTACCACACTCGCTTGACTGATATAGCGTTTGCAGAGTAAGTAGTAAACGTCACCAGTTCCAATTGTAGTCTTAGCCTGATTTATTCGTTTTATTAGGATACCACCTCTGGCGTTCTGTTCCAAATGTTAAAAATTACTTGGTGTATTTTTTATGTTCGTTGTTCAACGAAACATAAAGCGGTGATGTATCAACCTAAATTTATAAACGCCAAATTAAGAAACGTGCAACACTGCACTCTAGGGATGGAAGCGATTACCCAAGCAATGTTACGCTTGAACACACGTAGACGGGAGCACGAGGTCCGTGCTTTTGCTTTGTTTTGCTGTACTTGCCTGAAAAGCTGTTGAACAAATACTGTATGTGCTGTCCTCAATGTACTTTATCGTTCCCAATCTTTCCTACTGTGTGTCCTGATTGAGATTATTATGTTGGTCACAGTAACTGTGCGTCTTTTGAATGTTTACCTCACGGAAACTCCAAAGCAAGTTTTTCACCCACCAGCGCAGTGCTGAGTACTCCACGCGGTAAATTGGCAAATTGCTTCACTGGTATAATCAGCAGTTGTTTAGCATCGTGAATAGCACTAATATCTCAAAACAAAATGTAAAAGATAACCTGTGGGTAATGCTACAGTGGTGTGAACCGTCTAAATTACCGTTATTGTGTGTCGGCTATGGGGTTAGACCACATAAAAGCATAAAACTACTATAACTGGTCGCAGTGATTTCGCAATGATGTTGGGTTTGTAAAACATTTGAGGAAGCGAAAGATTGCATGATTGGTGTAATATGCATTATTTTGATAGCGTTACAGTAGATTCCTTGTAGAGGCGCTTCAAACGTTCTTCTAGTAGACTGGCAACATGCCTGAAGTGTTCTCCGAAAATGACACAATATTCCATGTTTATGTAAATGAGCCACATAAGGCAAACTTCTTGTGCTTAAAGCGGAAGTAACAAATCTGCCGCTGAAGATGGCTGCGGCTGACCACACGTTATACCTGCCAGTGTTGCGGACGCGCGTCGTATATGGTTGGACAAGAAACTAAGTTTAGTTCACGAGCCACGGAAGCCCACGTCACACTGAAGTGAAGCTGAACACAAAAGTGTTAGAGAGATCGTCGGCGGCCATCAACAGTTGGCAAAAATTGTTTCTAGACTGGTTTTCTTCAAGTGCGTCTGTATGAGAAACGATATCTCATGTGCTGGTATCGGACACTCCATGCTACATCGTTTCGTGTGGATTTTCGCTAAAGATCGTTTTCTAATATTTTAATCAAAACTTGAACGTACCTCAACTGTCTTTGTACATTACCAGAGGCTACGATTATTTCGGTCCTCAATTCATGACTTTAAATCGTTTTGAAAATGTATTTCAGGTATTGCGGCGCAGTGTGGGAATTGTTGGTAAAAGGTTACCTCGTTGTGTTCAGTGCGTTTACAAAAGTGTTTTTGAAGAAGCATGGAAGTGCACCGAGAACAGCACGTTTGTTGTAACACGGTTCGAAAGTCATGAATGTCGTTCTGGTGCACTTAATGCACTGCTGGTTCAACTCTATCTCCTGATCGCGTTCGTGGTTGTTGTGATGGTTTGCTAACATCTAGACTTTTTTCGCTTGTGTCTGATTTTAAATGATCACACAATGACACTACGATTGCGCCGTCTTAAGCTTTTCGTTACGTGCGAAAAATCGCTTCTGTAAGGCCAACCTCGTTGGAAAAATGAATCGATTTTGGCAGCGGCTTCGAATTTGTTTAATGCATTCGACTTACACTCCCAACAAGCTTTGCAAAATCGTGTGAACCAGTTATATCTGAAGCCGCACTGTTTAGTGTATCATTAAAAGTAAACTACACACTTGAACACTGTAAACTTCTGCACTCGCTCTTTTCTTCGTACTGGATAATTGTGACTTGTACTTAACCATTCTCCACAGGGCCGTGGCGATAGTAAAAAAGTCGTGTTTTTTTACTACCTTGAATTTGATTCAGCGAGAACCAAAAACGGCAGTCGCCTTAAAATACAGCCAGCGCCTTGCCAATGCGTACTTACTGTTGGAATGGCGTAAAAAGTAAAGTGCCTTTGCTGCAATGACACGAATACCTAAGTTGCTCAAAGCATTTTGAGCAGTTAACGACGTTCTTATGTTACTTTTTCGCAGTTTTTTCTTTGCCCGTAGATGTGCAGCACACAATTACCTTTTTAGTTTCCCAAACCGTCCCAATGTTGCTACTGTACTGTAGACCAGTGTTTTTCAACCGAGTGACTGCCAGGGGTTCCGCTGAAACAGACCGAAATTTCATGGGACGAAACTCGTTTATTACAGAGAGTAGGATAGACACTTGGATCATTGCCTAGGGTTCCATTGGCAACGCAAACATTTCCGGAAGGTTCTGCTGCAGCAAAACGGTTGGAAAACACTGCTGTAAACAATTATTACCGTTGTTTCTTCAGTGTTGCAGTATGTGTATACGTATTTGTTAATATATAAAACAGTGAAACCATTTGAGCGTAGCGTTGTGATCGTCGTCACCGTGAAGTGCCATACGGAGGAAACAGTCTACCGTTCAAACTGAAGATTTGCTAACTGTGACACGAGGAAGCAGTCCTGGTGGAAAGTCTACCGCTGAATCTAAAGATTTGCTAACTGTGACACGAGTCAGATTTGCTTATAAGCCATAGAGTAGATGATTTGCGAATAAATTCTACGTTATAGAGGTGACCAGATTTTGATTCAGATGCATTAGTCCAGTGACCACGGACGTTGAGATACGATTTGAGACATGGTATAAGGTTTACAACTCAAGTCATCACTTGTACTTTTCGTCTCATAGCACAGCGTGGTCCGACTGCAGGCCCGCGGACAGCATTTTTATTGCCGCGAGCTTTCTCACTATTAATATGTGGATGTTACAGTAGGTCAATTTAATTCAAACACGCATAACATCTTAATAATAATGCATAATATTACCGGCGTTAGACTAGACCAGGGTCTCCATACTACGGGCCAAACCGGCCCGCGAAGACATTTTGTCAATAATTAAAAAAATGTATTTACAAAAAATTTATTCATTTGATAGAATGCAACATATCCCGAAACAATCTCCTTATGTAAGATGTCCTGCCGTCGAACTGTTGCGTCACAGCTTATGTGGCCCTCTGACAAAAAAGTTTGGAGTCCCCTGGACTAGACCGTAGAGAGCTGGAAATTAATCAGCATAGATAGGTTTCCCAAACCGAAAGATATCGCAATAAAAATGCACTCGGCGTTTAGAGCACATACATGCGTGACAGCAGTGGCGTAGCAAGGCTAGTGCCGCCCTTTCCACCGCTCAAATTAGCTTACAAAAATTTTAAATGGAAGTTCATGTTTCGTGCTAATTTAAAGATATAAGGATTAATAAAGCATCTTGAAAATCGCAATCAAACACTGACAAACTGATGTGTCTTGTATTTTATTGTCGATTATGATTCTTGCTTTTTCTGCTTGTCGCCACCTTCCTCATCATTAATGTTTCTATTTTGTGCTTTCTTTGCATGGGCATATACGAACCCCACATGTTTCGTCAAACATTCCTCCCTGTTGGTTTTTAAATCTCCAGCAAGCTCACCGCATGACGTTTTAATAGTTTACTCATTCCAGGGGATCAAACGGAAAAATTAAGGGATGTGATGGCGGTATACCTACTTTACAAATGCAAACATTTATTTTTGTTAAAATTTCGTGTAGTATCTTTAACTAAAAGTAGTATATAGACAGCGTATAGCAGGCTATATAATCAAGTTGATAATATGATCTCAGTGATGTAAAGAACGTTTCATTGTTCACTTCACGTTTCAGTAGTGGTTTAATCAGAGCCGTATCAGCCCAACTCTGGTCCCCCTCAAAATGCTTACAGGGGCCCCCCTAATGGTGATTTATATAAAACAATTATGTTATGCTCCATCATGACCCCGAATGGCCTTCAAAACAAAAATATCCTAATTGCAGACACAATTTTGTCAGAACCAGGCCCGTAGCCAGGTTTTAAGACTTGGGGAGAAAATACATTTTTAGGGGGAAATCTTTTTATTTTCATCATATGTTCAAAACAAATATTTCTGAGCACATTAAAATTTGGAGTAACAAAAAATTTGGGGGTAATTGCCCCGAATGCCCCACCCCCGTGTCTGCGAGTCTGGGCAGAACCATCGCCAGAAAGTCTTCCATTGGAGGCCTTCATGTTTGTTCAGCGGGGTTAGACATTCTGAAAATTTATTTTTAATTGACATGAACAGCATTTGCAGATTGTGCAAATTAATTATAAATATATTCCCCCAAGTTAACAAAATAGACTCGTAGTTTCCAACTAAAATTTTTGAATGAGCTTGACAAAAGGCATTGGGTCGTAAATCATTGTCATTTAATTGACGACGATTATCTAGAGATGTCATATTGAAATGCAAATGTAAAAAAAATTGCAGGAAATCAGAATCGGTCCCATCGTTCAGTTATGAAAACATTATGACCGTAGGAGCAAATATGAGGCCGGTCAAAGCATATGTGCCGCGATGAACGTTTTCTTTCACTAGCGCAAAATGATACACTTTACCATGAGCTTAAGTGAAATATGCTTATAAAGCGTGCGCACTGGGCTTTTTACTGGCCGAAAAACGCATGCATAAACCTTGCTATTGTCTGGACTGTTAATCTCCTGGTGCATGGCACATGTTTAGATTAATGATATTTTTTTTCTCAAATCGCCTATAACTCTTAACAAATATAGACTAAGGCCTACGTGGATGCAACGGTTAACGTCCATAATCCACCAACTGCACTACTCTGTTCAGCAGCGCTGCCAATAATTTTGTTCCAGAGGGGCCAGTCAGTGACGTCGTCAGTCACTGACGTCGTCTTGAGTCAAATTGTTCAATCCGTTTTTTTCTAACAGTTAAAAATTGATATGAAGTACCAGAAAAAACTTAGCAAGTTTGTTTTGGGGAGAGTCATGGCCCCATTCTGGCTGCGCCACTGACTCTGTTTTGGGACAACCCCCAAAATAGATTTCTAACTGCACAATTAACTCCAATTGACTGTGTGAACAATAGTCTGTGCAAATGTGTAACTTCGGTCATAAGCACCAAAGGTATCTTGCTGCTATGCAGTACAAAATAAGAGAAGACAACTTGGGCTAGACATAGTAGCCTACATTTTATTACAACAGTCACTACACAAAACACGTTGATCAAGTAGAAGTCTGACTTCTGGACGTATACAACTAGATAGATAGACAGATAGATTTATCTAGCGGCACTGAATTAATTGCGCTAGACGTACTCTCTAAAACAGAAAAAACGCCGGGGCACCGAAAAAACACAGAGGTTATCTAGTTAAGTGCCCCACAACTAGGCATGCAGGCAGGGCAGAATAAATGAACGCGAGGCCCATCAGGGCAAAGTCGTGACCCCGAAACGCTCAGCGCAAGTGCGCAGTTCGCTCATCTCTGACCCTTTGCCTGCAGAGGCAGGTTGCGAAACTTGCTAGCGGATTGTTGTACTCTTGGTCTTTGCTGCGTAACAATGAACACAGCAATAAATCTTCAAATGTTCACTTCAAGTTACGGTAGTAGGCGTTTTGCCGCATGTGACCAGGGCTCCCACTGAGGGTTTTTTCCACCCAGGTCTATTTTTTTAGCCGACCTGTGTGTTTAGGTTAAATAATTAATAATCGCGTGAAATCTGTGTTTTTTGACGTGATAATTCATTATCAACTTCAATGTATTCAATAATATAAAGATAACTTCACATTAGAGTGTTTACATGTGCGCATCAGGTGGGAAAGTACGCATGTCGGATGAAGCAGAGCGTGTTCAATCGGTTTCATATTCTCATATAAGATCATTGTCAGGGTTATGTACAGTGGTGTGTTAAAAGAAAGGCAAGCGAGGCACTTGCCTCAGGCCCCCCTTTGCAACTGTAATGTGTAAAGTACCTTGCTTTCAAAGGGGCCCAACAGCAATTGTAATGTATAAGTGCTTTACTTTGCTTTCAAAGGGCTCCCAATAGCAGTTGTAATGTGTATACCTTGCTTTCAAAGGGGCCCAGAGTAACTGCAATGCGTAAGCACTGTTGTTTCAAAGGGCCCCCTAACTTCATTTTTTGTAGTGCTTCATATTACAATTTGGGAGATCGAAGCTTTCTCTGGGGGACTGAGTGGTGACGGGACTGAATTTTGGCCCCCCTGTGACAGCGTGGGCCTCCCCAATTGGGGGTATGGACTGCGGCTGATACGGCTCTGGGTTTAATCCTCTTAGAATATATAGAAGACTTCAAACGTTAACTCCGTGGGAACTTGCGCGGAGCCCTCTATAGGTGCAGGGACCTATTTTGCAAAAATATTTTAAACAGGTTTGAAGCAGGCTATGGTTGAGAAGCGCTTGCTTGCAGTCTTCATCGTGCTTGGTCTAGCTGTTGTATTGGGGACCTCTTCCAATTACATGTGCATAGTGTTATTCCTTGCCTTTGTTCGTTACAACAGAACCATTACCAGAAGGTCTTCAATTGGGAGACTACGTTTGTGCAGGGGGGACCGGCATTCTAAAATTTGACAAACAATCCACTGGCTTATAGTGTTTCATGTTTTCATTTTGGTGGACTTGTAGCTTTTTTGGGGGGCTAAGCCCACCAAAGCCCCCGTGGCGCCGGGACTGGCTACCAACAGATATCTATTTCGAAAACTGTATTACCAAACCATGCCAGCTGGGACATAGACCTTTTTGATGCTCAGCAGTGATTATTGCGATGAACAACTTTATTCAGTGCAATCATTGCCAAGCTGTACAACCATTTCGATTAACGCTCTTTTTAATAAAAGCGTTAACGACAATCATATCTAAACATATCGTTTACCCTTGCGTTAGGTCTTCAGACTAAGGTTCTTGCCTCAAATTGATCAAAATGAGAGCAACACCTTTTTTAAACTATCCTAGTTCAAATAACTTTTTCTAAGACTGCCAATGTTTAAAGTGTACCGTTGAACAAAGGCGACTTCACGAAAACCACGTTGCCTATCGGCTGACTCTTATTCACTCTACTTGCAGTTGAAACCTACAATCTGAACTCAAAGTTACCCACGAAATGCACCACCTGCATTACCCCGCTTCAAGAAGTCATTTTCCGGCACCATTACGTCATGCAGAAAAACAGCAGTTGTATTGAAACTGAGAAAAGTTATCTTTGGAAAGTTTTTCACTTCAACCGCCCAAACTTAATGTTGATAGACCCAGTTAATGACTTGTCTACAGCTTATGGCAGTTATTGAAAATACCCCACTGAATATTAAAAAATAGCATGAGATGTACCAAGAAATGTTCTTTTATAATTTTGGCGACGGCAAGTAGTGGCATGCCAACGCCTGAAATATGCTTCTTTCCGGAGCAGTTTGGCCTAACGATCTTGCCCAAGGAGCACCACGGCGAGTCACTCAGTGTCTGTGAATTGGACACACAACCTGCCAGTTGAGAGGCGGACACTACCACAGGACTATCGCCGCCGCAGCGGAATCTTCATCGCCAATGCCCAGGTGTCAGGAGATGTTATGATGTGCAGTTGGGGCGTTACTGAGAAACAAAAGATATGAGAAAAAGGATTAAGCTAGCCTTGACTATTTATGGTGTTTTCATGCAAAATTGTTTTAACAGATTTTGAGAGGAGGAGCAATAAATGCCGAAAACAACTGGAGCCCTAACGTTTTTAGTCTGCGGTCGAATGTCATCTCTTTCCTTTGTGCAAAGGACTTTTGACTGAGATGGCTGAAATGGCTTTGTCTGGCGAGAAAATGTAGGGACTGGGGCACAATTGGCCCCCAAGTAAGCATGCCCGTAAATAGGGGGCGCAGGAAAATTTTTCGCTCCCCTTGGAAAAATGTTTTGAACGTAGTTTAAAACTATTGGACATGGTTTAAAGAATTTGGGCCCCTCTCAGTTAACTTTTCGCCCCCCAAACATTTTATCAATTCACTCACTCCAAAGTCACATGTCATGTTCTTTTAGGCTAGCCTACTAGTCTAGAGCTTCAAAACATGAAAATGGAAAAGCGGTAAAACATTAAAAAATGTAATTAAGATAATAACGAAAAACTAGAACTTTTAAACTCCTTTCAAAAATTAATATTTGGTCAGCGAAGTGCCGCCCGGAGCCCGTCCCCCCCCCCCCC
>Ga0210059_1009711_pt1 | contig 14977 bp, 14 predicted proteins | sample Ectturendosymbi2_FD_188042 | JGI IMG/M metagenome (GOLD analysis project Ga0210059, IMG submission 188042) | Ecteinascidia turbinata endosymbiont from Florida, USA - Sample 2 (SPAdes) (version 2) | ecosystem: Host-associated > Tunicates > Ascidians > Unclassified | place: Key West, Florida...
AAAAGACGCTTGTGCAAAACATGCAGATCATCTTAGAAACATTTGGATAAATATAGAGATGTAAGTGTGCATGGAAATCTCACAGGAAAGTCTGGAGATAAATGTTTTTTTGCTGGGAAAACTGACTTAAAGCAGTTATGAAACTGGTTATTTCCATTTAGAAGAGTTCAGGTGGAAAATTTGCTCTTGAGAGAGTGCATAAAGAGATTGATATTCCTTCAAATCAGATATTACTGATTTAGATCAGGTAGCAATTTAGATTGTGATCCAACAAAACAGCAAGCAGCATATTCTTGTGTAAATGTGAATTGCTCTTTTGCAGAACGTGTGGAGAAATATCTGGACTTAGATGTCACATCAATCTTTAAAGCAACATTTTCAGGAAACTACTTATACAGCAACCTGTGCTAAAAAAATTTATTGCAGTTGGGGTAATGAAAGGTTGCTCTAAAGTATGAGAAAAGTTTGATAGTGATGTTCATTTCTGCAAGTATTCTTTGGAAGTTAAATGAATTTTGAATATTTCAGGCCTCAAAATTCAGCAAGCTTGGCACAAAAGCCAGAAACCCTGAATTATTCCTGCATCAAAAACAAAAGTGACAACCTTCAAAGTAGAAAAAAACGTCAAGAAACAAATTAAGCATCAGATTCACACAGGGTTCTTTCATTGACAACATTTGGAAATGTGAAATAAATTTGTGACTTTGTAGAATGAAACGCAATATGAAATTTACAGATGAAAAAAAAAGCAAAAATAAATTTTTGGTCACTGCAACACATATTTGCAACATTTTTAGGTCACTTGAACAAATAAGCAAAAAACAGTGAAAAGAAACACCAAAGAAAATCTGACTTCAAGGTACATTTTGTAAATACATAGTGCTAGTTTCATAGAAAAAAATTTTGTTGTAAGCGTTATTTTACGGTCATAGACTGAAATGTTTTTGAAATGACGTTAAGTGATTTTGGTCAGAATAGCTGAAAATATAGGCTAATGAACACTGCTGTGGTGAGTTTTAATCCAGCTGTGAGATAAATGACCGAATGTTTTAGTGGCTAAAATGTCTCAGCAAAAAAACAGATTGCAAGTATATACTTTCATTATTGGGAATGCCCTTTGCAAAACTTGCTTTGCATTGTATATACAGTGCATCCTCGATTTTCCGGCCCCTCGATTAACCGGCTGGGTTCAACAGGGAGTCACATTCAATTATTTAGTCTAAAATCTACATGTTTTACAGTGGAAAAGAACTAGAAAGCCAACAAACAATGTTTAGCATTTGAATTGTTTTGTGGCTAAGGTTTTTCTCATACTAGTTTCGTTTTTTCGTTCTTTTTTTTTAGGTTCTTTTAAGTGTGGTGTAGGTGGTAGACGGTGGGCACCCTACGATAGATACTTTTCTTATCTGGCCAAGATTTTGGAAAAAGGTTGCCCAACATGGCCGGATAATCGAGGATGCACTGTACACGTGTTTTTAGTCCATGCGATCAATAATGTCAGTTCATTATAAAGCCACGTTACTGGTAAATTTATGTAGAGGTTCTAACTTCTAAACTGGGTCAAGAAAAATGTAAAAATTCTATACAGGTCTATGTCCACAAAGGGGTAAAAAACAAGGGGGAGGTTCCAAGAGTTATCAAGTTTCCTTGATGCGAAATGTGCCACTATGACCTACAATTGGTCAGAGTTTGAAGAAGCAACTATATAAGGTGAAAGGCAGTGAAATATTTAGCTCAAAAAGTTTTGTTTTTTTGCTATTTTCTCAAAACTCCATTGTTGGACACAACCCAGTTTGGTTTTACAGTGGCAATTTATTTGTTAAGTCAAGACCAGTTTACAAATACTTTAATGCAGAGCAAGGGAAGCACTGAATTTTCATTCGTTACAAATACTGGATTGAAAGAAATGTTCTCAATGTATTTTTTGTTAATTTTGTTATAAGGGCACCTGGTATAAATCTTTATTAGTCAAGGTTTAAAAAATTTTAGAAACAGGTCTCGCAATTCAAAAGTTTTAGGGTTGTAGGTTTAAAGAAGGTTTTCTAAGTGTTTAAGTACATGGTTTGTTGTATAAAAAAGTCCTTGTTTTGAAAACTAATGTCACCATCACGGATCCAATAGCACCAGTAGTGGACCTTTTCAACCTTGTGTAAATGTACTTGTGTTCTGACTTCAAAGAATTTATTTGCCATGGCACACTACATGAATGATCAGCTTCGTACGTTACAATGCCTGGACAAAATAGCAAATGCAGTTCGTATGATAAACCCAAAGAAACATTAGTAAATGAATGCAATTCCTGCGAGCAGTGGCTCCCCTACTGCCATGCATGTGTATCAGCAGGCGACGATGTTGAGTTTGAATCAGTTCCCTTTTACTGCAGTCAATGCTTGTCAACTGACAGCCACATAACTCTCAAGACGCAACTCAATGCTACCACTGTCATAGCCAATCAGGCTGAGTGAGAAGGAAGGCAATCCAGTGTTCAAAATGTAATTGGTCATTTCATCTTTCCTGCATGAAAATCTCAGAAAACCATGCCCAATTACTTCCTGGTTAGTATTGCAACACTTGCAAGCCTATCCTTAACCCACCACATCCTCCAAGAACCCAAACCTCAAGCACTTCGCTGACTGACCCCACTTCATTTGGTGCCCATATTCAATCCTTAAGATCCATCAATTTCCCCTCCACCGCATCCACAATGTGACACACCCCTCTTGCTTCAGGACTTGGCAAACTCGTTAATGAAGCCATTTCCTCAAACTCATTGCTGGACTGGCATCGCATAATAGACTTCCGCCTCTCAGTTCTCTCATCAAGCCCCAGATTGAAGAGGGTTTTCCTTAGATGGGCTGCTTAACCTTGAAGCTGCTTCAAGACAACCTCACCACCAACCAAACCACTCAGTGACCCCACCAAAAACATAAAGAGACTGGTAAATCAGAGACTGATTTCTGAAAAAAATACAAAACAACAGAAAAATATGCACAGAAAAATATGCACTAGCTTTTTGGAAAGGAAAGTTGATCACAAACATCTCTACCAATCCGACATGGAGGCATTGACCTCCGTTCTGACACAGACCTATCTCTGCCATGTTTCCTGTCATTATCTTTTGCCCGTCAAGGCCTTGTGAACAGGTTGCTTCCCTCTCTCACAACGCCTCATGAGGAAGTAATCAACGGAACTGACCAGAGTTGATTGATTTAATAATTCATTTGATTTAAATCAGTCATTTTATCAAGCAATAAAAATCAAAATAATCTTGTCGTTTCAGAGATTTGTGTGATGTCCGTGGCACATTTAATTAACAATTTGGTAGGTTTTCACAAAGCTTATACAGCAGTAGTATAGAAGGCAAACAGTACTTATGACGACACAAGTTGAAACCACTTGATTTTTTATCATTCATGGCAACTGTGAGGTCACAGATGCTATGTCATTTAATTGCAAAAATGACATGTCACTGGAAATCACTAACCCTTGAGGATTCAGAAGTCATAAATGTTAGAATGCTACAAGTTTCAAACTGTAGACTAGCATAAAGTGAAAGTTGCATTTAAATTCCATCAAATATAAAGGCTGTTGACTGTAAGCATAGTTACAGAATATATTTTTGATTAATGAAACCAGTCTATTCTTATTATAGGTTTTTAACATTTTATGCATATGTCTACCATGAGTTTCAACGAAATTACTAAACTGGCAATTTCAGTGTTGGCATATCAATAGCAATTGCATTTCCTACTCCAGTGCTAGTGTTATGAACTTATTCAGGATGGATTTATTCAAATCATTTCATTTAGGGGAGAAAGACAGATGCCTTCACGTGGCCCTCCCAGTTGGCAGCATTTATAGAAAAGCTTACTAAATCTGTGAACTTGAGAGCAACTGCTTCTACCCATACTGGATGTGTTAGGCATGGGATGGGTCATCAAACGCCCTTCTCAGGGCGCGAGAGCAGAAATGCTGCCGAAGACCTACGACCCAACATACTCCAGCTGAACACTGAGGGGCTTACTGCAGACAAGATCTCTGTCATTGAGCGGCTAGCCTATAAGAACAAGGCTTACATCATCGTCCTGCAGGAGACCCACTGCACAACTGCAGAGAAGCTAGTGATTCCCAACCTCTCACTAGATGGGTCAATCCTGAGCAGGAATCACGGCCTTACCACGTTTGTCCACGAGCGGTTGGAATGGTCACTGGTCGATCAGCCTCCAGAACAATCAGAGACTGAGTGGTTGTGCATAGACGTCGCAGGTTACAAGATTGTCAACGTCTACAAACCTCCACGTTCGCGACTCACTCCAACAACTATCACGACGTTCCCACAACCCAGCCAATATGTTGGTGACTTCAATTGCCAGCATGTCAACTGGGGTTACAACAGAACATCCGCAGACAGTGAGAGCCTGGACTCCTGGGCAACATCCAACAACCTTGGACTGTTGTACAACCCAAAGGAAACAGGCAGTTTCTTCTCCCGCCGTTGGAACGTCGGCACCAACCCAGACCTGGCATTTGCGAGCCTTGGCCAGGACAGCTAACTGTCGGACAGACATGTCCTAGGAAAGTTCCCGCTGTCACAACATCGGCCTTCCCTCATAACCCCACCAATATTCAAAGTTCCTGCCCACAGCGATCCGGTGAAGCGTTGAAACTTCCGCAAGGCCGATTGGAAGCGCTTTTGCCTTATCACAGGTGAATCTGTCGAGAGATTGCCACCTCCGGACCCACCAGATATTGTGAGGGCTTACCAGGATTTTTGTGAGAGCCTACTTTCTGTGGCTAAGCAATGTATCTCACGTTGCTGCCAGAACAACTGGCTAGGGTGCTAGAGCAACAACATTGCGAACAGCCACCCTAGTCCTTGTCCATTTGACTGCAGAGTACGGTGCTCCTGTTTGGTGCCGCAGTGCTCATACCCGCCTTATTGACCCCACCATCAACGACGCTTTGCGAATTGTGACTGGATACCTGCGTCCTTCACCAGCGGACAACCTTCCAATCCTCGCAGGCATCCAGCCTCCTGAGCTTCGTCGCAGTGGAGCTGCACTATCTCTAGGACGCTGTGCCATGGAGCCTGGACACCTGCTCCACTCAGCGCTCACCCATCCATCGGTTGCAGCTGCACGGCACCTCAAAGCGGGACACCCATTTGTTTCTGCCGCACAACAACTCATCAGTTTTTCTGACAACAACAACATACGTGTGGTGCAGTGGGCGGATCATCAATGGAACGCGGAGTGGGCGGACAACCCCACAAGACTCCGCACTTTAATTCCAGACACCGGTACACACACTCCCAGAATGACCCTCCCTGTGTCCAGCTCAACCGCCTCCACACCGGTGTTGGACTTTTCCGCTCCTGCCTATACAAATGGGGTATGGCCTCCTCTGCGGCCTGTGAGTATGGCGCAGAAGAACAAACCGTCGACCATGTTGTCCTACAATGTACAATCCATCGACCTCCCGACGGACTACACGGCCTAACGGTTCTGGACGATGAGACAACCGAATTGTTAATGCGAGTTGAATAAGCTCGTTCGCAATAGTTGTAGGCCTACTGCAGTCTAACTGGCACTAAATACCAAGTTCCATGCATTATGAGTGGGACATGATGGAGTGCAGATTTTATGCCCTGGCATGAGAATTGAGCCCGTTTGGTAAGTTCGGTAATGGAGGAAATTCATCATTCATTGAAAAGTCTTAGGACATGCTTTTGTTAACATTTGAACTTTTATTTCAATCATATCTTACTAGTAATGAAGTGTTGACTGCGGATATTGGTAGGTTTTGAAGTAAGCAAATCGTGCATATACCTTTCAGCCAAACAGTGATATGTTTTTGTGTTACAAAACATGCCCTTAAATGATAAAATATCTGGTTAGAGTTCCTGTTGTGAAAAAAAGCCGTAAATGTCTAATGTGGTCATGTTCATTCGCAAATCGCTGGTTGAAAAGGTCTGCTGATGATTATGTTGTACTGTTTAGTGCAGCTATGTCCAACCCAAATGGCTGACTGAACCAAAAAGTATGTTGCTACCTTGATCAAGGCTGCACATCGAAAGACATGTTATTAATGGCCGGACATGGAATGCCGTACTTTGACCTTGGCAAACTGAATTTAGCTTGACCTAATGCACTGGAAAGTTTTCATCTACAACCGCAATGGTAACAGACTTGATGAAGTGACACATCAAATATGTCAAATTCAAGATTATCAAAACAAGGACAGTTTGTCAGTATGTGGGATACTTTTACTGTAGAACAAACCTAAACTGGGTCGCACAAAATCCTCAACTGTGCCGCATGCGGGCTGCGGGTTGGACATAGCTGGTTTAATGCTTCTCAACCATTTCGCACCAGCAGACCAGTAAATAGCACAATTTTTTATTGGACTGGTAACTAGGGAGTGCATTACGGAACATTTAGAGGTTCTGTAATATTAAGGATTCATTATTTCGAATCCAGAATATCGAATCCTATTCTGGAATAACTTGTTAGGACCAAAATGAGCTGATCTTGAAGAGGTTTAGAATGCCGATCAGCGATCACATGACCTGTTAATTAGCTTCTGACTTCACTATGCAGTGCCTTGAGCTTGTGAGTGCTTGTTTCTATTGCTTAGGAGTGCAAAGAGTGCCACTGGAAAATTTGTTGAAATTATTTGTTTTACCAACTTTGCAATTTTTTATGTTTATTTCATGAACATTTATTTTGAATCTGAATATTACAAAAAAATTGGATTTTTGGATTCAATACATAGGATTCGATATTCCACTATATGCATCCCTACTGGTAACATATAATCACATTGAATACAACAGATATCACAATCATTTTGTTAACTGAAGCTTGTATATACTAATCGCAACACATTACGTTGGTAAACATAAGTTATTTATCAAAGTTAGTGGGAAATTTGCTACTGTGTTTTTCATAGTTTAAGGCCACAAAGATGGCGGCTAGTAAATCAGTCACAGTTTATTGACGGGGAAACTAGTTTCGCGTTTTCCAAGCAGGCAGATTCCTCAGAAGCTTGCCGCAAGGCTAAAGTTTGTTCACTATTGCTACTGTGTTATTGCTAGCATGTGAAATAAACATGACTGCAAGTAAGTTTCTGAAAATCAAAGTTCAATGTTATTGCTTTGTCACTGAGTGGTAGATAGTCATTTTCAAAAAACCTCCTCACTACCAATGGCTGCCTTTGTTCATTCTCAAGTGCAAAATAATTATGAAACCACATAAGAGTTTTGTTTTATGTCATAATATCCAGTCTATTCAATCACAAGCAGCATGTCACTGTCCAAGATTTTACTTAGTTTTATTTTAATCATTTTCAATTACTTTGAGGTAAATTATTAAAAACTTAGGTTGCTTTGTGAACTGGCAAAATGCTCTGCCGACTAGCACTGGTTTTGCAGACCGTCAGATAGAACCACTGCTTTGAAGGAGGTTGCACCAATGTTATCATCAAAATCAAGTGGATTTCTTTTCTTGGTTTGGGAAGGCAAAGAAATTGTTTCTTGTCAATTTGACTCAAAATTTATGGGACACACACACACATGCTAAAGCGATTGACATATAGGGTTGTCCTCATCAAAATCTAGAAAACACATCAGATATTGTTAGATCATGCAGCTAGCAATTGCTAGCCCCAATCCAATTAAAAGTTTTACCACAAGTTTTGAAAACATGTGAAGCAAAGTTCAAAAACAGTTTTGTAAATATGGGATCCTTCTACAAACTCAATGGTAGTGCAGTTAGAATGAGACATCTTGAAACTTCCTTGCAATTGTTTCACAAAACACCTGTAAGTATACTTCAGTTGCGATTGATGCGGTAAGAGTTCATTTGTTCGTTTAAATTTTGTTGTTCAACATCATCACTTCTCCATTTGTTTGTTTGTGTGTTTTCATTCTTTGCCACTTGTGACAGTTTTACTGAAAATGAAGCAGTTGTTTGCAGTGGTAGCCAATGTATACAATTATTTTCATATGGAAATGCTTTGTGGAAACACTACATCACTGAAAGAAGAAAATGAGAAGTCTAGTTGAGGAACATCTATTTAAAGGACAAATTGGCTGTCATAGGCATGCACAAAAACAGTTTTTGTATGCATGCTGAATGTTTCTTTCGTGCATAGGATCTGTAACATAGCAGATTCCATTGATTTTGGTAAAGGTACTCTCGATGATATTTTACCATCAAACGTTACACAAGAAAGGTCAGCAACAGGTCTTCCTTACTGGGTATGGCCAACAAAGATGATTCCGATTAATTACCACAAGGACTTGTGGTTTGGCGTAAGTCAGATGCGTTGCCTGTTATAGTGTTATTTATTGATTGCAAAAACTTTTCAAAGGCCACTTTTTACTTCCTGCTTGTTAAAAGTTTGAAATGTTGTGTGGACAGAGTAGTTTTGAGTTAAGTGGAGCATCTGCTCCACTCTCTCCGTTGAAATATTTGTTTGGTGTTTTGTGATGCCAAGGCAACAGTCATGTCTGTAGATAGATAACATCTGCTGAAAATGCAGATGGCAGTACACAAATGAAGCGAAGAGCGTAAATGACTCTTGCCTTGCTTTTTCAAAGTGCGATCAATAGACTGTACCAATTTTGGGTGAATGGCTCAGATCTCTACGTAAGTTGGTCAAAAGCTGCAGTTGGCCTTATCATTCACAAAAATGCCAAAAAAAGTTGAACCAATTGTTGTTTGACACCTCTTCTATGAGCGTTTCCATGGAAATAACCCAAAAAATAGAAAAATACAATATCTCAACAACTGAATGACCTAGAAAAAAAACTTTTTTTTAATAAAGCAGAATGAACATGTTCTTATATGCTATTAATACAGTTTACTTGCTTAGTTTATATGGCTTCTGAGATATTTAAGACTTCTTGATTTTTTGATGATTTTAGGCTAGGCTGCTAAGTCTTTGATTTTTGATGCTGAATGGTACTTGTATGAAATTTGAGTAGAGAATTTAGAGCAAAATCTTGTTGAACATTGTAATCCACAGTATAATGATCAGCCAGAAGCTTGATGAGTGCATTTTGGTGCACACTGTCATAAAGTTTTTTTTGTTATAAATCAACAAAAGATATGCTGTGGAAAATGTTTGCATTGAGCAATGTTACGTATAGGAGTACTATCACTGAAGTTGACTACTTTGTCACTCATGTAACAAACAAAAAAAACTAATGAGAAAATCGTCCAAAATGAGATACCATTGCCAGATTTTAGTCACGCAAGATTCGTCGAAGGGTAATCAATGCACACGCAGAAGTAAGCATTCCACGAACAGAATTTGGCGCACGCGCTTAGCTCATAACAAGGAAATTATGGCACAACATTCTACCCTGCTCAGTTGATAACAAAGGTTAATAAACATCAAAACAAGCAAACAATGAACAACATAAGCACTAATGTTACGAGTGTTTTACGTGATCACGTCAGTTATAGGGAACAAGCCCATAGCGATCGACTGGTCTCCTTTGACATGTCGATCGTCGTAGTCCATTGGCGCTGGTACCAGGTGATGGTGATTGGGCAGCAACTTTGTCACTTGTGTTCACCAGGGGTGCGTGCTTATCGTCAGCAGAAATTGCGTGATCGCTGCTCAAATTTTCCAGTTCGAGACTAGAACCTTCGGACAGTGCCACGTCGCGCTGGTTTGCAGCATCAAATGACGGTGCAGTTACTTGCTTCAGTGGAGCAATGTCTCATAACGGCACCATCATCTCTCTGCCAGTGGAAAGGCAAACACGAGCGTAGTTAGGCGTGGGATGCACCAGATTGACCTCTTCCATCAATGGTTCGTACTTAGAAGAACGTGCGTGCCGCCTCAAAAATACGGGACCTGGAGAACTCAACCAGGTAGGTACAGAAAGCCCAAACGACGATCGCCTCTGATAATTGAATAGTCGCTCATACGGTGTTGTGTTCGTGGCAGTGCAGAGTAAAGAGCGAATGGGGTGCATCAGGTAACACGTATTCCCACTGCACAATGGCTAATTTATGGGATGCCAGTGCTAGTCAAGCAGCCGACCAAATAATACCGATATACCATTCACACTGCCCATTGGCAGGTGCATTATAAACCGATGTTTTGCTGCAGGCGACACTGTGACGGTGCAAATAAGACGTTAATGCATGCGACATGAAGGCAGTACCTCTATCAGAGTGGATGTAAGCGAGCATACCAAACAATGCAAACAAACGATTCAGACATGATATGACAGTTTTAGCATCAACACTCGAGCAGGGGAAGTGTGAAAATTTGTCAATTACAGTGGGCATGTGTCGGTTTTTGGTCGAAGACGCAATGGACGCTTAAAATCTAAACTTAATCGCTCAAACGCCTGCAAGAAAAAGGCTACCGAGTGATATCGTTGCTGGTTCAATGTTGCTGAAATGGCATTGTCCGACGCGTCGGTTTCCAATGTAAACGGAAGATTTTCATCAATCACGCCAAGTGTGGCTGAAAAAAGATCTGTTTTTAACATAGTTAAAGCATGCAATGCCTCATCATTCGGAGGGAATTTCTTCAGCACAACCAACGGTTTGATTTTTTCAGAATAATGGAGGATCCATTTCTCGTAATAGGAAAACATCCCCAACATGCGCTGCAGCTCTTTAGCATTACAGTGGACAGGCATGTCTAGTACTGGCTTCATGCGATCAGGATCGGGCTGCAAGACTCCTTTGGATATGTGATATCCAAGCAAGTTGATGGTTTTGGAAGCATACACGCATTTGCTTTCGTTTAAGGTTAGGTTAGGTTGCATTCTTTAGCAGCGTTCAGGAAAATTTTCAGATTTTTGTCGTGTTCTTCATTTGTCTTGTTGCACTGTTATGTCATCAAGATACGCAAACATACCTTTGCAGTCATAGGTAGCTATGATGTCGTCTATGACACGTTGGAAACATGCAACAGCAATTTTTAAAGCAAATGGTATTCGTTTGAACTGGTACAGCCAACCGTTTGCTTCAAACACCAAAATTTTCCTTTCTTCGGGCAGCAATGGCACTTGGTGGTAGGTGAATCGAAGATCTAAGCTGTAGTACCACTTATAATTTGCCACTTTGCTTACAATATTCTGTATGCTTGGGAAGCGGATATGCGTCCAGGTTAGTGAATTTGTTTACGGTCTGGGTGTAGTCCACACATAGACGCTTCTTATGGTTTTCACTTTGAGCTATAACCAATTGGGCACGCCACAAAGAAATGCTTGGTTCGATTATGTCATCTGCTAGCAATTGCAATACTTGAGTTTCAATGAACTCATGGTCAGCTTTTGTATAGTTTCTTGACTTGGCAGCTATGGGATGACAATCAGGTGTCATGTGCTCAAACAATCGTACTGGATTTGGGCACTTTAAGGGTTCTAGAACACCAAGTTGCAAGGATTGTTCTGGTCCACCGAAATTAAACTGGACACTTTCATGCAGCTTCAGAAATTCACAGCCAAGTATCACGTCCCACAGGAGGCCATTCATCAAAATGAACTTGACAATATCATAAGTACGATTACAGAGTTGAACGTGAGCTGAGCAAATGCTTCTAGTTGCAACAGCTGAACCTTTTATGGTCAGAACAACCTTCTCGACCTTCTTACTTGTCTGCACAGCTAGGTGGGCACGCTGGATGAAACTTAAAGCGATATGATTGCTTTTGGCGCCAGTGTCGATAAGGCCTTTGGCTAGAACTCCATTAATAAATAGATGCACATTTACCTTTTCATCGTCAGACCCAAGGAACGGCCGCAGGGTTGCGAGTTCAAAATCCCCATCAAAATCTTCATCAATAGGTGCAGCTCGAGATTGTTGAAGCAGTTTTTGCAATAAGTGGCACACTCTGGAAAAATGTCCCTTCTTGCCGCATTTGTGACAACACAATTCTTTGCTGGACAATTGCCTCGGCGTGTCGACGTGTACCGCAAAAGAAACACTGCTGTGTTCTTGTTGCTAGGCATTCCAGTTGGTTAACAGATGTATGTTGATCGGAACCGGTTGGGTTAACAGCCAGAGAATGGTTAGCGGAAATAGCAACAGATGACGAAGTATACGATTGCACATTTCTCTGCGCATCATCAAGCAAACAAGCTTTGTCAAACGCAGCATGAAGTTCAGTAACATTGTTATTTAAAAGTCTTTGCCAGATGTAAGAAGAACAACAAATCCTAGCGAGAAACACATCCTGTATTGATGCATTCCTACTTTGAACCGCAGAGACTGCCGTGAAGTTGCAATCGGCGCTGAGCTTTTTCAGCCGCTGAAAAAAACCTTCCAGTGGTTCACCCATTTCTTGATGGCTTGTACTTAGTTTATGCCACGCAAACACTTCATTAATGGGTTTCATGTACACTTTGTCGAGTCGGGTGATGGCAGCTTCAAATGTAGGGCAATCAGCAATGTGCATGTAGACCAAAGTGTCCAGAAGACTCACCAAGATGTCGAGCTTGACCTCATCTGTAACATCTTCGATTCTCCGCAAGTAACTCTGCAAGGTGAACTTCCAATGCAACCAAATTTTCAAGCTTTCACATGAGTCGACTTTGACACTGAACACCTGTGGTCTTAGGTATTTATCCATGGTTTGTTTTAGCTGAATAAATTGATATGAAAAGAGATCTGCATAACCTCAACTGAAGCTTTATTCAGCTGAAACGTAACGTGCACTACAACAGCACAGATCACAACTGTCCTAAAAAAACACCACAATCAGAATGGGCACCAATCGCGCAAGATTCCTCGAAGGCTAATCAATGCACACGCAAAATTAAGCGCATGCGCTTAGCAGCTCATCACAAGGAAATTATCGCACAACAGTTCTACCTGACACCGTGAAGATTTTGCTTTGTCACTCTTTCACAAGATGTAGCGGTTTCACATAGTCTTTGCTGCAGCATACTGACAATTACTGCTCCTTAAATATTCCTTCTAATTTCTACTTCATGTAACTTTTCTTGTCTTAAATGCTGTTAGCAGATGAGGGAAGGGCATGTTCTGAAGCATCACTGGCAACATTTAGGTTCTTCACAAAGTTGTGAGCAGAAATACAACCACTGTTTTGTTGCCAAGATGTTAATTCTGCTTTTAAAAAGCCTTGCTCTATGCTCAGGAGCTGGTTTAGTGTCCAGGAATTTTTTCCAACAAGTGAAACATTGTCAGCCAGAAGAGGCATCTGTTGCAGAACAATTTCATTACTTGGCTTGGGGTAATGCAAGAGTGTCTTCGCCGTTGTTTACTTTTTACTCAGGAGAACAGAGTCACTAAAATGAGGTACTTGTTCTGACAAGTACCAAATGTACACTGAAAAACCCTGCACATACCTAGCAAGTGCACCAAAGTCAGACCTGGAACTGTGCAAAATACTTGAGAGATCACAATGCGTTGCAGGATGATTACTGCTTATAAAAAGAAACTTGACAATCACCTTTGGTACTTGTCACAGCGCTTAGTCTCCTTGTCATAAGGCACTCCTGCGTCAACCCAAGCAAAGCAATGAAATTATTCTCCAACAGATTCTTCTTCTGACTGACAATTTCATGCTTCACTTGTTGATATTGTTGGAAAAGATTCCTGGACACTACTTTAGCTTTTGAGTGAAAACCATGGCTTTTTAAAAGCAGACCTAATTTCTTGACAACAAAATAGAGGGTAATCACTGCTCACAACTTCAAGAACCCAAATGCTACCAATGACACTTCAGTATGTGCCCTTGGTCGGCTAACAGTGTTTAACATGGGAAACACCACAAGAAGTAGAAAGCACCAGGATTGTTTGAGGAGCATTGTCAGTATGCTGCGGCAAACACTATGTGAAACTGCAACATCTTGTGAAAGAGTGACAAAGCAAAATCTTCAAGGTGTTATGAACACTTGGATTTTTTATGAAAGTAGAACTAAAAAGATATGAGAGAAACCTGCAATTACTTATACTAACTATACATCTGCCGAACTTCGGAAAATGTACTGCTGTTATTTTGTGTTTGTCCTAAGGTTAAGCCCCTATTTTTTCATGTACCATCCCACTGTGCTGATTAGTCTATTATACCGTATTTACTCGCTTATCAGACGGGGATTTTTCCTCGAGATATCGGGCTCAAATTGGGGGGCCCGTCTTTTAGGCGTGGTCTACAGAGATAGAAAATAGTTCACTTAGAACTGTGCAGATATTTCACAGTTTCTGGCAAAAATAAACAACAGAGACATGTACACAGTAATTAAATTAACTGTCATGCTATGAATTAAATAAATCTTTTAGCCTATTGTGAGTCAGCGCCACGTTCATTGACTTACTTTGATACTGAAATGTGTTTCTCTCGTTACCTGCTTTCCTTCCTTCGTCTTATAACCAATCCAAACAGAATAACGTCAATCTCCCAGGTGATGATGGGATCCGTCTTATAAGCAGATCGTCTCATAAGTGAATAAATATGGTAATGCTTTTGTGTACATATTTATTCAGATCAACTAAAACCTGGCAATGGTATCTCATTTTGTATGAATTCTCATAAGTTTTCTTTTTTTTACGTGAGTGATGAAGTAGTCAGCTTCAGTGATAGTACTCCTATGCGTAACATTGCTCAATGCAAACATTTTCCACAGCATATCTTTTGTTGATTTATAACAAAGAAACTTTATGACAGTGTGCTCTAAAATGCACTCATCAAGCTTCTGGCTGATCATTACACTTTGGATTACAATGTTCAACAAAATTTTTTCTCAAAATTCTCTACTTAAATTTCATACAAGTACCATTAAACATCAGAAATCAAAGACTTAGCCCAGCTTAAAAGAATTCTTCAATATCTCAAAAACCATATGAAATAAACAAGTAAAATGTATTAAATGCATATAATGGTAATGGTAATGGTAATGGTTTATTGTTTCATATGACTCAGCCAATAAGCAGAAGCACCATAAAAGCCATCGCATGCAGTAAACCAACCATTAGCGAAC
>Ga0210059_1009712_pt1 | contig 14972 bp, 9 predicted proteins | sample Ectturendosymbi2_FD_188042 | JGI IMG/M metagenome (GOLD analysis project Ga0210059, IMG submission 188042) | Ecteinascidia turbinata endosymbiont from Florida, USA - Sample 2 (SPAdes) (version 2) | ecosystem: Host-associated > Tunicates > Ascidians > Unclassified | place: Key West, Florida...
ACTTAAGAAATATGTACCTCTTTCTTGAACGATGCAGAAAGTCTAACAATGTTTGGTTACGCGTTTTGATGCAGTCAGATTGTTTATACTCGTCCTTATTCTTTGAACACTACAACCGCATTTTACTCGTTCTGTTGTGTCTGTTGTGCAGACTCTGTGTTTGTACTCTATGGACTTCGTGTCTGTTACAAAACCTTAAAATAAAAACGTGAATAAATTAAACAATAATACATTTGTTTGTACCACATATTAAAGTCAAGGGGCGTGAAACAAACGAAAATTACTGAAGGGAGGCGCAGTGGAGAAAAGGTTAAGAACTACTGTACTAGACTGTATGCGTTTTTTGAAACTTTCGCCGAGTCGCCAGAGCGAACAGGAGCGGAAATATTCATGCGCAAAGCCACGTGCGTTTAGGTGTTTTTTTTGCCGAAAATCCCCAAAACCAGCCGGGTGCCAAAGTGTTAATAAAACTCTGACTCAGTAAGTCCAATTGAATCATTTTTTCATATCGCACTTCTAAGTCCTAAACTCATGTCTGTTGAAATGGTACAATTTCTTTTGAAACTTTTATGGAAACAGATATTTCTTGTTATGTAACCTGATTCTATTGATTGCTAGTTGCTACAAAATTGTTGACAACCAAACTTCATTAACGTTACGTTAAGGAGTTGGAAATTTTGGAAAGTTTGGAGTTGGACATTGTACCTCCAACTCTGCAAACCTGGTGTGTGTTTCAAACTACAGTTATGTTTTTTTTACAGTTGACGCTAGCTTGACCTTTGAGTTCAGTAATGACAGCATAATGGACGGTAATGGTTTGTGTTTTAAACTACTATAGTCCACGTGTTTTCTCTATTGCCGAAAGTCTTTGCATGTGTTTGAACTTGCAGTTGGCATGATTGCTTAAAAGTCTTATTTTAGTGTTTCATCATTTCACCTATGAGCTTTTGCCTTCAATTTACAGGATTAAAAATGTGTAATTGACACATAATCAATTTCTTAGTAAAAGACTTTGTGAACAGATTTAGCCGCTTTGCCCTTGTGATACTTTGTCACTTAAATGTGGATACCTGCACATCATGCAATCAGAAGCCTTGCAGAGCTATGAAAGCACAAGCACATGGCAGGCTGAGTCCTCGAAAACCCCACTTCACATGATCATTTACGATTGCTAAATGACCTACAGTGACTGAAATGTTGCCATTTCATTATGACACAGAAACCATTGAGGAAAACGCTGTTTGCTTGAACATAAGTGATTGAAGCAGATCTTTTTCATACAGTAGCCAGTTTTTCAGAAGAGAGCAAATACTTTGTTTGATGTCTGTCTAACACACAAACTGTGCCAAATTTCAAGACCTTTGTACAACCCCTGAAACCTAACTATTTTTTAGAAATCACTGAAAAAATGAAGCAAAAAACTGCAACGCAAGAGCAAACAATTCCTCAAATAAATTTTTTACATGCAAGAGTACACCAGCATAGTTAGTTTTTCACCACATAAGCATTTTTCTATAAAGGAAGCACATTGCACTATGATCTACCAACCATTTTTGGCAAACAGAGACCTTGGCTTTGTGGGCCAGTTTGCCCATCACCAGCATAAATTAGTTAGTGTCACAGCCTTCCACACCCATGTACAGTTTGGAACTTGAAGTTGAGTTGTTTGTGCAAACTTAGCAATGCTGCTTATGTACCGCATCAGCAGAAATCAAGATGCTGATCATTAGGGATAATGTTTCTAGACTGATTGATGCACTGACTGAAGTTAACAAATCTTTTTAGCAAGGCATATGTTATTCACTTACATTATGCTATTCACATCTAATGTAAGACAATCCAAGTGTTAAATGAGTCAGAGATTGGAAGTAGTCTCTATGTTGAGTCAGCCAAATCCCTACAAAACATCGCATGATACTACAAAGTGAGTTTGCTATTAGAAAAGTATGGACAAAGCAAGAAGTTATTTGTAATTGTTATGCTTTGAGGTCTGAAGAGACAAAAAATAAAAAATGAGAGTGTCTGTCCATCCCACCTTCACTCACCGTTTTAAAAAAACAAACAAAATGCTGAACAATTATAAATCTCACAGGATGACTTTAAAGCATCCTGGTAGAAGTTTAGATAATTCAGAGAACATCAAGTATTAAAACAACTTATTCTTCATGGTGAAGGGGTAGAGGCTGACAGGGAAGGCTTGGTTTAAATATTTTGTTTTTTGGATACTGCCAATGAGGTGTTGGAAACAATGTTAAGCATTAAGCAACAATGAAGAAGATAGGAGTGATCATTCAGTTGGCAAAGATGTGCACATAGTCCAGAAACAACATAGAATGATGTCATTTTTGGTGGGTTAGTCCTTGACAATAGTACAATAAAGTCATTGAGTTGAGGATCAGTTGTTGTGCCCTGATGTGCAAGTGCAAGCAGGAACAAAATTATATTGAATAGAAAAATTCCTCTGAAGAGTTTCAATTAAAATTAAGGCAGGTTATTTTGGAAGCAAAACACAAAAGAGCACAATATGCATCAGCTAACCATTTAGGACTTGTTTAAATCGTGAAATTGAGCACAATAATATTGCTTGTTTAACTTCTTCATGATAATTTATCATGTTAGATTGACTGTAAGTATCAATAAATTGTTGCAAATGTTGAAGCTAGATTTTTTGAGAAATTTTTGCAAACTTACTTGGAATACAAACGTAACTGGGATATTGCTGTATTTAAAAATATGAATAACATTGGCATAGTAGTTAACTGCGAATAGGACCTGTTAAAACAAACTGCAAATCAACTTCAAGTGACTTACAAAAAAACTAACCATTTTATTTTTCTTTGGAGTACCAATGTTGGAGCTGAACATGTTATCAGCAACCTGTCCAGAATGTTGGTCTCTGTCATGAACCATTAGACAATGCAGTCAGTGCACCTTTGTTTACAAACACTATGTACCCAGCAGAGTGCATGTGAACCTCAGTCTAGTTCGCTGTACAAATGCAAAAACTGAATTGCACACTGAACAAAATTAAAATTATTGCCACAAAACACCAATAATTTTACTAAATGTTTACATTCAATCCACAAAAACTTTAATACATAAGAAATTTGTACTGAAACACAGCAAACACATCTATGCAATGTATAGCTTCTATGTCTGCATGATGCTTTTTTTATCATAGTACTTCAGTACACCAGTCAAAGCATTGAATATACATATTCAAGTTCATTTTACAAAACAAAAAAAAAACATGAGAAACTAAATTCCAACACCAATTACTATGCTGTCATTTAGTAAATATAGTTCATTGACAAAATTTAGCATCACCTTAGCACATAAACCATAATTTTGAAAAGTGAACACAAAACTCACTTTAAATGGAACATGCAATTATTACACAACTGCATAAAAATGATAAAATTAACATTAAAAATATGAAGGAACCCATGATTCTGAAATATGCCAGAACAACAAATGATTTGAATGACAAATATCAAGAAAAGCTGTCTTTCACTATGCAAAGTATAAAATTTTCAAACAAAGCAATGGTTTTTATGCTAAGCTATTAGATAAAGGACACAAGAGCAAATATAGCACGCTGCAAATTACCAGCAATTATTTTTAGCAAAACTAAGCTACGGCACTTAACCAACTTTCAAAATGGGTGAAACAGGAGTATACAAAATGCTGCTTTCAACTTCAATTGCTGAGCATTTTCCTGAACACCAGAGTAAATTAACACTTACTGGCAAAAAATCTAAGTTCGTTGTATACCTTTATTTGCTGTATTTATATCAAAATTAATCCATTGGATTTAGTAACCTGCTACCATAACCGTCTTTTAAGCTATGTTGTGTGAACTGTGTAATATAGGAATTAAACAAAGCAACACACACTATCACCTAAAACTGAAAATTTTATGCAAGTCTTTTAACAGCCTAATATAAATGTAAAAACTTAAGAGGCCTGTTCTTTGCACTCCCTAATTCTCTTCGATTTCTTCTGGATAAGTTAAACACATTTTTTAATCCAACAAGGACAGTATAGTAAGCCATGATCATTATTTGTCAATTTGCCATGGGTATCCACAGGTATTGTTCAATAGAAGTTACTTCCATGGCTCTAGTAAACAAGAATTTGTTTGTTTATTTGCAACGAAGTTGAATTACTCCAATCAGTTTTTCTGGATGTAAAACATGCAATGAGTTTTTCAGTTTCTTCAATAAGTTGAGAAAACACCATGCATAATCTTCCCCTTTTAATTACACATTAGTTTTCTCATACCACACAATGTAAGGTGTATTCCCATGTGCTGTAACTGCTGGTATGGCAAAATTGTTTTACAAAACCACTGTTTCAGGAAGAAGGACACAAACAATAAGTGCACAAGCATTTTCCATGTTGCAAACATGATTTGAGGCAAAATGTACAAGACAGTATAGGTGGTTTCTGAATGAATTTTTAACACCTTTGCTGTCTGTAATTTCAACCTAAATCAGCAGTTTGCATGTGTCTTAGCAACTGCATGACTCGCTAGGTGATTGTGCTAGAGAGCTGCTGCAATCCTCAAAAAACTCAGCAAATCTTCGCGTCTGCAATGAAAAAAAAATTTTTGGTTTTAGGTTTGAGTGACAAAGTAAGTGGAGTAGGTTTAGGCCTTTTTGGCTCACTTCACCTGGCCTTAGGCCCAAGCTGCTAGATGGATGTATTTCGCTCAAGTTTTTATCGGAAACTAGGCTAAAATCTTGAGTCTTTTGAGACTTTGGATGACTTGCTTGGGTTTCGGGTTCAAAATTTATTACCTGAAAACAACAAATTAATAAATCCCTTAGTTAGATAATTAATTAACTTGTTCTTTTTAGACCATAACTTTTGAACCAGTAACGCTAGGAAGTTGATCAAAGGCTCAAAAGACTAGGATTCTAACCTAGTTTCCAATAAAAACTTGAGCGAAATACGTCCAACTAGCAGTTGGGCCCTAGGCCAGGTAACAAGAGCCAAAATGGTCAAAAACCTACTCTACTGATGACATTACTCACAAAAAAACGTGAAACAAAATCAAAACAAAATTTTTCACTGCAGGCGTGAAGACTTGCTGAGTCTTGAGGGCTTGAACAGTTCTCTAGCGCAATCGACTGGCAAGTTATGGAATTGCAAAGTGGTGGGAAAACAGTGGCGCACATGGGATTTTTACATACGACATGTTGTTACACCGGCAGCAAACATGTGAATTAAACTCATGACAATAGCAATAATCTTTTTCAGCCAAAACAGCATACAACTAAAAAATATAAGTAAAGAAAAAATTAGCAAATTGTGTTCTCTCTTGGATTATACACAAAAATGACTAATTATCACTTGTTTCTTGTAGCAAAATGTATAATACAAAGTCCAATTCCAACCAGCAAGCTAGCAGATCCAACAACAATGTAAGCAATTCCAAGGAATGGATTCTTTCCACCCATAAAACTTGTGGTTGAAATAATAAGTCTTTTACTTCCTTCAAAGGCAGTCACTGGGTAATTGTAATTGACTATGAAACTGTAATTGTCTGGTGGCAAAGATACATTGATCTTTCCATACAGTTTTCTAAATGTTGGAAAAGCAGCTGTTCTCATCCATACTTCCAAAGCTTCATTTTTATAGCCATTATTGGCATTATCACCAGGATCAAGTTTGTCTACACTCTCTTGCCAAAATTTTGGCTTTGCATATGACTTGAACGCTTCAACAAGATTATTAGCAGGATGAGGATTGTTAAACTTTACAGAGTGATCTGTATACCATGCAATACCAGTGCGATCGATATTCATACCTGTTAGAATGAAGGTGTCATTAAATAGGCTGTTTGCAATGGCACCACAAGGTGCTATTGGCCACTCAGAGCCATTAACTTTGTCAACTTTATATGGGGCACAATCTTTGCTGATGCTGGTGTTGGTAACATGATTGCCAACAAGCTGGTTGTCATCTCTCGATTTCACATAGCGACGATGATTTTGGAAAAAATTGCTCAATCCATAGTAGACATACACAGGATTTTGCATGTTTTTTTCAACAGTTACATTCACTGTACAAACACAGGGTTCATTAGTTCTGGAAGCATTGAGTCGCAGATTGCTGCATTGGTCACCAGTAGCAGACTGACACTGAGTGTAGTCAGATGAATATTCCAACACATTGTTTGACACAGTTAAGAGGACAGCTCCAAGTGGAATGAATATAATACCAACAATGAAGAATGTGGGTAAAACTGATCTGGGTGTTAAGATTGGCTGCCAGGCAGGAAGTCTCTGCTGCTTGAAGGCAGTATTGTCTGGTTTTCGTGTTTCTACTACGTTACCTTCTGCCCCATCAGGTATGTCATATGACTGCGGTGACATGGTTTTTACTCAAGTAGAAAATACAAGTAAAGTTAAGTAACATCTAAGTTTAACCTGGAACAACAGAATAGATTTAGCATAAAGACATGCCTTTGGCAAATTAACATTACATTATCATACTGTAAATAGATCATACAACAAATACATACAAATTATAGATGCAGAGTGAAATATACCAAAAGCACATTCTTATAAAAAAACAAGAATATAGTTCACATTGATTTTTATGTCACCAGTAGGGCTGGGTTCAAGTAAGACCTTTACTTATTACTCGATTAAGTAATTTTGCCATTACTTGATATTTCGAGTAATTTGTTTTTGGAAAAGCTAAGATTCTAGAAACCATGTCTTCTGCTGTAAATGCAAAATTATACATGACATGCATCATCACACACATAAAATAAGCCAGCGTGTTCCAACTACAGGCCCACGGACATAATTTTTAAGGCCCAAGAGCTTTCTCAGTATTTACTTAATGTTGTGTGTATGTTACAGCAGGTAATTTTAATTAGAACATGCATAACATCTGTGGACACAATATCAATGATGTAATAATGTACATTATTAACGGTGTTAGACCAGACTGCAGAGAGCTTCGAGATCAGCTATGTCCAACCCAAATGGCCGAGCCAAAAAGTATGTCACTATCTTAACCAGGGCCTCACATTGAATGATAATTATTGAGGGTCACAAATTGAATTGATTACTTTGATTCCAGTCAACTAAACTTAGCTTAAATCAATGTACTGAAAATGTTCAAATCCTAACTGCAACGATAACAGACATGATAACGTGGCACTGAGGACCACCTGCATCAAAAATGTCATGTTAAAGATTACCAAACAAGGACACGTTATCAGTATGTAGGATACTTTTACTGCAGTGAAATCCAAACTGGGCTGCACAAAATCTTCAACTGGGCTACATGCGGCCCGCTACAGGTTGGACATAGCTGTTCTAGATATTAGTTAACAGAGATAGGCTTCCGCAACTGAAAAATTTCACACCAAACATATACTCGATGTGTGGAAACACATACGTGTGTGTAGGGCTAGATTAAAGGATGGGAGCCCAAGGCAATTTTCACTGTAGGACCCCTATGATGCATTTCATGATGTCATCGTTTGTGAAAATTGCATTTTCGCTGATTTGCAACGTTCTTGTTTGCTTTTTCCAGTAGTTGAGTATGTGCTTCCTCAACTGCAAATACAGTTAACACTAGAGTGTATTCTTACTAAAAAGAAATATTTCACAGGCTAGAGAGTGACATGGCAAGAAACAACATTCACAGGAACAATAAGCAGAAACCAGATATTACAAACAAAAACACCTGAAAAATAACACATCAGTATGGCCAGCCAGGCTGAATGTGCAAGGTACTTCAAAGCTATTGTCTTCATTTTTACCTACATTTCAGGTGCTCTGGTTAACGCTGTCCACTGCTTCAGCTTTAATGTTGCTGCTTAAAAGTTGTGGTGGAAAAAGCGATTCAGTCACAGCATTTTAGCTGACACTGCCAGATCCTTGCGCTTTTTCTCCTGAGAAACTTTGCGCTTTTCAGTTGCTGATGGCATTAGATTTCAGCATCGGCCTAGCTAAACACTGCCATCTCATTTTCTGCTCTTTCATTCCAGAAATCAACTGGGTTGGTTTTACCTTGAAGACTCTTCATGAGCTACTTAATTACTATCATTTGCAACTCCATAACTCGCCAGTCGATTGTGCTAGAAACCTGTTCAAACACTCAAAAGATGCAGCAAGTCTTTCAGATTACACTGAAAAAATTGGAAAGTTTTTCATTTCAGGTTTTTTGTAGGTGACGTCATAAGTGGGATAGGTTCAGTCCATTTTGGTTACCTGGCCCTAGACACCAACTGCTAGATGGAATTTTTTGGCTCAAGGTTTTATTGGAAACTAAGCTATAATCTGAGTCTTTTGAGCACTTGACTGGCTTTCCAGCATTTCTGGTTCAAAGTTATGACTTGCAAACAACCAAATATTTGATTGATTCCCTACTTTATTAATCAATTATCAATTTTGAAAATCTTGTAATATGTTGATGAAAATGCTAAACTGCCACACATTTCACACATTTCAGTATGAAACCAAACTTTGAGCAACCTAACAAAGAAATCAAATAAGCTTTGTGCTTAAAGTAAACATACGCAATCATACTATAACAATAAATTTGTTTTATTCAACAGAATTCTATCATCCTTGATTTCCCAATGTGAGCAATTAAGATGACTTTTACAAATATCCTACTATTTACGTAAAATCAGGCTTGAAACAAATGTCTTCAGAGAATCCAACTCTTTGCCTAATCCAGATGAATTGGTCTATCAAATCCAATCAGAATTAACCAAGGCTGATTGTACTTTAATGCAGAACCATCACCAGAAAGTCTTCAGCAAAGGGGCTTTACGTTTGTGCAAGGGGGCTTGACATTCTAAAATTTGACACGAACTCCACGTAATTACAGTGTTTCAGATTTCGATTTTCAGGGGCCTTAGAGTTTGTTTGGGGGGCTAAGCCCACCAAAGCCAATCCCCGTGGTAACGGGACTGCTTCAATGCCAATTTTATAATAGCCAGTTACAACAATTCACACATTGGGAACAGGTATACCGTACTTTGAAGTCACGCTATAGGCCACTAATTTCACACCACTTTGCAACTCCGTAACTTGCTAGTCGATTGTGCCATAGAGCTATCCAAACCATCAAAAGACTTGTTGAGTCTTTTGATTTGCACTAAAAAAATTTTGGCTTTTTTTTTTGTGGGTGACGTCATAAGTGTAGTAGGTTTTTGGCCAGTTTGGCTCAGGTTACCTAGCCCTGGGTCCCAACCGCTAGACAGAAGTATTTCGCTCAAAGTTTTTTTTGGAAACTAGGCCAAAACCGAAGTATTTTAAGCCTTTGGTCGGCTTTCTACCGTTTCTGGTTCAAAAGTTAGGGTAAAATTATCAATTTTTAGCATAATTAACAATCTTATATTTTGTTGGCCATCACTTTTGAACCAGTAATGCTAGAAAGCCAATCAAAGGCTCAAAAGACTCAGATTTCAGCCTAATTTACACTAAAAACTTGAGGAAAATACTTCACTCTTGCAGTTGGGGCCTGGGCCTGATAACCTCGGCCAAAAACGCTTAAACCTACCTTACTTACAAATTCACTCACAAAAAAATGACTTGCAAAACCAAAGAAACTTATTTCATTGGAAACTATAAGACTTGCTGAGTGTTTTAGTGGTTTAAACAGCTCTCTAGCACAATCAACTGGTGAGTTATGGAGTTGCCAAGACTTGGCCAATATGGGCAAATTATACCTTTTAAAGGAAAACTCAGCCAGTTACAAATGTGTTGAGATGTTCTGTTATGAAAGTAAAATGAAAATTCTTCCTTTCAAAGTACCAATGAAGTTTAGTTTCCATGTAATAAAACTATTCTAAGGAAAATTATTCCATGCTTGCAGGAACTGGACTTAAATTTACAGAATTTGTTTTCTTTAGCACTGGGTATTGAAAAGGGTTTTAATTAAGCCATAAAAGTTCATATCTACATGTTTGAAGCAATCTTTTGTCATGTCAATAAGAACAAAATGAACTTACATATTTCTGATTAAAAAAAGACTAGTTAACCTGTTTAACAGTTATAATTCTATGATATTATGGCAACCACTAGTGTTTTGTTTCTAATTAAAAGTGATTATGACAATAGCAGAAAACATTTCATCTTTTAAGAGTGTAACACAAGGTTCCCACACATTTGAAAAAATCATTTTCCATACTTTTTCAATACTAAATTAAAAAAGTCCAATTAGTTCTCTTCATTTTTTGAAATACTTAATCATTAAACCCAATTTTACACACTGCATAAATAATGAAGTGCTTTGCCTTCAGTGAAATTCTGCTCAACTACTTCAAATTTCTTTTCCATTTAGAATTTCCATACTTTTTCAATACTTGATGTATATTTTGGCCAATTTCAGTACTTTGTCAAGGTCTTGAAAATCGATTTTGAAATTCAATACATTTTCAATACTTCTAATACTGCGTGGGAATCCTGATAACAGTAAGGGACATATGAACCCAAATCTAAAATAATACTTTCATATGTAATAAGACACGGGTGGTCAACCAGTAAGACACACAGAAACATTTCTTGCTGTGCTACCGCAAAGAGCCACATCATACACTAGGGCACAAATAAACATCAACCCATCTCTTCCTCACTCACACACATACCTTTGGTTGGCTAGATTTTTTGTTAAATACCACACACCAACCTGATAATGACAGAACATTATAAGCCATTTATTGTTATGCATGTCATTTAGTGAGACTTTTGGTAATTACACAAGAGCCACATGAAATCGGGCATAGCCTCCACCCTTGTAATAAGGTTTCATTACAGGCTCTAGATCAGAGGTGGGCAAACTACGTCCCACGGGCCACATGCGGCCTGCAAGGGCATTTTGTGCAGCCTGCAGGGCAGTCACACGTACATAGATAGTACATATTTGAAAGGTTGTCCATTGGACATAGTTATCTGTCCCATTCCCATCCCATAGCAATTTATGCCTGTCCCATCCCATCCCATGGGACGTTTCCCATAAGAATGACATTCCCATGCACAAGCCTGCGTATTTGGAATCTATGTTAAAGTAATTTTATCCATTAGATTAGAACTATCAAGCTTTTTCCACTCGTTTCATTCAAAACCGCATTTTTACTCAACCGGAAGTGACTATTATTACCTTCATTTTGTGATAGCTCATGCAAAACTTTTTTGAAGATTTCAAAGCGATTGTAGATGTAATATATGTAATACGAGAATGCGGCCCTCGGCAGCAATAAAATCTTCAATGTGGCCCTCTGTAGAAAATGTTTGCTCTAGATCAAAGGTACTGAACATGCGGCCTGTAGCAGTGTATTTTGTGGCCCACAACGTCCACGCTGTACGTGCACATGATTGCTGGACTAGCCACAGACGACCACACACATAAAATGCAAAAGAGAGGACGAGTGACGTAACAGATAACGTCAAACGGCACAGACGAATGTATATGAGTGCACGAGGAACACACACAAACAAGAACGTGGCGCACTTCTCATCTAAATGACTGTTCAGTCCAGGCTGCGTATCTTTTGTACCTTTGAGATAGCAACTAAGAGCAAAGTAGGTGATGAAAACAGGGTTTTCAACTCTGCATGGGTTTTTGCTTTTTTAGGTTTTGCGGAAGTGCATGGCAAACCAATTTGTCTTATCTGCCAAAAAACAATTACTATGCTAAAACAAGCGAATTTGCAACGTCATCATGAACAGCTTCATCCAGAGTTTAAAGCAGCTTATCCACATGACAGCGATCTTCGGAGAAAGAACTTTAAACATTGCTCAATGGGTTTCAAGCCCACCAATTCATTTTGCACAATATGGTTAAATGCAATGACACCGAGACTGAAGCCTCATTCAAAATTGCCTGGAATATTGCCAAAGCCAATAAACCTGCTATGGAGGGAGAGTTTCTTACATAACGCGCCACCTGAATTCACTCAACCTAAAGCTACAAGGAAAGCAAAGGATTCTACCAACAATGATGAATGATGTGGCAGTATTTCAATCAAACCGAACCTGTTTTCACAGCAGCTTGAGATAGGGAACTTCGCACACTTTCTCGTTCTACATTCCCAAGTGTCTCGATCAGACTCATTTTGATTTTCATTCACCCCAGGCCTTTACTGCGCCTATCTGACTCAACTCAACAAGTTTTCGACGCGCTTTACAGACATCAAGATTTTGGAATGCGTGCTGGCTTTCACAGAGAATCCATTTGTTGGTGACATTGAAGTTACATCCGACTATGCCAGCACCATAAAATTTGAAGTCGAAAAAGCTTTGTTTGCGGACCAACTGATAGACCTGCAGCACAACAATATTCTCAAAGAAAGACACAGGGAGGAGAACATTGTTGCCTTTTGGTTTAACCTATGTTCCAAAGAAATCGTACGTGGCATTAGTTATGTGTGCTCAGAAAATCTTGACCTGCTTCGAATCTACATATGTGTGTGAAAGTTCCTTCTCTACCATAGGAGCAATCAAATCAAAGCAGCCTTCTTGTCTAATTGATCGGCATTCGACAGACTTCCTGAGAGCAGCTACAGCTGAGCAGCAACCAGATTTAAAATTATTTGTGAAAAAAATGCATACTCAGAGCTCCCATTAGAAAAAACTTGCTTTACATTATTTGTTCCATACTCGTTTGATTTCTTATTCTTTTGTTCCACATTTCATTGATGTTCTTCATGTTTTGTTATACTTCTAAGAATAATCGGTGAACTTTTAAAAAGTGACCAATATGATGAAAACGTGAGTTTTGACCAATGTAAAATCTATTCACTGCAATATAACAACTAATCACTATTACTAAAACTGAGGATGTTTGTCAAGAAAGCTGACTAACACGCTGCATATAGAAGGGAACAGCAAACTCATTGGCAAACTGCAAGACAGAAAATTAAATGGTATGAAGTATTTTATATAGTCTTACCTATATTTGATGCATGGTTAAAAGAATTGGTAGTTCGCGGCCCGCGGCACTTGTTGGAGTTGTAATGTGGCTCTCTTAGCCTTTAAAGTTGAGTACCCCTGCTCTAGGTTTTCAGTAAGCTTTTGAGTAGTCAGCTAAATGAGCTCTGCTTTCTTCTTTTTTCAATTATTCAAACTTGCAACATACCCTGGCCTAATTTAAGTAAAATGTTTTTATACTTCGCAAAAAAAATTTGGTGATGGATTCAAACCCTTGACTTTTGTAGAAACTGGTTATTTGAACATAACTAGGTTATATATTTAGAAAGGCAAAAGTAGAAAACACTTAACATCCAAATCAAACAAAAATATACCAACGTTTCAGACAGTCAACAACTGGCCTTCATCAGGGCATAGAACAAGATGCTGCAGTACAGTATTCATCTTAATATTTTGGTAGTGGCTGCTGGCTACAGATATGCCTTGCATGACGCGGTTTGAATAAAATGCTGAGTTTGTCACTCAAACGGTACTGATGTCGTAGCGTAGCGGGTGTGTTTAAGGTCTGCTGTGCCAAATGTTTTTAATTCAACTCTCACCTTGACAACTTTCATTTTGGTGGTAGTGGTTACACATTTCAATTCATGAGACTGGTTTTTCTTTTCTTTTTTCAAAGCTTTAGGTTTAGGGGTTAGCATTAGGGCTATGGTTACGGTTTACCTTTTACATTTTCTATGTTTCTACCATGCCTAATTGCACTTTCCTCATGCATTACTATCACGTTACAGGTGGCTTATTAATATGGTTTCAAATATCAAGATCCAGTAGCGACTGCCTTTTTCAAAACACAACGCAGCAGGACAATCTCAGCAATGTAATCAAGGCAGCATGCTCAAAGCACACCTGGGCCTATAGGTCAAAGGTAATCACAGTGCGTAAAGGGTGTGTAAAAAAATTCCTTGCCAGAGCATTTTTTCATTGCACTTATAGACCAGATTAGTGCAGTGACTGACCTGTTCACAACAGACCTCTTCATAACAGTCAACATTCATAATGGTTCTGTCATGAATATGGTCCATATTAAAAGCGGTCTGTTATGAATGGGGTCTGTTAAAAGGAAAGGGTCTGTTACAAACACGTATTGTGGTCTGTTTTGTAACCAGGTCTGTTTTGAACAGACACCATTAAAAATTAATTAATTTAAGGAAGTGACTACGGACAAGCCTGGCCTGATGCAATTCAACTAAAAGGTTCAAATCAGTTTGTCATTCAAATGGCATGGATTTCGTAGCCTAGGGGTTATGCATTACGGCTGCTATGCCAATGGTTTTCGGTTTGACTCTCACCTTGACAACTTTCGTATTTTTTTTGCTTTACTTTTTTTCAGGCTTACTTCTTATCTTTAGGTGTTAGTATTAGGTTAAGTTTAGGTTAGCATTAGGTTAGGGTTAGGTTAGTGTTAAGTCAGCGTTAGCTTAGGATTAGGTTAGCGTTAGATTAAGGTTAGGTTAGCTTAGGTTAACGTTAGGATTACAGCTAGGTTAAGGCTACGGTTACAGTTAAGGTTAGGGTTTATCTTTTACGTTTACTTTGTTTCTACCAAGCCTACTACACTCTTATCATGCGTTATTGTTACGTCACAGGTGGTGTATGAAAAGTTTTTAAATTTTCAAGATCCACAGGCGTATCCATCGCCGCTACCTTAATCTAATGGAGCTTTCACTAGTTCAGCTTTTGCATAACTTACATGTACAAAACAGTAAAGACCTATAATCTATCTTCAATTATAATTGGAAAAATATTCCATAACTACCAGACACAAGGTAATCGTAATCAATTAAACTTTTTGTGCAATCGTAATTTGATAGAGCTCGACCTATGGCATGGCGATATTATATATCAGTCAATATGGCAATGATGCTGATGTATCATATCAGCAGAATTCCACCGATATTTGACCATAAAAGTCACTTTGTTACCCTATTGTTAAAAAAGCACAAACAACAAAAGCGCAAACCTCCTAGCTATCTATTACAATGTTTTAAAACATGAACGAAGCTTATG
>Ga0210059_1009713_pt1 | contig 14972 bp, 12 predicted proteins | sample Ectturendosymbi2_FD_188042 | JGI IMG/M metagenome (GOLD analysis project Ga0210059, IMG submission 188042) | Ecteinascidia turbinata endosymbiont from Florida, USA - Sample 2 (SPAdes) (version 2) | ecosystem: Host-associated > Tunicates > Ascidians > Unclassified | place: Key West, Florida...
TCAGGCAGTCTGTTAAGATGTTATGATTTATGAGCTTGTATTACGAAATTTTAATTGTAGTCTTGAGTTTGTTTTTTTCTCTGCTGTTACTTCAGCCTTTCAACTTTTCACCCGTAAGCTTTGCTTGTAATTTTCAGGACTGAGGATGCATAATTTTACGTGAAATCGATTTCCTATTAAAAATTTGCTGATCGATTCCTTGCTTACACCCATTGTGGAAAGTACATACTTGAATAGAGATATGTGCAAGTTTGAATCATCGCAAAAAGACGAAAGCAGACGGCAGTCGACTGATTCTTCGAAAGTATACAGAAACACTAGTGCTTTCAAGTGTATAAACAACGTAGTTTCAAGAGCATCACAAAAAAGTTTCTACAACTAGACATGAACTACCCACCTCAAATGTTTCAGGTGCATGGATATGATCATCGCCTGAATTCATGCGACGCATCTTTCTGGTGCGGGCAACTATGACATAACACAGGTCGGCTTCGTACGTCATAAAAACTAGAGCTTGCTAACTTGTTTACGACGCAGACGCGTGACATGAACTCACAACATGAAGTATTGAATGCCTGGTGCCATGGCTGCAGCAGCAATGAGCAACGTGTATGTGCTAACCAGGCTATTCAATAACACACATTTGCTTGTATCAGAAAGTAACTGCGTGTAACGTTTTCAACAAAACATATTCACTTGCTCGTAACAATAGCCAGTAAGACCAACCTCGGCCTTTATATGGAAAGCCACAGTCAACACAGAAATTCGTTCAATCACGCTACAGGAGGTTCCAATTTGTAGCAGATACCAAGGAAGTCGCAAAATTCCGATTAGTGAGCGAACAAACTGAAACGCGATCCACTGAATGCTTTTTATGAAAAATCAAACTCGGTGGAATGATTTTGAACAGTTTCACTGAACGTTAAGGCAGTGGTGCTCGACCAGGGTCAGCGATGTGTTGTCGAGGCTTCCGCAGAAACCTTTAATTTGAAGTTTAGCGTTGCATCGTGTAATGTTTTTGTGGTGCCGCATATCATTATTTAACTGGACAGGCATTGCATCTGATACACTGGACAGACACGGAGCTGGATTTTTCGGTCAGACTATGAAATCTCTCAGAAATCTTACATGTTAACTTTTAATGTAAACGTACTTAAATCAAGGAAAAGTCTTTTCTTTTAAACTACAAACATGATCCAACAGTTCATCATAATCAACATATATTTTTCAGGTTAACTCTTTAATGCAAACATACTTAAATAAGTTGGTATAACACCAGCTAGCGTGACATTTCGCCTGCCTATATAATCATTCAAACAAACAAATACAATCAGTTGTTTATGTACTGAAATGTCGCGACCGAAATGTCCTGTGACCGAAACGGCCTGATCGAAAAGTCGCGTACCCGGACAAACATTTTCACTTAAAGTAAAGTAAAACTAGCTATAATCTCAATTTGAGTTTTACTTCAGTGACAGACAATAGTAAGAAAAAACACAGTGCGAGCTGGTTTCATTGTGCAGAAGATCAATATCAATATTTGCAGTTTAAGGCATGGCGCTGTGCTCCACGACCATCTGATGCAATGAACATTGCTGTATTTCTGACGAAGCAATGACCAAATGATATTTCTCAATAACCTACAAACCACTGGCAAGAAAACGTCGGGGTGCCCAATTGCTTTGGGGGGGAGCAGAAGGGGTTCGCCATGGCAATAAAGCCGAGAACCACAAACCTAAAGTTAGACAAAGTTTGCAACTTCGTTTCTGAAATGACTTGGCCTGTTAATAGAGACCTTCGGTGACTGCAGCCACATTACTGCTGAACTTTAACATTCCGCCAGCTGCCAATAGGTCAAAGGTCACCTCCGACAGAGCTCACACCACTGCGAACCTTTGTCACTGACACATCAATCTTTTGTTTTTGATGGTCACTAATTGTTGCAAGAGTCTAGTTTTAACAAAACTTTAACGTTATCCACGCAACGCAGCTTAATTTTTTTCGGATCAGGGTTGATAGGAGAGAGCCCTTGAAAAAAATCAATGACACCTTGATAACATACGGTCCTATGAACAGGGGCGTGACGAGGTTAGATGGCGCCCGGGGCAGGAGGCAAGTTTGGCGCCCCCCCCCCATGTTCGAAACTGAGATCTTTCGGAAGCAAATGTACAGTACTGAAGACAGTACTTGTGACATTGTTGGGACTTTTCGGCGCCCCCCGCAGTCATTTGGCGCTCGGAGAATTGTACCCCCTGCCCCCCTCGTTGCGCCTCTGCTTACGAAGCAACTTTTACACTTATGATAAGGTGTTATCAGGCAAAGAGCGGCAAGTACCAATGCAGATGTCAAGAATATACATTTTACGCGAACAAAAGACGTTTCTTCGCACGGCGAGTTTCTCTTCATGTTGATTTACTCGTATCAGAAGATACCTGGGGAAGTCCCCTACTGCTCCATTCTGCAGATCAAGAAACTCACCCGGAGTCGTAGAAGTATTGTTGTGTCCTTCCCCGTTGCAGCCGTCGTCCTCCTTTATTGTAGGCAGCTTCGTGACTTTCATATTGGACGCAAGCGGTGGGGTCGGCCTCTCTGTCTCATCGCGCTTGGTCAATTGCTGTTGCTCGGCTGCAAAAAGACGTTTCAACAACTTTCAACAAAATCGCTGGGGCGGGCGCAGGCCCACCTCCTCCTCAGAGGCATTGGCCGGAGCTCAATCAACGCGCAACGGAGTAAATTTTATCGTTCGGTAAAATGGATTTCCAACCACAGCTGCAACTAACAAAGCAGCTTCAGGACGCTCCAGATTGTGTTGGTTTTAAAAGTAAAATCAAAGGTGGGGCGTCAATAGCTCAACGACAAAGTGTGCGCCTCCCGGCTGGAAGGTTGGGTGTTCGATCCACGACCACTGAGTGAATAGCCGTAGCGCTCCTTGGGCAAGAGCGTTCACCCCAACCGCCCGGCAAGAAGCACTATCCAGGCTTCGGCCTGTCGCCAATTACCGTCACCAAAATCAAATTAAAAAATAAAGTAAAATTGCGTCGATTCAGTTCAAACTCGCTTCGAACGACAACGCATGTTGCTGATAGCTGCGCAGGCGCGACAAGAAAGGAGTGTTCTGCCAGAAAACGTTGAATGATACTCAGTGTTGGCGCTCCGGCATGAAATACAAACATCCCTCCCTGGAAATACTCCCGAATAATTTGCCTGCACGAAGGCAACGTAATACACAAGTTTTTGACTTATTCGTTTTTTTTAGTTTTCTTGGTTTCTCGGTTCTAGGTCTGACCTTTCAACATTCCACCCGTAAGCATTGCTTGCAGATTGTACTGCAGGACTGATACGTTGTCTTACTTGAAATCGATTTCCTACTAAAAAAAATAACTGATTGATTCGACTTCGCCGCTTTTGTGGAGGCTAATTGCTTGAATACAGGCATTGTGCAGGTCTGAATTGTCGCAACTGATGAAAGCAGAGTCCAGTCGGCTGATTCCCACTGAAAGCTTGCAGCAAGCAAACCCAGAGTTTTTATTACTTCTGAATAAGTTAGAATACTCCGAGGAGTTTGAGTGTTGGAGTGATTTTCAAGACAACCGCTCAGCTTGTGTTTCTGCTGCTCTCACACACGTTACCTTTTATAGACGCCTTTATTTTCTTCACAACGATCAGTTGCACGAGGGCGGAGACGACCAGGCCAATGAAAACCGCCAGGCAGGCGTCAACCCAGGGCTTTAGTTTGTCAAAGCCTAGGACTGGAAATATAAAAATGGGATTGTAAGTTTCACTTCCTCGCCGCAACATTAAGTGCAACACTTCACGTTCTTCCCACGATCTTTCCTTTTACTAAACATCTTGTTGCGTAATTTGTCTTTGTAAGAATTTAAATACTACGCGGAATAAACCTGAATAAACCAATACTTCAAGCCAGGGTTGCAAGAATGCGGTCGCGCACTCGCGCCGCGCGACCAAAACCTTGGAGTGCGCGAACAATATTTGCAGGGACGTGGCAGTGCCTAGCTTATGATAGTAGGTGTAATATTATTCTTAGAGTGCAATTAATAATGGTAACAATGAAAGGCCATACGCAAAAAATTTCTGCGCGCTACTAAAATTCACAGAAAAGTTTGCTCCCTTGCCATAAGCTATCCGGTGGTTCCAAAACTTTTTTGTCCGCGGAACACTGCAAGGTTATTTTAAGTGGACAAGGAACCCCCGCCTCCAGATCTTCCAAGTAAACATAAACGCTTTTTTCAACCAAATTATTAAGGTTTCGCACTGTAAACAAAATTATGCACAATAGAAGTAACCACAAAGCAAGCTGGATCAAGCGATATGGCGGCTGCCACACGCCCAAAGGGTTAAAGGACATGTCAGCAGTTTTTTCTTGAAACTGGGAATTATAGCTCGTGGTACCCTTTAGATTTGTCTACGGAACCCACTTTGGGAAACGCTGAGCTATGCAGTTAAAATGATTAAGCTTTCAAAAAAGGCGCATATCGCAGTTAGTTTACAAACCAGTGCAGCAAACTCACGCGGAGCTCCAGAATACAAAACAGAGAAAGAGTTGATGGCGATTGTGCACCCGTACATGACCGGCATGGCAATCAAGCCTGGCCGCACTGGATCATCCTGCAAACGTAAGGTGGTTTATGTCCTTGATTGCGATGCAATTTCGCTTTTCCTTCAACATTTTTCACAAGGACACCAACCCCAGGCGAACAATGCCATCACAGCCAGTGATGCATTGCTCACGGATATTGCAATTTCTGAGTACGTCGCGTATGTTACGCGCTGTGCTGTACAGTTATATCGTCTCCGAACCGACGCAAGTTAAATTATATTACACAGGAAAGCAAACGCAAGCGGGATGTCAAATCTTAAAACTTAACAGTTTTTTTTCTAGCAAAACAACGAACCTTTTGAAAAATGAATTTTCTCAGTAAATAGTAGAATCCGGCAGCCATTCCGCCGGCCAGCACTGGCGACAGAAACCATGAGCCAACTGCGAAATGAACCACACATTAAACAATAGCTTATTAAGAACCAACATCTTGCAAACCAATAGTATCCAATGCATCTGCCTATTCAGTTAGTATAATGGTTCTGAAAGAAATGGAGCACACCAGCAACATAAAGAAAACAACAATGCAAGTAAATACTGCAATATGGTAGGGGTTAAAACTGATCCAACTTTTGCAAAGAATGATACATATCCTAGAACAACAAACCAAATCATTAAGGTATCATGAAAGAAAGTAACTAACTTACTTCAAATATATACAGTTCATAGCCAAAACAAGTATGCAACTTTAGCTCTATGTGGTGAAGTAAAGTATTATTGTGAATTCGTGTCAGCCATGGAACAACAATGCAAGTATAAGCTAGAAAGCAGCCAATGAAACTAAACCATAGCATTGAAAGCAACAAAATTGAAGCGGCAAGCTACATAACTGTTTTATACACAATACTGAATCTTAATTGACATAAGATTTCATCTAAATCAGGAGTTCCCAACCTTTCTCTGAACATTTACCCCTTAACTTTTCGACAGACAAGCATGTACCCCTAAAATTTCTCATGACAAAATGTTTTAGTGTGACTAATCATAGATATTTTTAATAATAAGTATGTAATGATGTTTTTAAATAATATTCACTGACGTATGTATAAATATTTGGTAAATACTACTGTAGACATATATTTTTCCTTCTACTGCTAACCTTAAATGTATCCCTTCATATGGACAAACGCACCCTTAGGGGTTGAGAACCTCTGATCTAAATCATGGCTGGTGAGTTTGCTATCACAAGTATAATTCCACTACAAGTTACCTGTTTTAAACATTATATACTATAGAAGATAACTACATTTAGGCTAGCAAAGGTAAAGCAGCCACGATTGCCCACACCCAAGAGCAGTTAGAACCATAATTTCAGGTTAAAACAGACCCAAAGTTATTGCTAGCTTGTTTCAATCATATCAATTCAATGTTCCTGTAGTCGTCATTCTTTTTTATTTTACCTGTACATTTTACAGATCATATTATTAAATCCATCCTTATTTTCAAAATTTCTTAAATGGCTCACTACAACATGCTTGATACTGGTACTCAATAGGAAGCATTCCACTGTTTTACCCACGTAAGTGTTTACGACGCATTAAAACAACGGAGGCACTGACAAGCATTAACCTACCTATTAGACCCATCTTTGACCAATTCACTCCCTGCACGCCTCTAGCTACAAGAGAGAATCCAACAGTTGCACCAACAATGCTGTGAGTTCCAGACACAGGAAGCTTGAGGAAAGTTGCAATCAGCTGCCACAAACCTGATGCTGAAACCACAAAGCCGTAGATTAGTTTGATAGACAATCAGTCACAAATATCATTAAGTATTACTAATGGTAAAATATTGCTCAACTTCACAACGCAAAGAAAACAGCTAGCCCCACTTCCAAAACCATAACATTGCATTTTTATAACTAAAAACATGTAATTGGAAGATTAACTTGTAAACAAATGTAATGATACAAAGGTATCATATAAGATGAATGCTTTCAAGGAGATATTTTGCACAATAAAAGTAGAAATCAATGGCACATTATCAAATTTATCACATTACTGCATCCATTATCACATGCAGCTTTCAACATAACCAGGATGGAAGCATGTCAATCAACATACTTACAGAGCACCAACGTATGACCAATGTACTTCAAACCTACTTTTTTTCACTGAGACATTTCAGTCATTTGTCCTATAATGGTATTAAAACTTGCCGTAATAGCATTCACTAGGCTGTATTTTCAGACATTGTGACCAAATTGACTTAATATTTTTCGGTCATTTAAAAAAGAAGTCAGTCTGTGACCAAAAAATAGACTGAAAAAAAACCTAGCTTCAAACAAACATCCATAGAGTGCCTGGTGGTAGGATGTTTTGGTTGACCAATACATAGATTTATGTAATATGTATTGAGTCTCTAGAATCATTTACTATGGTTAAAGTGGTTTCAAGGGGTATCTGATGTCAGAATCATTTTGAAATTTGACAGAGAACGGTAGACAGGCTCGTGTTGATGAGCAGATTATTATCATACAGAGATGAGTGCTGCACACAGTTTCAGTAGGGTGTTGTTGCTTTTTGTGATAGATTTTGTAGAATGCTGAATTCATGCTAGTTGTTGCCAAGAGAAGGCAACAAGTCATGTTGTGTTTTTGTTTGTTATGTTTTTGTAACTTGCTGGCACTTTATTCACAGCATGTTTTTATAAATAAACAAACATGGCAAGAAACATACTAATACTGCTTGTCACCCTGCAGCTCATGGCAAGAAAACCACCTGGTGCTTAAAAACAATATTGATTGCAAAGTAGAAAGCATGACTTGAAAATGCAAGAATTGCAACCATGAAAAAGAAAAAAAAATAATTAGCTACGGCCACACCACGCTAGCATGTCAGTGGAAAAACTTTTAATGCTGCATTACAATGATTTATTTTTAGACAAAGTCTTGACCCATTCTCTAATCAAAAATAGCTATGCTTGTTTGTTAATTTGTTGGTAAAAATAACTGTTTTTCAAACAGAAAACCTACTGTTGGGTGACCTAGCATGACATACTTACCACAAAGTATGTAGATACACTAAATTTCAATGAAAATCAACACCAAAATAGTAATAATTTTTACAGAATTTCAAGCAAAAATGAAAAAAAAAACAACTAAAACTACAAATTTTTAATGTCATGTCTTCATTTAAAACAAATGCAACAAGCAAATGGGGTATGTATCAGTATAACATAGGACTGTAAGCAAAATTTCTCAATTCCTCCCAAAATTGGTGTCAATGATGATGAAGTCAATTAATGCAAATTGCAAGTAGCATAGAAAATAAGTTAACATTTTTTGGTTTTGGGTTTCTGTTTTTTGTGAGTGATGCCATAAGTAAGGTATGTTTTGGGCATTTTTGGCTGCTGGTACCTGACCTGGAACCAACCGCTACACTGAAGTATTTCACTCATGCTTTAAATGAAAACTAAGCTAGAATCTGGAGTCTTTTGAGACCTTGATTGACTTTCTAGCATTTTTGGTTCAAAAGTTATGATCAAAGTTAAAAGAGATGAGTTACTTTGTTTATTTTAGATCATAACTTTTGAACCAGAAACCGCAGCAAGTCATCCAAAGTATCAAAAGACTCGGATTCAAATAAAAACTTGAGTGAAATACTACCATCTAGCGGTTTGGGCCTAGGGCCAGATGAAGTGGGCCAAAAAGGCCTAAAACGACTCCACTTATGATGTCACTCACAAAAAACCTGAAACCCAAAACCAAAAAAGTTTGTTTCATTGCAAATGGAAACACTTGCCAAATCTTTTGAAGGTTTGAACAGCTCTCTACTGCAATCGTCGGCAGAGTTATTCCTATACAAGCACACATGCAAACTGGATTTTAGCCTTAGCCTACCACAACAGGTGTTAACACTTTGAGAGCCAGGGTACGATATATTCGTACTTTGAAATCAGCTTAAAACCAGCAGTTGTCAGTTGCCTTACCAACACCCTAGCTCCTCTGCCGATTGCGCTAGAGAGCTGTTCAAGGGCTCAAACAAATTGGCCAGTCTTCTAGTCTGCACTCGAAAATAAATTTTTTGGTTGGGGGTTGCGGATTTTTTGTGCGTGTCATCATAAGTGAAGTAGTTTTGTGGCAATTTTGGCTCATGTTACCTGGCCTAGGGCCCAACCACTAGGCGTAAGTATTTCACTGAAGTTTTCATTGGAAACTAGGCTCGAGTCCAAGTCTTTTGAGCCTTCGATCGACTCTCTAGCGTTTCTGGTTCAAAAGTTATGATCTGAAATAAATTAATTAAATAATTATCTAATTAACCAATCAGTCAAATTTTTTTATTACTTTAGATCATAACTTTTGAACCCAAAACCCCAGAAGGTCATCCAAAGTATCAAAAGACTCAGATTGTAGCCTAATTTCCAATAAAAACTTCAGTGAAATACTAACATCTAACAATTTGGGCCCAGGGCCAGGTGAAGTGGGCCAAGGGGGCCTAAAAGACCTCCACTTATGATGTCACTCACAAAAAATCCGCACCCCCGACCAAAAAATTTTTTTTCAAGTTCAAACTGCCAGACTTACCGAGTCTTTTGAGCTTTTGACTTGGTCTGTAGTGCTTACCAGACCAGAGAAATTCCTGTGCAAAGCCACGTGCGATCGGGCTGTTTTCGCGTGAACCGCTTGAATTAATTCGGGTGCTGATCTACCGGTAGCTGTTTGGGCCCTGGGTTAGATAACCTGAGTCAAAATGGCCAAAAACCTACCCCACTTTTGAAGTCACTCACAAAAAAAACAAAAATTTTTTTCATTGCAGATTCCAAGACTTGCTGCGTCTTTTGAGGGTTTGAACAGCTCTCTAGCGTAATCGGCGGAGGAGTTATGGAGTTGCAAAGTGATAGCCTTTTAAGTGGCTGACACAGGTCTCCAAGGTAGAAACATCCTGGAGCTGCAAGTGTTAAAAACTGATACCTAGTCAAAAACAAAGATTGAATTGTTTTGGTATGTTAAACAGCAATAGAAGATATCGTCCACAAGTACATATAATATACGATATACATTCAAAGCTCAAGATTAGTCTTTTTTCAAATATGCAACAAAGCATAGGCATACAACCATAAAATGTTTTCATACTTTGTTGTTTCAAGCTGCCCTTAAATATGTAGTCTGGAAAACATACCAAGCATTGCACTGATTTCTCCAACCATCAGCAATGTTTCATCTCCATCGTAAATATTCACATCAATTATACCTTTACGAATTGTAGCACCCACTTTTGCACCCAATAATATTGCTCCCAAGGTTTCAAACGTTGAAGCCAATGCACATGCCTAAAAAACAAAACTTTTACTAAACAACTGCTACATTAAGACTGAACCATTAAAATCAGACGTCAAAAATATATTAAGTTGCATAAAGGAGCTAAACACAATGCTGTGTAGCTCCAAACAGTTCAGTAGCAAGTAGCATGTCAATCAGCAAAGCTCACTTAACCCAACTAATCCTTAAACAGTGTCATGTCCTTATCTTTATTTACACTCACATTTGCACATGGCATTTAGCAATGTCATGCAAACATGATCAAAACTACTTAGACAATTTCAGTCTATGATTGAGCTAACGACGTATCAAGTTAACCCTACAACACAATCAATTGCTGCAATGAAACACAAACATGTCTCTTGCTTGATAAACAAAGATCACAGGTTTTAAAGATTTATGTGTGTTATTTTCTGAAAAGTGTTCACACCAGTGGAAGTTTATGTCATTAACTTTAATTTTCCACTGTAAAAAATAGTAGCAACTAAAAACATCTCATTGAGGTTTAAAGGACAATTGTTGCTGTAATAGAGTTTCATGCATGTAAAGAAGTCATGGCATTCATCAAAGTAAATGACAGCAATGACAATATTAACAACCTATTAATTGATAACTATAGAGTCATAAGGATACAAACCAATATCAGATAACATGAAGTAATTAAAAATGAAATAAACTATTGAAATGCATCATCATTATCTTATTTAAATGGAATTCATTTCTAATAAGAAATAACAGACAAAACGTTTTGGGAATATCACTTTGATACGGTGCTGTGTCTTCATAACAAACGGAGCTGGAATTACTCATGAGTGCTCTTTGAATCATTGCAATGACTATGCTTGTAACAAATCTGATCAAATATTTTTCGCAGTTACACACACACATGCAACAGCAATTTTGACCATACCTACCAACAGGTAAGCAAGTTTGAACACATCATCATTATAATTTTCTGTTTTGTGGTGGATATAATCAGGAAGTCAAATGGAACTTTGACAGAAAAAAAACAGTTACAGGTATTTTTGACATTTCATTAAAACTGAATTGTTTTCTTTTTGCTTGTTTTAGACTTGAAAACATAACCACAACAGAGTCACATTGCATTTCATGCTTTGCATGAAGTCAGCACTGTTACATTCAATGCATATGATTTCAGAACAAAACCAAGCAAAAAAGTTCTCCATCATGAATGTGGTTTGCCAAAACATACTCCCTAAGGAAAATATACTTGGACGTGAGCTCAATATGGTACTGTATAAATTGTTTCTGACCTAACATACAGATTTCTTTACAGAGTTATCCGACTTTCACATTCACTTGTTGCATTTGTTGAAATGAATGATGATCAGGATTAGTAGCAAAAAAACAGCTGGTCAAAAGGTTTGTTAACACTTTGAGAACTGGCGTACGATATATTCGTACTTGATTTCGGCCTAAAAAACAGCAGTTTTCAGTTGCCTCACCAACACCCTAGCTCCTCCGCCAATTGCGCTAGAGAGCTGTTCGAGGGCTCAAACGGATCAGCCAGTCTAGTAGATTGCACTCGAAAATAAATTTTTTGGTTGGGGGTTGCGGATTTTTTGTGACTGATGTCATGAGTGAAGTAGTTTTGGGGTCATTTTGGCTCATGTTGCCTGGCCTAGGGCCCAACCGCTAGGCCAGAGTGTTTCGCTGAAGTTTTCATTGGAAACTAGGCTCAAGTCCAAGTCTTTTGAGCCTTTGATCGACTTTCTAGCGTTTCTGGTTCAAAAGTTATGATCTAAAATAAACAAATTAATTAATTATCTAATTGGTCAAATATTTTTACTAACTTACATCATAACTTTTGAACCCAAAACCCCAGAAGGTTATCCAAAGTATCAAAAGACTCGGATTGTAGCCTAGTTTCCAGTAAAAACTTCAGCAAAATACTACCACCTAACGATTGACGCCCAGGATCAGGCAAAGTGGGCCAAGGTGGCCTGAAAGTCCTCCACTTATGACGTCACTCACAAAAAAAACGTACCCCCCAAGCAAAAAAATTTTTTTGAGTGCAGACTAGAAGACTTGTTGCGTCGTTTGAGACTTTTACCGGGTCTGTAGAGCATACCAGACCGGAAAAATTTCCGCGCAAAGCCACGTGCATTTAGGCGTTTTTTTCCGAAAATCCTCGAAAGCAGCCAGACGCCAAAGAGTTAAGTGCCGAAATAAGATTTTTGATCAGTACACTACAGAAAGACTCACGGAATAATTTCACACACATAATCCTGCTATAACCATGCAACTAACCAGATCAGAAATGAATATGCATGTTAAGTTTATATATCTGTGCATAGTAAGCAATATGCATCCAATCATAATTAACACCAAACTTGAGCACTAATCTAAAGGTGTCAAATGGCTTAACTATGACATTACATCACATTCTTGCATAATCTGACAGTAAGTGGTTAATATTTACCACCAAACCATCAGCAAAGCATTTAGTTCACAAAACAAGTACTCTTTGATCTATCTGTTGAAATATCTGAATGAACAAATTTCAATAAGTCTTTAGACGATTTTACAAATCCTGGCTTCAGTGGTTGGCAAGTTGTGGTCAAAAATGGATAATCCACATGGGATTAATTAATTAATTTTTTGTTCTTAAGCCACAGCTTGCCAACCACTAATGCTAGATGGCCAATCAAGGGCTGTAAAGATGCAGATTTTCACCTAGATGTTTTTAAAAGAAAAAACAAGCAAATTGCGTTGTGAATTTTTTCTCAGGCCCTGATGACTTCATCGAAAAAGCCCTTCTTGACCTTTCCTATTAGTGTCACCACCCAAAAAAAGTTCAAATCCAAAATTTACCAATTTTTTTTAATCAAAACTAGAAGACATTCTGCATTTTAAAGGGTTTAAACAGCTCTCTGCTTCTGTCACCCAGCAAGTTATGGCAGTATATCTGCCAATGAAAATTTTGGTTTTGCAGGAGCAAAAAGGTTAAGAACTATCATATTTTATTGCAAGACACTGTTTGTCCAGCACTGTTCTAACATAATATAAGTACTGATAATGAGTGCTACAAAACCTTGTTTCTAATGTTGGCTGCTGACTGAATACCAATACGCTATTACAGAAATATCAGAAAAGAGTAGTTAAAATAATCACTAAAGAAGTTCATACAATTCATATGATATCACCTGCTTAAGTGACAGAGTTCCAGCCCCAACTGTTGTTCCAAAACTGTTAGCAACATCATTGGCCCCAACAGCAAATGCAAGGATAAAAGCAATGACAAATCCTGAAACCAGTACCCACAACACAGATGCTTGCCAAACTTCTAATACAAATGTGGTTGTTAACGCTGCTGTTGTAGTTGAAAAGGCAGTCCAAACCGCAGAAGCAGTAGTTTGAAATGACATGATGACAATGCAGTTTGAATGTTACAGCACCTCATTCATATATCATCATGGTTACTGACATGTCCACCACTAGTAATTAGTAAATGCTTGATAAGCTGTACCAAATCTAAAAAATGTGAAATTCTTTGATAGAACAACATCAAACCAATTATTCCAAGGTAAAGTAAGGTTTATTTTGCCATGATGGAATTCATAAATTCACAAAAGTATTGTCTAAACAACCATACCCCATTTTCACTTTCAAAGGACTAAAAAATCATATTCAACTTTGAAAACCGTACCCAGCTTTGTGCCAAATATAATGCTGAGTTCATGGCATCAGCAGCAGTGTGATACTGGTCAAAGTGGGAAGTGCATATTGCTGCCATGCGAGAGGCCTTCCATTCAGCTCTCAATATGATTGCTTTAGCTTAGCTAATAGTGGTGCCACTTTTCATCTTATAAGATCTGTTATATGTCTTCACAGTATTTTTGAGAACGCATTTGATGAACTTGAGGATTTGAATTTAGGGTTGTGTTTTCGATGTACTTGGTGGTTTAGATTTAAGGTTTAAAAAATTTAATCACCCATTTCAATTCTTTACTCTGACAAGTAACTGACATAAAGGAACTGGTCAGATATTTCGCAGGGGTCAGCAAATTCACTTGATACAGTTTTTCAATCACCATAAAGTGAAAACTGGTTATGGTCATTTAGACACTACTTTTGACAAATTTCTTCTACAGCAGGTAAATACAATGACCAAAAGAGTGAGGAAATTAAAATGGTACAAAAAATATATCAAGACATAATGCAAACATGTGAGTATCGTACCAGCAAATATATGAGCCGTCAATCAATTTGACAATCAAGGTTTCAACCAAGTAGACTATCATAAAACCATAAAAACCAACATGGAAAAAGTGTTAAACAGTGGAAATGAGAAGATTCACAAAAAAGCAAGCAATATACCAAAAACCAAAAATAGCAAATGAAAGGGGACCATGGCAAACATGAACCAAATAATTCCATGACAAATTAAATCAACAACATATATTACGTCAAGCAATCAAGCATGCACAGGTGAAAAAAGTGAGCAACAGTAGGGATATGAGGCAATGAAGAAAAGAACAATGCATTTAACACAAAATTTCAGATTCGAAGCATAGCTAGGGCAAAAACAATGTCCTCTGTTAAATAGCAATTGTCACCTTATATAATAGTTTACGAAGTATTAAAATACACACATAAATACATAGGCAAAAAGGACACCTGTAAATACGACAAGATCGCAAAGATCACTCAGATTGCTAAGATCACTGAGATTGCTAAGAGCACTAAGTGTAAGATCGCTAGACGCTAAGATAACTTAGCAATCTTAGTAATCTTGTCTTAGCGATCTTGTCTTAGCAACCTTAGTTACAAAAACCGCCTTGAGCTTTTCAGCCGGCTGTTTGAGGAATCTCCTGCCTGGTTCTGCTCCCATCTCCTTGCAATGATTCAGTTTGTACGTATCATTCAGCAATATTTGTAAAGCCACAACAGTGACCCACACCAAGCGAATCTATCGCAATTTATTGCGTAAGGAAACTAGTTTCGTGTATTACACATCTTCAGTCCTGCGCAAAAGCCGACATATGAAACAAAAAGAAAAAATTACGCACTGTTGCTAAGATCAAACCTCAAGGTTACAAAAATTGCAGATTACCAAAATTTAGCACAAAT
>Ga0210059_1009714_pt1 | contig 14972 bp, 7 predicted proteins | sample Ectturendosymbi2_FD_188042 | JGI IMG/M metagenome (GOLD analysis project Ga0210059, IMG submission 188042) | Ecteinascidia turbinata endosymbiont from Florida, USA - Sample 2 (SPAdes) (version 2) | ecosystem: Host-associated > Tunicates > Ascidians > Unclassified | place: Key West, Florida...
ACTTGCATGACGTGATCCATTTTCAACGACTTGCAACACAATGCCTCCTGGTGCGAAATACAGTGAAATGTCCACAATTCACGTCCTCCACTTACAACCTGTACTTTTATCTAAATTTTGTCGCAACACCTGCTTTTTTCCCGATCATTGATGGCGCGCTATCTATAGCAATACTGACAGCACGGGACCAGTCTACTCCGATCCTGTTCAGTACTCCAAGGAGAGAGTTGAAAATACCATTGGCTGTTGTGGTGTCGATCATAGGCACCAACCCCAGGAACTCCTCAGTGACAAAATCTCATCAACGCCACGAATAAATATGGCTTGTTGTGCAACGTCCGAAATGTCCGTGCTTTCATCGATGGCAACCGAAAACATAACAAACGACTTGACTTTGTTCTTCAGTTGGCTGTCTAAATTCGCAGAAAGGTCCGAAATCCTCTCTGCCACAATGTTTCTCGTCAAGCAAAAATTAGCAAAAATTTCAGCTTCTCCGGACACACGATTTCTGCAGCCTTTAGGATGCACGTCTTCACGATCTCACCCTCACAGTATGGCTTTGATGCTAACGCTATGTCATTAGCGATTAGGTAGCTAGCCATCAGAGCTGCTGCACTTATATCTCGGCTACTGGTAAAAACAGACGTCTGTTTTTTCAAGCCTGCTATCAATTCCTTTACCTTCTCTCTCCTCGGTTGCCCTTGCAAGCCAAGGTATCTATCGGCATGATGAGTCTCATAGCGGCGTTGAATGCTATATTTGTTCACCAATGAAACCTGCTGTGAACACACCAAACATGCAGGTATCACATTCACCTCCGTAAAAAAATAAGAAACGGACCAACTGCGTTGGAAAACTCTGCATTCTTTGTCAACTTTTCTCTGTTTCGATAAAGACATTTTGGGAAACGAGGCTGCCACGGAATAGAGAATAAAGGCTAAACTGAGCAATTTAAGGAAAAGTAGAAGCCTAAGTCCAAGCATGGAATAGTTCTACATCTAACAATATGTCCTTATTACGCCACAATACAGTTTCCTTGTCTCTTATTTTCACGAAAAACTACAAATATGTCCTCCCAGTTTTCACTCCAGGTTGACATATTTGAAATAGGAAGTTGCTTGAGGAAGAGGTTTTAGTTAACATTTCCGCGTATTTTTTGACACTAGAAATCCGGCGATGTGGATTTCGACATTTTTCGTAATTCAATGCGCAATTTTCTGCATTTACTACTTTTTACCGATTCTCAAATTTTACCCTGTCGAATAGACTTCTGTGCAGTTTATTTACGGTCAATAATTCGAATAAAATCTTTACGTAGCAAATTTTAGTTAGAGTTGTACCTAGAACTCCGAAGGTTTCGAAATCGACATCACTGGAGCTCAAGGTATATTTTCTCCTGGAGTTCTAGTGTTAAACTTTATCAACAGTAGTTGCACTTTTGCATGTTCATATACTGTATACCTGTTTGAAAGTTGAAACCGATGTGAACATGCAAAAGGAAATATGCAGAAAACGGGAAAATTTCACTTGAGAAAACAGTGGAAAACAATAAAATATATGTAATTGCGTTAAGGTTTCAAGTAATTGAAATCTAGTCACCAGTTATCGAAGGATGACTGGACAAACTTCTCAAGCAAGCAAAGAAGTTTATACTTTACAAAATCATCCCGCGGGCCGGATTCAACCTCGCAACGGGCCGGTTTTGGCCCGCGGGCCGTATGTTTGACACCCCTGTTATATGACTTTTATCTCAAATTTGTGTGTTTGCGTGGCTTTGTATGTTTGTCGTAGATTGGAACTTCGGCTGTTTTGAATCATCCATCTTCCCAATATTTTTAGCTACAGGCGAGATAAACGTGCACCCATCTTAATCATTTCTCACTTTTTTGCTTACTTCACTAAGCTTAAAAGCTTGACAAGATCAGTTGAATTAAATTAGTAAATACTGTTATGAAAAAATAAAAAAACAAAAACACCCAAAGGTTCTCATACTTAAATAAAGCTGCATATGTTTTTGCATGATAGATTTCTGAAGCTCAAAACACTTAAGTAAACTAAAAACCCATGCTGACCGCAAACTCTAAAATCCATACGTTTTTCAAAAAGTTATAAACTAAAACTGAGAATGTCGAAGTAAAAGCTCAGAATTACTTTAGCTAGTTCATGAAATTTTGAAATCTCACGTACATGAAAGTATCCAAATGCTCTGTGGTTTATAAAATTTCGCGAATTAAATTTTTTCATGCAAAATTCTATCTGCAAGTTTAAACTATAATGGTTTTTGTAAAAAAAAGCACGTTGCTCCTACTCTTAGCGCGCGATTGAAACTTTAGAACGACGTCAATTGTTGTTGCGTGTTGTGGTTTCAATACTTCAGGTAAGCTGCGTGCGATTGTTTAAACTTTAAAGCAACGTTTTTCGTCACAGTCAAGTGCAGCAGCTGGTACCTGAAAGCACCGGCATATGGGTATCTGAAATGCAGTCACCAAGGAGAAGAGGCTGTGGAAGGAACACTATGCTTGCTGACTTGCAAACCCAACTATTCTCCGACTCGTGGCGATAAACTGACGTGTAAGTCAGGAAGTTGGTGGCCAACCAAATCTCCACTGTGCGAAGGTAAGTGACGTGCAGCAGCATGCTAAAGTGATCACAGTGACGTTAAATGTTCCAAAAACATGAAGTCGCATGGATTGCGCTTTTCTACAGATTTCAACGTTTAATACTTTCAGCTGAAGTGATTCTGAAATATAGAATCTTTAATAAGTTTTTACGATAGCAGAAGCTAAAAGTTTTTACAATTTCAACATGTTGATTTTTGTCTAAAAAATATTTCTAAAGATGAAAAAATATTTTTGAACTTTGACTTAACCAGCAGTGCGAGTGATGTTCCTTCACCCTAAGTGATTATGTAAAGTTTGCTTTTTATCTGTGTGTCTTCAATCTCGCCAGTCAGCGTAGTAGAAAGCCGTGATTCTGTTTCATTTTACAGCTGATGGTAGTCTCACAATGATAATCGTTCCAGCAGTTGTGGGAACTTTCGTGGTACTTTTTCTAATCGGCTTCGTATATGCGCGCATGACAAACAAATGTCAAGCGAGCAAGCGCTCTCACGATGAAGTCGACTTAGAGAGAGGATTTTCGTATATTAGACCTGGCAAAGGATTTGCAGAAATGCATCGGGATCCCCGTCCTGTTGATGATGTTGACAAGCAGCCAAGGAAAATCAGAAAGAAAAAAAGGACAAAAAAGCGTAGAAGAAACTTTAGGAGAGTTCCAGTCAAACTCGCTTTTCGTGATAAGCTCCGGCTAGCCACTCCCGGTAGTGCTTGGCGGGCAAAGTTACAAACGCTTCGAATTCGCAGGTGGAAGTCCGGTCCCAAACGAGTGGTGGGAGTGCCTGACGGTGTCGGGGTCTCATCAGTTTGTGGAGACCCGGAATTTGAAGCAAAACTGAGTGAAACCGCCTCAGAAGTAAACCCAAGTTCCTCTGCTCGAGCAACATCCGCTTCATCTGAGCAAGAGCTGGACAGCTCTCCCCAAAATGACGGCGAAATTAAAACCTCTGGCGTAAAAGAAAGCAAAGTGCCACCTCCACGGCCACCAGCACCCAAAATCACAAAAAAACGAACAAGCTCGAAAACCTCTGAGGGGTTGAATCGGGAAAATAAGGTGTTGAAAAAGAACGGCTCCAGCGGATATTCATCCGCAGGCGGAGATCCCAAACGTAGGTCTCATAAAACAACCGATGCTCAACGAGTCTCTAAAAAAAAGTCAAAGGACGTCAGTCGAAATCCTTACGACAATTACCCAGTGGCAGCAACCGACAGGAAATATCTTGATTTTGAGAATGATTATCGGAAAAGAGGACATATTTACGAAGCCGGAGCCTATCATCCTCAATATCATCCAGTTGAAACTTTCCCCATGAAACCTGCTCACAGAAAGACGGAGGATACTCACAGCAGGCAAGATAAAAACGATCAGCAAAAAGAGGCTGGCGACAAAGCAAACACAACAGGAGGAGTGAAGTACTACTCAATAAAGCCCTGTCACGATGAAGGTAAAACGAAAAAGCGCCACAAACATCGATCGGGATCGCCTGGTCGCAAAAAAGGCCATGGTGGCAGACATCATTCTCTGGACCGGGAGGAAACAGAACGAAAGCGCAGGAAGCATGAGAGATCCCGCAGAAGAAAGGAGAGACGAAGCAAAGAAAGACACGAATCTTCACATAAAAGAAAGCGTCGCTCGTCGAGCAAGAAATACGACTCGGAGACTGACAGTGACGATCAGCCTCAAACGCGCAGGACTGAGCACATGACGAGCAGCAGGCATCGCCGTAAGCACCGGGAAGCTTCTTCAGAAGACGTTGAATGAGTGTTGTTTGTAAACGTTTAAACCTTTGCCGATCTTCAGCACGATGACCACTATCATATTCTTATAGAAAGACTTTATGTTGTGGTTCCTTTTGCTGTACTGGGTGAGTGGAAAGTTCATGCTGGACTATCAGTGGCTGAACCACCCCAGTGCGTTTTGATTTCTACTGTTCTTCCTCAAAATCTTCTGTTGCGAAACCACGTTCTATTCTGAATATTACGTTTGTGTTCACATCATTACTGTCGCTTACATCGCACGGCCACGCATAGTTTTCCTGCGACATTTCTACGAACGTGGAGCAGCTGTAACCCTTACTGCGTAAAAAACGTTTTTTGTCAAAAGGCCTGATTTTTTTACAGATTCATAAAGCATTTTTTCTTTCTCTTCTCGTGTAACGAAACGCATGTCTATGTATGTTGGAGGTCTTAAAGACTATTTTTAAATATATCAATCATTAAGAAAGGGTCAAGCGGTCTTTATCGAAGGACAAATAACAGTTTTGCTTGGATTAAGCAATGAACTCTGCAGAAGAGGTAAACAAGATTTTTGCCTTTTTGATGTGATTCTGGATAATTGTCCATCAGTTGTATTTATCAAGGCTTAAATGTTAAGATATTTTTGTTCACTGTCATGTAAGGACCAAAATTAGTGCAAATTCCTTCGCTGGTTAATTTACTTCAACCTGACGTCGCACTCGGTCTAGCAAACTCTCTCAGAGACGTGGGCGAATGGCTCGATAGGAGTTAAAAGCTGATATCTTGCCATCACTATTTTTTCAAATTGAAATACACCGACAAAGAACTTGCACCAAGTCTAAGGCACTGTGGAGCTGCAGCCTTTGTAGGAGATGGGAAGCAAATGTGCCATAGTAGATTTTGGTCGTGTGTTGCGCATGCAAGTATTGCGCTTTTCGACGCTTGGTGCTGGTGTTGCACTTTGATTTAAAGTGAAGACACTTTTAAAGCAAGCTTGTTTGTTGGTGATGATGTCGCAAGATTTCCGTACTTTATCTAAATAAGCCTATTTCCGTAGTTGCTGCCTCATGAAAATACTGTGTACCTGCTGATTTCGGGTCTGTGACGTGTAATACAACAAGAAAACATTACAAAATCATGCATAGTTTTTCATGACATCTGAGATTCTACTTCACAGTTCGTAAGATTAAGCTTTCAGCTTGAAAATCAAACGAGTCGGACTGGAGACTACAAATTTAACTTTGCTGAAGATAAGTCGTATCAAGCCAATCTGGTGATGGAATCAAGAAAATATTCATAAAATCAGGTAATATTAGCAGTAAAAAACATTTTTTGTAATGCCTAAACAGGTAAATAATGTCCATAAAGTTGAAGGCTTTGAATCTATCAGCAATTTTTTTAAGGAATAGATTTCATGCAACACTGTGCATCTTCAGTCCTAGTCTGCAAGCAATACTTACGGGTGACAGGCTGAAAAGGCTATATCAACAGCAGAGCAAGCAAACTCAAGACTAAGATGACTAGATTAAAATCAGAACACCAGCTGCGACAAATAAACAACTTGAAAATATGTATTTACGAAATAATTCCAGCCGGCTGATTCCATGAAAGCTTACAGCAAACCTAAAACTTTTAATGGTTGCCAAACAGGGAACATCAAAGCACAAACACTACTTTTAGTAACGATAAAGAAAATTTCGTTAACTGTCAAAGCACATTAATTAATCAAATAATCATTTAATACAAAAAGATTACTCGATGTTTAAAATTCCTTTTGTAAGACTTTCTAGAATGTGACACAGTCAAGCAATCACATTGGAGACTCCAACAGTAGTAGGCCATCATGTGGGCATCCCACCTGCCTTTGTACCTCTCTTTCATGACCTTAATGTCATGCTGGAATGATTCTCCTTGCTCGTCACCTAAATCACCAAGTTTTGCAGCAAAAAGTGGCTAAAGAGATAGTGAGCCTTGATATTCATCGTCACTCCTAAATTTTTGAGCATGTGAAGCATTTATTCCACCACCTCTTGGGCATTTTTAGCTTTTCATTTTCCAAGGAAGTTCTGTGTGACACAAACAAACGATTGTCAAGCAGCAGACATCGTGTCTGTCATAGACTGCACAAAGCACGCATCTTTATGAGTCTGCGGATGTGATGGCCATCATAATGCCTGCCTTTAGCTTTTCGATGGTCAAAGCAGGGAATTCTCTGCAAATAAAGTTGAAGCATTCCCAGTTGCAGGGAAGGCTTTCATACTCTGGTTCATCAAACAAGTTTGGTGTGCAGTGGTAGAATGATGATTTCCTCTCTGGGATGTTAGCTTCACCAACTCTCACGGAATCTCCACCTATAGATGGCCACCCTTTTTTCATTCAGTGACCATAACGCGCTCGTCTATCCTACCGGCATGGTTATTTTGTGTTTGCTGACCAAGCAAAAATTTTACCGTTTTGAAGTCTGTACAGATTAAACCAATGATGAGAGTCATAATCGAGATTCTGTAATACTATTTTGATGTTTTTGTACTCTTCATTTAGTTTTGCTGAATGGCTAGTTAGGAGAGATGTTTATCTGTTACGGTTATGTAGCTTGCAGCAATGCACTTCTTCACCATATGTCTGTGAATAAGCGCCACTCTTCAGCTCTATAGTGGCACTCTCATTTTCAGCAGAAGGCCTTCCATGTCTGCAGTAAAAATTTTCTTCTTATTGCCAAATTACGGAAGTAATTATTTTTCTCTCGTACGGTTAGGCTCCTGTTCCAAGGCAGTGTTTGTCTTGGAGTCGGGATACCAAAATTTCTACTGCCTCTTTAGATAAGTTTGATCCCTGGTAAGATCACCCAGCTCCTCTTGCTTGAATGACTCCGGAATTGCTGAACCACTATGGAACAAACTTCCACAGCTGTCACTTGGAGAGCTTTCTACCTCTTCATAAAACTCATTAAATTTCACGGATACGTCAGGTAAATAGTTAAATTCAGGCACAAGTACTTCCTAATTAACCTGGTTACCTATCTGTCGGTGTACGTGCAGTGTGCAGAATGTTAAGGAAATCATTTGTAAGCGGAAGATATACAGCACAACAACATACATGGAGTACAGTGATACTGTGGAAAATGGAATCTGAAGTAGTTCATCTCAAAGAATGTTTTCAATACCTTATTATTGAAGTAATTGGATGCTACAATAAAACTAGACACTGGAGTATCTGGTCGCGGATAAAGAATGCACACTACCTAAGAGATACTTCCAATACGCATGTTACTGATACTTATTTAACATTTGACAGATTCTAAAGTTAACGATTTTCTCTTGTCAAAAAACAAAATATCGATATCGCAAGGACTAGAGCGGATTCTAAGAAAGGATGTCATTTTCGGACTCAGCAGCCCAAAATTACCTTAAAAACCATTAAAAAAATCTTTGGCACTCGAAAGTAAGTATTTTGTTGGCCAGTGCCGCGATCCAGTTACAGTTAACGACAAACTGTGTTCACACGCAAGACGTAGAATTATGAAACAAATCAAATGTAAAATACTGAATAACAGCTTGCAGCTGTTTGTGCACGCTGAGTTATTGATTATATTATCAAGTGTGTCGCAGTAGCTCCTTACTTGTGCTAATATTTATGGAATAATACACGCCCCTTTAACCATAACTCACCTATATGATATTTCAGAGCCAAAACACAGCTGAGCTATCAATTCCACCCAGACCCCGACACCTCATTTTCAACCACTACACGCTTATGTTCGCGTCAACCACTCGCTGGGTACAATTCACTCTGATTCTTCCAAAGGCTTACGGGGAAGTCCTCAACGGCTTCGTTTACGGGTGAAAATTCTACAAGCTTCTTAGGCCTCAGTGACTTGACGATTTTGATTTCAATTTTTCCCAACTGGGCCTAGATAATCATGCAGTGATTCCACGAATGAAATCTTGCCAAACGAAACACATCATTTTTTACTCAACGCACATAACGAATAAACAAAGATTACGCAACGCTTGCGACAGACACAAAGCATAGATTTCAATATATTTTCAAAATATTACAGAAAATTTTTGACAAATTAGCTACGAGCTTCGAGAGATTTTGCCTCGTCATCTTGCCTAAAATTTTAATCATGCTATTTCCCGCGTGATTTGATTGTTTTATGTATTTTGCCCGGATGGGAAGTTGAAAACCTTGCGGCTGGTTCGCATTTTTCACCGTGTTCAAAGTAAAACTATTTCAGATTTTTTAGATCGGCAAAATTTGCTTATATTACGTGCCGCAACTTCTGGAAACAAAAACAAACTCTACAACAGATGTAAACAAATCGCATCATGCAGTAAATGATGTAGTGGATTCGTACAAACATGTTCCGGGCCATTTGCAGTGACTATTCTAAGGGGGGATCTGGGTGGGCCATTGCCCCCAGATTATTGCTTGGTCCCCTGTTTGTCCCCCCAGTTTTTTTCTTAATTTCCCGTTTAAGTTCCTTTGGTTGACATATACAGTAGATAATTACCGGCAAGCAATTTAGAAACTCTCTAGCCTGCATTCAATATTTCCCAAATTCATGATAAGCTGTGTTCTTATTTTTGATGGTCGGGTAACTAGAGTTGTTTATGACGACACACACCAGTAATTGCTCGGATCTTGCGTGAAATTTAATCAGACCTCTGTCGTGGTGTTGAAAAATTCATTTCGAAACTAACAATCAGTCGCAGAAATGGGAGGATTGATCTTTTGTGCATTTCAGTGTGAGATGGAACTGGATTATAGTACTGTCAGCAGATTGTTGCTTGTCCCAGTAGCAAAAAGTTTGTGAAAGCATTAAGAATTAGTTTCAGTTAATTTATACGAATTTATCCTGGCTGCAACATTGCGTTCTGCTGCCTTGTGTATATGACTTCAAAGTATCTTACGTTAGTGGTTCGTGACTACAGCATAAAACATGTCTAATCTGCACAAATCATGTTTCCAACCAATGTTTCTTGGTCTACACCAGTGGTTTTCAACCTTTTTCATGCAACGACCTATTTTGCAAACCAATTTAACCTAACGACCCACTTCCGAAAATTCCCAGTTAGGCTTATGAGATGCAGTTTTGTTTGCACAATACAAAGAAAATCACAATGACTAAAAATAACGTACGATATCACTATGTTGAACAAAAACTCATTCATTAAATTCATGCACATGGCAGCATCAGTGAGAGTGACCCGTGCCGTATACAAATCACTCCACAGCACAACTCTTTGAAAACCAGAATAACTCCCGAGTATGCTACCGTATTCAGACATCTAATTTGCAAATACAGCACATTCTTACGTCACAGAGTCATTCGTGCGTTGCCAAACGCAACAGTACTGTCATAAAACCACACTTAAAACAATTCTGAATGAAAAAGTAGGCTGTCATTTTTGCCAGGTGATCCTATTATTTTGGCTACGACAAAAAGTGGTTCCATATACGGAGTACAAAATCTAGAAGTAATTATGGATATTTTTATCAGAAGCTCTCCCGACCCCTAACCTCTCCCGACAAAGAGGGCAAACCACCCCCACGGGGTCGCGCCCCCAGGTTGAAAACCACTGGTCTACACGAAAAAGTCCACTGTTTTAAAAATTTACTCAATACGTTTGTGGAACAGCGATTACCATCCTTACCAGGGCCGCAACCAACTGATATCATTGGAGGGGAAAAATATTGTTACTTGTTGTTGTGCTTAATCAACTAAACATGTTTTTGAAAATTTCGGGGGTGCAATTTGCCGGTTGTCCTCTGGTTGCAGGTATGACCCTTGCTAGCACCGCGGAAGCGATTTGATTTTAGTACTTTAAAATGATGAAAGTGTCTTTGAAGAAAACTATTTTTCACTTTCATGTAAGCATCACCATCCAGGTTTCATCGACAACTTCATGCTTTACTCTATGTCTTATTTTAACAGCGCGCAAGCGTTTATTCTTGTGAGGAGGTATACTTGACATTCGAAAACAGGCAAAAATTTAAACATAATCATTAAAATGTAAATATGTCTTCAAGCAGATGCCACAGTCATTTCTACCTGGAATGCGAATGTTGAATATTTTTGAATTTTTTTTTGTATCTTTGGTGTGTTTATTTACTTTTTTTGCATACTGCGTCGGGAAAACAAAAAACATGTGAAGTAAGCAGTTTTTGTAGTTTTAATCTTTCTCTTCTCAACCTTTAAATGACATTTAAGCAGTCAAGCCATTTAAGCCAAAATCACGAAATGTTGCGACCATTTCCTGATATTATCAAAATACCTTAGAATTTTTCACAAGCTATCTACTGTATGTAGGCGACGATTACTAACTTTTGCCTATCACGGGTTACTTGGGAATCAGAAAGCTGCATAGTACTTTTGCTTCACTGCTTTTGCGATGGCCGAGTTTAAGTTATCGATAAACTAGAGTGGTTTTCCTATTGGAAAATATATAGGAAAACCACTCTAGTTTCTTGTGAGGAGGTATACTGGACATTGGAAAACGAGCAAAAATTTAAACATAATCAATAAAAAGTAAATATGTCTTCAAGCAGATGCCACAGTCATTTCTACCTGGAATGCGAGTGCTGATTATTTTTTAAAAAAATTTTTGTATTTTTGATGTGTTTATTTATGTTTTTTGCATACTGCGTCGGGAAAACAAAAAACATGTGAAGTAAGCAGTTTTTGTAGTTTTAATCTCTTCTCTTCTCAACTTTTAAATGACATTTAAGCAGTCAAGCCATTTAGGCCAAAATCACGAAATGTTGCGACCATTTCCTGATATTATCAAAATACCTTAGAATTTTTCGCAAGCTATCTATGTAGGAGACGTATTAGTAACTTTTGCCTATCACGGGTTACTTGGGAATCAGAAAGCTGCATAGTACTTTTGCTTCACTGCTTTTGCGATGGCCAAGTTTAAGTTATCGACAAACTAGAGTGGTTTTCCTAATGGTTTCAGTGGTTTTCCCAGGCACCCCTAAAAGTTGACGGGTAAGTGTCGGTTTTCAATCAAAAGTTGTTGACACTGTTCTGCAAGTATCGTGGGTACGGCAGATTAGCATTTGAGTGGTAGAGTTTAAATGGAAAGTGCTAAATGTTGGTAAAAGCAGCTCAAAATTTCAGTTTGAAACAGCATAATAAAAAATTGAATGAGATTATGCACCGTTTAATCTTCTCAATCTCGCGGTGCAAATTACCACCAATCGTTTAACCGGATTAGTACGTCGTCCACACAGTATTAAGCAGGAAATGAGCGAATTTCCATTATTGGACACAGTCTTGCCATTAGCAACACACACCATGTGCAGCAGCATTTTCCCTCGCTGAGTTAGGTTTAAATCGGGAGGATCTAGAGGTGAATTTATAGCTGGCTTCGACGACGACGTCTGTAATGAAACTTCAAGGTTTACTAAACAAGCTTTTCTAAAGCATTCTAACAAATTTCGCAATCTTATCCAAAATGTACAGCTCTACACTTCTACCTAAATGTTGAGAATTTCGAAACAAAATTCTTTGTATTTCCATCAGCATTTGCGTAAACGTTAATAAATATTTTATTCCCTACATCTGAAGAAGCACCGCTCTAAAATTGTTAAAACCAGCATTTTCGGTTGCATGAAATACTTTCTCTCCATCTAGATTTCTGGAGAGAAGGGCATTTCGCTGTATTACTAAGTTACGAATATTTGCATAGATGTTGACGCAAAGAGAGTTAAGAGCAATGAAAAGAGTACCTCTATTCACACCAGTCTTGCCACTCTGTTGTTACGGAAAAGTACTAGATTTCATGATAAAAAACACTAAATTCACAAAAAACATTAGATTACAAAAGCAAACTTACACATAGTGAAAATGGCCAGAAAATGCGTTGCAATGCCAACATAGACATTGCGCAACTTATTGTAAACCAGAGACAAAGATAATGGGAGACGGCAGCAACGCTTGTGTTTGTTTGTACAGGTCACTGAAACTTTTAACAGATGACCAAGTGACTTCGCAGCGGTTTAATTCAAAATATATCATATTGTCTTGTGTAATTTAAGATTTAATTAGGTAGAATTTTTAGCAAATTACAATTGCACTAAACCAGAAGGTCTCAATTACAGTTACAATTACACAAAATTGTGCAATTGATTACATTCAGCTCACTCGTAAAAAACACTAGATAGTCATAAAAACACTAGATGGAATGAAAAAGCACCATATCGAGTGGAAAAACACTAGGAGTGGCACCACTGATTCCTACGAAAGCAAATTCCAACCTAAAAAATTTCTATAAACAAAACTAAACGAAATAAAGCAGCATCAGTCACACATAGGCATGTCTCTTTCCAGCTCTTGAGAGAATGACTCGCCAAGGTGAAACCGCCGCAAGGTGGCAGATACGTTCTCCGTAACAGTTGTGAGCAGACGCTGCACAGATTTTTTCAGCATGCATAAGGGAGGTTTGCGTAAAGTGTTTTCCACATGCCGATTTTCATCGGTGTGTCCGCGACGAAAAGGTCCAGAAAGAAGATCACAGTCATCGCAGTCCAAGCAATGAAGTCGATTCACGGGAAGCTTCAGAAATTCTAGTATTGTCTTCATCTGACTCAGAGTATCGTTGACCAAGTCTTTGTAGTTTATAAGTATGCACTGAGGTCTTTTACCGTCGTTGACAAATCCCCGACAGTACTTCAGCCAATTCGATAAAACTTTGGGAAACGCCTTAGTTTTCTTTAACGCGTAGTTGCTCCAGGCTGCCGAGAAACGAGCTTTGCTGGAATCATCGTGGATAGGGACATTTACGGCGAAGAATACATCGTATTGGTTTAATCAAATAAAAACTCGGCATTCTATGTTTGTGCCACAACAAAATCAAGGCATAGCAACAACCATGAACGCTTTTGGAAGCACTCAACGAAATGCTTGCTGTTGCTTGCGAAGTTTAATTTTCACAAACTATAACGGCCCATGCAGTATGACTATCTGCTTGTTTCACTTAAGTAGGGTTTGTTGGGATGCATTATTAAGCTACGCGTCCTTGGCAGACTACATGCAATTGGTATCATTGCTTACCGTCGTTTTCAAACGTACTCTCAGCTGCAACTCCCGTGTGGCTCTTTCCAAACTTTCTGTTAAATTCAGACAAAATTGAATGGTACGGGTTTCTCAAAATAAAAACTACTTTTTCAAAAGTGCATCCCAGTTCTTCAGCATGAGCAGTGTCATGAATTTTGATCCCAAATACCACGGAGTCGTCGCAAGCGCTGCAGAACGGAAACAATATGCAAGGTGAAGCAAAAATTGCTGGCATGCGCTTTTTCATACTGGTACTTTCGGCAAGCAGGTTTTTATATTCTAGTTTAGAAATCAAGCATAAAACTTACTATGCTTCGCCAGGATAGCCACCTACAAAAAGTTCGTAGTCGAAGTAGATGCTGCCCGACCAGACGCCTGTCGTAACGTGAAGAAGATGGCGCAACCACGTATTTCCTGATCCTGGAAAACTTGCAAGAGCAACCTTTTGGTTGTAGGCAGAATTACCTTTACCCGGTAACTTGCAGTTCCTTCTAAATCGAGTTTCGTTGCATTCTGACAAAAAAATTATTGTGTAATAGCCATTGTGTATGTGGAGCTAGAATTCCTCGAATAAAAGTATTCATAAAACAATGCTGCCGTCAAGAGCAAACTTTTGAATATTTCAATGTTTGCATATGCTCTCCGCAAAATTCCAAGCAGGTTGCTTTATACATGCAAGTCATGGGTCTGATCTGAGGCAGATTTTATGTTCGCGGACAATCCACGTCGTAGGTCTCCCACCACGTGACCTTTCTGGTGAGGCGTTCGCTGATGGTTCAATAGGTGGCATGAGGTAGTTCTTCATTTTATTTGGTACGCGCTGTTCGTGACGTCACGCTGTATGTTTTATTCGTATTTCCAAGCCAACTTTTTGGCGGAGTTTGATGAAACAACATGAATAATGTTCTACACGCAGTCAGAACACACCATCGCCGTTAGGTGTATACACTTTACACGTATGTCATGCATGTACAGTACCATAATCAGCATTCCATTTGAACATAGTGCAGTTTAAACACTCAGCGCTACGACAGCTAAGCAGGCTACTCAACGCGCTGAAACGGAGTAAGACACACGGGACATTACATCGTACCCGGCCCAGCAAGCACTGATAGTACGCATGCTAAGATTTTCTGTAATCAAGCCCAAAATACTAGTGCAAGTCAGATCTGTTTCAAAATCTTAGCATGGTTGCTGTTTTATCTATATTTTGATTACTATACAAATAGAAGTTTCGACTAGGGTCCCAGAAGATACAGGGGCCCGGTATCGGTCTTCTTACCCCTGGTAAAATTTCTCTCAGCGGTCCTGACAATGTTGCACACCCCGGGCTAGGGCCTGAACATTTAAATAAGAAAAAACTGTTCTTTTCAAAGTTCGATTGTTTTCTTGTTTTGTAGTCGACTTCATTGTAAAGAGCTTTCTATTCACACATATTATTGAAATTGTTATCTTAACGACTAGGAAATGTTTCTTGCATAGTGCTTTATTGTTCTTATTATAAGTCATAAAACTGTATTTTTGCTACAACAAATGAGCCACTGCACTTCACA
>Ga0210059_1009715_pt1 | contig 14971 bp, 7 predicted proteins | sample Ectturendosymbi2_FD_188042 | JGI IMG/M metagenome (GOLD analysis project Ga0210059, IMG submission 188042) | Ecteinascidia turbinata endosymbiont from Florida, USA - Sample 2 (SPAdes) (version 2) | ecosystem: Host-associated > Tunicates > Ascidians > Unclassified | place: Key West, Florida...
AACAATGTAGGCGAACTGGCAGAAACTGGTTGAATACGATGAAGGCTCAGGATGAAATCGCAGAACATTGTATGTTTGCGATTGACTCTGAGTGGCAGAAGATAACCTTTTTTACCTCAATCCAATTTCATTATCCATTATTTTGGGCGACTGGTGATCCGCAGTAGAAACAAAACAACCAGTAGATACCTTAGAAAAAATGTTGCAGCAGACTTTTACTTGTCCTCTGAAAGCATCGCCAGTGCTGACAAATGTTACACTAGTACAGTGAGCCAGATGTAACGAAAGGTGAGCTTTGACATCACAGAAACGATATCCACAATAAACGTTACAAAAGTGAAGAGGTGTGAACGTTGCATCGGTGTTGATTCGGGGATCTATGCCGATTGATTTTGACTTTGGCATCGCGATACCGCAACATTTACTTGCATTTCCGCGTCTGCGTCAATTGACGCATGCCATCCTTTTTGGTAGCACACACTTTATTTTGTTTAAACGAAATGAAAATCAGACGATACTAATGTAAATGTAAAATAGAAATAGTCAAAGTTTCACGGCGGCACTAATTACCACTTCAAAATTTTTCACCCGAGTTTGTCAAATGTGCGTCAATTGATGCGTCCCGTCCTTTTAGTGTTCAGCCGACTGGGCTCTGGTTTCATTGTTTTCCAAGACAAAAACTAGCACAAACTTTCTGGGGAAACATATACAACTATTACAGTTTTGGTACACGAAAAACGGAAGTACTGAATAGCCTTATAATGAATATCACGGCCAAAGCAAACGATACAAATGACATACTGCAAACGTTTCGATAACTTCTGTTATCATCATCAGTGCATAGCAATAGAACTGCAGTGATCTTGCTGCAGGTTCTTATTGGTTATTCAGGAGAAAAGCGCTGTAAAAAAAAGGAAAAAACGCAAAAGGCTGTTTCGGTAGTGACGTAGTGGCGCGAAGCATACGTAGTCACGTGACTCAGCTGGTTACGCGCCAATGGTGATGGCGCGTGACGTCACGAGTGAAGCACGAAGCTCTGTTACAAGTTAAAAATGCATAGAGGCATCGACGGGACGTTTGCAGTCAGCTCCGGTTTGTGTTCCTGAATCAATAAAGATTCAAGAATCTGCAGCCGTAGCCAATTGTTGTCACTGCCAATGACCTCAGGGTTGTGAAAGTCAACCCGATGATCTGGGTTGGCTTGCAAGTGTCTGCATACCGAAGAGCTTAGTGACGTTCGATGCTCTTCTATACGATTTATTAAATTGCGTTGTGTTTGCCCGATGTACGAGGCACCGCATGAGCAAGTAAGCTTGTACACAACGTTAAACCGGTTTAGTAAAGCTTGCCGGTCTTTAAGCACAGAGCACGTATGGCAGTTCAAGCATGTCTGACGTACTTCTTCAAACGGAAATGGTAAATTTTTGGAACGAACAAAATGCCATAGCCTTGTTATTCCAGGGTGACCAAGCGATTCGTGTAAGCCCTTTAGGCTACTAGGGTGACCAGCCACAGAACAAACTCGCGATAAGGCATCGGCAGCAACATTTTCTTTCCCAGACCTGTGCTTAACTTCATATGAAAACATGCCCAGTTCCGCTCGCCAAGCTTGGATTTTTGCATTCTTAATTTTACCGCGATTGCGTTGGTCAAACATGAACGCTAATGAACGCTGGTCCGTTATTAGGGTGAACGGGCGACTGTATAAATAGTGACTCCACTTCCGCACAGCTTCGATAATCGAAGCAGCTTCCTTTTCGACTGTGGGGTAGTTACATTCACTTTTCGACAAGGTGCGTGACATGAAAGCGACAGGTCGTTCGCCCTGACTGAGGACGGCGGCAATTGCAAAGTCCGAGGCATCACATTCAACAGTGAACGGTTCGTTTTCATCAATACATTTCAGGCACGCGCTCAGGAGTTCTTCACGCAAACTTTCAAATGCAGTCACGGCATCACTCTGAAGAGGAAAATGCATTTTTCCGGCGGCCAAAGGTTTTATTTTTCCCGAGAAATTACGTATCCACCTGGCGTAGTACGCAAACATCCCAAGACAACGTTTCAACTCTTTCGACGACTTAGGTATTGGGAGGTCTATAAGGGGACGAAGACGCTCAGGATCAGGTCTTATGGACCCCTGAGATATACGATACCCAAGAATGTCGACTTCAGTAACGGCAACAACAGATTTCGCGTCATTGAAGGTGAGGTTAATTTTCGACGCTGCATCAAGAAACATCTTAAGATTGTGATCATGATCAGCTTTGTCGGAACCACCAATGGTAATATTGTCGAGGTATGCAAACGTTTGCTTCAGTTCGTTATCAGTGATAACGCTATCGATAATTCTTTGGAAACACGAGACACCATTGGTGACGCCGAAGGGTAAACGGCAGTACTGATACAGCTTTCCATCAGCTTCGAAGGCTGTATACGCTCGGTCGTCTGTCGCTAGGGGCACTTGATAATAAGCGGATTTCAGATCAAGTGTGCTAAACCACTTGCACTTTGCTAGTTCATTTACTTGTTGGTCGATTCGAGGCAAAGGATAAGCGTCAAGTTCAGTGAAACGGTTGATAGTTTGGGAGTAGTCTATCACCATGCGGCGTTTATGTCTCACGTCTTTAGTTACAAGAACCTGAGCGCGCCAAGGGCTCCTAGACGGTTCAATAATTCCTTGGGCCAGCAGTTTCTCTACTTCCTTCCTAATAAACTGCATGTCAACCAAATTGAATCTCCGGGAGGGAGTCGATATAGGGCGAATCTTGGGATTTAGAAACTGGAACAGACGTGGTGGTTGTATGTCGGCAGCAGCAACTCCACATGTATTGCAATGATTTACTTCGATAGCCTTTAAAGGTCCACCCATCAGAAAGGTTGCTGACTTATGCTTTTTAAGAAAGTCTTGCCCCAAAATTAAATCAGCACAGAGTTCTTGCACAACGCCCATTTTCAGTTCGTACCAGTGGCTGAACGCTTTTACCGGGACAAGAACAAAACCACGTACCTGCGCTGACGATCCTATAGACGCAAGTGATATACGAGACAGTTCACCTTGAGACTTTAGCTTCAGTTCCTTGACTAGTTCCTCATGGATGTAGCTTTCTGTCGCGCCAGTATCAAGCAGTGCACGGGCAGGTAATTTGTCCACTTCTACATCAATAACAGCAGCCTGCAAACTAGTCGGGGCGCCGACTACCGAGGCAAGAAAACTTTCAGGAAGAGCAGCAACACTAGACGATAGATTTTTATCTTTAGACATGCAAACTCTCGAATAATGACCTTTCTTGTGGCATGTATGACATATTTCATCCCGAGCAGGGCATCGCGAACGTTTGTGATATGGCCTTCCGCAAAAGTAGCATATTTTTTTCTCCACTGTCGCAGCTAAACCATGTGATGGAGGTTCAGACGCAAGATCATGTGCACTACATATGTTATCTCCTGCTAGACTGTTCGCAGATCTTTGACGTTGTAGTAAAACATTAGAAGCTGCAACATTTATCGAATAAGATGATGACTGCTGGTGTGCCCTCTCCAACGAGTAGGCCTGTTCGAATGCAGCTTCGAGCGTAAGATCGTCCCTCTCCAGAAGTCTCTGTCGCACAGCAGCTGAAGCCAGTCCATTGATAAACGCGTCTCGTACTAGCTCCCCACGGTACTGTTCAGCTGAAACGGCTCTGAAGGTGCAATCTTTCGAAAGGGTTTTCAGAACTTGAAGAAATTGTTGCAGGGATTCACCTGGTAGCTGTCTTCGAGTAGCTAGCAGATGGCGTGCAAACACATCATTCTTCGTTTTGACGTATACTCGTTTCAACTCTGCTACTGCAGCTTCATACGTTTCGCAGTCTTCTATGTATTGGTACACAGAAGGTGTGAGAAAGTTAACAAGAAGTCCTCGCCGGTTTACCCGTTCGCTAGGGCCAATCGCTGCCTGTCCAATTTCTACAGCTTGTAAGAAGGATTCGAATGTAGCTATCCAATATTTGAACACTGAGGCTGCATTGGAATCGGTTGGCAACACGTCCAAATCTTTTGGCTTGAGCAACTTATCCATCTTTAGTGAATTAAATTGTCGTGCACTCGCCTGCGAATCCCACTAAACTCTAATTACGGAAAACTAGGCTTTAATTCACTAAAGACACCGCTCAATCATGGAGCGTCCTGTACGCAAGATACGATGACCAAGAGAGCAAAGAAACTCTGAAACAAACACAACAGCATAACTTATCGAATGCTTACCAGGAAGGGCAAGCTGCATTAAAAGAACACTTTGCAGTATTGCAATACGAAACCACAAGCACAACACGACAGCCGCGGGGCGAACACGGAGGCACAATCAAAGGATTGCAAGATTACGAGCGCCACTACGTGACAAGGACAAGGTAATCATACATTCACCACACATAAATATATGAACTCAGCATTCAAGTGTTTTCTACAACAAACAGTAGGGGTCATTATTTTACAAAAGTCTTCTTGTAAGAGCAAATTCAATAGTTGGCATCTCAAGAAATTGCAGTACTTAACTTGGTCCACTTGATTAATCTTTACCTTGGAACAAATTTCAGCTTATGCTCACGCTAAAGATAGACACTACCCTTCTGTTTTTTACTTAACAGTCCACCCTTAATTTTCTACTTAAAACATCCATAAATCACTTGAATTATTTCTAGTATATATTTGCTTGCACATGTGATGGCGTTGCAAGAACAACTAGTCTGGTGTAGTTTAGGCATAAATATTTCTTTGTAGAGAAGTTCCCAGTAAACATTGTCTAAAAAGTTGTATGAAAAGGTTAATTACCCTGGAAACAAGTTCAAAAATAATTACAAGTTGCTTGGTTGGATCTTTGACCAATCTTTACTACTACGCAATGATGAAGCTGGCTCCGTCACACACATCAGATCTAGATGTCACACACGTCATACACTAGTTTTAATTACTGTCCTAGCTGAAGAATAGTGACAATTTATAGATTTTACATGAAACTAGTGCAACCTCTATGGCAGTGTTTTTCAACCGGGCTTTCACGGAACCCAAGGGTTCCGCGAGAGGCTGCCAGGGGTTCTGCTGAAACAAACCGAAATTGCCTGGGACAAAGTTCACAACCACAGTTCTATGCGGTTGTAGTAATATCACTGTTTCGCAGATGCATAGGGCTCCATAAGCAACACAAACATTTGTTGTCTAAGGTTTTGTTGCAGCAAAAAGCTTGAAAAACACTGCTCTGTGGTAATAATCTATGTTATGTTTTTGCAGTGAAGTGGCCTTACTTCACAGAATCCTTGTGATTAGAGATAGACCGATATATGGGGTTGGCCTGGCCGATATAATTGGTCCCTATTTGGGTTTTGTTAATATATCGCTATTGGCCAAAATAGCCAGTCTTATCGGCCTCAGTAGGTATTAACAGAACACTGTTATATTCCTCACCTATGCAGATAACTCTCATAAGAAGGAACAACAAAGCAAAGTCATGAGAGTTATTTTGGAGCAACGCTAACAGGTGCATTTTCACGAACAAGCAGACAAGATGAACCATGGAGCACGTGTCGTCTATCGCAGCCGAAACAAAAACATCATCACTAATCAGATTAATTAAAAATCTTAGCAAAATATCAAAATTGCCAACATTTGAAAATTTTTAACTCGTAAATCTTGATTTTTGACGTTTTTGATAAAATTTCATAGAATACATAATATTTTTGATATTGAAGCAGAAAACAAGATTTAAAAATTTTGGAAATATTGGTCATCAGTCCATGAATGTCCGATCTACCGGTATCAGCCCCAAAAAAGCCATATCGGTCGATCTCTACTTGTGATATGTCATTGCTGGTGAAAGTCACTTCCAAAAAGCATCACACAAACCACGTTTTTTCCATAAAATAAGAATATGTCAAGTTTCAGAAATTTTTTTTTTAAACAGTTATTATGAAGTAGTTTTTCACTGATACCTAAACAAAATTTCAGAAATGCACCAAACAAAAGTTATAATGAGTTATCTTCAAAAAAATTGTCAAAATGTCATACACATTCATACATATTGAAACGCCTTAATTCATTAATGCATTTGCATTAATAATTCTTCTGTCAAGTTTATCACTAGGTCATCCAGTGTTCTTTTGTGTGATAATAGGCTACAGCTATGTCATTTTAGTTTTTGATAAAGGACAAATCTGCATTATCAACTGTTGCTACACTTTTTGAATTTCAACGCCATATACACAAACAGTAACCTGTAGTTAATGCTACCAGCTTACCTTTTTGTGACTATCTTCTGAAAACTTAAATACTGACACTTCACCACCATGTGTTGAGGAGCAGCAAAAAACAACCCAGTGTTTTACCATTTTGCTTGCAATCTGTTCTAGTTTGCCTAAGATTATGATATCTGCAAGGAATGACCACAGGAATCTTTACAACATAGACTAAATGTTGCCATTTCTTTGAGTACAAACATGGCATTGGTTACTCTTTAAGCAAACCCTTCGCCAGAAGCATTGATTTAGCAAAATGTTTAATTAGAAATCGATAAGGGTTTCAAAATAGTTTTTACATCATCACTACTACAAGGACAATTAACTTACTCTCATAAAGCTGGATTAGCAATGAATGGAAAAAATCACCTGCAAATAGATAAATAGGTATGAGCCTACACTCAACTATTATGTTTTTTTCAATATATATTTGTTGATAATATAAACCTTCACATGTCCAACTCTTGTTGTGAGGTTCTTCAGACAACTGCAAACCTTGAACTATGGAAAACTGACCACTGGCTAAGACCCAACAAACTTTGTCTTAATTACAATGTGACTAACTTTGTGGTACTAAATTCCCAAGAATATATGCCTACCTCCTTTGAAGTTATTGCAAACAATCACAACATTTCAACTAAAGAAAAGCTGAAGCACCTAGGTGTTCTACTTGACAATAATGGGATAACCTGGAAACATCATGCAAAAAAGGTTAAAAGTCATGTGTCAAGATATTGTGGACCTCTATCCAAACTTAAAAATTACCTAACACAATCTGTGTTGAAAGTTATTAACTCAAAATTCATCCTTGCCTTACTTATAATCTATTTTCATTTGGGGAGATGCTTCAGATGCAACCATTCAACTTTCCATTAAACTCTAAAATGAGGTTGCAGAATTATAAAGACCAATCAACTATATATCTTTTAACAAATCTTTCCAACACTTAACCATCTCAAGCCTTCCCAAACCTTACCATAGCAACAGGTAAATTCATGCACTCTTATCACAACAAACTGCTTTTAAAGCATTTTGATGACTATTTTCTTCCAGACCGCTTATTTCAATATCACTACACAAGACTATTCACGTATAACAACCTGCTTTTATCAAGAGTTACTGTGACTCATCTCCAAGGAAATCTCTTACATTTTTGGCCCAAAAGTGTGGTCCAAAATACCAGATAGTATTAAGCCTCCTGCCATCATCACCTTCAAATGGATGTTTGAGAAGAGAAACAACTCTGACATGAAAATGATACATACATACATAATGATATATCTGAACATAATTTTTCATTTTGTCAAAAACAAAAAATACTCTTTTACTAGTTTCAATAATTTGCATAATGTAAGCTGTTTTTCTCTGTGTATCTTCACCTTTTAGACAACATGTTTATTCTTTCTTTGTTTGCTATTCTTTTCTGTGCAGTGTGCACATCCAGTTTTTGTGTATAAAATCACACCTGATCAGTTTTTTCTTTTTTGAACATCATCAATCATAGTCATTTTTTATTTCACTCTTTTTATTTGTTTCACACTTTGTTTCATGTCTTTTTTACATTACAAATTTTCTTCAATTAAACTGAAACCACTGATTTGTGTAAATAGGTGTGCTTCTTCATCTGTCATTTTTCCTCAACTTGTTGATATTTTGTGTTTATTTGTTTCGTTTTTCCAACTGTGCATATTTAATTTCCAAATGGTGTTTTTAGATGTTTTGCACATTTAAGATATATATTAATTTTGCTTGTTTATCTCATGTTTCGTGTTTGTGAGTTTTTTTTGTGTATGAGTTTTCCAAATGAACAGAACTGGTAGAGTCTAAACAACTGTATCTAGTTTCCACCTTGGAAAGACCAAAAAAGCAATCTCACATGCAGTTTTGTGACACATATAAAACTGAAATGGAGATGAACATTCTCCTCATCAACATCGTCAAATGGTAAAGGTTGTCGCTTCAAGTCACGCCTTGATTGTATTGGCTTTTTCAATTCTGCACAAGACATTTTTGACATTCTCATGCAAGATCGTATGTCAAATGTTTTGGAACCACTATGCACTGCACATTCTTAAAACGTGCAAAAGCAGATCCAGGTTTACATTTAGTGTTATCATCCATGGTTATCTTTTGTTGCTAGCCTTTAAGTTTAGGTTGCAAAAATTTAATAGCCACTTTAATCCGTTACTCTGAGAAGCAACTGACATACTGTATTTTTGGATCATAAGGCGCACTTTTTGTTTTTCTCAAAAATTGAAAGCATGCCTTGTAATGCGATGTGCCTAATGTATGATTCTGGTTGTGGTTTATCACCTAGGACTAATTTTATGTAGTAAACCGTGCTATTTATTTAATTGCTAGTTACCATTTCATTGGTAACACACTATCATGTTACATATAAAACCAACAACAAATTGCAATGAGCAGCGCAGGTGGTTCTGTGAGTAGCTATAACAGTTACTGTTGAAATACAGATCATACTATTCCACGAGACTACTGCACACAGAGCTATATGTATTGCTCTGGGAGGCTCCTGACTGCATTCGTGCACACCTACTCAAAACACCACATACCATAGGCTTTTGATTACTTCTGGTCTAGCGGATCAGGCATGTATGATAGATTAAACTCCCTCGTATGTAATCCGCCATTTTGCGCCTTATGCTTATGCATGAAAAAAAACGCTAGCATTCAAAACTCGAAAGTGTGCCTTATGATCCAGTGTGCCTAATCTGGCCTGTTTGATGCATTACAAAATGTTCACATATTTTGCAGAGGTGCGCAATTTTAATTGATATGGCTTCTTAGTCTTTCCAACACAAAAAAATTGATAAGGTTCTATCGCCACTATAAAACCGAACTGGGCTGCATCCATTTTCAGTTATTTTTACTTTTTTGCACTTTTTAAAATGTATTGAACATAGCTCTTGCTTTCTAGGTTGGTTTCATTGCCTATTATGCTTGGCTAAGAAAATTAAGTCCAATTTCTGAATTCATTTTGAAAACAAAACTGGTCTATATGTCCACCAAATGGATGCAGACCCTTAAGAAAAGAACATTCACCAAAAGTCTTATGTCCATTTGGAGAAAATAGGCCCTTAAGAAAATAATATTCACCAAAGGTCTATGTCCACCAAAATGAAAATAATACACCAAGATCTTTGTCATTTTTGCCTTCCCATTCGAACAATGATTTCAACCAACAACATCCAAATTTCCCTAAAGCGTTTGAAGCATTCCAAAACTATCAAACCGAAATCGTTAAAGAAACCACTGTTTCCCAGTAGATCAGTGTTTTGCAACATTTTTTGTTCTTGCCCTACCTAATCACCTCTGATATTTTGATTGCACAGTCCAAGCAGTATACAACTGTAACGATTTTAGAAATGAACTCGTTTCAGTTAAATAGCCTAAAATGCTACTACTTGATTTAAACAAGCTTTCAAAGATTATAGCATCCATGAATAATAATGAAATAACAAACCTGTGATGTAACAGTAATGCCCGTCGAGAGTGCAGTAGGCTTGGTAGTAACAAAGTAAACATAAAAGATAAACCATAACCTTAACGTCACCCAAACTTAATCCTAATCTAACGTAAGGCTTGTTGCGGCAGTTAGCCTTTTAATCACGAGCCGTGGGGGACCGAGTTTGCAGAAATTTCAGAAACGCGCCTTGACAATCATAAATCTTTCGCATAGAACCTGACCCTTGCGAATTCGCGCATCAACTGAACTGTAGTCTTTTGTTCCCTACAGCAATGGCAAACGGAATCGAAAATACTCAGCACAAGTTCTTATTATCAAAATCCATCAAACAACAAACTTCAGCAGAGATTGATCACCAGCACGGTTTTTCTGAAACACAACAGAAACAGCTGAAAGCATTCTGCCAGCGCAACTAACTGAGCAAGTAAACTTCACACCGACAGTAGATAGCTGAGGACGTTACAGACAATTAACGATTAGACAACCGCACAACGCGGCTATTTACAGTAAATTCAAACATACATCTCAAATGCCTGATTGCGATCAAGGTATTACTTCAGTGCCGATTGGCAAGCTGCAACTGCTCGATAAATTCTTCAAATAAAACATATAACAGAACTTACATAACAAATACGGTGTGCGTTCCACAGCTCAGATCTCTGGTCTTTTCAGTCAACAGAAACACTCTGACTCGGCTAGCAAAATTTGGTTACATGAGAGGCGAAACGTTACATAAGTTACAGTCAACCCCAGCTGTACGCTACTTTTATCGTACTAAGCGTGGCAAAACAGAAAAGCAACTCCTTTGTCACAACTGTTCCAGACTACAAAACAGACACAAGTTGTTACATCCTGTTAAGCAGACATAAGATGGCGACATAGAAATTAAATTGTTACTCAACTCAGCGTAAGCTTAAGCAAGTCTCCAAAAAGGGCGGACGATGACCCAGCCGCGATCTTCGCATGGGAGTTTGTCGTAGTGTTGGCTACATTAAAATATTGGTCACCAGAGGACCAGCGGAGCAGTTAACAGGGGAAGGGCCAACAAGAGGACTTTACTCCCTTTAATTAGATTGCAAAACAAAGGTGTGAGAACACTTGAATACAACAAAACTAAAATAACTATACTCTATTCCAAGGACAAAATTTTAGAAATGCCTGATGTTGTTGCAACCTCTCCGTGGTGTTGCGTTGATTGTGTGATTCACCACGAACGGGATGTGCGTGAAGAACAACACCATACACATATGTGGCCCGAACAAGCAATAATAGAGTAATCATGGCATGTGAACTGTTTGTTGCTTGCTGCCACAGTGCAAAGCTTTGCGCATATGCCGCTCGGGATTTCCGATCGCAACAAAATGGTGCTGTGACCAGGATGTGAAGGTCGTGCGGAGTTCAGCGTTCACACAAAAAACGTGCGATCGGTGAGGTTCGTTGCAAAAAGGAGGGTATTTTGTTTCAACCTCTCCGGTGGTGTTGCGTTGATTGTGTGATTCACCACGAACGGGACGTGTGTGAAGAACAACACCAAACACATATGTGTCACGAACAAGCAATAATAGAGTGATCATGGCATGCAAACTATATTGTTGCTTGCTGCCAAAGTGCAAAACTTTGCGCATATGCCGCTCGGGATTTCCGATCGCAACAATATATTTCAATTGTCAGTTGCCAAATTTATGTACTCCTTTTATAATGGTGGATTACCTAATCACTTTGATAACTACTTTGCCGAGATTGCATCAGTCCACAAATATCAAGCAAGACTAGCTTCCCTGCAAAAATATTATTTACCCAGAATGAAAACATTACTGGATCACCTTTCTCTGAAGTAGATTGGTCCAAAAATTTGGTCTAACACTCCGAAACAATTGAAATCATCTTCACCCTGTTCATTTGGTTAAAAAAAATATAAAAAAGTCCTGCTATCTTGCCAGACTTCCTGTTAATCTTCGTTTTATATGCTTGTCACATTCTGTTTGTTCTTCGTTTTATATTCTTGTCCCATTCTGCACTATTGCACTGATGCCATTATTTTCTCTCCTATTTACCTCTATAGTTATTCACCCCAACCCCTGTAGACAGGCATGCTTTTCCCGCTATTTTTTGTTGTTGTTTTTATGCTTATTTCACCTGACGTTGATTTGACACTTTTTGTTACTTTTATTACTACTTGTAAAACGTCTTCAATTAAAATTTGGTTTGTGTTAGCAGCAGGGCTGGCTGAGAACTTGACCTAGGTGGTCTTTCGCCAACCCTTTGTGATTCAACATGTTATAACACGATTACTAAGCTGCGAAACATGAAATTTTTTATTTTTCATATTTTTTCATCACTATATAATCAACTAGTGATCTTTGATGTTATTGTATTTCTTCTTGCTGCTTCGTGTTATTTCTTGATTTGAGTCACAAAAATGCATGATTAAACTATTGTGACTAAGTACTCGGACGTTACAGTGTTTGTTGAGGGCGTATCTGTACATTTTCTTCACCTGTACATTTTCTTCACCATGTTCTGCGTTCATTCGTTTACTATTTTCTTTTCATTATGCTTATTTGATCTCCAACTGTTGTTTCTCAATTACTTGTCAAAAAGTGATAAACGGGGTTGGTTGACCAGATGACCGAAACGGTCTTTCACCAATCCTATATGACACAGCGCCCGTCTTTATTTACACCAATCAGCTATTGTGCCATTGTGTTTTCATTTGCTCTAATTTTTTACTAATGGTTGGTTTACTGCATGCGATGGCTTTTATGGTACTTCTGCTAATTGACTGAGTCATATGAAACAATAAACCATTACCATTACCATATCATGCCGTAACGCATTAGTACTTTGCCCAGTGTTGGACTCAGCGTCCTATTCTGCACTGTGCAGTCTTTTTTTACCAAGTGTTACAGGTTAGTGAGAAATATTGATAAGTGTCTGTAGGCTTAACCCGGTGGTTCTGCCTCCAACGCAGTTGTGAAACGTTCTGTTTTGTTTGTTTTGATCAACCTGCATTGTCCAGACAGTGTGTGCTTGTACTATGGATTTTGTGTCTGATGGCAAAATCAAATTATATCAAATTGAAAATAAACTTATGAATAACTTTATGAGGCTTGTTGCAGTTGACTGCATTGCATTGAACTACAGAGGCAAGCACAAGAGAAAGACGGCAATTCGGGACATTAATTAACAGGAAACCAACCAGCAGCAATATGGATCCGTCACCCACTTAACTCTGCTACTAATAGGTTGCATTATCATTATATAGGTATAAGTGAACTACGATTATTTGCTTGTGGTGACTATCACAGTGACTTGTCTTTCAAGGGCACCCTCTAGCGGTTTGCATGTGGCGCCATCTTCTGTCTGCCACGGGCTCTTGCGAACCAGAAAAATGACAAACGACTCCACGTTGAAAACCATTGACTTCTTGACTGATGGCAAAATCAAACTAAATCAAATTAAAAATATAATTATGAATATTTTTGTGAGAGGCTCTCGCGGCCCAGAAAAATGACAAACAACCCCCGGGTTGAAAACCATTGCTTTCGAGCATGCAAAAGTTCTCCAGGGGGGTACACAATTTTGTTTTAATTTATGTGACACAAATTTGGATTTCGAGTAGGTTGTTGCTTTTCAACGTTTTTTGGAGTATTTTCTTGCCTTATCAGGGTTTTAAAATATAGCCGGCTGCATCCGTTATCACAATCAGTTCTCACGTTTTATTCTGAGTGTTGGCTAGTAGGCCCCCTACAATGACCAGTGGCCCTTTTCAGCTAAGATTTCCCCTATATCAAACCTCTAGTAACGCCATTGAACACACAAGGCACTGGAGCTGCTCAAAAAAACTGATAAAGATTTTTATTTGTAAGAGCTTTTGGGAAAAAAGATTTCACGCCCCAATATGATTTAAGTGTGGAGCAATCACGCGTGAATCTCACTGGCCAAAGTTTTTTCATGCCTATCACGCCTGTATATTTCCTTGTTACGCACGAAATCTCGTCGACAACTACCAAGTTATCCAGTCTTGGCTACAATAGTAACTAAAAGTTAAATAACATGCCTGTTAAATGAGTTTGTATTCTGTAATAAGTAATTATTGGATCTTTAATCAGAGTTAGTAATCAGTGCTGACACTCAAATAAGCAAAATTGCATGTTAAAGACTGAATGTCAAACCACCCAGAAAACTGAATTACTGTTAACTTTTCAGTCTATGGACTTGTGCATAAAAAAGGTTGTCAGCATAGAAACCTTAGATTGGTTTAAACTATTACTTGCACCACAACAGTGATGTGGACGAGTCATATTTGTCGAGTCACGAGTCGAGTCGAGTCACAAGCCCTTCGAGTCAGAGTCGAGTCAGAGTCATCTGAATTTTTTTCGAGTCAAGTCAGAGTCGAGTCATGGCTTGGTCGAGTCGAGTCAGAGTCGAGTCACAAAATCTGTCGAGTCATTTCGAGTCACTAGTTTGCCATTTCAAGTCAATGTCGAGTCAAATGAAATTAAACATTGTCATTATTTTGTAAAAAAAAATATTTTTTCATTTTTTTGTTTTATGAAGAAAAATGAAATGAAAATTTCTTTTTTTTCAAATAAAATTTTGTTTTTGTAAAACATCATTATGTCAAATGCAATTAAACATTGTCAGGATGACACTGACCAGCCGATCTTTGAATATTATGAAAAGTGAATTTTTGAAGCAAAAGAAAAGCTAAATAGAAAGCTGGACAGTGAGGTCCCAAGGCTGAAAATCTACAAAGGCAAAAAGAGAGCATATGCGGATCACATATGGCCATTATTCCACATAATGGATGACCAACAGATCAATGTGACACTGATGACAGACAGCACAGACTTCCTGCTCCTAGACAATCATGACATCAATATTAATAGCTTCTATGGTGATCTCAAACAACTGAAGAATGAAACAAGAAAACTGCAGGCAGACAAGGAGAAAGAAGAAGAACAAACTGATATACGGCCACTAGGAGACACAGTCAGATCGGAAAGCATGCTTCAAAGACAACCAGCCAAGCTTCAGTGAACCAAAAGTGGCTCATTTGTTTGTGTGCAAACCAAAAGAGTTTGTCAGCAAGTGTTTGGAGATTTTGTAAAAATGACTCTGACTCGAGTCACGAGTCATTTAATATGACTCGAGTCGAGTCGAGTCATTTGATAAAAAACGTGACTCGAGTCGAGTCATCACAGGAAACTGCTGAGCG
>Ga0210059_1009716_pt1 | contig 14967 bp, 1 predicted proteins | sample Ectturendosymbi2_FD_188042 | JGI IMG/M metagenome (GOLD analysis project Ga0210059, IMG submission 188042) | Ecteinascidia turbinata endosymbiont from Florida, USA - Sample 2 (SPAdes) (version 2) | ecosystem: Host-associated > Tunicates > Ascidians > Unclassified | place: Key West, Florida...
TTAATGTTGATGTCTGGGCCCCTTTGAAAGCATAGTACTTGCACATTGCAGTTGCTGTTGGGGGCCACTTTGAAAGAAAGGTACTTACACATTACCATTGCTGTTGGGGGCCCCTTTCAAAGCAAGATACTTACACATTATAATTGCTGTTGGGGGCCCCTTTGAAAGCATAGTACTTGCACATTACAGTTGTTGTTGGTGGCCCCTTTGAAAGCAAGGTACTTACACACTAGTTTATTTTAGGGGCCCCTTCAATGAAGTTTAAAAGCGAAGTACTTATACATTTCAGTGGCAGTTGTGATCCCCTTTGAAAGCAGATTACCTTCAAATTGCAGTTGCTGTTGGGGGCCCTTTTGAAAGCAAAGTACCTGGACATTACAGTTTCTGTAGGGGGCCCTTGAAAGTAGAGTACTTACTTGTGATCTGCTTTGGGATGAGTGGATGATAAATTTTTCACCAAAAGTAAGGAAAATGTATGCGCGTAACACCTCAAGGGCGGGACCCAAAAAGGGGGGGGGGGCGAAGCAAGTGGCTCGCTCGCCTCCCCTTAAACACACCACTGGTTATACCATAGCTGTCTGTGCATGCTATGTTGATGTTTCCAACTGAGCAATAAAATATCATTCGTTAACGGCTGTGTTGCTTGCGTACAGAAATTATCGGCAAATACCACACTTATTAGGTGGTAGAGTATGGACGCTTTTCTGCGTCGTAAAGCCAGAACCTGTTTGTTAACTTTTTTTATTTTGTGTTGTTGCCTTGCAAGAAGATCGCTTGTCTTGCATAAACTAGCACTGGTTCGTACAGTGCAAACCATTACTTGTAGAAGGTCCCGCAGGTACTGGATGCGAAACAGGTTAGTTGCGGAACATTTCACGTGCTACAGCCTATACAAATGATGCTGCAAAACCTAGAACTAAGAAAGTTATATTGTTGGAGGTGCTGTAGAATTGCGCCTAAACTCTTCTTGAATAGAGAAGTTTTAGCAGCTGCTGTTGCAGCTGTACTAAAGATTAGGCTAGAGGCTACTGCATGTGTTATGCAACACATGCTACGATCAGGAAGATAAAAATTGTATAAACACCTTGTAAAACATTTGAGATATGCAATACCAGCAGATGGTTCAGTCTACAGTAGAAGCGTCAACACTTTCTTTGCACTACTCCTATTTTACCAAAAGGTGGGGATAACGTGTTTGCTGCATCGTTTACTAATACTGCAATAAATATTTCATGTGTAAAATTTTGTCACTACTAGCTGTGGAGTATGAGTGTAATCGTTACTGTTTTATTAAAACCCTCCACTACTCTACAATCAGTGCTGGGAGTCGCAAATATTTTTTTTGCTCCGCAAAGCGCAAATCCGCAACGAAAATTGAATTTGTTTACTCCGCATCCGCAAGGTCCGCAAGTGTAAAGCGTTTGCTCCGCAAGAGTCGTTCGCAGCTACAATTCTTGCATGTTATTGCTTAAAATCAGTTGCAGTAACAGTTAAGATGTAGCTTTGCTTTAGAAAGTACTATCGTCTGGGTACATGATGTTGAAGCTCTTTGCTGACGCCTCTTCTTTGCTGACGCCTTTAGTTCATGAGAAAACCGTTGTTGTTTAAGCGCGTTCGATATTCGAAAAAACTTGCCGAAAAGTGTAGCGCAGCGCTAAAGTCGGTCATGTTTATGAATGATTTTGATAATCATTCACAAACATGAAAACGGTATTATTGGATAGCTGATGATATTAGCAAGTGATGTTCGTTTAAAATTTTTGCTGACGCCTTTAGTTTATGGGAAAACCGTTGTTGTTTAAGCGCGTTCGATGTTCGAAAAACTTGTCGAAAAGTGTAGCGCAGCGGTGAAGTCGGTCATGTTTATGAATGATTTTGATAAGTTTAATAAAAAGTGTAGAGGATGAAAACGGTTTCATTGGATAGCTGATGATATTAGCAAGTGATGTTCGTTTAAAAATCTTTGCTGACGCCTTTAGTTTATGAGAAAACCGTTGTTGCTAGCGCGTTCGATATTCGAAAAAACTTGCCGAAAGGTTTACGGTTAGCTTAAAAGTCGTTTGAAATAATTCGTCTGAGTTGTTTGTAATATGATTTTACCATGATATGTTTTTTTTGAGTTTTTTTTAGCTTATCTGCTCTTTTTTGTGTTGGCGGTTTTTTCGCCAAGTCGCGAAAGTGACGGCTGGGCGAAGTGACGGCTAGCTTTACTCTGGTCACCTAGACCTAGTCTATCACTGAACTTCATAACAAAATATGCCTAGCTAGCTTTGCTACAATTATCAAATGTCAAAAAAAAATTCCTAAACAGTACTTGAATCGTTTTGTACAACTTCTTCCATAAGGTTGTTGTGCTGTATATGTGTGTTATTTAAGTGCTTCCGTCCAAATTCCACGTTACCAACGTCACGACCCCAGGAAAAAGCTTCGCGCCACTTGGAACGCTCCCGAAGCGTTATAAAGTGTAGCCGCGATCCGTGAAAATCTGCGACTTATGCGTAGTCACGTGAGGTCACGTTTCAATTTCGAGATAATAAAACAAACAAGGAATTGCACTTGGCTGCACTTCACCATGCCTCGCGTAAACCGGCCTGGTGGAAGAATATGCACATGGGCGTCGGAAGGATTTTTTCCAGGGGGGCGAGTAGGGGTTTTTCCCAATTTTTTTTTTCAGGAGGGGCCAAATGTGGTGAAATTTGTTTTTTACCCCTCGAATTTGAAAAAAAAAACTCTTTTGCTAATAATTTCAAAATCCATGGGGGCCAATGCCCCCCCCTTCCGACGCCCATGAATATGCATATTGTGTAAAAAAACTTCGCCAAAACTTTGGTTTGGAAACATGAATATGACGTCAAATTGTGACGTCGCAAACAGCCCATACAAAATACAAATAACCATCATGTGCCACTGAATGAAACCCCCCACGAAAATTTTCTGCGTACGTCACTGATCTAGGGAATGGCAGGCATGGCACATGCCATGGGCGCCACTTTGAGGGGGGGGGGCGCAAAAACTGCTTGGTAAAATTAAAATTTTTGTTGACAGTTTCTTTAACCTCTATTTTGCTCCCCATGCATTCATATACTGCAAAGCTGCATCAACGCCGTGTCCTCACCTGAAGCATTACGTCGGGCGTGTTGCGCTAGCACCACTAAGCATTATGACAAAATTGCGGTATTGTGACATAACACAAGGGTCAGACATTGCGACAGTACAAGCAAGAACCCTCGCTTGCCATGTCCACCAGTGTTGCCAACTGATATATACTGTATATATATATTTTTTTTCAAAGTGCTTGGCATATAAATTTTTGATTTGGTATATTTGAGAAATTTGGTATATTTTTGTCAGAGTTTAGTTGAAATTTTAAACCAATTTATTTGGTTTATTACAAAGTGAAAACGGAGAAACCGATAGTGGTGTTGGAGCTATATAAAAGAGTTTAGTGATTTTGCTTAACATGGGAATAAGCATGCACTCTAAGTAAGTGGAAAACAAGATTGGAAGCTTTGGTATGAGCTTTTAGTCAGCCAAAATACATCCAAATGTGGGAAAGCTGCGTACCGGAGTGGCAGAAGATTCAGCAAAGAGTGACTGCTTGATCTTGCGTGGCTTGCAAAACAGTATATTCTTCTGGTACTGTGTGTTCTTTCTGCTAACTGTTCAAAAAGAAACTTACCAGCTATTATGGAGAATAATAATGTGCTGCACCACAAAAGAAATGAAAATGCAGTTGCAGGAGCTGGAAGGATGATTTTTGCATTGGTTAATAAATCTGTCACTGCTAAAGTTTAGAAAGTAGAAATTGAACTTGCAGCAACTCTATGGTGGCACTGCTCAAAATCGACTCTCAATCACCTACGTTAAACAATAAAAAGACATTGAAAAAATAGCATTAAATTGTTATTGTTTGTTACATATTTAAATTTGGTATATATTTAGACTAGATTTGGTACATTCGTTGTAAGGAGAGTTGGCAACACTGATGTCCACAACGCCTTGTCCTTCTCACGCTATAAGAAAGGATAAGGTAGTCTGTACTGCTGCATTTCAGGCAAGTAGATATTAGTCAGAATCTGGTTGAGATGAGTTTAAGTCCGTGGCTGTGAGAATCTGACTGTTATACAAATAATTGCTGTTGAGGTCGTACAGATTTAGAAATTACTTGAACAGCTGCCGCCCACTCCGACTTTATGGAACTTCTTTGATGGCCACTAGTGCCCGATAAATAGGCTGAATATAATGCCCCAGTCCATAAACTAAGGCTGAGAACATTAGTTAGTCGAAAAAGTAGCAGTTTGTATCTTTGTCGTACCAGTTGAGCAAAAAATGTTAACTCATGCAAGAGATTTGCTAGTCTTGTTCAGAGCAAGCTTTTCTGTCCAAATATGGTTTTCTGTTCGATGTCCAAGGTCTTGTAAAAGTTTTCTGACCGTGAAAAACTAAAATCTACATGTGACAATTTAGGAGCTATGTACAGTTCAGATGTAGATGGCTAGCAATTATACCAGAAGATTCTAGATTGCAAAATGCTGGTTTCAAGTCGTGTAACTTAAACTTATCGCAAACTGAAGTCCTGACATTCTTCAAATTGCTTTGCAAATAATGCTGACGATGGCAGTTATATGTATTGCAAGCTGCGAACGATCTTTCAGTAAACTGAAACTGGTCCTTCGTACCTCCGGGCCTCATTAATTAGCAATAAGTCAAGGCAGGTTGTGTGATCTAGCTTTGATGAGAATAAAAAGAGAATAAACAGCGAAAGCTTACTTTGATAAAATAATAAACGACTTTACTTCGATCAAGGCACGGAAAGTGTTGTTTTACTTACCATTTTTGTGTAATTTAACTGGAAAAGGCTGGATATATTTGTTTCATTGGAATTTTGTTTTTCGAACACAAGTGATATATGACTTGCATTAAATAATTTATTTTGTAATTCAAATTAAATGTGTTCAATTTAAAAAAATTGTCCTTTGCAGATGCAATACGCCCGTTTAATGTTTCTGTAAGATATACAATTTTGTCTGGCAACACTATATAGACCTATGTGCTAAGATAACGTTATTATTTAACTGTTTTGATATTATTTAAATGTTTGGATATTCAATACAACAAGAACAAATGAGTGTAGAAGTATGTTGTAGACGTTATGGATTATTTATATTTTATTTGCTGAAAGATTTAAAGCGAAAATAAAGGCAAATATTTTCTGTTTTAAAAAAATTGTTTTCTTCATGGTTTGTCTTTCGTAAAAACTGTGCCTACATCGTATATTTAAATAATTAGAAAGGGCGCACATTTAAATTTTGCCATGGGCGCCAGTTTGCATATATACGCCACTGATTGGAAGTATTGATTGTGAATTTGTAGGGCTCAGCCCTCCTCCCCTCACTTCTGTTGAAGCGGTGTCACACCTTTTATTCATAATCTGGACTGGTGGGATTGATGTTTTTTCTTCACATCATCAGCCCAATGTCCAAACATGTGAAATTCTACCTATATTAGTGGCGTCAAACGCATTTTAGGGCAATGTGCTGTCACTTATGTCACTTCCTAGTGTGAGAAGAACCAATCTACATTTAGGCCCAGTGTGAATTTATTATGCAATTATGAGATCGTTTTTCACGATAGCCAGCAGAGCTACCTGAAATGGAAGTAATGTCGTGGCAAAAGCATTTTGTTTTTTGTTTTTGAAATGTAGCATCAGCCATAAATATACTTTCCATGTACATGTAACTGCACAAGCTTCGTTGGGAAACGTGATCGTACTTTCACAATTTATCATGGTCCTATCTTGGGACATAAGTTGTCATTGCCTAGTGTGAGAAGAATCAATCTACGTCTAAGCAGATCGGGAATACATTTCAGACATTTTTTCTGATCCACGTATTATCCAAAACAGTGCTAAACATTAGCGCGCAGCATGCTTCATAGGGCAGTGGTCCCTAACCTTCAGGCCAAGGACCGCCACTTTGCCGCCAATTTACAAGTATACTGGTGGTGAAACCACTTGCTTTCCGGGTATGTGATTGGTCGATTCTTCCCGTGGAAGCACTGTTGCGTACATAGAGTGAAAACGGGAGTAGTCTTAAAAATTAAAAGCATCATAGGACACTCCCGCGCCGCGGAACAATTGTCAAGCGTTGACCGGTCCGCGGTTACAAGAAGGTTTAGGACCACCGCTTGAAAAGGTTGTCTGGGACATCAACAGTGTTCTCCGTTATGTGTAACTTGTGAAAAATAGGGTTCATCTTTTTGCATCCGCTTTTTGTGAATTAATGATATGAGGCGATTTTAAATTGTGGTGATTCTTTGAAAGATCGCATAGTTTGACAAATAAAAATAGCCACTTTATTGGCCTACGAATGGTAACCACTTTTGTGTGATACCCGAGGATTTTCACAAAGAACTTGGAGTATTTTTATAAGTGATGACGTGAACGCTTTTTGACGCCCTTTGTTTGACTGACCACCCCAAACATCCGGTCCAGACCGGCCACTGCTCGCCGCACACCGAACGTAGTCGAGGGGATGCGTCTATGCTGTACGAGTAATCGTCGGTTCGGCGCTCCCCATTGTTGCTTTTGCTTTCCTACATGGGAGCGCTTTTTATTTACTTTTTAAAAAGTTTCTATAACTTTTTCGGCTTAGGGTTGGGGTTTACGTTTCAGTTTTATAGTTTAGGATTGCGGTTTAGGTTTCGGGTCTAGTTTGAGGTTTAGGTTTGCATTTAGGATTTAGCTTTGGGCTTTAGGGTTTTACATCATCTGACTAGGAAGATGTGCTTATCCAAGCGTGCAGGGTTGCCAGATGAGTTTTGTAAAAATAACTGCCATTTTGTTAACAGTGACACATCTAGGCTGCATTCGTAAATGCATATGTAATGGCACTGAGTTCTCGAAAAGCATTTTAAAAAACACTTTTTGACAATGCATCTATTTTTTCGTGTTATTTTCTTTACAATTTCATGAAGCTTCCACAATGGTTGGTTTGAAAAATTAACAGTGTATAAACGTACGCTCTGTGATTGTGAGCTTAGTCTATAGCCCTATGCTAAGCATCAGCAAACTAACCTTTTTTTATTAAAAATGAAAAACGATAACTGCAGTGTTTATTGTGAACGGAGGCGTTTTCTTAAACTTAAAAAAATAATGTACTTAGTAAAATTCCAATTTTGCATGTTATGTATCAATTTCTGAATTGGACATCTTTCCGTTCAATTTGATGGTATTTGCTTTTCTGTGGTAGTATTACCTGTATGAACACCATAGCACAACTAATTATTTCTTGCGTGCCACATTCACTTCAGCTTGCAACAAACATTTTCTAGCTCACCTGAAACACTTCAAAAAATTTCTCACTCTTTTGTGGACCACTAAGCATGACTGAGAGATGACCTCTCGGTTGATTCACTGGCCCTTACTTGAGCCAGTTATAGTCTGCGGACGACATAATGTGTCTGTTCAGTTTAGCTCCCGTGACTGCGAAAGGTTCCCTAGTCTCTACTGTCTCGATTTTCCGGCATTCTGCCTGCAACAGCCTACGGTAGTAGTTCAGACAACAACCCCACCTACGCAAAACCGTCGCCAGATAGTCGTCATTAAGGGGCTTTACGTTTGTGCGGGGGGGCTTTACGTTCGTGCATGGGGGGCTTGACATTCAAATTTGACAAAAATCCCACTAATTTATAGTGTTTCATATCAATTTGGGCGGCCATGCCCACCAAAGACCCCGTGACGACGGGACTGCACCTACGCCGGTTACACGGTTAATTGGCTAATGTAATGAAAGGCTAATACAGATCACGTTTAGGACAAGGAAGATGCTGAGTATGACTAAACAGATGAAGAGGGAAAACGGAGAGACAATGAGTGTTGTTAAATGAACTTCGCTGAAGAAAACTGTCCAGACAAGATTCACTTCTAGAGTCATTATAATTTGAGAGGTTATGCGTTAGTTCCTTTTGCAGTTACCGCAAGTTATTTATTGTCAAAATACCGGCTTCAAGCACCGATTTTCAAAATACCGAGTTTTTACCGGCCTTTGCAAAATTAGTAGTAAAATACCGGCCATCTGGCAACCCTACAAGTGTATCTTCTTCATCACGTGACCATTTCTGACGGCAAAATAAACTCTGCCAATTGTTTATGCCGCAACGCAATCTGCGTTTGTTATTCGTGTCATTGCCGAAGTACAGCTCGGGTGAAGCATTGCTTAAAAAAATGTCACTGCATCTGGAAAATTTGGTGGTGAAAGGCTTACAACACATTTGCTTCAGCTGGGAACTTAAATGTCAATCAGTGGCGTAGCTGCACGATTGGACTACGCATGCACTTTCTGGTTTGTGTCTCGATGACGTCAACTTGGTCAGTTTACGGCAGTATGATCTTTTTGCAAAAGTTTCCAAGCTGCCTTCTCGCTTAGAGTTTCAGCTCTTGCGCGCGCTCAGGCTTTCCGATCGCAACACATGCTAGCATTAGTGTATTTTGAGATGGCAATGCCATGAAGTTCACTTAGAATAAAAAGGGTGCTTTTCATGTCATCCACTGTGACAACCACACATTCAAGCAGAAGATGAACAAACATACTTTTCAACTCTTGTTGTGGAGGTTCAGTGAATCACTGCAAGGTGTTAAGTATATTATGACTAATTCTAAGCGTACCACGTCACTGACATCACCACGCTGAAACAGACGAAATATAGATAACTAGATTTGTGGCAGAACAGCACACTCCTTAAGTTAGATAATCTGCAGAAACGTAAGTGGACATGAAAATTTTTCTACATAAAAAGACAAATTGTTCACACGACAGCATTCACCACAAACGCAGATCCAGCCAGTAAGTTTAGGGGGTCGATTAGGCCTAATATTTGGTAGCCAAGTCTCATTGCGTGTTCAGTACTGTAAGAGTGATGAAGTATACATCACAACACAGCTGTGACAAAACAATGGACGACAAAATGGCCTTTAATCGCAAATGCTATTTTCTGAATTGTAAAAAATCATGGTGAATAAAGTACTTTCGTAGGTAGTAGGGGGACGGTCGCCCCTACTCCCTTGGATCCGCCCCAATCGCCCTCCCTTGGATCCGCCCTTGATTCACCATGTGGAGAACAAAACATAAGAAGTAGACCTATACAAAACCCAGAAACATCACAAGCAATTCGGATTTATGCACAGATTAAAGGCTAACGACACAAATAACAGTACTTAACTACTACATTTGCACATCTTGACTTGGTTGAACTCTCATAACACCCAAGAGTTTAGGCCAAAGTTCGAAAGATTTCTAGCAAGTCTCGTTACAAGTTAGCCTCAGCACTAACATTTACTGTGATAAGTTGGAAGAAATATTAGGCTTGAAGGTTTTTCCGGAATGCTTCCGCGGGTCACTGTAAGCGATGTGGCGGGCCGTTAATTGCCCACCCCTGTTGTGGAGAATAGCCGAATTTCGAAAATTCAGATTTATGCTTTTGTCTTAATACAAAGCATTTGTTTTCTTAACTGTTGGTTGTCTCATGCAAGCATGAAACATATTGTATTCCATGCAAGTAATAAGCATTTGAAACGAAAAGGACCCTGAAAAAATTAATTTGTAAATGGATGACCAGACAATATCTGAGCTAGTTGTTATCACAATGGCCACAAATGAAAAGTATACCTTGTCTTACAACATTCCGAGATAGATAAAAAAAACACCGGGACATTAAGATTGAAAAGTGTTTTTGTTTCAAGTAATTTACCCAAAATTACCGTGATTTTCTTGCAGAGTGGCGAAGAGTGTCATGGCTAAGCCATTCATTTCCCTAATCCCCGTAAAACCACATTTATTATCGTGTAAATTGCTGAGGCAATAGAAACATTGGTGTTTTATATTCTAAGCTGGTATTTCGATTGTTAGCTTGCATCACTTGACCGTGCGTAAAGCATTTGTAGGCGGCACTCTTCATACTACACTTTATGACTCTGCGATATTGTTGTCATTCTCCAAAGCATTTTGCATCTCAGTTAATTTAGACAGCAAATGATCTTCTATTTTGTCTCGAAAATGTAGAGCTTCTTGGCATGCAACCCTCGTCTCTGGAAAAAGATCGCGCAATCGACCACAAACAACCGCCCTGGTCAAGTTGTAACAGGCCCAAGGAAACATTGCTGCTTTGTCGGTCTTGATCCACGGTGCGTTCAACGCTTCTTGGAAATGTCGAGCTGCTTCCAAGTACTTGCCTTTTGCAGCCATATACTTTCCACAGTAGATAATGCAGGTGAAGGAAAATTGCCATACTTTGTTTTCTGTCGCTATCTGGTAAAGTTTACGGTAATGCAAATCAGCACTGTTCCCTTTTTCAGCCAAGTTGTCAGATACGTCGAAGGGCATAAGCTTTGTTTCAATGCGAACAACATATGCCAAGTACGTCATCCATTCAAATGGGTTGTCCATTGACTTTCGTAAGCCGTTTTCAAAATATGCATACTGTTTTGACATCTCTTCTGACAAAAAGTTATTCATGATGGTCTGTGCCTCCAGCAAAATACTTTTTTTAGAATGACCCACTCCTGAACAGCTTTTCAATCGGACCGCAACTCGGGCAACAGCACTTCGACGAAGAAACAAAACTCGCGTTCCGGTTATTTTCAGGCATTCCACGCACAGAGCGTGGGCCATGTCTGAGATCCACACGAATTTTTCACGTTCGTTATCTCTAATTCTCCTATGCTTGATTGGAATACGTCCTAAGGTATACAAGATAGAAATTAAACGTGCAACAAAAAATACTCGACAATAACTCTCCATATCCAAAAATATGGTGGTCTTTGATTCCTTACGCCGATACTTGACCAATCGTCCAGGTGTGATTCCTAGTGAGTTGACTGTTGCATCTTTCAAAAACTCTTTGATTTCTTGGTGGGAGCTATGATCTAGCAAAAAATCGAGCTCATCTGGTTTGAATTGCATTACATATGACGCATATTGATTAAAATCGTCGTGCATTGCTCTTAACTTGTCACCAGCTTCAACGCAGGCTTCTGCAATATCTTTTGCATAGCTTTCAACCTCCTGGTTTTGCTTGTTGGTCAAAACTGAGAAGTCGACTTTGTTTTGAGCAAATTGGTTTACTTCTGTCCATATCGCGTGTGCACTTCTTTCTAAACTATCCACTGCTTGCAAAGTAGGTTGACTGATGACGCCTAAGATCTCGCGTAAGTGCGCAACTGCCATTTTCATTAGAAAGTCATTTATGTCATCTGGATGCTCATCGGCAAAACTTAAAATCCTTTCAATCTGTGATTGCATGCTTTGCATGAATGCCATGGTATCTGTTTTACGCACATCTTTATGAACCAAAGACGACGTTGCAACGATAGCATCTCTCAATGACGACGAAAGAAGTCCATTCTCTTGCAAATGAAGTCGGACCGCAACAAACACCACTCGATGAAAAGAAACCACGGTACTTTTGTAATCCTTTCCGACAACGCTGCATATGCCAAAGTCTTCAACCTCACTAATGAATGCGCCAGACTCCTGCTCATTGTTTGCGTGCGTTTCTTTCAAGCTTTCCCTGTCTGCTGGTCTGTGCAACTGCACAACTTTTCCAATCAGGCGTTGCGGTATTCCGCCGTGGTGAAAAACAGCCAATGTGGACATGATTTTCCACAAAGCTGTGTACTTTGATTGCAGGAGCCTGATTACACACTGAAAGAGATGCAGCTGCTCCGGCCCGTATTCTTCTTTCAGGACCTCGATTTCTGTACGATGGGTCGCCAAAGGAAATTGCTCCTGTGTTTGGTGATAAGCATCAAGGCTTTTCCGTGTTTTCTTGCAATATGCTTTAACAGCAATCAAACCCAGCGGTGATCCACTTAGGAAACCCACAATTGTTTCCCCTGCTTTTTTGTCTGCATCAGAGCTCGACTCTGAGAGACCAAGTAATTGCAGGCCTTCCGATACTGTCAGACCCTTCACATACTTTGGACGATAGTGCTTAAGCCCTTCGCAGTTACCAATGTTTTTTGACTTGGACGTGATGTAAACATGAATAAAATCTTTTGGTTGCGCCGAATCAAGAGACCGCAAAAAATCTGCCAACAATTCCCGGTCTTTTCTTGGAGGGTCTTCAATTATAATTAAGATAGGGACACCAGATTCTACTAAAAGTCCAACGTAGTCGGCTGTTCGTTTCTTTTCTAATCGTGAACACGCCACCTTCCATTTCTCATTTCTTTGTAAAAGATCATTTTTGTGCATCATATCTAAAAGATCCTTCAAACATTGCTCAATGTCTTCGCTGCTATCACTGCAGTCTATCTGATGCTTAACAAAAACGTTTTTTTCTTTGCTGTAGGGAAACTCGACAGCAAGCTTGCGTATAATCTCTGATTTTCCGGATCCAGGAAGACCGTGAGCATGCAGAAAAGACACTCGTTCATGTTCTTGGATGGCCTTGATTTCTTCGTAAGTTTGGCAAATCACGAAGTCATTTCTTGGCTGCCTAAAGTTTTGCAAAGATGACTTCCTTGTTGACGTCTCATCTAAAGAAATATTTAAACATATGTTTAATATTTAAAACCACATATTTACAAAAATGTAAGTCAAACGTTTAGCAATAGTTTCTGAATTCTTTTATATTCAGTCTCAACGAACACATCGGAAAGACATTTGTGGTGCTCATGAAGAAAATGCTCATATTTGACAAATAAATACACTTGATAAATAAAAGTATATACTAAAATATTCCTTAATACCTAGAGTCAATGAAACGCGATATTTGGGATTTTTAGTGCAGTAGCCAATAAGTCAGAGATTGGTCGAATCACATTTAAGGATTGCACAAAAAGTGAATGGTGTTCTACGCATCCAACATTCGGCATTGATTGATTAAAAGTAAATAAACACTGTTACATTTCTTACAATGCTCAAATGTTCGATAAAGATGAAACCAAATTTACATTCATTTTGAAATACACAGTCATTTGAAAGGTACATTTCTCAGTACTTGGTATATGGTTTTCGGAAGGATCAGTTGGCGAATTGATCACAATCTTTTCGATATTCGGACTTTGTATATTGAAAGAGGAAATCTCCGTTTCTGAACATAAAATATACATACTCATCAACAAAATTTCAATAATGTGCGATCTGACAGTTCTATAGGTTACATTTACGAAAAATATCAGATTTTGTCCATATGTCACGCACAAAAGCGCTGCCAAACAATTCAATTTTCGCTAACGCTACAGAGTGCGCAGTTTTATTTCTGCTCAACTGGGCTTATCCAATCTTCTCATCATCGCATTAAGTTAGATATTAACTTAAAAAGTATTTTGTTGCTTTTTGCGCAAACGTTTAGGTTTTTCGGCCACTTGTTGAAAGCAGATGATCGTCACAAAATATGCGCTAGAAATCATTTCTATTTTAAACAAAACCGCGGTGATTACAAAACGTTGCTACAGATTTTGCCTTATCTGGAGAGAGAGCAAAGCAAGTTCGTTGTATACTGTTCCACCGGAATAGAAAATTAGTTACACAATACACAAGAAATTTGGAGTGTTCGAACAGTCGCCAACTCAATCAGTAATGTCAAAATGCAGAATTATATTTCGATAATGTAACACCCATCAAAAAGCAGAACCAGCCGACATGAGTGCTAAAATGAACGTTTGTTCAACTGTTGTATTTTAATAAAAGGTATGACATACCACCTTTTATGTCACCTCCAAAAAACAATAATCGGCACAAAAATCTTAGACACACAAAACACAGTCCGCAATAAACAAGTCTCTGTTCGTCAGCAAATATATAGTTTTGATAAAAACGTAAAAATGCTCAACTCTGTAACGACAACAGGGAGGTGACTTTTGCCTAAATGAGTCGCAAACGCTTGTTATGTAATGAGAATTTGTAATGCAGGGTAACGAGCAAAGTTTCGCTCTGTGGCTAAATATTTTCCGCTAAACTCTTGCTACCCGCAAAGATTTCAAAACTGTTGATTTTGTTAGAGACAACCTTAAAATTCTACCTTTTCGTTAGCGTGCTTTGTAAATGACTGTATTTGATTTCTATGGTCTAGTAGCAAACGATCCACGCTGCAGAACTGATTCGCGCCTCGTATTGTTTACTGCTGCCAATTGACGGCAAAATATTTACAAAAATATTGAATTTTTTGCAAAACATTGTCGAACTTCGAAATCCCAGCAGAAAAAAGTTTGCCACATTTAGGAACATTGTTTATCCATCAAAATTTGCGAAATAATATATAAACATGGCAAATTTTTTCAAACTGCTAATAAACGGTCTAGTTTCAAAAGTTAATGTTCTCGATTCTGGTAAATTCGCCTTGTTGTTGTTGAGTTAGAACGTGGCATTACACATACAGTAAACCTCGGTTAATCCGGATTCGATTTGACCGACGATTTTATCCGGTTTGGGCGAAGATCCGGATTAACCGAAGATAGTCTTTTCTAGCCTGACATCATCTAAGTTCTGAGCTATCGGTGAAAATTACTTACATTGAACACATTTACGACCCAACAGCAAACTTTCGCAGAAGTAAAATGAATTTAGTGGTGTATTTACAATGGTATAACAGACTAGTAACCGCCATATCCACGCAGTTATGAAAAATCTTAAGTTCAAACTTTTAGATTACTTGGCTGCGAAGAAATCTGGGATTTTGGACTGACACAGAGATTTCTGCGACTGCTCCATAAGCAGTAGCAGTAACTAAGACATTTTACCGACTACAATACACTCAGGGATAATACTCCTCTACATACATACACTCAAACTCAACACTGATCAATAGACTGAAACCGTGGTGCGGCGGCGTGCCTTGAGCGCTATACTCAACGTGATATGCTATTCTATTTTGCCTTGTTTTCTTTCGTACCTCACTAATAAGTTTTTGTAACTTTTTTACTTTTTATATTACCATTATTTTAACTTCTTTGTATTGCTAAAAATA
>Ga0210059_1009717_pt1 | contig 14967 bp, 8 predicted proteins | sample Ectturendosymbi2_FD_188042 | JGI IMG/M metagenome (GOLD analysis project Ga0210059, IMG submission 188042) | Ecteinascidia turbinata endosymbiont from Florida, USA - Sample 2 (SPAdes) (version 2) | ecosystem: Host-associated > Tunicates > Ascidians > Unclassified | place: Key West, Florida...
TCTCGTGGGGATACGCCAATTTACAAAACAGTCTGTCAGCGATTACCTTGGACAAGCCATTTTGTGAAACAGAGTGTCAGAGTCCCATTGGGACAAGTTACTTCTGTTAACTGAAAATAAATCTAATTTCATTTTCAGAGTGAAGACTCACGCTGAGAATGACGGCTGGTTGGCGGTATAGTTCTCAACACTCCACAACATACTTTCCGAGCCTCGGTATGCTGCCAGCTTAGAGCTTCGGTTTTACTTCTGCTGTCTGACCATAATGGACAGTTACAACCGAAGGAGGGTCAACCGTCAGGGAGTGATACTAGTAGACTCTGACCTGGGCCTGTAAATCTAGCCTCTTTTATAGGAAAAAGTCAGGCACTCAAGGCATGCTTTTACTTAGATTAATTTAACTATGGTATCCTAGGCAACCTGTCTGATCAGTGTATGATTGGTGCATACTTTCACTGGGAATGACCCTACATTTTACCTAAAGATGTTTGCACTTCTTGTGTTGCTAGGAGACGACACCATGTTTGTTTGTAGATATCCAGTCCGGTTGCTGTTGAAGGCAGGGCGTTTCCATGACGTTTCTTCATGCTTCATTGACTTCGGATTTCTTTGGCTGAGGCTGCTGAAATGTTCAGGCTTCTCTTATGTTTGTTTGTATAGTTGTTTGGATATTTTCATAGTTAAAATTCTTTAGATGTAGTAAGCAATATTTTTGCTTTGCTACTATTATACATAGAGCCATAAAATCAGCGGGAAGGCGCTACACCATTTCACAGCTAATCAACTACACCGGTAATCTCGAACTTCGCTCATTCTACTGCAGCATGCTGCGTCCCAACAATGCCTGTTGAAAACATCTAATGCTTTCTTTTTATCAGAGAAAGAAAAAATCTTCAATACGAAGGCAATGGTTACCTGCAAAAGATCTGCCGCAGTTGTAAAAAAACGGACAAACTACGAGCACCTTGCCCTGAGTAAGACAAAAAAGCAAATCCAAGTTGGTTTAGGGCTTCATTAGCCCTGTGCACTTTGTTGATGCCATGGAAAACACATTGAATCCGCGGTGCCAACTGATTCACAAGTAATGACAAAAAATAAAACTTTCCCGCTGAACCACAGCCTAGCATGTGCCAGTTATGCTATTTATTTAGCCATACATACATGCAAATGTAAAGAAAGCAAAAAAATAGGAAAAGTAATGACCAGAAGGGTGACTAACAAGTAGAGAAAGCAAGATCCATAATCGAGAATTGAAAACAAAACCCCTTTCAGTTTCTGAGTATTTGATTGTGATGTTCAAGATGCTTTATTATTCCTTATTGTTATAATAAACATGATACATGATTTTCTCTCATTTTATATTGTTGTAAGCAAATGTGAGGAGTGGAAAGAGGAAGCATTGTTATGGTCAGCCCTGGGCGACATTAACATCGCTACGCCACTGCAGTAGAGCATGCAGCGGGATATTACCTCGCTGGTTCAAAGTGTAAACCTGATTTGTGCCAAAAAAGTCCACTGCTCTAATCAGTGCCGGATTTACCTACAGGCAATATAGGCTTAAGCCTCGGGTCTCAAGATCCAAGGGGGCCTCCAATAAACTGTGGTACGTATAGAGTCAATGGCCGGTATATGATCATTTAGATTAAACTTCATCAAAAATTTATGTCTTAATTATTACTCTCGAAATTTGGTTTCATTCAACTTTGGTTGTGATAACCAGGGGCGGCTCGTCTAGAGGGGCTGCCGGGCTGCAGCCCTCCCTGAAAAATATAAGGCAAAAGATTCCGCCAAACGGCCAAACTCACCTTAAGTTTGGATTTAGTTGCGAAATTTCACAACAAAATCATTTTCGGTACTTCCGACACCATTTTGGCTGAACGTTTCCTGGGAATCCAACTAAACCAATGTTTCGCTCTTTGCCAACGACGCCGCTTATGCGATGACGTTTTCAGCACACTTGCCGATTAATTTGGCGGTTTCAGGGCTGTCTTCGGCACAGCCCTAAAGGAAAGAAACCAAACAATTGGCTACAAGAAACATGGTGGTATATCCGCTTATCGCAAAGCGTTTTTGTTATTTTGACGATGAATTTTTAAAGAAAAAACGGAGGAAATTTGATCGTGACTGTTTTTCACCACCTGATTTTCTTGGATATTGAATTTTATAATTAAGTTTAACAATGCTTTTACTAGCACTTTGGCGATATTGGCGGCATTGGATTCATATCTAGTCGCCAATCTCGGGCTGCGAAAATACAGCCCTTCGTTTATCTGCACCAGTAGGCTAAGCTGATGAGCTGCCTAGGGTTGGTGTACGGCAGTAGTTGGTGGATATCATTCTTGGACAACAAAAGGTGTGACTGATTTAAAACATTGAAATGTGAAAATTTTGAAGCATGAGAAGTCTGGCAAACCTTTCAGCATTAAGTAGACCCTTAATTTTTTGGTAAGGTGAACACTGCAGCTGTAATTTAATCAGGATACACGCTTTTACTGGAAAAGCATAACAATCCAGTTAAAAAAAACAAATTTGTATAAAATCATAAACTGTTTGAATTTTTTTCAAACACGGGGGACGTGTCCCCCCACTTTTTCAGGCGGGGGGGACATAATATGCCATGCTCCGCACTTTTTTCTCTTTAGGTTTTGTATTTGGAGGAGATTCAAAAATAAAAATGTTTGTCATGTTTTGTGTGAAGAGCTATTCATGTTAGATGGTAGGCCACACATAGCCAAGCTGATCCTGAAACAGAGTTTGGTATCACTGATTCTGTTACTTTATGCATTTTAGCTTCGATAAAATAGTTTTCAGCATTTTTCAAGTTTCTAGAGATCGTGAAACATGTTTAACTGCTTTTGTCCGACATTTTACCCTGTGGTATACTGTTAGAAAGGTTATTTTCTTGTAACAGTGAGAGTGTTGCAGCTGCACATGTCAGAGACCACAGTACAGCCATGATTTGTTCCGTGCAAAAATGCAACTGGAAACAGACATCGTATAATTTAATGATGCTGGTGTATGTAATGTTAGAAAGGTAGATTTTCAGGCAAATCTCTACGAAGCTTTTGATGAAGACAAAAAGCAGCACTATTGTGGAGACGTAGTTTGGGGATGGGGAGTTTCGCATAAGGCTGTTTTCAACCATGAGTGAACAGGATTTCAATCAAAACGTTGTAGAAGTAGCCTACAGTATTTACCTAGCTGCATATTGACCTATAGCTCAAAACGTAGGGACTTGACTCGGAGGATGAAATATACATTTATCCTCACTTCTTGTAATGTCGCGACAATGGTGACCAACAAATCCAAAAGATATTTTTCCCGTGCGACTCTTACACTTTGTGCTTGTGGTGAATGCATTGGTTCGTAAGTCATCTGATTTACTTGAGTGTAACCAAAGCCACAATGCAGCAATGTTTTCATCCAAGTGCGAAACATTTGCTTTACAGATGCATTACATCACATCTACGCAAGGGGGGTTGCGGTTACCCCCCCTGAGCTTGATATTTTACAAAAACATTTTTGTCTGCGCAAGGGATATTAATTGTTTTCGCATATATTTTGCTTGTTAATTTGTCGAGTTATTGAAATACCACGGAATTAAGTTGCGTGCAAATTTCAAGGAACATTGTAAATGGGCCAAAAAGTGATAATTGGGTTTTGATGGGAATCTGGGTTATCGTCTGCATCCAGAAACCATCTCAGCACTTTTTGCAAACCTTTCGTCCACTACGCATGTTTTAAGATTGTGTTCCACGAAAGTTCACTTTATCCAAAATAATTGTGTTTATTTTATCTGCTATGTCTGATCAGCGCATGCGCTGACCGCATTGGCTGCATTACCAATTTCTGTAGCATAATAAAACTGTTGCACGAGCTCAAACACAGCACTTGTTAACATACTGTAGAAGCATTCAGGCATTTGATAATGTTTCAGCAGGGAAAATGACAACTAAAAATTTTCTGGACATCTATACATAACAAAAAACGAAATCTTGCGTACTTTATGCGCATTCTCAATTCTTGTGTAGTTTAGCAAGATTCGATCTTGCAAACAGTGGTGTGCATCAGGCAGCCCAGTCGCACACGTTCCATGCTCCACTGCTCTTATTCGACGAGACATTAGCGAGCTTCATTTTGCAGTTGTAAATTGCTCAGACGTAGTGATGAGTGTGCTTTATTCCCCTGTTTTAACGCGATGCCTGATATTTTTGCAGTTGTGAACTGCTGTGTAGTAGGGTTTATTTCCTCCGATATCCTAACCTGGAGAGTTTATTTCCTCCGATATCCTAACCTGGAGAGCTGACAGTTTATATTCAGTACCATGACACATAAATTATGAGTGAGTGTAGAAGAATGGGCATATCATGTCAACAAACTTCGCCAAAACGATAGTTAGGAAACATGAATATGACTTCAAATTGTAACGTCACAAACAGAGAACACAAAATGCAAATGACCACCATATGCCACTGATAGAAACACCCCCCCATTAAAATTTTTTCGCACCTCACTGCATCTACGGTAGTTTTGTTGGACATTGTTTTCGTGTTGAAGGTGAAATTCGGGACTTTTTTGCCCATTCACCGTTGTGCATTTTGATTTAATCTCAATATATTTGTGTCGTTATGCAAGTAAAACTCTAAGAATGAAACTTTTGACATGGTGCACAGTTATAAGTCTGGGCGGGTTTTTCGGGTCGGGCCGGGCACGGGCTTAAGTTTGTCAAAATATTTCGCGCCTGCATACAAAACTTTTTTATAACATTAAGAGTAATGATTTTTTTCTTTCGTGACGAAGATTTGTTGTGCTCACCGCTTCTGTGAGTGAAGTGATAGTGATTTTTTTTAGCTAATTCTGTTTGCAAGCACAGCTGCGTTCTTTTATTGTCTGCTCGGATTTGTCTCACACTCTTCTTGAGAAGGCGACAGCGGTGAGGAAATTAGCACGCGGTAGCGTTGCGTCGAAAAGATCAATCACTCATGCGATTCTTGGCTTGTTTTAAGAAGCCTACAAGCCGGTTTTTCATGTCTGTAGCGCTATCCTAGAAAGTTTCTTTTATGCCTACAGGACCATCGTAGATAGTTTCGTGATAGTTTCTTTTTTTCATGAGAATCATTATATTCCGCAGTATTATCGTTGACTAACATGCTACGTTTGTGCCAGATTATGCCAATGGTTTGGTCAAGGTGATTGTTTTTTCGGTGTGATAAACCGTGTACCTGCAACTACACCTGCACACAACGTTTTTTGTTACTCCGCAGTTGCGCATATCTTAACTTCCTCGGTAAATTTGGCTTTCGAGCTTAAATTGGGCTTCAAAAATAAATGTCGGGCTTGAGCCGGGTTCCGGCTTGTGATTTCGAGCTCGGGCCAGGTTAAGTCTTCAAAACGAGGCCCTTTTACAACTCTTGTGTGGGTTTGTATGCAGGGAGCAACAAGAAGAGATTGAAAGGATACATCCTCCGCCCACCAGCACAAAAAATAGATTGAAATCATTTTGTGAAGTAGGCTACGCTAATTTTAAGCCAAATGTTTTTGTTGCTGGTAAGAGGATATCAATGGAGATTTTGGTAGAGGTGGCGCTGCATGCATGATGCCCAGTAGCATTAAAAAGATTTGTAGCTTGTTCAAAAAATGGAAATGTGCAAGAAAATATTTGTCGTCTTTTTAACGTTAAGTGACTTGAACAAGACATCAAATCATGCTGTAACCCACACTTCTTACAAAATGCATGAAAACTGAAATGTTCTACTGTAAGAATGTCCCCCCCAGATTTAACAACAAAATTGCGCCCATGTACAGGACACATAGGGCTACTCACCAGAGGCTTTAAAAAATTCATACCGTACGCTGTTTCTCACTTTTCGCATGTATACTTCCAATCTTGAGAATGTTACGCGGTATGGTGGGTAAGGTAAGTTAGCAATGAGCAAATCAGCTACCTGTAAGTATATATAAAACATAATAATATATAACTTCCATTCATCACACTGATGCTGCAAAGTCGTAGTCTCCAAACTACTGCCACCGGGCTAAATCAGACCCGTGAAGCCATTTTATCCGGCTACAAAGACATTGTGACAATAATGTAAAAGTAATATATTTACAAAAATTTGTTAATTTGGCAGAATGCAACACATCCCGACACGGCGAAACAATCACATAACGCAGAATTTCCAGCTCTCCAAAATATTTTGTGATTGCGCATGTTGCACCCGGACAAAAAGCTTGGAGATCCATGCGATATAACGTTTATCAAGAACATGTCTGTTATGGACTAATGCGACCCTGATGGCTTGCTTCCAACGAAAAAAACGAAGATTCTTGGTGATTTGCAATGTTGAAGGTATCTTTGATCTTTTTGCCAGATATCCCTGAAGTCCAATGTGAAGGAGAATAAAATGCACTTAAATGCGGATTCACTTTAATCAGTGCACTGCAAATATTGTGAAATTGGTGATACGCACAAAGAGTAGCACGATTGTACTTATCCCAAAAAGACAACGACACATATTGACCTACCTCCATTCACATAAAGCGTCGTCCGTTTGCACTCGGTTACTCCCAAATGGTTCAACAAGATACACCTCTTTGCTTGGTATGTAGATCACCTGCTTCATAAGAGCAGAGCTGGGAAGTAGCGAGCTACTGTAGCGAGCTGATTTTCCAGTAGCGTCAGCGGGAACGCCGCTCTTTTTTGAAAAAACGGTAGCGAGCTGTCACATTTTACCACTACCGCTATCAGCTACTTTGGCGTAAGAGGTGGCCAAAGGAAAACGTTCGCAAGAGCTCTTCCGTCAGCACACGTTGATAGTAATTATTCTTCCCACTGTTTTGCACTGATTTTGGATGATTTGTTTGCGGTAAGCCAGCAGCATTAGGAAAGGTTTAGCTCAGGTTGCTTTTGACCTGATCGATAGGTTCCACGTTATTTCGGTAAAAACTCAGCATGAGCGACAAACTTGAAGCATTTGGGGTTTCGAAGCATTGGATACTGCTACCAGTAAAGCTGTGTATGACTGAACTGAATGCTTGGAAAAATATGGCACTGGGTTCAGCATTTCGTTTTCAACATTTCGAAAAATATGGCACCGGGTTCAACATTTCGCTACATGTGCAACTATGATTTTTGTGGCTTGCTTCAACTTCAGGATATTTGGCTGTATGCATAACTTGAAGCAAACATGATTCTGTCTTGAAGACAGTCCCGTAGCCAGGGGGGAAGAGGAGACATCTGTCCCCGGGCGCAGCATTTTGAGGGCGTAAATTGAGGTTGGAATGTCACGTAACAAGTACGAAATGTCAAATGTCAGCGGATGATAATAATTACGATTTACGAAATGTCGAATGCCAGTCGCTGACACCCAGTTGCAAAATCTCATCAAGATCACCAAGGTTCGCAAAGGGAGCAATTACAAACATTAGTGACGTTTGAGACGTCGCTTGTGTCTTCAGCAACCAGCGCCCACATGTGGTTTGACTGACGTTTGCGTCACAATGCTTTCAGATAGCCAGGTTGCGAACTTTCCCACTTCGTTCTCATTCTATAGTTGCGTCACAATGGACGGGAATCCAGCATTCACAGTGGATGCAACTGCGCATGCTTTTAGCGATAAACCTTATCAGGGGTTCCCAACCTTTCTTGCTGCTCGTACCCCTTTGTCAGGTCAGAGCATTCCTAGTACCCCCCAAAAAATTTTGAGATATATATTGCTCTATAAGAGATATATAAGCTGCTCTGTGACCCAAGGATCTTCGTACCCCTTGATGTTCAATCTCGTACCCCTTGGGGGTACGAGTACCCCCGGTTGGGAACCCCTGCTTATGAGCATGTTGTTACGACAACATATCTGATGTTTAGGAAATTATTTGATCTTTGATGGTTTGACAAACTTCATGATGAAATGCATTTGATGTGGTTCTGAAGGTTATTCTGATGATTTTTATTTGTGGGATGTTTAAATAAATCCTGACTACTTTTGCAAACTTCTAATTGCAAATGGGCAACAGCGTTGAGTATACTAGTTATAATTGTGTACTTTTTCAGTTACTCTCCGGGACGCGCGGAGAGCGGGGGCCTTGCTTCCCCTGTTCTTTCAAAAGGGAGGCAAAGGGGGCGGAGGTAACTTTTCATCACAGTAACATATGGAATTTCATGGTTAACAAGATCTAGTTTAAACAAGTTTATTGCAGCTATTCACGCACCCACAACATTCAGAATGGTTCTCTACACTCTCTGTTATTATTTTTGAGGTCAACATTGTTGCAGAACAGAAACAAACATCTTGGTGAATAATTTTTTGTTTTTTATAAGTTTGCATTTCCCTCAATGCTTTTACTGACCCCCGCCCTACTACTGCTTTGGCTGCTACCCATGGGCGCAATTTCGTTGTAAAATGTGGGGTGACAACTTGGTGTGAAACCAATATAGTCATCGGGTCGATTCAGAAGTGATGTTTTATATATGCCGATTCCCAATCTTATTTCTAGAGGTGTTTTGACAGCAACACCAATCACGCTTTGTTTTGTCCTTGCAGATAATTAAATATTAATATACTTAAATTTGTTTCTGGACACGGTACTGTAGTTCAGCCTGCTTCCATTAATATCGTATGTGGATGTATACAAGCACAGCAGTATAGTAGAACACATCATTTGGGTTTTATCAGAGCTGTCGGTTGGAGTGAACAAAATGCTGAATCGCATTGGTCGCACGTGCATATCACTCTTACAGTAGAAAACTTCAGTTTTCATGCATTTTATAAAAAGTGTGGGTTACAGCGCGATTTGATGTTTTGTTCAAGTCGCTTAACGTTACAAAGACGATAAATGTTTTTCTTGCACATTTCCGTTTTTTGAAAAAGCTACAATCTTTTTAATGATACTGGGCATCATGCATGCAAACCCACCCCTACCAAAATCTCCATTAATATCCTCTTACCAGCAGTAAAAACATTTGGCCTAAAATTAGCGTAGTCTACTTCCCAAAATGATTTCAATCTGTTGTTACATTGGTGGGTGGAGGATTTATCTTTTCAATCTCTTCTTGTTGGCCCCCGCCTACAAACCCACACAGAGTTGTAAAAGGGCCTCATTTTGAAGCCTGAACCCGGCCCGAGCCCGACATTTATTTTTGAAACCCGATTTAGGCCTGAAAACCAAATTTACTGAGGGAGTTAAGATATGCGCAACTGCGGAGTAACAAAAAACGTTGTGTGCAGGTGCAGTTGCATGGTGTATCACACCGAATATAGCAACTACCTTGACCAAATCATTGACATAATCTGGCACAAACATAGCTTGTTAGTCAACGATAATACTGCGGAGTGTGGAATATAATGTCTCTCAAGAAAAAAAAATTGTCACGAAACTATCTACGATGGCGCTATAGGCATAAAAAAAACTTTCTAGGATAGCTCTATAGATGTGAAAAGCCGGCTTGTAGGCTTCTTACAACAAGCCAATAATCGCGTGAGTGATTGATCCTTTTGACGCAACGCTACCGCGTGCTAATTTCCTCACCGCTGTCGCCTTCTCATAAACAGAGTGAGACTAATCCGAGCAGAGAACAAAAGAACGCAGCTGTGTTTGCAAATAGAATTAGCTGAAGAAAAATCACAATCACTTCACTCACAGAAGCGGTGAGCACAACCAATCTTCGTCACGAAAGAAATAAGTCGTTACTCTTAATGTTATAAAAAAGTTTTGTATGCAGCCCGAAATATTGAGACAAACTTAAGCCCGCCCCGACCCGAAAAGCCCGGCTAGACTTATAACTCTTCCCATGTGAAAAGTTTCATTCTAAGAGTTTTACTTGCATAACGACCCAAAAATGCATTTGAGATTAAATCAAAATGCACAACGGTGAATTGGCGAAAAAGTACCAAGTTTCACCTTCAACACGAAAAGAACGTCTGACAAAACTAGGTGTGATGTATCTGTAAAGCAAATGTTTCGCACTTGGATGAAAACACTGCTGCATTGTGGGTTTGGTTAAATTTTGGTAAATCAGATGACTTACGAACCAATGTATTCAGCACAGGCACAGAGTCGCAAATTATGGGAGTCACGGAATAAATTTATTTTGGATTTGTTGGTCACCACTGTCGCGACATCACAAGAAATGAGGATAAGTGTATATTTTATCCTTATTTCTAACTCAAGTCCCTACGTTTTGAGCTGTAGGTCAACATGCAGCTAGGTAAATACTGTAGGCTACTTCTACAACGTTTTGACTGAAATCCTGTTCACTGATGGTTGAAAACAGTCCTTTGCTAAACTCCCTATCCCGAAACTAAGTCTCCACAATAGTGCTGCTTTGTCTTCGGCAAAAGCTTTGTAGAGATTTGCCTGAAAATCTAATTTTATAACATTTTATACACTAGTATCATTAAATTATACGGACACGTCCCCCGAGTCCCCCACCAAATTGCGCCCATGCTGCTACCTGTGTTTTATGTAATTTCACCTACAAACTGAGCATCTTCACAGACATGATTATCTAAATTCAGATCACAAAAATGCTAGCAAAACTTCCTAGAGCGTCACTGGCCTTAGATATTTTTTAGGTTAAAATATTTGACACTTTTAAATCTTATCAGCTTTTTGACAAAATAATCGATAAATTTTCAGCAACAAAAACAAAACACTTTGTCCTTAGAATTAGATAATCGCAAGTAAAGCATCAGATTGCAGTGTTTCTTTTATTTTATGCTGCCACGAACTGGCTGGGTAGGAGTGCCTGAACTGAGTTTGTTCCCAGGCGCGAAAACTCGATGTACGTCACTGCTTCAAGTGCCGTTTGTTTTTTTGCGAAGTGCTTTCATGTCTGTTGCTGCAACATGATACTGCAGATAAAAATGCTGTTTGGAATCTACGTAGTCGTATTTAATTTTGTTCAAATCAGCATTATTACAAGAAAAACTTCTTGCAATAATGAAATGTCGCTTTTCTGCGACATCGCACGTCCTTTTTCTTGCAGGCGTCACTGCGTTTCTTTCACATAGCAGTTAATTTGGGGAAACGCTATTTTTGTAAGCGTGGTCGCAGGGATCTTCACTTTGAGCTTCGTGCCTCGGATTGTGCTAACTAAACTCCAACAACTGCATAACTCCCTTGTTTCTAATCTGACGACTTTAGTCTTATGAAAAAATATCGTCTTTGAGAACCGTGAATGACATTGTTATTACTCCACCTTCATAATAGCATTGTCTGTTTTCATTACCATTTGCATTTTCTTAGATTGTTACAACGTACACAAGCCCAGCAACAAAATTTTGCACCCGTGAAAAACAAACTTTTCGCCGAACAAAAAAATGCATATCAACGTTGAATAAAAATCTCCAGTTGGTCTACTAAGCGATGTCAATCGTGAGCAGCATAATCTATACGATTACAGACATCCACTGTTGCTTTTCAAGTAACATAATCAGTTGTTGCGCAACGTGTTTTGCCCAAATCGAAATGTTTGTGATACAATGTTACAATTCAACGGTCTCGCTGGGTTACCCTCCTAGCTGTAACGAAGCTGTCATATACCTAAGCACCTTGGAAAACGCTCTTCAAAACCGACCAAGTTGAAAATGCAAATTTTTTTACGGCTTAACATTAACGCGCGTAGAAAGCAAAGCTTCTTTGTATTCCATGGGTTGTACTGCTTGTAAGCAAACCTACTAAATGTTTGCGATTATTTTTTGTACCGAAACATGTCGTCATGTTAATTACACAGTATCATACCAACACGGGACATCGAGCAGTATGCTTTTACAATGAATCCAATGCGCAGAACAAAGTTACATTCAAATGTTGAAGTTGTCATGCTTTTAACGTTGTGCACCAACTTTCAAGTTTTTGCGCACATTTCTTTGCAATCTTCGCCGATGAAGTTATACTTTTGATATTTGTCTTGCAAACATTTTCCCGAAATCACTCGCCAATATATTTTGTTTCTCCCTTTTTTCTTCACTTGAAACATTTCGAAGCATCTGGGTTACATTGTGTTGTAAAAGGAATACTGCTAGACATCGGACTTAATTTGAGATATTCCCTAGTATTCCAAATCAGTAATTTTCCCTACTCACTAAAAAATCTGTCTCCTGTATAAAACTATTTTCGTTGAAGAATTTTGCACTTTCACTAAACGAGGCGCCGAAGCACATTATTTTTGTTTTCTGCTACTCATTCAAAGTTCTGGTGTTCAGCAAAAATCAAATAAGGCTACTTTGCCAAACAAAACTTTTTCTACTGTAAAACTCGCGTTGTGCGTACAATCGCTATGTTTATTGCTTCACAATAATTTTTTAGTTTTCAACATCAGTGATAACTGCTGAAAAAGTTCGCATAATCTGTGGACGTTGCCAAATCACAATTCCCGGTTTTTGAGGGTTTAGGTATCCGAGCATACTACAGCGCGTCCGCTCAATCTCCTACCGCCCCGTTTTGAAAACCAAATGTACTGCAATGGAGAACTACAGGAAAGTGTTCCCTTGGAGATGACGGATAAATCACTTCGCGTTAAACTTGTTATCGTGAGTTTGCTTGAACATAATTTAAATTAACGAATCTCATATTTTCGTTCTTTTGACTCTACACGCAGAGTTAACAATGACGAAAGTTTTCGTTCATTTACGTTTAAACCTGGCATAGTCCTACCATACGTCACGTAGTTAGGCTTTTTTTATCATTGCAATTTCGCTGAAATTTTATTTGCCTCCATGTGTTTAGGTAAAAATTACAGGATACCATTTATTTGCAAGTGGCCATCGCCTGGGCTAAACAAACAGAGTTGGTGTTGAAATAATTTTCTTTGGTTAACATTCTTGCCTGACACAGCCACACAACGTCAAGTGGTTGATTTCTTTTATCATCACGATCTTGCTAAAATTTTATTCACATCCATGTGCTAAACCGCAAAGCACATGATGTCGACTTTTGCATGTGATCGTTGTCCGAATGTAACACCAAACTTTGGATGCTACAACTTCGCATAAGAAAAAGAACTGTTTTCTGACCGCTTGGCTTGATTTTCCTCAGTTGTTAAATAAATTCTGTGTGGTTCTTAGTGTTTTTTACATATTTTCATGCAAAAGTTTTTCAGATATTGCGAAAAAGTACGTATAGGCATTGAATGTACTGACAGGGAAACTTAATTTCACAATGGAATAAAAGAAATTTATGATAGGATATTTTATATGAATAAGATTTCTCATTTGCTCTAATGTTCACTAATGGTTGGTTTACTGCATGCGATGGCTTTTATGGTGCTTCTGCTTATTGGCTGAGTCATACGAAACAATAAACCATTACCCATTACAAGATTTCAGTACTGTAGTGGTTGCGTAGTGGTACGTGAAATCGATGTTCTATAAAAATATTTAGCTTGATTGATTCGCTTGCTTGTCACCTTTGTGGGGACCCGTAACTTGATCAGGGCTACAGATATGTGCAAGTTTAAATCATCGCAAAAACATAAAAGCAGACCCGTCAGCAGATTCCTCGAAAGCTTTTACAGTAAATCGAGAGGTTTCAATTGTTGATATTAGATTTATTTTTTTATAGCTGATGTCGCTTGCTTAATGCGCATTGCACACCTTTGAAATTAAAGCATTCAACACTTAGGCAGCACTTTCAAAAGCTGGAATGTTAAGGAAACGGTGGTTGGTCAATTCGGTCTCGAATATCTAAATAACCATTCTTTGCACGCAGGCTATATAAGCTACGTTCTACACAAAACTACTATCGCGAATACATTGAACCATGCAGAAACAAGGACCTCAGTTTAAAATACAAGTTGTCGGTAATTTGTTCAGCGGTTTCACATGAAACATAGATCAGCATAACATTTTTTTGAACATCTAAAATAATACATAAAAATTTCGTGGGTGGCTTTAATTGCCTGCTTTGTCCCCCACCCTGGTTGCCGGCCTAATTCAATTTACACGCGCATTAAACTCTGTGACAAACAGTTTTGATCTTTTATTGCTTGACCATTCTCTTGAGTACTTTACACACAGCACGAAACTTGCAGTGATGAAGGCAATTGCTAGCCTACAACAATCGACTCACAAAGCTAAATGCACTCTATACGGGCGTTTGTGCAGTCTGTGTTTCATTTATATGTGGATGTACTGTAAAATAATTTTTCCTATATCATAACTGTTCAATGACTATTTTTTTCAGATCACGTTTTTTCTTTAACAACTTCTCACAAAAAAAACATTTCAAGGTTAGGTTTGTCAAAATTGATCTTACGTCTGTAAAACAAGACCAAAACTTATTTTTAAGTGCAGCAACAGGAGCGGTAGCGATAGCTCGTTACTATTTTTATTCAGGAACGACTGCGGTTGCGCCGCTATTAAATTTAACAAAGAGCGGTAGCGGTTTATAAAGTAGCGGTTGCCCATCTCTGCATAAGAGTCAAAACCACTGAATATATCAGGTGGACTAACTGGTGCTTGAAGTCTATGTAAAAGAAACTTTTTTTGGGAAGATGGTATTCTGAAGTATATGGTACACGTGCGTTTCAATGAAATCTCACCAGCAAATTCCATTGATTGTTGTTTTTGTTGTACACTCCAACGACACAATCGAACAGCGCCAGGTCGTCCTGTGAAGCATAGAAACAATAAATCGTTTGCACAATCTTACCTGCCGTAGTTGTATGTTACATGTGTAAAGATTACGATTCGCGTTCTATCTTTTGCTGTGACTTAGGAACGAAAGGTATGCAAGTTCGTACTTTAACTCACAGCAGTACAAGAAATTCAAGAAAAGCCACAACTTTGTCAAAGATACGGCTAACATCATGAATTGTGTGGTAAAGCAGCTGACTTACCAACTGCGGCATGTTCCTCCAAGCTCTCCGGATATCATTTTGAAACATGCATTGCACAGCAAAATGGTTCATTACGAAAACCCGACGTTCTTTAGCATAAACCTCAAGAGCGCAATCCAAGATCTGTTAAA
>Ga0210059_1009718_pt1 | contig 14966 bp, 9 predicted proteins | sample Ectturendosymbi2_FD_188042 | JGI IMG/M metagenome (GOLD analysis project Ga0210059, IMG submission 188042) | Ecteinascidia turbinata endosymbiont from Florida, USA - Sample 2 (SPAdes) (version 2) | ecosystem: Host-associated > Tunicates > Ascidians > Unclassified | place: Key West, Florida...
ATAAATCTTCAAATGTTCACTACAAGTTACGGTAGTAGGCGTTTTGCCGCATGTTACCAGAGCTCTCACTGAGGGTCTTTTCCTCCCAGATCTGTTATTTTAGTCGACCTGGGTGTCTAGTTTTAATTATGAAAATTCGCGATAAACATGTCTTTTTGGAGTGATAAATTCATCAGCAACTTCAATGTGTTCAATAATACAAAGATAACTTTATATTACAGTGTCTACATGCGCACATCAGGTGAGAAAGTACGTTCATCGGATGAAGCAGAACGTGTTCAATCGGTTTCTTATTTTCATAGAAGACCATTGTCAAGATTATATACAGCCTCTGTCCCCCTCTTTTTAGGAGTCCCCTCAAGGTATTTCGCTCGTAAATATTCCTCATTTTTGGTGAAAAATTTCTTATCCGTTCATATAATATTTTCCGAGCCACATCATACTCGTAATGCCTACTCTTCTTTTAAAGGCGCCCCTAGCAACAATTGTAATGTGCAGGCAGCCTACTCTGCTTTACAAGGGCGTCCAACAGCAACTGCATTGTGTAAGTACTCTGCTTTCAAAGGGACCACAATAGCAACTGTAATGTGTATATCCCAGTGATAGCGTTACTCGAGTCAATGACTCGACTCGAGTCACGATTTTTAGTGACTCGGACTTGACTCGAGTCACGTTAAGAAAAATGGTGACTCGATTCGAGTCACATTTTTTACAGAATGACTCGACACGACTCGATTTACAGTCAATGGCTCGAGACTCGAGTCAGAGTCATTTTTAGAAAATCTCTCAATTCCTGATGGACAAGCCCTGTTCGTTTGCACACAAAGAAATGAGCATTTTTTGCTTCAGTGATGATCAAGATTGGTGGAAATTTTCTGTTTTGCCTGTCTAGTTGCAATGTGCTGCATTTTAAGGATCAAGTTTCCCCAACTTGCATAGAGGGAGACCTGAGACTTTGCTTTCACTGAGGGGTCATCAGGGCACAATATATTGACAGACACCTTATCGTGATTTAAAATGTAGTATTTGAATATCGTGATCATGGCAGTGGGCCTCATACTGTGACTTTGAGCCTTTTCCAGATGCCAGTAAAGTGATTCAACTTTTTCAGATCCAAATCCAATCCAAATACTATATTGCAAAATATAATGTAAACGCGAAAACCGAATCTTGTTTCAGTGGAAATTCCTGCCACTGATATTAGCCCATGTGGCGACGTGGTTACGTCACATATAGCATTGATTTCGTTGCAGGAATAGTAGAGCGAACCTGGTCATTTGTCTGATCTCAATTGCTGTTGTGCTGAGGATTGTTGGTTCGACTCTTTCTTTGGTGTGCTCAGGGCTAGGCAATATTGTGGCTGCAACAAATGGCTCCCAGGGTGTCGGTGACTGCAATCCAGTGATAACCTGGAGTGCCACAGTAACCTGCAGTCCCAAAACTCAACCGAAAGTTATATAGTAATGTGCAGTCCCAAAACTGATCCGAAAGTTGGGAAGAAGTTCAAAAGAAAATCATCAATTCCAATCCAAATCTGTTTAAGCAAAAATGATAACAACCAAATCCATCAATATATTGAAATATCGCAAGATTTAAATCAAAGTACATGTTCAACTTTGTTCATTTTCATGTATTGAGCATGCGAAAACCACACTTTCAATGCAACGCCAACCGAGAGGTTGCAACAACATCCCCTCGTTTTTGCAATATACCGCACCTATTACACGTTCTTTTTTTAAGGTTGTACCTGGCACCACCTTCGCATCCTGGTCAAAGCACCACTATGCTGTGATTGGAAAGGTTGAGCAGCAAGTGCACAAAGCTTCACACTGTGGCACCAAGCAACAATAAAGATCTCAAGTTGTGCTCATCTTATTTCTGCCTGTTCGCGCCAAATGCGTGCTGTTCTTCACACACATCCCGTTCGTGGTGAAAAACACATTCACCACAATGCTAACTTAGAGGCTGCAACACTTACAACAAGGTTGGGTTAGACTTTCTGAAATGACTAAGAGTGAAAGAGACAAGTAAAATGCGAACTGATAAAACTTAGATATAAATAACCTGCAATCAAACTTGTTAAAACAACATTGGGAACCATTTTCTAACTTATCGGGCGCCATTTCATAGCATGTTGGGCACCATTTTCTAACGTATCGGGTGCCATTTTATGGCATGTTGGGCGCCATTTCATAGCAAAAAAGTTTCGTAGATAAAACGTGAAATTTTGTGTGAATCGACATTGACTCGAACTTGCAAACCACTGACTCGAAGCGACTCGACAGTTCTTGTGACTCGACTTTGACTCAACTCGACCAAGTTGTGACTCTCACTTGAAAATTTTTTAGATGACTCTGACTCGAAGGGCTTGTGACTCTGGCTCGACTCTGACTCGACAAAAATGACTCGGACACATCACTGGTATACCATACGCTTTCGAAGGGACACCCAATAGCAACTGTAATGTGTAAAGTATCTTGCTTTCAAAGGAGCCCAGCACCAACTGTAATGTGTTGAAACAACCGGGTGCTGAAATTATGTGGCTGGATCTTAAACTAAACCATCGAAACCGTTTACTCCTTGAAGTATGCTATCAACCGCCAAATAGTGCTGCTGCAGATAGGCTACTGTTTCGTATGCATTGTTCCAACGTGATGAACGACTATCTGAGTGATGCTTCGAACACCATCCTATTTGCTGGTTACTGTAATGATCATTCTATGGGCAAACCGTTTCATCAACAAACTGAGTTATTTCGTGTATTTAAAATGTTAAATTTTCGCCAGGTTATACATTCACCCACTAGGTGCGCTAGTATTCTTGATGGGTTGGTCATTAAACAACCTTCGCCTGGTCATAAATTCTGATGTTTCACCTCCTTTAGGAAATCTTCACCACTCTCCTATCTTTTCAGAATTACATTTAAATTTCTGTACGCAATTCCCTTCATTCATCAAATGCTGGGATTATTCTCGAGCTGAATTCAAGACATTAAATGAAATTTACTTATAGGACCCTGAGAAGGCATCATAGCTCCACCTCCTACATCAGACATTGCCTTGACTAATATTACTGACATAATAAACCAAAGTGCTTGTACTTGCATTCCCTTTAGAATAATTGAATCGAATAAGTCAACATCCGTAGAAAACCCTGTAAACCCTGGATCAATCAAAATCTAAAGAAAATGATCCGCAAAAGGCGTAGATTGTTTACTAAATGGCTGCAGACACAATGTCGCCATCACTTTCTTGCCTATAATCGCCTTCGAAATAAAATTCAGAGACACATTTAAGGATCGTAAGAATCAGTATAACCCAGTGTTGGATTAACAATAGCAGCAAATGTAGCAATTGCTACGGGCCCCGCGCTTTTGGCGCCCCCGGTCTTCTGTAATAAATCTTATTTATTATTTTTTTCAGATTTTTTGCAGTCTAAGAAGTTACTATTTTGCTAAAATTGCCATAAGTTGTACCGAAGGTTTTCAATTGCACGCTGTCTGTATCCATAAATTATTGTTTGATTCTTTTTGTACAGTTACGTAACAATAGGCATAAGATTGCGGTCAGCAGTGTTGCCATTATAGCTGATTTGCTGCTATATCTTGCAGGATTTTCTCACTCTTAGCTGTAAAATTTTCAATCTAGCAGTTAGCTGTTTTCTACAGGATTTTACCAACCGTTTGGCAGGTTTAGCAAGTAACAAATTCCTGACCAAAACCTGTACCAACGGTTTTTCAAGATGAAAACTTTACAGCACCTTCATTAAAAATATACTTATCTTCTTCATGACGTTTTTGATTGGGTAACACCAGGACAAAGCACAACAAGCTGCCTGCAATTATTTGGAATTTTTATTATGATGCAAAGAAGTTGCTTCAAGATATAATTTTATCATAATAACAAGTAATTAGATGCCTTGGTTAAACCTAAATGATTTGCTTGTGTACTTAGTGAGCGCGTTAGGTTAAAAGACAACATTGGTAGAATTTGTTTTTATCCTCAGGCACGATATTTCCAAGTGGTTCAGCTGCGCTAGTAAGTAGTAATGTCTGGTAAAAAAAATTCCTGGTAAACCGAAGCTACCAAAAATTTCGACATATATGGCTGCAAGATTCAGAACTTAAAATTGGGCTCAGTGCCTATCCTGATGATTCAAAAAAAGGATTTTTCGAAGTTTGCAAAAATGCAATCATAGCAATATATTGTGAGCTTAAAAGGCATAACTGATAGCAAAAGCACTCAGATATGACTAAAGAACTTTTTCCATGCTCCCTAATGTAACACAAAGCTTGAGTTACAAAGACCAGACTTAGAAAGTTGTAGGGCTGAAGCTATACTCAGATTGTTTATCGCTGAGCGTTGTTTTTATACAGTAGATCGTCATGAATTATTCATGTTTTTATACAACAGATCGTCATGGATTGTTCTATTGCATGAAAACATGCAACCATTTGAAAGAGATCGTCATCATTTTCAACATGATTAAGCGATTGTCATGAACTGTGACCGGCATTTTCAGCCCATGCTTATTGAGAGCGAGTGCAAGACAAAAAATTAGTACAGGCCTATTGTATAACTTTATGGGTTTCTCTTAATCATGTTAAAAATGACAGATTTTTTAACATAATTTCACTGGTTTTAGCTGAAAATTTGTGAAAAGAACTATAGTAGAATCTAGCAGTTTTTGTAACAACATTTAGCAGATTTATGTCACAAGCATCTGGCAACACTGGAGGTCAGCACGATACACTCAGACTGTCACGTCACGATGCGAACTGGATAGAGCATGCAGAGAGTAAAGCCTAAAGGATGCCTTGCCCACACACCTTTTGATTAGGCAGGTGTTGAGATGTATTTTAAACTTGGGGCCCCGCGCTCATGAAATGCTACAGGCCCCGCGCTACCTTAATCCGGCACTGGTATAACCCATTTGTTCTCCATAAGATTGATTCATCATCGACATCTCGACCTGACTTCTGGAAAACAGTCAAAGATTTGCTTGGCAAACATCCTTGCTCAAATGCTCCTTTGATCCGTGGTGACACTGTATACTATGACATGACATCAAAAGCAAAAATTTTTAACGAATATTTTACTTCCATTTCCACAGCATCTGACTCCATACTGTCTAAAGTACTGTACTTCCTAGGTTTCATATGTATACTGATTTATGCATTCCTTCCCTCTCAATCGAGCCCCTTGATGTTTACCATGTACTACTATCTCTTAATCGTAATAAATCGAAAGATTTTGAAAATTTTGCTAACCGACTCCTTAAAAATTGCGCTCAATCTCTTGCCACTCCTTTCAGTCTTCTCTTCGGCTTTATCCCAGCTACTTCCCACTTTCCTACAGCTTAGAAAACTGCGATCTTTGCATGACGTAAAAATTACAGACCGATTTCTATTCTTCCCTCTCTATCTAAAGTTTTTGAAAAGTGAATCCATAAACACCTTTACAGTTATTTTGAAACCAACAACTTGCTTTATAATCGCAATTCTGGATTCCGCAAATGCCACTCCACTACATTTAATATTAGAACTTACTCATAAACTTCTCGTTGCCAAAGACAGTGGTTGTTCATCGAGAGTTGTGTTTTTAACTGTTTCTAAAGCTTTTGACAAAGTGATTCATTCCGCTCTTCTTTTCAAGTTGCGTCAGCTTGGCGTGATAGGTTCTGTTTATAACTTACTGCGGTCCTACCTATCAGGTAGGGCGCAATTCGTACGGTTAGATTTTCGTTCTGATCATTTACGTACAAATTGTGGCGTGCCTCAAGGATCCGTACTTGGTCCGCTACTTTTTTATTATATGTTAATGACATTGGTACAAATATTAAATCTTCAATTTCCCTATCTGCTGATGATACTATGCTTTTATGTTCTTCTAAAAACCCCAGCGGTTTACATAATACGTTATCCAATGATTTACGTCAGTTGGAGATGTGGTCCCATTTGTGGAGTGTTACTTCAAATGCTGCAAAAACCCAAGTTCTTACCATTACAAATAATCCATCTCTTCATCCTCCATTACGATTCTGCAACCAAGCTCTAACCGAAACTTTTCTTACAAGAATCTAGGACTTATTTTTCATCGGTCTATTTCTTGGCATTTAGATATCTCAACTTTGCATCACAGAGCTATGTTAATAATTAACGCGTTGAAAAAGAACTTTCTTCCCAGTATTCACTTCTTGTACTTTATCGTGCATATGTTTTGCCCATCCTTAATTATGGTGATATTATTTATGGTAACTGTACGACTACTACCGTAACTCCAATCTCCTCGAAAGCATTCAGAGTGCTTCAGCTAAGTTTATCCTTGGTTGTCTCAGGGCCACATCCCACGAGATTATTCCAAAAGAATTAGGGCTTACGCCATTGTTTATCCGTCGTCAGATTTAAATTCTTAAAGCTTTCCGTACCATCCTTTTTGGACCATGCCCATCCTTCACATCCGCCCTTGCTCCCAAATTTTTAAAAATCTTTCCGACTAATCTTCATGTTTCTGTATGAATAATCAGCCACCCTCCTGTAAAACACATTTCCTACATAATTCTCTTTTCAAAATAGGCTCAAAATTCTGGAATTTTCTTCACACTTCCCTTCATACTTTAAGTTCACGTCGATTCTGCTCCGAAGTATCAGATTTATTCCTTACCAAAAAAACTAATGCTTGGCATTTGCTCGGTTGCAGTGCAAACGCAACTGCTATCTTGTATATGCTTCGACTAGGACACAGTAAATTAAATATAGATGGCCATTACAATCAGATCTGTCAATGTGGTGCTATTAAAACTGAAGTTCACAAATTTCTTGAATGTCCTTCCACCTATACGTCACGCCAAATGTTGATCACAAATGTTTCTAAGATTCTGGTTGAACGAAATATATTTTCCCACACTGAATTTGCTATCCTAAATCGCACGGAACTAATCAAAATACTTCTTTTTGGACATCCTGAACTATCCAAAAAAAACGTCCTTATGCCTGTTCAAGCAGACGAAGACGTGTTTGTTTTTGTCAAATCACCCACACTTCTAATATAACTTTACCATCTACCATGTTTTCTGTTTGTATTGTTTTGTATGTGTGTGTATTTGTGTCTCTATTGATGATAACCTTTGCGTTGCCAAAGACCTCTTCAGACCTTGGTCTGCCATCATTGGCTGTTTGTTAATAAATAACTAAATGAATTGTAATGTATAACTAGGCTACTTTGCTTTCAAAGGGGCCCCCAACAGCAGTTTTAATGTATAAATACCTTGCTTTCAAAGGGGCCCAAAGTAATTGTAATGTTTAAACACTTTTCTTTCGAAGTGCCCCCGAACTTCACTGATTTTTTTATTTATTTATTTGTTTTATTTATCGGCAAACGACGGCAGGCCAGAGGCTGGAGTGCCATCTGCCGGGACCTGTTGCGGCAACACGATTAACTGATTTCTGTGTTCCATATTTCAATTTGGGGGTTCGAAGCTTTCTTTGGGGGGATAAGTGGTGACTAGACTGAATTTTGGGCCCCTGTGACAGCGCGCCTTCCCAATTGGGGAATATGGAGTGCGGCTAATACGGCTCTGGCTTCAGCAATGTCTTATTCTCGACTTCCTTCTTGGAATCGTCATAAAAAATGTTTTTTTCGCTTGCGTATTTCTTGAATCAGTTAAAATGGCAAACCTTCGCCACGAAATCAGATTTCCAAAGAATCCTAACCAGAGTAGAGAGCTTACTGTGTTAACAATGCCTGATAGTGCGTTACGTCTGTGTGCTGCAGGATTATACTACTTTTATGACATCATAAAATCTTGATTACAAAATGTTTAAGATGGGATAGAAATGGTCTGTATGTCTATCAAATATTGCTTATTTAAAATTGTTATGTTACAGAAAATAAGAAAAAAAACGATGTAAGTCACAAGTAAGGACATTGCTTAGACAAGGGCAGTAATATGTTCTACGAAAAAAGGACTAATATTTTCTAAGACGTTGCTACTGCAAAATAAGGACAAATCTTAGAAACAGGGACGGTAGGGTAGCTATGGTTATGTTACTTCTGTGTTCTAGATTTGGAAAAGTTGTGATTTTGGATGTGCAAGACAGTTATCAATACTGTGTCATTTTTGCCTGGTTTTAAGCCGTGTTATTGGTGTTTATAACAGCGCAGTGGCGACTCCGGCACAAAGGCTTCTCGGGCTGAGCCCCCGAGTCTTCGATTACGAGTTATGTTGGAGAACGTGAGCTTGATTTGTATATTTGTGCTTACATCCACTTCACTAAGTTGTTTACTCGGGTTCTTTTCATTGGGTCTTGTAACTGTTCATATATTCTCGTTCCATGTCTCGCCTTTCGCGTTCATGTTGCAGGTAACCTGAATAAAAAAATATCGTTCGTAGTAGGCATTCTCTCGCCTTCGTTCGCTCGCGCTTTACTCGGGCTCATCCGTTAGAGCCCGAGCTGCCCTCTGCAATATTAGATTCAATGTTTCTGAAGCAATGGATTTGCACAGAACATTAGATTCAAAATCCAATCTGTGGACAGTTCGCATTTCGAGAACAATTTCAAACGAATGATAAATTGTCGGTAACTCGGGTTAATATTTGAGCCTAGTAAGCAGAGGACTAACTGGCGTTATCATTGCTCTGTGACGTACGTTACTCAACAGTGGAGAAGCTATCATGAAACTTCCCATTCATTGTTACGCAACTAACGCCACAGAGCAACGATAGTGCCAGGCATAATGAGAGCAAATCGATATTTCAGTGACGCAAGCGTCGAACGGTTGCATTCAATCAGTATCAATCGTGCGATGAGCCCGATTGACGCTGTTGACCTGGAGTCGTAACAACCTATTTGAATTTCAGGTGGTTCACCGATGCGTTTTCATAGTGGTGTAATTTTGTCTAAAATAGTGTAATTTTGGCGTTCATATGGTCTAGTTAGTGACGTCATATTACAATGTTTGTGACGTCACAGTTGCCAATTCAAGCCACAAAAATTTTATATTGTTTTTTGACCTGCACTTATGCCCCCCACTTTGAAAAAGGTTCCGCCACCCGTGTTCGTCTCTCTTACAAAAGCGAAGCCGTTATGATACTTGACTACCAAATATTATTGAAATCGCCCCCTTTTAACCTCACTGGCTGGATCCGTCCTGGCTGGAGCCGGAACCACACTCATGAAAACCAAGAACTCCGGAGCTGGAGCCATGTTCATTAAAAACCAGCTCCGGAGCGGAGCTGTGTAATTTTTACGACGGCTCCGCAGCTATGGTTTCATCATCACTCCACCATCAAGTGTTGAAAATTTTCTATTTTTTCTTTTCTCGACAGTGAAGGGACTTCCAATTCATTCACATACAAGCATACGAGCTAAGTTGTTTTGTTGTTGCAATCAGCATGAGTACAACTGATAAAAACAACTCTTCTTTTTGTTTGTCTTGCTTTCGCTTGACGCTTGCTCAGCTTTCCATGATATGAACACTTTCTCACAGTCAGCCCTCAGTAGTTTTTAAGATCTGAGGTAGATTGCTGTAGACAGAAGTTGGAAGAAATTAACCCTGAATACTTTGATCAATTTCGTTGAATGTACACAAATGGCCTTTTGTTACGAAACCATTACCAATCTGCTATTCTAAGAGGTCCATGCAGTTGAAACTTCTCAAACTTCTAAAACCAGGGTTAAATGTTGTTTCAACGCTCTAAAGCACATGTGGGAAACAATGGGAAGGTTGAATCAATCCAATGTTTTGCAAATTTAACTTTCATTTGAAACAGGATAAAACAAATTCGTTGTCCCTATGCTTTTTACACCAACATGCTCTATTTGCTGTTTCTGACAAACAACAAAATACGCAATGTAGCTTATACTCAGTTATTGCAAAACAACTCCTGAAAACGTTAGTGGAAAGGAACTGGAAAATTAAACTATTTGAAACGAATTATAAGTTTCAGTGGAATATTATTTCAGACAAGTTGAAAAAATACAACTTTTTCATTTATTTATACCATTGAGTTTTCTATAAATGTATTGAAAGATTTTAATAGATTACGTCATCAAACTGCCAAATACTTTTTGCAAATTGGAGTACTCATGGCAACTTCCTTTAATCTGAAGCCTTGGTGGACTATGCTTTGAATAACAAATTTAAGTACACGCACACATATGTAAATATATACATAACGGTCAAAGTAAACTGACAGGCATCACAATCTTATGATGGTTGCATTAAACTCACGTAGTTTGTTGGTTTTACTTCAGACTGCAGCAATCGTTTGGACTGTTTGTTTTCTGAAGACTTGGCCCAATGGCATTTCAGGAAAGCTGCTAAAACTGTACACAACAGCTGACCAAATACTTTGCCGATGATCACAGATACAATCAACCACACGTTGAATGTCATTACAACCACCATAAGGAAATAAGTAAGAACCACCTAAAAATAGTTAAACATTATATTAACGTATCTAAATTAATGAGGATAAAATTTATCATGACTGCGCATAGAAAGGGCAAAAATATTTCAGCAAAAAAAACAACCAGCAATATAACCAAAAGTATAAGTTGGTGTACCTACGCAATGCGTGTTTCATATATCTAAGGAAAAGCTGTAGCCGTATCTAAAACAACTCTGGCAAACTTTTCCCATTAACTCAAGTAAGACTATACAAAACACCCTTCTACTTAAAGTTGCACTATACTTCACGATTTGGCTGTGCCTCTTTCAGAGTTTAACACTGCAACCCTGGTGAAACCTTTACAATTGTAGTATGCACTGTAATAGTACCTTAAATAATTTCTTGTTTATTTGGTACAGATTCCTCAATCTTTTCAAAGAACTTGGATTTCGTCGTACAACATCATATGTGACCTTCATGGATTTGGTAATTTAACTTCAAGTAAAAAGTATGATTTGATAGGGAAGCAGTAATATTTTTGTGTAATTGGTGCTTCGTTATTCAATACCTCCTTCAAGTGTTTGCTACTTGTTTTGGTTCATATCAAACATTTCGCATCGAGAACTTGCCATGAAGGTGCGCATATTTTTTGTGCAGTTGGCGGTTCGCTGCCGGTGTATTTATCAATTGCAGTACTTTGTTTTTATATAGTGCTTTTCTAAAGCAGGTGATCGCATGTGCTATTTCGCATTCCTTAATAGAATTGGTGAACTTGACCGAACCCACTTTTTTCCAGCTGTAAGTAAGAATTGAAACGGTAGAAGTGGAAAGCGTTCTTACGGGAATACAAAGATGTGGATAATTGTAAAACTGACCGTTAGATATAGAATCTGCTTCCAGAACCTTTGTGAGTTTTGCTAAAAGCAACAACTTGAAAATTCGCATGTGCAAATGTAGCTATACGCAAAGGTGCTAAGACCAAAAAGTCTTTTCAAAATATTGATACAACAAAGCAGCAGGAAGAAACATTTATCACCGTACCTTCAACACCTAAAACTGAAAACGAATTGCAATTATTGAAAAGCTGTCCATGCTGATCACTTATTTTTATTTAAATGAGCTGCTCAAGTTGCCTGATATCAAAAACCACAACGGAAATTTTTGTTTCAAGCTCTGGAGCTCTTTTTCAAAGTTTTTGGAGCCTGATACGTCATGAAGGCACTGATGAACAGCACTCTGAATAACCAATTTTGACACAAACTCGGTTGAAAGTTTGTTGACTCTTTGACAAACTGCAGTGTTGGCAAATTATATTATATTTGGTCTACTTGCAGCCGTGGTCTTCTGTTTGAATGTTGCTTTATTGAATAGATATTTACTTTTAGCCACCTTCAAAAATGTTACAATTTTAAGTTAACAAACGTAAGTGGGACCAAGAGAGCGATTGATGACTTCATCACATAAAACCTGAAATGGATCCTTTACACATTCCTCTTGTTCTGCCGCTTGGGCTTGCGATGATTTGTAAATAATAAAAAATTATAAGTCCTTACATTTTAGCTGACGGTCTCAGCAGCAACTCACTGCAAAAACACTGCAAGCAAAATCCCAGAAAGGAAACAAATTTCTCCCTCACCCCAATAAAGCTCATTGAGCTCCCCATTGTTGTGACCTTGAATAAATGATGGGCCCTCACTGAGAGTGCTCCAAACCATGCACGCCTACTGATTTTTAAGGACAGAATATCTGGCATTTATGGCAAGCTGCAGTAACCATTTATTTGTCTGTTTTGGGGTTTGCTATTCTAGAGTTCTAGATATCCCTGGAACCAAATTGCGGTTTGCATATTGTCATCAGCCCCGTTCCATGACTGATCAGGATCAAGTTTTTGCTGTAGAAACCATAGGTTGTTTCATAAGATTTAGCTAATAAACAGAAGCAATATAAAGAGCCATCATGCAATACTTGAAACAATTGTCAGTGAACATTAGAGTAAATGAATGTACAATGGCATAATAGCTGATCACTGTAAAAAAATAAGCAGCACTGTGGCAATACAGGATTGGTGAAGGACCATGGCACCAGTCAACCAACCTCGCTTATCACGTTTTGAAAAGTGTAGAAAAACAATTGTTGGAGATCAAATAAGCACAAATAGGAAAATAAGCAAACAAAGAACATGGTGAAGTAAACTTACAGATGAAAGCGCATGCCTATGTACACAAATGAGTGGATTAAACTTATTTGAGAAAATTTGGTGTGGTTAAAAATATGTTTAAACAAAATTTAAAATTAAAAAAACTAAAAACAAAATGATGAGCTACAGAAGAAAAACAAAACAGAAAAGAATTATGCAGTCTGCAGTGTACTTTCATGCCGAAAAAAATGGGATGTGCACAGGAAAGATCAACTGTCAAAAAAGCAAATATACATATGAAATAAACAAAATCACTGTAATTCACATATTTTTGTTCTGGATAAGTGAAATGTTGCTGAAGTTCATAACTATGTATCTTTCTCATCTCATGTAGAGGTGTTTCTTAAGATTCCATTTGAAAGTAAAGTGGCAGAAGACCTAATTTATATTATGGACTTTGTGTCTGCTCACAAACATATAAATTAAAATTAAAAATTAATTGATGCAGTCTGGTGTTGAAGGCTACTTTCGGTTTTTGCTTGTGAGCACCTATTAAGTGTCAGTGCCACAGCAGCAACAATAGCAGTTGAACGGCCAATCGTTGCAGATACCAGCCTCTTTTCACCAAGCAACCAGATAAACGAGGGCAGCACATCGAACTTTGCTCGCATAGCAACCAACGCAACCAAGCGTAAAAAGTATTGCAAGTGTAAGCACTTCCCCACGCTCAGCTTGGCTTGACTCAGTCTTGCTTGGCCCTGGTGTAAACCATCTTCAAGGCATCATTTGGTACGGCCGTGGTTTTCAGAACATTGTTTAGAGAATATTGTGGTAGTCCTACAGAATCACTTACTGCAGCCAATGATACACTCCTAAATTTGTGGTGGAAGTATACGTGGTGGAAGTACACGCTACTAATTGTAATATCTTTTGCAATGACGTCATAGTATTTTTGAGAAAGATTATACACAGTCACTATTATTTGTGGTTGTTGCTCTCCATTATTATAGATGATTTTTAAAATAAAATGGTTTATTTCAGATAAAAATCTTGTAACAAAAATAGAGAACGAGTGAAACGAATGAAAATAAATTAATTTCAAAAATCAAATATCACTGCATGTCAACAAAACCTCTCCCTAAAGAGCTTCGCTGATTTTGGGAGGATTCTCTATTGAAACTGGTTATTAGACACTTCGAACGTCGTCCTTTAGCGGCATTAGCATGACTTAGAAATGCAGTGTTTATCTGGCCTACTACTGATATTGGAGCGAGCGGTCGTAAGTTCAAAGTTCTCTCTCTGAAAATAGCTTTGAATTAATATATATATAATTAAATCGATGAGTAAAGATAATCACTTTTTTAGCAGTTTTTGCAACTATATATTGAGGGCTATAAGCATCAAAGTCGTACCTTACATACGTTAAATAGATCCTACAGAACTTTGGGAGAATGTATGGGAATATTACCGAAACTAAGAAAGGAATACGGCGCATATCCGCGAGTTCCCTATTGCAAACAACAGTGAAACTCCCGAGCACAACATGTATGCACTCTAGAGAATTAAAGTTTTAAAGCTGGCCCATCGGTGTAACAATAAAGCGCTGTTCTGGAAATATACTGAGAAAAGAACTTCTACTCACAGGGAAATCCAAAGAATGATCAGACTTGCATGTCATTTTTCTCTGTGAGCTTGCTTTTTCAAGATCTGAAACAGCCTATTGTTTCAACTGCCATTCTGACCTGTGAAACCAGCAGTAGCCAAGCTTCAGCTACGGGGCGGAACTGTCCGCCTTAGCAAATTGCTCGAGTGCGCTATCTGGTGTTCTCGTTCAAACTTAACAAACAAGCATTGTAATTTTTTGGAAATATAAACCATTATCGCGCTCAGTACAGTAATATCTTCATCTTTCAACAGATGCATAAATTTCTCGATTTAATATTACGTAACTCCCTAGGTTGTACAACTTCAGACTTTCCAAAACCCTGACTGCGACTATGTGTGAGGCGTCTTAGCGACTGTTTGCAGGTCGTTTGAGGTGGAAGCTGGCACTGTATTCCATTTTCAGCTAAAATATCACATATGATTTGTTTACCAACGAAAGCTCGTAAGTTCTTCAACACACAAAATTATAAAAGAAGTGCGCATGCAGAAGTGGCGGAAGCTACGCAGCGCGTGCTTTCGTGCTCTTCCAATTGGGAGGGTGGACGAGCGATGCGACGGCAAAAGGCAGCAAGCAATGACCAAGCAGGGGGTGAGAGTTCACCTTTGCCAATTAACAGCGAAGGTGAAACGAGCTTTGCTGAGATTGCCTTATCAATGTCGGCTAAACCAGTGCTTCCCAACCAGTGGGTCGCGACCCATTGGTGGGTCGCGAAGCTATTTCAGGTGGGTCGCGAAGCATTTCTAAATGTTACAGTTTTCTATTAGATCGGGA
>Ga0210059_1009720_pt1 | contig 14963 bp, 8 predicted proteins | sample Ectturendosymbi2_FD_188042 | JGI IMG/M metagenome (GOLD analysis project Ga0210059, IMG submission 188042) | Ecteinascidia turbinata endosymbiont from Florida, USA - Sample 2 (SPAdes) (version 2) | ecosystem: Host-associated > Tunicates > Ascidians > Unclassified | place: Key West, Florida...
CTATTTGCATTTGTATCGTCAGCAGCCTGAAATGGACAACCAAAATGTCGACTTTGCCTACCCTGGAAAAATATTTGCGGACGCCCATGCCTGTGTTATTTGTGTTTACAATCTAACATCTGCTTTGTACTTCGCTATATAACTATTTTTGTGTTATTCGAGTACCCTTTGTTCCAGCTTCTCCGTTAGGGTGTCATTGAATGTGCGATTCACCACGAACGGGGTATGCTCGAAGACTTACAACCGTATATATGTGGCGCGAACAAACGAAGACTTTAAGTCCATATATATGTAACGTTTGTGAATTTTTAGAAACTAATTATTGCATGCCCACACGATGGCTAACGGGTCCCCTTCAGAATAGTTTCCCCCCTGGCTCAAACCTCCGGTTACGCCACTGACTGTGGGGGGACGGCACTTTTCGACTCGCCCCGGGGCGGCACTTCCCCATGTCGGGTCCCTGGGCCCTACGTACGTCACTGCCAGTGCTGTTGTACGTCATTTGAATATTCAGGGCTGTCTGTCCGTAACGTAAACAATTGTCCCGTGTCGTGACAACCAAAACAATCCCTGCAGCATTGGAGAAAGACATTCTTGCGGGCATTTGACTTAATTTGACATTGCACTGAGTTGTCAAACTCAACGGAAAGTTAAAGCCGTCCGTTATGAAATCTGTTAAAAGTACTTTATTCTGGATACCTATAAGTTAAAACTAATACTATATAGTAAACATTGCTTGAGAGTATCGGGTGGTGAATATCACCTACCGTATGAATTTTTTTCTTTTAGTCACCTGAAGGATTCAACTTGGTGTCTGCAGAATTTACGATACAGGCGTAACCAACTCTGCAGCTCACTATGTACAGTAGTTGGTGCGTGGCCGTATCGTAGATAATGAAATCATCGTACAGTACGATAAAAACTCTGGTTAACTAACTGAAATTCATGTGAAGCAGGAGTTTTATCCAAACTTAAACATTGCACAACACAATCGGTATTAAAAGTTGTGTATAACTCATTATTCCACCACTATCGTACTTAATCCTAAATTGGGGACGTGCGCTTCAAACGCAACCGTTCAGCCTCTCTTTAAACTCTAAAATAAAGCCTTAAATCTTACAAGCCCAACTAACCACACGTCTCTGGAAGAATCTTTCCAGCAATTAAACATCTTAGGCGTTCCTGAACTTTATATCTTATCAGCAGACAAATTTATGCACAACAAGCTGCTTCCAAACCTTTTCACAATTATTTTATTTCAATCCGTTCTATTCATTCTTATTCCACAAGATTATCCACTTATTACAACCTGTTCTTACCAAGAGGAAAATGTTCTCGTACATTTGTTGCACCAAAAGTGTGGTCTTCAATACCAGACTATATTAAACTCTTCTGCCACTTTTACCTTCAAATGGAAACTTAAGAAACACGTCTTCCATGAAAAAGATACATAATTATCTATTTTAGCAACGTTTCACTTATCAATAACAAAATACTGAGAGTTTCAATGCTTTTGATAATGTAACTCTGTTATTTTGTATCTTTACTTTTTTGTTTCTTGTTCTTTCCTGTGCACATCCCACTTTTTTCCGCATAAACCTACATTACATATTTTTTTTGTTTGTTTTGCTTTTCTTTTGTACCTCATTAATTACCAGTTTTTTTACTTTTTCATTTTCATACTTTGTTTAAATATTTTTTCACCGCACCAAATCTCCTCAAATCAATTTGATCCACTCCTTTATGTATATAGGCATGCTCTTCTCATCTGTACATTTACTTCACCATGTTTTGTGTTTGTTTGTTCGTCTTCCTTCTAACTGTGCTCATTTTTATTTCCAACCGTTATTTTTCAACACTTGTCAAAAAGTGATAAATGGGTTTGTTTGACTAGGTGACCACCATGGTCCTTCACCAATCCTGTGTGACACAGTAACACTCTTTGTTAGCATTGTTCAGTTATTTTGCCATTGCGTTTTCATTCATGCCTACGTTCACTGAAAATCGGTTTCCTTTTTGTATGACAGCTCTTTGCGTTGTTTCTGTCTGTTAGCTGAGTCACATAAAACAATAAATCAATCTTGCCAATCAATCAATCTTGCAGAATGTTGCAACCTCTTAAAACCCAGCTTTCCTGTGACGACAGAAGTGTTATGTGACTACAGTTGTGATTCGAATAAAACTATTTCGTGAAAATTACAAGCTGTGAGCATGGGCATCGGAAGGGAAGGAGGCCATTGGCCGCCCACTCCCTGGAAAAAAATCATTCTGAAGCCCATGGCTGTGGGGTAAAAAATGAATCTATTTTTGTGGAAGGTTTCTTTCGTATGGGAGGAAGCTACTGTACGTCCACGTCGTCCACCTGGGTAGCCTTTGACCAGCGAAATTAGTAGCAGCATGCACAAATAGTTGAACGTCCTATCATGATACAGAAGACTCAAACTATCCTATTCATTTCAAGCGTTTCACGATGCTGCCACAATATGGCAGGGTTTAGTATGATTGCGATAAGGCCTTCAATATAAAAAGAAGCATCCAAGTACAGGAACTTGAAAAATTAAGCAGGAGTTGAAAAGTCTTCAACTTATTTAAAAGCCTTATTCGTAATAAAAAAATAAGTCTCACTCAGCATTCATTGACATTCTCATACATTTGGGCCTGAAAAAAATGCCGTCCTATTTTGATAATCTTGAATTTAACATTTTTTATGTAGGCGGGCGCACATTGAATGGCTTGCTTTGATCTTAACAAACTAAATTTAGTTTCAGCTAAGGTACTGAAAGCGTTCAAATCCTAACTGCAATGGTAACAGACGCGATAAAGTGGCGCTGAGGCCTACCTACACAAAAAATGTGAAATTCAAGATTATCAAAGTAAGGAATAGGTTGTCAGTATCTAGGATACTTTTCGCACAGCGAAAACCTGAACTGGACCGCATTAAGCCTTCGACTGGGCCGTATGCGGCACGCGGCCGCAGGTTGGACATAGCTGGTTTAAAGGACTAGGTTTCCTGTATTTTGGGACATTCAGTGTACTGCAACGTGAGACTACAAATGATGAAAAACTCAAAAAACAATTTATAGGTTCCGACAATGAACTGTCTATCGCTTTTTACTGAAAATTACAGTTAAACATCTTTACGCAGGTGAAAAACATTTCGACAGAAATGCAGTGATGAATGATGATGCCGTTAGTGCTCCCGAGCTATTGGAAACATTTTCAGTTGTTTTCCTGTCTGTTCTATCATTCCTGAATTTCAGTACAATTTGGACATCACAGAATAAACAGAAGTGTTCTCTAGGCAATTATGACAAAAAGAGTGAATAGAATTTTCTTATTGGCACTTTCGTTTTTTAGGCAAGGGACAACAATGCTTGTCTTGTTATAATTTCGATGCTGTTTGTTCGGTATACCACAAACATAAACGCAATTTGCACGACGTCATGCAATTCAAAAGCGATAATTACTTTTCAAACTAAAGAAATCGCTATACACTGTTTTTTGGAATCAACGTGGGTTTGCAACCTTATTTTTACTTTTGTTCAAGCTCGTTTTTACGCCAACGATTGACTGCGTTTTGAAAGCACCATTCGAGCTAGCGTTATGTGATTGCCGTTTAGTTGTAACTTGATGGTTAGTATTAGATTTTGCAATCATTGTGGGCATGTGGCCATACTGAAAATTTGATCAAAAGCAAAATGTACATTTTGAAGAATACCTCGTTGGTTTGTGGCTAACTAAATTTGTGTGCAGTCGGTCTGGAAAAGTACTTCTACGCTTCTGTTTGTAGTTTTGATTTGCAATTATGTGGGTTGACATACTTAACCACCGTTGGTGTCTTCGTCCGCTATGACCTCTGGTAGAAGTTTTGTTGAACCACCGTCTGCAATGGGAAGTTGCTCATTAATCCCACACAGTGCCAAGTTTCGTCACTTCCGTATTTCGGTAACAGTTCAATCATTCAGCTGTTTTCCCTTTGCATATGGTTGAGGTTCGATGTTGGTAAAATGCCTAATTTTTTCCTGCAATATAAGCCATACAGAAAACCAGGTCGTTCAGGTTCAATTTAGTGACCAGTAGTAAAAATGAAGTCCCAAGAGATAGTTTTCGAGTTTTGCAAATAATCACAGACTGTGAAGTTCACAGCTTCGCCTGTCATGCATACTAGAATACGAAACGATCAGAAAAGCGATTACCCTGCCTCCCAGTGATCAGATAGAGCAGGACACGAATTCGGAAACTTTTCTACTAACTTGCCGCATTTCGTGCAAACAGCTGAAGGACTTTGCCGTCTTTTGTCGCTGATAACAGAATCGAAATGTGTAGCGAGTCAATCCGAATAACTTGAAAAACAAAAGCAAAACAGATTCATTCTACACAACTTAAGCTGCTGCAGGCCCGTCGACAGCCCAGGCTTTTTTGGAGATCTTTTAACTTGTTCTGGGGTCTTAACTGTGAAGAAGTGTGCAGAACGTGAAACAGTTTTTTTTGCATTTTTTTAACAATCTGCACGACGTTTCACAAAACGCATTATTTTAAAGCAAAATACACGCTACCAATCGCACAAAACATTGCTGCAAGACGAAATTCTAATATCTTTCAAAAAATTTGCTGCAACTTTTTTTTCTTGCATTTTTATGACTCAAACCACGAAATACCATAAACATAATGAAAAGAGAAAAGACCAAAACGCCAAAGGGCAGAAAAATTAAATGCATGCTAATGAGCGTGTCACAGGGATGTCGGGTCCTTGTGGCCACTGTGCACTTTGTGGTAACCATGGAAAGCACAACAAATCAATGGGGCCACGTGTTTCACAAATAATGGGCAAAAATAAAACCTTCCACTCAACCAAAAATTGACATGCACAAACCATGGTATTTATGTAGCGACTTGTGTTATTTGCCACGAACGATATGTCGGGCAAACCAAGAACAAATTTTCCACGAGATGGTCATCGCACCGAAGTAATTGGAACAGACCCAGTTGTGAAATTGATGAAAATAAAGATAAACTGGCCTTGTTGCGGCATTTTTCAGAGTCCCACGGCGACGTGAACAAACCGCCGATACATGAGGCTTACACCGTTACTTTTGTTGAAGAACCTAATTCCCTTTCTTTAGATTTATGTGAAGATAAGTGGTATCACAAACTTAACGCACAAATTAATATTCAAAACATGAACCTCCCACGCGTAAGATAATCATTTTGCTTCTCTGCTGCTGAACGCTGATGCATTTCAGTTCTACAGACCGTTTTTGTCTTTCATTTTTCGCGGCCAGTGTGCAAGTGTTTTTGTTCGCGTCTGTCAGAGCGTTTTCTTCGTGCCCGCAGAGACTTGGTTGCCACAACGACCTCGCTCTGCGAAGAGTTACTTTTATCAGAAAGCGACATTTGCTTTGGTGTTAATCGTTAGCTGGCGTTGAGTTTTAGTAAGTTTTTGTCATTAATGCAGTAAGTTTTGAGGCTTCAACCTTTGCATGTAGTTTAGCAAGACGTTTTGGTTTTGTTTTATTTGTCGCGGTTGGGTCTGCGCAGTTTTTTCTTTGCAGTCTTGAGGTTGTTTACTTTCTCTGAACTTGTGTTGGCCTTTCTACGTTTCACGCCTGTTAGCATTGCTTGCAGGTGATAGGACTGACGATGCGTAGCGTTACGTGAAATCGATTTCCTGTTAAAAATTTGTGATTGATTCCCTGCTTCTTTCACTTGTGGAGTGAAGTTACTTGAGTACAGATATGCACAAGTTTGAATCATCACAAAAAGATGAAAGCAAAGCCCAGTCGGCTGATTCCTCTAAAGCAGTGGTTCTCAAACTGTGGTACGCGTACCACTAGTGGTACGCGAAGACCTTCAAGGTGGTACGCGAAGAGACCTACTTTCTGTTTTTCTTCTCAAAAAATATATTCATAGCTGTAGTTTTTACTTGTCGGGTTCTGTTAATAAATTCCTGAAGTTTTGTGTTGTCTACTTCCCTTGCTGTTTTCTAAAAATGGCCATTAAAATTTCTCACAGCCATTTTGTTCACGTTGCATTTGTGTCAATTCTGGTTTTCCAGACTTTTGATCGAATGATATTTGGCACATTGACTTTTCCTGGAACAAGGTGGTACGTGATGACAGTATGGGACACACAAATGGTACGCGATCAGAAAAAGTTTGAGAACCACTGCTCTAAAGCCTATAGAAAACGTAGAGCTTTTTATTGCATGCTAATGAGCAATAAAATGAGAAAAACAAATCAGACGAACTTGGGAATTGTGCAAACTGGTGTGAATTAATGAGACACAAAGGTTTGGCGAAAGACGTTGTGGGTAAACTAATCAGCAGACCTATTGTTAGAATAATTGATTACTAACTTGAAGGCAAAATCTGCTTGTGCAAGAAATTCACAAATTTCAGCCAGTCGATTTTTTAACAAATGCTACAAGTGAAATGACAGCTATAGCCACTCCGCTGAAGCTTTAGATTTGACGTTAAAAGCACAGATGTTACAACAGTGACCTATACAAATTTACAATGAAGTATCAGAAAATAGTTAGTCAACCACAATTTGTTGCAACTGAGTAAATCAGGCTTGCTCTTGAAGGTTGACCTTCCGCTGTTGAGGGATGAGGATTAACCTAATGAGTGTTAGTTATCGGCCACAGCGATTCTTGGCCTTACGAGCAGCCAGTGACTGAGAAATAAGAAGTTCCATCATTCGCTTCGTGCGTTTTGGCGTTTGTTCCTAAAACTTGTTAAGTCGTAATCTCGTCGCTGCAGCTTCGTCATAAATAACATTCTTCGAAGTGCTGTTGTTACTAATGTTAACCTATTTTTTCCACAATTTAAAAATAAAGGTCGTAGCAAATGCGCTTACCGACTTGAACCCGCACAATGGTGCTTGGGTTTAGACTAGGGATGCACTACCTTTTCGCTATTGCCGGTGGCATTACGATTGTTTTTATGAATTACGGCCACCGGTGAGTTGAAGATATTTTTATTTTTTGCATTGGTTCTGTTCTGCTTCCACACACTCAGCCTCAGGCCCGTAGCCAGATTTTAAGTTTTGGGGAGGCAAAATACGTGTTTACAGTAGGGTGGCAAGATTTTTGCTTGTGTTATATGTTTAAAACAAATTTTTCTGAACGCAACAAAATTTGAGGAGTACAAAAGTTTTACGGACCTGCTCAACCTACCCTACTTCCGCACATCTGTTTGTCCGTCTTTCTACTAAGTATCCTCATACAGCAGTGGAGTAGTCAAAGAGTTTTTATTAATGCACGTCCCCCATATATATATATTTTAAGCCACATGTGCTCGGCCGCAAATTTTTATCGAAGGCCGCAGGTTGTGAAGCCAGTCGAATCTTTATCTTTACCGCGCTCTCGCTGCGAGTTCAGTCCATCAACCCAGTTGCGAGTATCCTTGCTCATTTCTCATGCTACCGTGCGTGCACTGCTCCAAACCGAAACCAGGAACACAAATTACACAAACGCTGGAGTATGCCTTCAACAGCCGAACAACTTGTTAGGCTGTTGTAACGAAGTAGTGTTCTTTGTCAACGATTGTGACGAACACTACGTTAGGTTGCCTCACAGTCAATCGAAGATAATATATACTAATCGATTTTAGAGACGCATTAGGCTAATTCTAATTTTCTAAAAGCGACTGATCGCGATCGCAAATAAATTTCCTTCTAAGGAAGACGCAGCCAGTAGCTAAAACTCTCCAGTTTTCTGCAAGGCTTCCGGAAGCTGTGCGTATCACTTCAAAGGAGTGCGAATTCAGAGGAGAGAAATTTGTGTAATTTCCCCACCAAATAACCATGGTTCAGGGGGAAGCCATGTTTATTTGGTGTCACAAAACGTGACATCACAAATCGAAATTGTTACCAATGTGGAATTTCCTTAGTAAGCCTACAGTTTATTTTGTAACAACGAGGTTAGCTTTTACGCAACGTACAGTGGTGTTGCGAGTTGGCGTAACGATTAGACAGATAAAAACGAGCATTTGCAAAACGTTTGTCGAGTTTAAATCACATGTACAGCTTCAAATAAATATAACAAACAATTTTCTGGGCACAACAAAATTTGGCGGAGCACAAAAAATTGCGGGGCACTGGCCCCGAATGCCCCCAATTGGCTACGGGCCTGCCTACAACTACCGCTACAAACGCTTTTTCAACTAAATTGAAAATATGAGATGATAGCAAACTACCACCAACAGTGAGACAGGCGAGTGTTCACCCAGGTGTTCATCTGAAGTTTTCTCGTCATAGCAATTCACTCACTATTACTCGTCCTTTTCAAAGGTCAGTGTTTTTGTTTTTAAATGGAAATTAACTTTTCAAATGCGTTTTCTTGCTTTGACCTTAAAACTATCAGCCTGAAATTCGTTATTCCCTTTTTACACCGCTTAAGTCTATTACGGATTACGGCATTGCTCAGAAATTAGTGACAATGGAAAGAAAAGGAAGTGTGCTGGAAATCGTATTTATAATGTTGCACAAACAGCGGATTTGCTGCCCAAAAACAAGTTACTTGCTGCTTGTAAAGTTGAACGGGAAATCAAACAAAAAAGTGTGCCACCGCGATATTTCCTAGCTTTAGCTGACCTTTTCAGTGCTGATCACCTACGGCAGCAGTTATGGACCCGCATTTAGCTGAGTCATCATGACGGGATCAATACAGGTAGTTCGCCACTCGGCTTCTCGTCAGAGGCGTGACTAGAGGTTTGAGGCAGGGGGGAAAACTTAGCTTAAGGGTCCCACTGTAGGAGGCCCAGTAGCAAACACTCGGACAAAACTTGAGAAATGACGGATGCAGATGACAATACTAAAACCCTAAATCACCGGAAAATGCTCCAAAAAAAAAGCAACAACCTAGTGAAAACCAAAGAATCCTAAAACCGAAATATAAGCAAAGTGGGGGCCCGGTTTTTACATTTAGCTTGCCGAGGGGGAGGTTTGCACCCCTGCCCCCCGTCAGTTACGCCACTGCTTCTCGTGTTGCAGCGTTTGCATAAATTTTTCCCAATGTTGACACGACCAAGCAATTTGGCAAAGAACTACGTCCGGCATTCGAAAAATACTTTACGGCCAGAACCATAGCGATGCAAACACAGTCACTTTAGTGTTGGAAGTGCAAAAGCGTCTCCTGAATTTTTGTGCTCATTTGACAAGCTTTTAATTAGCGCGACACTACTAACTTTTATTTAAGCAGCACCATTTATGTTTTGCGAATACGATAGAATTGCGATTAATTATAGCGCTTGATTTCCTACACAAGCTGCATTAATGCAGCCTACTGCAACGTGGTGACTGAAACAAGATTTGTCTTTCTTTTCGTGCAAAACACTCTTCCTTCTCTCTTGTTGCCTTTGCATTACTGGCTTTGGTGGGTCCAGTCATTTGCTTCAGTATAGTGTTACAGTAAAATGTTTTGTGTCCTGAATAGAAAACAACCAACAAAAATAGTCAAAGACAAATCGCAAAAAAACTGTATGTGACAAAAAATACTGCAAAATATCATTTAATTTCTCTTTTTAATATACATATTTCCCTTTCCATGATGAATTGTAGCCCTTAGAAAGAAACAATAAAAGACCTATCAGACAATACAGCTCTTAAATTCAAACCGTTGTTTGTTTCCGCGAACAGTTTACAAAGATTGTCTTTTTTGTACGAAACTAATGTGAGAATTTCGAGACAACGCAGTGTTAGTGTGTGAGACACTTAGTTTGCTATTGCATAGCCCATAAAAGTAACTGAAGAGCTTCTCATAGCAGGATTACTCTGCAAATAATTACAACATTGCCTGTTTTCAGATAAAATGCCCATTGCCCGTGTTCTGAGTTTCTCGTAATGGACCTAGGGTCTGATCGCATCAATACCACGGAAGTTTGGACAACAACTGCTTCACAAACAACTGCGAGCAGTGGGAACCATTGGAATTTGACGCCACTGATGATGTTGGTCTTTGTAGCCGCCACAATCATCGTGTGTTGTGCGTGCTTAACTGTTTTCAATTCAACGCTTAAACGAAAGCAGCAGAAAGACACAACGGTGGCGCATATATCGTATGGCGTCACAGGAGAAGATGCGATTCCTTCTAATATCTTTCTCAAACTCTTCGGGTAAGACTTTTTCTTGACTTGAATTTGCATAGCGTCGCGATGAGTTTCTATCGCAGCGAAAGAACTTGGTGTTTTGCATGCATTGGCATTAAAACCCAATATTACACAGTTCGCATGACTGAAGGCAAAGAATTTTGAAAGGGGGAGAGAAGCTGTTTCAAGCCGTGTAAGTGTTCTCTACTGTGTTATGCGGCGATTCTTATCCTTGTTTGCCTGTCGTTCCGTGGTAACATAAAAAGACTCTGCATTCACATGTGAATGGGCCCGTAGCCATATATTTTATGAGAGCAGCACTCTGATCCTAAAACAATTCCAGTTCGCGGAGCAGGCCTGTTTTCTTGTTTGTTCATTTTCCCAATTTATGCTACGATCCAATCTATCGCATAAAGGTTTGTTGGGCAACCTGGAGCTACAACAAAAGTTGTATATTTTAAGCCTTGTTGGGATTGTAGCGCTCATTACGTAGTTGAAACAAAAGAGGTCTTGAAGCACTCAGAGAGGCGCACAACCTGAATTAAGAAGAAAACAAATTGACAACAGCGCTTTAACCCCGCATGCTATTAACACATGGCCCAAAATAGAAAGAGCCAGTGTGCTTGACCTTAAAAATAACTATTTGAATAATACGTAGGATTGTGTAGTTAATAACTTAATTAATACAGTATGAGCAAACGACTTTTACTAACTGTTATAAACCGTTCCCTTTACACTGTAAGTAGCTTCGTCCCAGGGATGTCTGCAGCCTTAATGACCCCTGGTTCTTCGCAGCCTCCCACTCCCCCATGCATTTTATAAATCGCTGTACTTGGAAGTCATCGCAGCACTACATTATCATAATCGCGATAGCGTCATTCATGCATATGCCCTTTATGCTTGTGTTTCATCAAAGCAAATATATTAGCGCCATCAAGCGTATACTTTTCTACTACCGCCACGTATGTATCCTCGTGTTCTTTCCTGCACTTGTATGTTCCTTGTTACTGCGATGCATGCTTATGTCTAGTGCGTGGGGAATGTGAATGACAATTTAAATTTCAAGCCTAACGCCCATACTCAGGAATGGATTTAGGGAGCGCGGGGCCCTAGGCCATCTTAGTTTTTGGGGCCCTACGCAGGTGTGACCTGCTTGGTCACTTGTCTTAAAAGCGTGAAAATATGCCCCTCGTACGTCCAGCACCCCTCAAAATTTTATCTTTTTGCGCCGACTTGGTTCTACGATTGCCTTAGATCTTCAACAAAAACTAAAGCCTTTCCTCCATTCTTCTCAACAACAAATGGCAGTTTGATGTTTTTTGGAATTTATAGCTCTTTCTTGTAGTTCAGAAGTTCTCTTCGCTAAATTTCCGTGACTTCTAGCGTTTTTCATAGGTTTATTTTTCGTATATATACATTTTATGCGGGACCGTGTTGCCGCCCTCGAAAATATCTTATAGTTATCAATCTAATTAGCTGCACGTAAACTCCTTTGTTGTATTAACCGCATATTTTTTGGACCAAACAAGCACAATCCATTCACAAGGACACAGGGTTTATTTATACCGTTTTTAAGTTGTCATTTTCCAAGCAATACAAAATATAGTGTTTTAATCCTCTTTGCTAAAGGCTAATGGCAAACAGCATGATGACAAGTTTTGCACAGCAAAGTATTTTCGCAACACTCTCAGCTAACCGTATGAAGTAAGACTTGTTTTTAACTCATGACAAACTGTTCTAACTGATTTAACTAACATCTGGAGCTTCAACAAGCAAGCTCTGCGTACTGGCAATCTCGTTGCAAATAACCAAGCGTAGGATCTGCAACAAACACGCTACAAATTTGCCTACTAAGGCTCATGTATTTCAGAAACAGTGTAATTGACAAATCGCTTATTACTAGAGACCACTGTCCTGCAGTGACTAGGGCTCTAGTATTTCAGAAGTGACTAAATGATTTACTGCTACAACAACTTTTACAACTGAAACCCACCACTGATGAATTAAATAACGAAATTTTATAAAGCTTTGAAACTCCGCCGTTGCTATAAAACACTATACAGAAAAACAAGGTTTACTGTAAGACAGGGACGTAGCCAAGTGGGACACGTGGGTCATTGTAGCAGAATGACGTCACTTTATGAATATTTTTTTAAACTCTTGAGCAAAGTGATGTATCTGTGATTTTGATCACACCAATCAAAATGTCTGGCTACACCACTGCGCAAATCTTTTCTGTAAAGCACATTTGAAACCGTTAGCACAGGTAGCCCTCAATAGCACAAGCAATTGTAGGCCTATCCATGAAGAAGAGGGCCAATATATAACTACAGCATCTGCATCAGCTGATACAAATGTTTGTCACCAACATACCAACAACTCACAGTCTATCACAGAGGTCTTTAACACGCGGCCCGCTGTCCACATGTGGCCGGCGAGGACTTTTCGCACTGTCTGCGATGTCTTTCGGCAATTTTCAAGTAATTAACGTTTAGTCAGTTAGTTCATTTACCAGTGTTATAAAGTGCTCGGCCAGCAAGTGAACAAATTCCTTTCAAACGAACGTAGAGATGGCTAAACATGATTTTCCCGTAACTGATGATAGCTTTCGCAAGAATTAAGATGCAAAAGCTGTTGCTAACAAGGTTCAGGTACCGCCATTGTTGCGTCAGCGTCGTAATGCAGCCCTCGGGTTACTTTGTTAGTCCCCATTTAGCCCTAGGAGCAATTTTAATTTGAGACCCTAGTCTATGAAAAAGGGTTTTTTTGTTCCTTCAGGCAAGCGAAGTTATCAATAAGTTTTTCGTACTTTAGTACGGCCGTAATATTAGATTCTAACGTAAGACCGACAGACACTGTAGAACGCCGATGAAAAGCAGTATTGTCATCTGTTATTCTTGTATTGCGTAACAAACAACAATGTCGTGTTGTTGTTACTGTACTGATTACTGATTCTAGACATTTGCATTTTTGCTCATTTCAAAGTAAATTGTGAAGATATGCCTCTGCGCAGTTTCACAAGTTTTAAGTTATAGTGAGTCGTCACAGAAAGGAGTTGCGCGGGGCCCTAAGTCATGACCTATGCGTAAATCCGTCACTGCCCATACCAGCGCATTATGAACACGTTATCTTTATCATAACAACAAACTCGTTATGAACATCAAATGTGTTACTATATGCTATATCACAAGCAAGCGTGCTCCCCACAGTACAAACAACCCACTCTTTACAAGTATAAAGGGTCTTCTGTTGTAATATACTGGATAAATTAAAGGGGATTTAGGGGAATACGTTTACTCGCACGAATTCAGGAAAAGTCTTCCTAAATCAAGTGGCACATAATAAGTGCATGGTTACGTACTGAAAATAAGGTCTTTTCCGCCTTCTTAGTAAACCTTTCCTGCTGAAATGCAAAGAATGTCGAAACACATGTAATAAGCTGTTACATTTAAAGTTTTCAACGAAGGAAGCAATGAAGAATCTTGTGCATTCAAGTTGCAAGGCAAACGAGCAAAGAAAAGAACGTTCCTACTTAAATCAAAATCTCCATAGTATAATGCCTTGCGACATTCATATGAAATCAATTGCATTTATTTGTCAGTTGGACGGCTAACACACTCTGACATTAAATTATGAGAAAGTAGAATTGATATGAACAAGTCGCCTTGACATTAACTCAATATACAGTAGTTTAAAGTTTAAACCGTTGATAAAGATGAAAATTTATGAAAAACGTGCCTGTGTTTCGCCAGGCATGTTGAGAGGGGCAACACAGGCAGGTGAACAACCGATATCAGCGCTATATTGCCAACATGTTGTCATCCTGAAGAAACCAGCTGTAGTTGATTGGCGAAACGTTGACGGAACTTTTAGTTTTTGACACCAGTTGAACATAAAAGTGACCGTTTTGCTCCTGGTGTTCTCGTACATGCAAGTAGCCCACTTGCAAGAACCGGCTTTCGGTAACTTAAACATAACGCACGCTCTTAATTATGCTTCGAACAATACTTGCTAAAGAAGCATCGCCCATTTTTAAAAAGCAGCATAAACCAAATAAAATCAGAAAAGGCGAAAGTGTTGTTTAATAAATCTTGACTTTGTTTCCGCCTACAGTACAAATGCCCTTGCGAGCGACTTGCCGCTTATGCCACGAACTATCCCTTCAAAACTGCCAAACTCATCACGGAGGAGTTCAGAAAGTTCTCAAGTGAAGACAGTTCCGCTGAAAAAAAACTTCAGTCGCGGAATTTTAGCTAATACCATTAGATCCTGCTGTTCTTTACGTAGCCACCTTGCGCTTTTGAGCTCCTGACGTTGCAATCGATCTCGTCATTTCCCTTGCCAGAGCAGGCCAGCAGTTCCTTTCACACTGCTCTCTAATTCTGCATATGCGCTCTCGCCAACAGTTGTTTCAAATTGCTTATCGTGCTGGTGAGTAAGCCTGACAGTTGTGTGTAGACAAGATGTTAAAATTATGCGAAGCACGGGCTGAATGCTGCAATTCGTCTGCAAATTTTTCGTTTCTATGATCGTACAGATGTTGCTATATATTGAATTGAATTGAATTTATTGACAAACAGCCAATGAAGGCAGGCCAAGGCCTGAAGAAATCATTGGCAATGCGAAGATTAACACAAAAGAAAAATGACCCACATACACAGAAATAAAACAGCACGAACAGAAAACGTATTAAACGGTGAGGTTATATTAAAAGAGTGGATTTTTGGACAAGAACAGACACGTTTGTTCAAACAAGCGTAAGGACGGATTTTTAGACAGCTTAGGGTGTCCAAAAAGAAGTATTTTGACCAGTTCAGCTCGATTCAGTGCAGCAAACTCAGAGCGGGAAAACACATTTTCCTCAACAAGAATCTT
>Ga0210059_1009721_pt1 | contig 14963 bp, 6 predicted proteins | sample Ectturendosymbi2_FD_188042 | JGI IMG/M metagenome (GOLD analysis project Ga0210059, IMG submission 188042) | Ecteinascidia turbinata endosymbiont from Florida, USA - Sample 2 (SPAdes) (version 2) | ecosystem: Host-associated > Tunicates > Ascidians > Unclassified | place: Key West, Florida...
CCATTCATTTTTACCTTTCCGGAAACATGGATGTATTGCCGTCATCTCGTCAGTAACTTTACATTTTCGCTTAGCCATTTTTAACAGTAAAAAATTACAAAGTTTAATCTTTAGCACTAAATAATTCATACTGTGAAAACATTGCCGTTAGATTTCATAAAATGCATTATTCCAAAATCCCTGACAATGAAACACTGTTTAACATTTCTCCCTGACGCATATTTGGCCACCAAAATCCCGGACATGTCAGGGAAAAACCTGACATATGGCAACCCTAGCGTAATTTTAATGCCTTCGCTAAACTAATAACATGAGCTGCACTCATTCATAAAAGCTTGTATGATTTGCAGCTTATTCAACTTTTGCCCACAGTCTGCTCAGTCCCGTGGTCACTGGGGAGCTTTGGTGGGCTTAGCCCCTCAAAACAAAGCTCCAAGCCTCCCAATTTGAAACACGATACACTATAAATCAGTGGAGTTTTTGTCAATTTATAGAATGTCAAGCCCACCTATTGAAAACTTTCCAGCGACGGTTCTGAGTCTGCTGCTTAATCATCTTTTGTCCACAAGAAGCCCGATCTTACCCAAATGAAACAAAAGTTTAAATACTTACATGCGCAGTGGCATGGTCAGCCCAAAATTGTGGGTGGGTCAAAATGTTTGATTTTGGTTGAGATACTGTCTTTTAAAGCACAAAATGACTAGATGTTCTAAAAATTTGGAGGGACCATGCCCCCTCCCCTGGCTACGCTTATGTGCGTGCGGTCTATATAACGTACATGTAATGCAAGTACTTTATGTTAACACTTACGTATTTATATAACATTGAGACCATATTTTTTATATACAAACTTGTTTATTAGAAATTTCATTATGGTGAATTAGCGCATTCCAACTGTCCAAATTCAGCAAAATAAGCTTTGTATTTAATATTTTCGTCTCTATCCCTGCGCAAGAAATGGTTTATTTAAAGGCTATACAAAAACATCACCCCAATGGACGTTTCTGTGCCGGGAACCATCGATCAATAAACGTATCTGAAAAAAATTAGTGGGGGCTTCAGCCCCCTTAGCCCCCCCTGGATCCTCCTATGTGTGTCATTTCCAAAATAATAGCTGGTTCCAACTAATGCGAACCTTACGGTTGGTGTTTATCTGCAGGTTTTTGTAAAGCAGTTTGCAAGTTGCTCAATTTAAGTTGCATGGCGTTTCCCCGGTGTTTTTCATGTGAAGGCGATTGCGGTATTTGTTACGCATTTGCAGTAGGCTGCTTGGCAGAAATCTTGCTCAACAAAATACGTCGTTCGAAACGCCAGTAATAATAGCTTCACTTATTCCCAAAGCTCTGGATAACTCTCACTGCACTTGATCCCAAAAATTTACGATCCGTGTATATGAAATACAATACGGGTTTTCCGTCGCTTTGAATGTCAAAGAGACGTTCCTGGAGGATGGAATCCATTCGCTTATGCTAGCTAGCTGGCGAAAAAGTATTTCACCCAGTAACGTTCTTCGCAATTTAACTTGCGGCGTAATCTCCACAACAGAATGATTTCATAGGAAGCTTCAAACAAGAGGTGGCGAAAAAGATTTTTGGATTCCTTCGTTTAACCAAGATAGGGTGTTTGGATTTACTCGCCGGTCTAAGTTACTCCTTTCGTAGTATACTGTTCTGTTACACTTTGTCATCAGTCAGATGAACACAGTACAGCTACAGTATAACACAGTACAGCAAAACACTCGAACTGACTGAAAAACACGATAAGCACAATTTATAACATAAGGCGGGCTGTAATTAGTTTCACTAGCCATTAATTGCTGTGGAAATGGTCTCGCAATAGTCATGTATCCAGTATTTTTACAACAAAACACACTTATGTACATTGTTTTACTGAAGGTACTAACCAAAGATTGTAAAATACGTGACAACGGACTGTGACATTTTTTGCCTACGAAACAATGGTTTGGCAATGCTCCATCGAAGGCCATGAGGACTTGTTTCAAGGCAATTTTGCAAATAATAATACATAGGGTTGGAGGAATTTGTGACAACTCACAACGAAAAATAATTCGGCTAAACTTGACGGCAACTTGCAATTAATATTCGCTATCGCCGCAAAAGTCCATGCGATGATTTTGTGGTAGCAGTGTTGTGATTTTTGGACAATTTTCAGTATCTTCAAAGAAGCTGAAATTTTTTCTCTTTAAAAATTGAGTTTGGCCGATTGGGTTTTTCCCGATAGTTATATCAGTATTGGTTGCTTTCAACCAATATCAATATCAGTATAAGTTAAGCCAATTAATGCATACTGTACGTGAAACGTCCAAATCCCCGCGTGCTGATGTATATATGCTGACAAATGTTACTGCCTGCTGTGCTTTTTGTGACGGTGGTCATGCAACGATTGGGTTAGCCAACCTAGCAAACTACCCAGTACAACGATTTCTCCACTCCCTTATCTTATTTAGAGTATTAGACCCAACAAAATACCACACAATGCACACATTCGTAATCTTCGTGAGAACTGCAATGCTTGACCCCAACCAGTGACAATCTCAGTTGTCTTGGATAGTTGGTGCAGTAAAGAGTTACACAGAACGATATTAGCTTGATTATTACGTCACCAGTGCGATATCATGTGCTCTATAAACTTTGTTACGAAATCTGGAGTCGAAAGTGCATCAAATGTTTTGATTCTAAAGTAACAAAAATTTTATTTTGGAATCGATTCAAATTTTAGTACGTTCGAATCTGCAGAAATCGCCCACCTGGAAGCTGAAATCGCCCCCAAATCTCGTAAATCACAAAATCGCCCCCACAGCGCATAAAATCGCCCCCTGGAGGACGATTTCGCCCACGTTGAAGACCACCGCTCTAGAGTGACCAATAAACTATTTAACAAAACAATCCAAAAACTAAGTGCGAAACTCTCAAAAGGGGCGCCCTTACGGCATCTGTGAAAAAGGATGTGCTGGGGCGACCGCCTCGTTCGCCTTCCCTGATATCCGCCCCCGGTTATATATCGTTTACACATGTGGGCAATGATTTGGTCACTTATTTATCTTTCATAGTGACCAACTGCAGTGGAGAACGGTCATTTTCTAAACTTTAGATGGTAGAATGAACAAAGGAGCACCATTAGACACAAACAAGCTGAACGGTCTGATTCTAAAGAGTATGGAGCATGAACTTCTATGTGAAACAGACACTACCAGTATCATAAACAAATTCGCTATGGCAAAATCTTGAAAATACAATCTTAAGCAGTGGGTTTGCTGCCTTTGACAGTCGAATTCGACACGTACTGAGACTACACTGTCTGTAGATATAGCAATGATCAAAATTTTTGATGAGTCTGGAAGCATTAATAACTGTCTCTGTACTCTACTTGTGAGTATGTACAGTAATGTATTCCTTCTTGGTAAAAGAATACGTATATACGTCTTTGGTAAAAAAGAGATGTTGACCATAATGCCCACCATTTTCTATTTAGGACCAAGATTTTCGGAATTCAATATGCCTAATGGTACTCACATGGTTGCCCACAAAATTTATGATTTAACATTTGTTCACTTGTTAAAGTGTATTTTTACCTTGGGGCCCCATGCTTTTAATATGCTACAGGCCCACTCTGCCTTAATCCGGCACTGGTCGCAGTGCAAATTTCAGTGGGTGTTACTATGTGCTATGCGCAGTTGTTCTGATTGTTTAGCATCAGGCTGTGCGCTTACTTGTTTCATAATTTCCAGGCATACATGTGGCATGCAATATAGGCAGGAAACCTGCAACACTATTGAGCTGATTTAAAGTCCTATGTGACGTTACAACACATATATGCCGACTGTTCCGACACGTCAGGCAGCAGGCTACTTGGGCTAACAACGAAACAGTAGGAAATGAGATATTCCCAAACGCGCAACGAAATAAATAACGATGCATTGTACAACGACTGAAACAACAATTTTAGTAAAATTGATTTGCATTAGACTCTATAAATAAAACTAACAATAAAAGCTGCATGCATGATTGGCTTAATTGCTCATTTCAGTTTTGAACTTTGAGGTTCATGGGCCTCCTATAGACTGTAATGGGCCCTGGTGCAGCACACCGGCTGCAACCCTCTTGTGAAGCTTGTTGACTGCTCATTGCCAGTAATATTTTGGTTTTGCTTATTTGCCGAAGAATTTTTTGTCACTGCAAAACTTTATCTTATTCCGTTAGTCATGCGCTCCGGCATTTTTGTTTCTGATGTTCGCAACTTTAAGCGAGTGGAGCATTTCTGTCACTTATGTGAGTAAACAACTAAAAGAAAAACACTGTATTTTTTCCTCAAGGACAACAGGCCGATTGAACCATTTTCAGTAGCTTGTGTATGTGATTGCATATATGTTATGCATGCTTCTATACGCAGGCCGAAACGAAGTAATATTTTCAGGGGAGAAATGATTGTAACTTGTAGGCTACCTAACAAACAAGCATGTTTTTGAAATTTTTTTGAGCCAATTGCCCGGTTTTCTCTATGATTGCGGGCCTGGTTATACGCAAGACCCCAACAAATGATTGTAACTTGTTATTGTACTATTTTTTGGGGGGCGAAATGATTGTAACTTTTTATTGTATCTAACAAATGAGCATGTTTTTGAAAATTTCGGGTGGGGACAATTGCCCGGTTCCCCCCGGCTGTGGGTCTGGCTATACGCTTGAAATGAGAAGATCAGGGTGGGTTGTAATTTTTCTCAGTAGTCAAGATACAGTCTCAGATTTAGGACGCAAACTGACGATGTCGAAGCCATGGTTTTCGTTGCTTTCAGCCGTTATATTTATTTTAAAGCTGATTAAGTAATGCTACGGGTTATAAAATAAATATAGAAGGATTTGCTAACAATGTTGTTGAAGAAAAATATAACGATTGATTTTTACTACCCAGCATTCCTTGGTTAAAACAGCATTCTGTTTCCGGTAGTTGTCTGTAGTTTCGTCTACTCACGGCCAGGGATGCAGTGCTAGCAAAAGAGGTGTGGGAATCTACTCAAAAGCTAGCCATTTTAAAACACTTTCGAACTCATTTTGAAGCAAAACATGAAAAAGGTGTGGGAACGCCGTTCCCATGCGTTCTCGCCACTGCTCACGGCCTCAAACCGTGTATTACTGCAGTGCATTTGAATTAGCTGGCAATTAGGGAAGTTAGTAAAGCAAGGGCGTACGCAAGGGGGCGTTGGGGTTAAAACACCCTTGAGCTTGATATTTTACGAAAACTTTATTACCTGCCCAAAGGAAAATAATTGTTCGCATACTTTTTCCTTGTTAATATGCCGATTTAACGCAAATACCACGGAATGATTTTGCATGCAAATTTCAAGGAACATTGCAAATGGGTCAAAATGTTATAATTAGGTTTTGGTGGGAATCTGCGTTATCGTCTGCATCCAGTAACAATCTCACCACTTTTTGCAGACCTTTCGTCCACTACGCATGTTTAAGATTGTGTTCCACGATAGTTCACTTTATCGGAAACAATTGACTTTGTTTTGTCTGCTATGGCTGATCAGCGTAAGTGCTGACCGCATTGGCTACATTGCCAATTTCTTTAGCATGATAAAACTGTTGCACGAGCTCAAAAACAGCAGTTGTTGAAATAGAAGCATTCAGGTATTTGATAAGGTCTCAGCAGGGAAAAAGGAAAGCTAAAAGTGTGCTGGACTTCCGTAAATAACAAAAATTCGAAAGTTTTCTTGCGTACTTTACGCGCATTCTCAATTCTTGTGTAGTTTAGCAAGATTCGATCTTGCAAACCGGGGTGAGCGTCAGCCAGTCCAGCCGCACACTTTCTGTGTTCTACTGCTGGTATTCGACATTAGTGCAACCTCATTTTGCAGTTGTAAATTGCTCTGACGCAGTGATGAGTGTGTTTTACTCACCTGTTTTAACGCGCAGCCCGATACTTTTGCAGTTATGAACTGTGTCGTAGCGTTGAGTGTATTTTCCTCCGACATCCTAATCTGGAGCACTGATAGTTTATATTCAGTTCAATGACGCATAAATTAAGGGAGTGCGTGTAGACGAATACGCATATTATATCAACAAACTTCGCCAAAACGTTGGTTTGGAAATATGAATATGACGTCAACTTGTGACGTCACAAACAGCGCACACCAAATACAAATGGCCACCATATACTACTGAATGAAACCCCCCCATGAAAGTTTTCTGCGTACGCCACTGTAGTAAAGTATAACTCGAATATTTGTACTCAGTAAGATAGCTTATTCAAGCTCACTTTGTTCAACAACAAAACTTCATGCTGGGATGCATAGTTTGATTTGCCACGCGATCCACGAGGAAGATCCGTAAAAAGAGATCTGGAAGTTATAAAAATCTTATCTGATTTGCATAAAGCTATTTATGTTTAAAGCAAATTGTACCCACTGGAGTTTGTGGCCAAATTTATGTTTTTAATATAGTGTGTAGACAGAGTGAAACTAAAAATTTTCCTAAGAAAATGAGTTAGCAGAATCTTTTTTACATTACTGTAATTCATAGAGCTCGAAGCGCTAAGAAAATTAAACCAGTATCTGTATACAGTCTATTAATTCCTTGTTTTTCTTTTTGACTTCTTTTCTAAGCTTTACTCCCTCACTAATTTTTACCAGCCGCCATGGTTTGAAGAAATAATTCTTTTGAGACTTCCTCAATTTTAACACATTAACATGGTTAGCATTAAGTTTTCATCCCAGTCAATGCAATTAGTTCAAGTCCTTTGTTAAGTTACGGAATATAATGAATTATTAACTAGCAGGGACGCCGGAGAGCGTGGCAATGACGAGGTATTTCCCCCTTTCCTTTCGTAAGAAGGGCAACGGGGGCGGAGGTGCATTTTCATAACCGCATCATAGGTCAATTCTTGGTTTATTGAAGATCGACTTGAAACAAATTTATAGCAGCTATTCGCGCACCCAGGAAATCCAGAATGGTTTTCTATAATTATTTTTGAGTCAACATTGATGTTAAACAGAACTACAAATTTGTTAAGATTTTTTTGCTTTTTATAAGCTTCCATCGTCCTCAACTCTTTTACTGCCTCCCCGTGCCCTACTGCTGCTCCGGCGTCTCTGTCAACTGGGCAGAATACCAACTGGACTCCTTGCTGCTACTAGAACTACAAATGCTATTCCCTAGATAAAACAGTTTGGATACTTTTTCCAAAACTAAATTGTCAACGCATCGTCAGTCCTACAACCTTATTCAAATAGAATCCCAAAATAACCGGAAGCGGGTCTAATGTTGGTTTTATTTGAATAATGTTATTCGCTTCCACGCATCATTAAGAATTCTAAATATCCTTTGATGATTGGCATTGATTTGTTTGTTTAACGCTCAACAAGATTCACAAAATAAACACAAGCAGGTCTAGTGTTAGTTTTCTCTCCAAAAAACGCACGAGACGCACGAGACCTTTTCAGAGAAGTGTTTCTGAAGCAAACGGGGTACCATTCATTTGCTAACGTATGGACTTTTCCGAAGGCAAGGATGACTGTTGTCATACCATATGGACCACGAGTCTGCAATAAAGAATTATTATTATTATATTAAGCACAGTAGTACCTCGAAAATCAAGCTAATTTTGGGTCCAAAATCTAACGAGGGCGCATTTTAGATGTCATCATGCTCACGCCTGCAAAGAAGCCTCGAGTTGTTAAAGGATGGCAAAGTGTTCCCGTAGGTTTGTACCTGGCAAGCCTATAATGCGGAACATATGCGGCGCGTCAAGCCAACTTGACGTATAGAAACACACTTTCCTTTCTCCCAGCAGTGCTTGTCTGTGTTTCTTTCCTCTGATCAACAATCGTAACCGCAGCTTACTTTTAAAGTAGGGCTTATATTACGCCCATCTTGAAAAATTATGGTATTTGGCCAAACCTTAATTTCGGGGAAACACTTTGGTATCTGGCGTATCTGTTGTTTTCTCACGCCATATGAATGCCTTTTCAACAAGAAATTGTTCTGCGTTACAAGGTTTTTGCCTGATATCTTTTCTGTGACAGGGTAATAATATTTAAATAAAAATTAATCTGAAATTCCGAAGTCAGTAAAATCACAACCATGACGCGGCCCGTGTGTTTTCCCCTGGTAGAACGTGTACAACTTTGAAGAATATTCCACGTTTAACCGGGAAATCCTTTGGTGGCGCACACAAGATTTATTAAGGACGGATGACAGAAAGGTGAAGAAGAATAAGTTTGCATAATTTTCAAGGAAATATTATCAATTTGTGCGCAGGTATGCATGGGTGCTTGTGCGCAATGTAGTGAGTTTGTGAAGAAAGATAGCTGTCGAGAAACGTTTTAAAAGATACGACTTGCATTACATTTGTACACATCCTGGTAACTTAAGTAAGTGAATATTTACGTCGATTAACTGCTTCCTTACAGATAGTATCAACTTTGAAATGTTTCACTAGACTTTTCATGCAGTTCAGGTTATGTGCACCATACCTCGCTAACAACTTTGAATTACTTCAAAAGCGATTTAAACCATTTGAAAAAGTAACCACGAACGCAAAACCTGCAACAAGGAAGCAAGTAAATAGCATACTCTCATAAAAATGTTGTAGAATCTTATGTAAAAACGAATCCGACATGTATCTGTTTCCGTACCCGTTGCAATGCAGTACTGAAATTTACCTGGTGTAACGCATTCTCGACGTTTGACACGTACTTTGATCCCAAAAACAAAATCGACTCTCGCATTCCAAGATAAAAATTTACATCTCCGTAATTTAATCTCCATAGCGTAAGAGTATCAAGTACTTTACTTAGAAAGCGTAAGGTTTTTATCACCTTATTGCAAAGATTAGGACCAAGCAACAGCCCAAAAAGCAGTTGTTAAGGGTTTGATTGCAATTGCATTCAAGCAGCAAAGTTATTCAGAGTTGAAAATGTTAAGAACAGAATAAACATTTTTTGTAGAAAGTAATCAACATTCTTGCTGGCCTTCGCACCATTGCTGTTATTCGTTATGGGTTAAGCTGCTTTCACAACTTCGCATTCCTTCATTGTCGCATGTTTTTGAAACAGTTCCTCGAGAGAAAAATGTTTTGCTTGATGAGCAGGCTCTGATAATTTTCATGCTATTTCTGTAAATAAAGCAACTATTATTGTATCTAAAGAATATATCGCACTGTTTGGAAAACTCAAATTTTAAAATAGCTCATAAACTCATTAGAGCTTGTTTTTGTCAAAAGTTTGCTGCCAGGTGCCTCTTGATACAAACTGCATTAAAAGACAGCATAATGCACAGCAACATCCCTATAAGGCAACAGGAAGCTTCTGAACGTCTGGTGTGACCATTCGACATGTGACGTTTACAGATAGAAATCATAATTTGCGGGCGCCGCCAGGCTCTTCACGTCTTGTCTAGATCGAGTCTCGCCTCTTCTACGTCACTTACCGTTATTGACCATTTCACACCAATAAACTGAATCACCTACTACGTGGGTTTATGACTAAAACTTTTGTATCCAGTAAAGCAACTAAAAAAAGCACAAGATTCGAATCATCGAAGCTTTTATAACTTGTAGAATATGATGCAGTCCGTAGAACTAGCAGTACTTTCGCAACCAGCGGAAACCACCCGCGAGTTTTGGGTGCCCATTATGTTTATTTTTGAAAAATGTCACTGTGAGCCCAGAACTTTATGGTCTGTTTCAAAGTTTAGTTTAACTTCTTCGTATAATGCACTGGTTCTGTAGACTGCAAGCTGTATAGGCATGTAGCATGAACTTTGAAATGCAATGAAAAGAGAAATTGCTTTTTTAAGAGAAATGGGCTATGAGGAATCGGGGAGAATCGGGCTCCTGCACTTTTTGAACAGATCTTCCGAGATATTTTGTTGCCAGTTAATCTGGCAACAAAACATCATCCTGGTAAAATAGTGGAACGTTGAAGACTAAACTATCCCTCTTTTATATTGCTTTAAAAGGTAATTGAGATAAACATTTTTGTAGAGGCACACAATTGTCGCCAATTTCTTCACAGCGCTTGTGCATATTCTACCAGCATGCTTTCATGAATTAACTAAACTAAAGAGCTCACTGCAACCATTTTTAAGTACATTTTGTCCAACGTACGCTTGTGAAAGGCATTCAACTGTGTGCCGAGTTATTCCTATATTTTAACTGACCCATACAACTTTTAACTTACCCCGAACTCCCTCTGGCAAGCAGCAGTGCACTTAAATAGCAGCAGTACACCAGAGATGATCGGATAGTGTTTTTTTACTATCCGATCCTATCCTGTTTTTGAAAAATGATATCCGTATCCGATCCGAATCATCATACTAACCGTATCCGAAGACTATCCGAAAATGTATTATGATGCACAACAAACATGTTTGTGCTTTGTCTATTTTGCCTCATGAGGCCTCATGAGGCAAAATAACTTCTGGAGTTATTTTGCTTTCAGCTGAACACGATTGGTTGAAGTAGTCAAATGACAAGTTTGGAATGCATGTCCTGCATAGTTGAACATGACATCTGTAACAGTTCAATCCCATGCACAGTTGATGGTTGTCGTGGTTTCAGGGCTGGCAAACAGAAGCTTCTTGTTTGCATTAAGTGAACTGTAGGCTAAACCCTAACTCTAAACACTGAAGCTCTCAACTTAAAATTTGACCCTACAACTTAACCATACGCCCTGATCCTAAACCCTAACCATAAACTCTTAAATCCCAACAAATTGTCTCTGCATATTGTACTTGTCACATGACCAGGGTTGTAGTGGGGTGGGAACGTGTAGGAACGATGTTCCCATACATTTTTTTGGTGTGGGAAAGCGTTCCCATACCTTTTTGCACTAGTAACGGTACTTGAAGGTGTGAGATCTAAACGATTACATTAAAACATGGCTGCGATATCACAGATGTCCTAGCGACATGCAGATTCGCACTGCTAGTCAAAAGTCTACAGTGAAACAAGAAGATCCAGTGTAGAAGTTATTGCAGGCGAATGCTCACTTTATTCGAACTATTTGGTGTAGCCTCCCTCTTTATTTGGTGTGGGAACGGCGTTCCCAAACCTCTTTTTTTAGTACTACATTCTTGCACATGACCACTTCAACCAATTGTGTTCAAATGAAGGCAAAATAGTCCCAGCACAGGTTTTGCCTCATGAAACAGAATAGACACTACCTGAATGCGTAGTGCCGCTTTGGGCCCTGTCATGCTCATAAACAGAATGTTTGACATATCTTGCAAGCTTGACATATCGCGTAACCTAAGCACTTTTGCGAGTCAATTGCATTTGCAAGCAAACTGAAGTTTTGCACACACAGTCCCATAGCCACGGGGGGTCTTTGATGGGATTAACCCCTCCGAAACAAAGCTCCAAGCCCCCTCGAATTCAAATACGAAACACTATAAAACAGTGATGTTTGTTCAATTTTTAGAATGTCAAGCCCCGCTGCACAAATGTGAAGCCCCCCTAGCCTATAGAAGACTTTCTGCCAGTGATGTAGTCGAGACCGTAACCTCCAAGACCGAGACCTGGCTCAAATTTCGAGACGAGACCGAGACTTTGTCATAAAAGCCAAGACCGAGACCGAGACCTGGAAGTTCGAGACCGAGACTCGAGACCTCACATTTCCCTGATGGTAATTAAAGCTAACTCCTTGAATAATGCTGCAACAAACAATCTGGCACATTGCCAAATATCAAGATAATAAAAATCATCCGAAATTTGGGCAAACGGCCAAATACTGCAAACGTTCATTTTGACTTTCCTCTTAGGAATTTACAACCTCAAACCTGTGGCCGTATTTACAAATTCCATGAAGAAATGCATGGACATTGAAAGTGTTGGCAGCGTTTAGAGGGTCTACGCATTTTTCACTCGAAAAATGTTGGTGAACCAATTGAATATTCGAGGTGTTTGCCGTTGCCATGCTTCAATAAATTTATTTGACTCAGAAAAATTATAATTGTTTTGTTCGTTATAAAACAATACCAACCCTGCTGTGTAAGGACAGGAGGTGATGCCCTGATGAAGCTCCCATGTTCTGGTCTCCTACCTAGTATTGAAGTAGGCCTATGTTATTTGAGGAAGTGGAGAAGAGGCGAATCATTACTTTCTATTTTACAACAAGCACAGTCGATGTAGGCGAGTGTATACAGCCCCAGCAGCACTGGTCAAAACAGCACAGTAAAGTGATAAATCCACAGAAAAGGTTGCTTTCCATCATTAAATTTTTTGCCAAGGTGTTGTCGTTTATATCATTTGCCAATGAAGTAACAAACTTTTATAGTTTTTTACTATATACCACTTACCTGTTTCACTACATTCTTTTCATTTTAACACTGGGCATCTGCAATGGCACTCAAATTTCTTCCCCACATATTTCGTGTATTTTGGCTAACAAAGCTTTGCCATTTTTGTAACTTTACCTACACCTTTCCTAATTACTTTTCTCCTCACACGACAAGTAATTGATTAATAATTCTCCAAAGATTTAGAATTAAGAGGCGATAAATTTAGAGATTTAAAAAACGAAACCACTACTTTGAATTTCAAAAAGCAAAATTGTAACTAATTTTTCATCAATCCAAACTTGCTCATTCTGTCCAAAACAAGTTTTGAAAATGTTGCTCGTGATTCTGCTGTTGACGCAAAGAAAAAAATGTTTAGCCTATTTGAGTAATAGACTTTTTGGCACAAATTAGGTTTACACTTTGAACCAGCGAGGCAATATCCCACCGCATGCTCTACTGCAGTGGCATAGCGATGTTAATGTCGCCCGGGGCCGACCACAAACATGCTTCCTCTTTCCATTCCTCACATTTGCTTAAAACACTATAAAATGAGAGAAAATCATGAATCATGCTTATCATAACAATAAGGAATAATAAAGCACCTTAAACATCACAATCAAATACTCACAAACTGAAACGGGTTTTGTTTTTAATTCTCGATTATGGATCTTGCTTTCTCTGCTTGTTAGCCACCCTTCTCGTCATTACTTTTCCTATTTTTTCTGCCTTCTTTACATATGCATGTATGTATGGCTAAATAAATAACATAGCTGGCATATGCTAGGCTGTGGTTCAGCGGGAAAGTTTTATTTTTTGTCATTACTCGTGAATCAGTTGGCACCGTGGATTCGATGTGCTTTGCATGGCAACAACAAAGTGCACAGGGCTAATGGAGCCCTGAAGCAACTTGGGTTTGCTTTTTTGTCTTACTTAGAGCAAGGTGCTCGTAGTTTGTCAGGTTTTTACAACTGCGGCAGATCTTTTGCAGGTAACCATTGCCTTCATGTTGAAGATTTTTTCTATCTCTGATAAAAAGAAAGTATTAGATGTTTTCGACAGGCATTATTGGGATGCAGCATGCTGTAGCAGAATGTGCGAGTTCGGGATTACCGGTGTAGTTGACTAGCAGTGAAATGGTGTAGCGCCTTCTCGCTGATTTTATACGCATAATTCCTAGATTTGCTATTTTTCTTGTCAAGTTTTTACATTTTCAAGTTTTTCATAATTTCCACATTTTTACGATAAACTGATATTCACAACTGTTCCAAATTTCCGTTTTTGCTGACACACTTAGAGTTTTCGAAACACCGCATGTCGTTTAGAAAACGCAGAAAGGTCGTATAAAGCCTATAGCAGTACGTCAGTAACTGATCAGCCATGACGCATTACTTGCTCTCTGTATAAAACTCTTACGAGCAAAACTTTTCAAGAGAGTTCCGAGGCATTTTTGAACTAAAAGTCTGCAATACGCAGAGCAAGAAAAACTTCACCAGCGTTTTTTAACGGAGTGATTTGAAAAGCACTTCGAAAAAAAGACATGATTTCATTTGGCTTCTCAAAAAAGAAACTTTTTGGCACTCTCCCCCCTCTTTTGAATAAGCCTATGGGTTTCATAACAAAACTCTTGGAAAGACAGTTCAAAGATAGTTCTTAGCAAAGTACTCCCAACCTCTCTTTGCAGAGATTACGTGCTGCGGTTTAATTGGTACATGCACATTTTTTATTGAATTCAGTATAAAGTTTAAACGGGGTAGAGGGCAAATTGTTTTCTCCAACTCGCAAACAACATAACAAGAAAGAAAGCTTAGCAACTGGCCTCCATGAACGGCTAAATTTTGAACAATCATTTTTTAAAACCGTTTTTTTAAGGAACTCTTTCTTGCAAAACTTCATAAAAAATAACCTATGCAAAGACTCAAGAAGAAGAGCTCGAGACCGAGACCGAAATCCTTCGAGACCGAGACGAGACCTGAGACCTTTGAGACCGAGACTCCAAAAAACGGGTCTCGAGACACGTCTCGAGACCGAGACCAGGTCTCGAGACTTCATCACTGCTTTCTGGTGATGGTTCCGTTGCTACACCAAGCTTTTCATCAGGCATTCCTTTGGTAACAATGGTTAAATTTTAATACCATCAATGAGTTCACATTCACAATTTCATTTATTAATCCTACCCATTGTTGCACTTTAATCAAACCTAACTACATAGCAGTGCTAGTCTACAAACTAAAACAAAACAGCATTCAAAACAACACACTGCCTTAAAATATGTCGTTTATATTGAAATAACTGACTAAAAATTCAGTCTAACACAGTGGTTCCCAACCGGTGGGTCGCGACCCACTTCAGGTGGGTCGCGGAGGAGTTTTTGTGGGGTCGCGAACAGCAGCCTAAATAGTTTCCTGAAGTCTCGAATTTTTAGAACTTCGTATATCAACATCTTGTTACATCAACAAAACCGAAACACGGACAGATCTTTGTGAAGTTCACATTATCTCCGTCATAATTCCTAGTTGATTTCTCCTACACAGCTTAAATCAACCTGATTGTAGAATAGAGCCCTGCGCGGAGCGGGTTAACCCGCGCGGGTTGCGGGTACCCGCATTTGCGGGGCAAGTGCGGGAACCCGTACTGCTATGCATGCTGGGCGGGCGCAGGATGGGA
>Ga0210059_1009722_pt1 | contig 14962 bp, 9 predicted proteins | sample Ectturendosymbi2_FD_188042 | JGI IMG/M metagenome (GOLD analysis project Ga0210059, IMG submission 188042) | Ecteinascidia turbinata endosymbiont from Florida, USA - Sample 2 (SPAdes) (version 2) | ecosystem: Host-associated > Tunicates > Ascidians > Unclassified | place: Key West, Florida...
GGTACACGGTTTATCACACCGAAAATAGCAACCACCTTGACCAAAACATTGGCATAATCTGGCACAAACGTAGCATGTTAGTCATCGATAATACTGGGAATGTAATATTTCTCAAGAAAAAAAGAAACTGTCACGAAACTATCTACGATAGCTCTATAGGCATAAAAGAACCTTTCTAGGGTAGCTCTATACATATGAAAAGCTGGCTTGTACTTGAAGGCTTCTTAAAACAAGTCAAGAATCGTGTGAGTGATTGACCTCTTTGAGGCAAAGCCATCGCGTGCTAAATTCCTCACCGCTGTCGCCTTCTCAAAAATAGTGAGACTAATCCCAGCAGAGAATAAAAGAACGCAGCTGTGTTTGCAAACAGAATTAGATGAAGAAAAATCGCAATCACTTCACTCACAGAAGTTACTGTACTTCGGTCAGCACAACAAATCTACGTCACGAAAGAAAATAAACGTTGCTCTTAATGCTATAAAAAAGTTTTGTATGCAGGGCCGAAATTGGCCCGACATATTTTGACAAACTTAAGCCCGAGCTCGGCCCGACCCGAAAAGCCCGGCCTGACTTGCACCATGTCAAAATTTTCATTCTAAGAGTTCTACTTGCATAACAACGCACAGATATGTTTGAGATTAAATCAAAATGCACAACGGTGGATAGTCAAAAAATTACCAAGTTTTACCTTTAACACGAAAAGAATGTCCAACAAAACTAGGTGTGATGTATCTGTAAAACAAGTGCTTCGCACTTAGATGAAAACATTGCTGCATTTTGCGTTTGGTTAAAGTCAAGTAAATAAGATGACTTACGAACCAATGAATTCAGCACAAGCACAACGTGTAACAGCCAAGGAAAAAATATCTTTTGGATTTGTTGGTAACCATTGTCGCGAAATTATAAGAAGTAAGGATAAATGTATATTTTATCCTTATTTCCGAGTCAGGTCCCTAGGTTTTGAGCTATAGGTCAAATATACAGCTAGGTAAACACTGTAGGCAATTTCTCCAACGTTTTGATTGAAATCCTGTTCACTAACGGTTGAAAACAGTCTTTTGCGAAACTCCCCATCCCAAACTAAGTCTCCACAATGGTGCTCTTTTTTTCTTCGGCAAAAGCTTCGCAGAGATTTGACTGAAAATCTAACTTTCTGACATATACACTAGCATCATTAAATTGTACGCTGTCTGTTTCTGAATACGTGGCAACCAACGTTACAGCAAAGCCAGTTACATTTCTGCACGGAACAAATCACGGCTGTGCTGTGGTCTCTCACATGTACAGCTGTAATACTCTCACTGTTACAAGAAAATAACCTTTCCAACAGTATACTACACAGGATAAAATGTCGGACAGCAACAGTTAACGATCTTCACGGTCTCTAGAATCTTGAAAAATGATAAAAATATTTTATCGAAGCTAAACTTTAACAACTAACAGAATCAGTGATACCACACCAAACTGTGCTTCAACATGAACTTGGCAATGTGTGGCCTAGCGTCTAACATTTGAAAGCTCTTCACATAAGAACGTGACAAACATCACTTTTATTTTTGAAAGTTCTCCGAATACAAAAACTAAAGACAAAAAAGTTGGGGCACATAGCATGTTATGTCCCCCCGTCTGAAAAAATGAGGGGGACACGTCCACCCTGTCCCCCACCAAATTGCGCCCATGATTGCTGGTATGCTAGTTTGTTTCATGGGTGGCCAACTTGTCTTCGACTGGGATCGATTAGAAAATATCTTGATAACTCACGATCGACCCATCGGTAATAAAGCCACAAATACAAAATACCAAAGTTGAGTATCACAATTGCAAATACAGTGCACCATCGCGTTTGATGCATAGACAGAAGGCAAAGTGTCTGTTACACTTAAATTATGATTGCCACGCAATGATCTGCCGAGCTAGCCTATGGTCAGCCACTGCAATAGGCACCAAAGAATATACGTGACCAACAAATTGACGAATAATTTTTATGTACTTTCTGGAATATTGTTCAAAAATGTTCTTTTTAGGTATCTTGCCAATCCAATGCAATATCAGACGCGATCAAACAAGTGACACTAGGCAATCAATCGGTCAATATCAGCGTTCAAAGCTACATTTTTTTGGTTAGAATTTTGAAATTCTACCTAAAGTTTTAGGCCTATACAGTCAACCTTTGGTGAAAGACAGTTTGAGTTTGCAGTTTTTGTAAGCTACATACTTTTCGTATATTTCATACTGTGATCTCCTCTCAGAGTTACAAAATGTATTTTCTTTTTTTACGTAATTGATTGAATGCTGGAGCTCTTTTACAATTAGCTGAACCAGACTGGTTGAATTGGTGACATGACAACTACAAGGACTATATCTTTGGATTAGCGGATCGTCTTTGCCATATAACCTAAAACCCTAACACAAATGGCAAACCTGTGTCTGATTTTCAAAACTTATTTAAAAAGTACTGTAGCTTACATCAAAAGTTTGCCCATGAAAAGAGTCGTCTCTATTAGCCGAGCCGAAACAACAATGGTGACAGCCCAAACGACACCACTCGCACAGCAGGAATTCCCACTCGACCAGGTTCATTTTACCCAATGCTAGTGCCAGGAACTCAGTGTTATAAGTGGACAAAGCCAGACGCACCACAATTCATATGGAAAAATGACCACAGCAGGGCTATGCCTATGGCGGCTAAATACACACTATTTATCTTTCTTTCCGATTGCAAGTGCACAACATGTGATGTTATTGTTATGGATTGGGTCACAAAATGACAGGGTGTTTTTGTTTGGAAGTGGCTATAGGTCTGCTGGCGGCGACATGGTTAGAATAAAATGCTGAGTTTGCAACATTAGCAGCACTGTCACGATAGTCATGTAGACGTTTTTTTGACTCTTGCCACAATCGGGCCAGAGTGTTGACTCTGGCCACAATCGGGAACCTTTCGTTTTAGTAGTAGTGGTTGTACTTTGCATGGTACCATTTTTATTTATTTTTTAAAAAGTTTCCAAACTTTTGTGGTCAGATTTGCGGTTTAAGTTTAAGTGTTAGGTTTACTACGTTTTTACCAAGAGTAGTGCAGTCTACTGCACACTTGTAATGGATTAGCGTCATGCTACAGGCGACGGATGAATAAGCTTTCAAAAATGAAGGTCCATTGGCGGACCTATAACCACTGCCTGTTTGTTTCGCATTTAGCCAGTGTCGCATTCGGATACGGATGGATATCGGATACTAAATTTCAGAAATTTTCGGATAAGGATTGGATATGGATATGCAAATATTGTTTCGGATATGGATCAGGAGTTGAAAAATCAATATCCGCTCACCTCTGTTATTTTGTCTTCAGTTGAACACAATTGGTTAAAGCTAGTGGCCACGAGACAAGTGGGATATGCATATGTAAAGAGACAATTGGTGGGAGTTTAAATGTTTATGGCAAGTGTCAGGCAGATCCGTAACTCCCTAAGAACATTTTGTCCCCCACTGGAAATTTGTGTTGGACATAGTTAAAAAATTTTGGGCCCCTTTCAGAAACCTCTTCGCCTCACCTAGTGTACTGTTGAGTTCGCGTTGCATCCTCAACATCAAGCGTCTTGTGACTCTGAAATACAAACAAAGAAAGTCCCCAAACGCAAGTTCAGAAAACAACTTGGAAGATTGTCAATAATAGACGCAACACAAAAATGTAGCATCATAATACTTATTTGGATAGTTTTTGGATACGGATAGTATGATTTAAATCAAAAGAAGAATCGGATACGGATATCATCTTTCAAAAGACGGATAGGATCGAAAAGCAAAAAAACACTATCCGATCATCTCTACTGGCAGTGACACCAGAGGTGGCCACGGATTCGGAGTGCCATAGAGGAATCCGGCAGGATTCTTCTTTTTTCTTTCAGACCCGGTGTCAAGCCAGATTTCTGACTTCATGCCATGTGCACAGGCACAGAGTAATAATCTACATATCAAATACGCTGAGAAAACTGATGATTAGGGCTTAGGGTTTGGTGTTTAGGTAAGTGTATCGGGTTAGGGTTGGAAAAAGTAAAACAATTTAGGTCTAAGTCTAATATTTTTCAGTGGTTACAGTTATTCCTGTTCTGTAGCTTGTGAGTATCTGACATCTAACCAGCAAGTTTTAATTTAAAACTACACAACACACATCAAAAAAGCAATCGCCAAACTTTATTCTGTTACTCTGAGAAGCAAAACAACTGAAAAACAACAATTGGTCAGAAATATCGTGGAGGTCAGAAATTTCGCTTGACACAGGAGCCGGAGTAAAAAATTTGTGAAAATACGGATCCGGAGACACTTGTCATTTTCGGCAGTAGCAGGAGTCAGCCTGGTTTTGTTCATGTCATTTCTTAACAGGGCTGTGGAGTAGGAAGTCCCAAGACTCGACTCGGGAAATTTCAATTATCCGATTCTGACTTTGGATCAACTCTGACCTTCAGCCCTATGAGTTAGTCTGCTTAAAGTGGTAACTCTTTTCAGATGAGTTCTTAAACCCTAGGTGCACTTTCCAAGAATACGGAAACTTATTGTGAAACGATGTAGCCTACATGTTTGTTCATCTCTCACTTTTGCAAAATATGATGAAGCAAGGGTTAGTCGTAATTATCAGGGATGGAGTCTCGAGACTTGGTCTCGGGCCCCTTTTTTTAAGTCTCGGTCTCGAATGTTTCAGGTCTCGTCTCGGTCTCGAAAGATGTCGGTCTCGGTCTCGAGCTCTAAGTCTCGAGATTTTGCATGAATTATTTTTTGTATGAAGCCTTGCAAGAAGCAGCTCCTTCAAAACGGGTTTATAAAGTAATTATTCAAAATTCAGCCGTTCAAAGCGGCCAGTGGTAAAGATTTCTTAGTTGTTATGCTACTATGGAGAAAATAATTCGCCCTCTACCTTGTTTAAAATTTGTACTGAATTCAATGATAACAATGTGTGTGCCACTGAAACCGCAGCGCATAATATCTGCAACGCTTGCAAAGAGACGTTTGGAGTACTTCGTTAAGGATGATCTTTCAACTGTTTTTGCAAGCAGTTTTATTATGAAAACCCATATTAAAAAGAAACGAGAGAGTGCCAACAAGTTTCTCGGTGTTGCGAATCTCTAAGTGAGGGAGAGAAAACGGAAATTCGGCACAGTTGTGAATCACCAGTTTAACCAAAAACATGCAAATTATCAATAACTTCAAAATAAAAAGTTGATAATGAAAAATAGCAAATCCAGGAAATATATAGCCTATGTATATATACAGTGGAAACCGCTTAATAGAGCATCGGTTTATAGAGCAAAACGCTTATTCGAGCAGTTTTGGCTGAAAAAAAACGACCCTATCTTTTTCCTCTTATATAAAATCTTCGCTTATTAGAGCAGGCACACCGCTTATTAAAGCAGTTAGACGCGTAGCAGCACCATGGCTTGCAGGCAGTTAGCGCAAAAATGAAGTAAAACAAAAAAAATCGACCTGTTCTTTTGTACTGAAGAGGGGCAAGAGTGAACAGTGCCCACCACAACAGGTACTGTGCAATAAGTTATGACAAAAATATTGCAAAAATGCAGTAGGTTTTCTTTTTACAATACTGTGTACAGTGCTCACAACGAGAATAAAATACAGTACTCTGATATTGATATGTGCATTGGTGAACCCCCAGTGTGAGTGACACCCTATTTTTATTGCAAAAAGTTCTCGTCGGATAAAAGAGCAACCGTTTATTAGAGCAGATTTTGCTGTTCCCGAGGGTACTCTATTAAGCGCTTTCCACTGTAGTCACAAAATCAGCAGGAAGGCGCTACGCCATTTCACTGCTAGTCAGATACAACACTAATCTCGGCCTTCGCTCATTCTGCTACACTGCAGCAGGTTGTCAAACTCATTTTCACTGAGGGCCATATCAACATTGTGGTGCCCCTCAAAGGGCTAGTTGTAACTGTTGAAACAGTATAAATGTGGTTTTTGTCTGCATGACCGCAGAGAAATGTGAGGTCTCTTTTGAGACAAGCAGATACCTTGTAAACGATATCAATAAACAAGTGAAATTGAAAAATGTATGCATCCTACCAGCGTGCATGTGCACATATTGCGCGACGCGGTCGTAAAACGCGGTCAGGTTTTATGATACCATCTCAAATGACTTTATTGAAACAACTTTTTGTGGTCGAACACTGCCAAGCTTCAGCTTTGCTGAACGCACATGTGTCGCTATATCCTCTGGTGACCAACTGATCATGTTACAAGCAAGCTTTTATACAGGTCAAAATCCACGAACTACCAAGAAAGGAAGTAAAATAAATTAGTTAGATTTTTAGCTGAACCACTTGGGAGCATTCACATTACTCTTCTTTATCTAATCACATCTACCCTGCCTTCAGTTAGGTACAACAAATTTGCAAGGGTTGGGAATCAGTCAACACAGAAAGAGGTCAAATAAATAAGAGCACGGCAACCTGGCAGCGTGGCGAAATCCGAGCGTCTGTTCTGCTGGGGATTAAGGTCATAGCGCGTTTTTATTTTGAGTTGCCGTTTGCTTCTCCTTATCGAATCGATCTGTGGAGTGCCGAGTAAGGTTGCCAGACGTCGTTGAGCACCAAGGACGTTCCGTGAATTTGCTACAAAAACTGCGTATGTACTTGATTCCTGAAAAACAATTTGTTCCCCTTGAGTGTTTTCCGGCGTCTATGAAAATTCTTGAACAGTTGTGAAATTGTTCATTATTCAACCAAGGCTATAATGAGGTTAAATGGCGCCAGGGGCAAGAAGCTAGTTTGCCGCCCCCATGTTCGAACCTGAAGTCTTTCGGAAGCAAATGTACTGGATTGAAGAAAGTACTGTTAAGGTTCAGTTTGACCTTAACACGTTTTCAACATCTTCGCATGAAAGATAATGATTATGACAATTCTGAACAAAACTGAAAGACAGTTGCAAATATTGTGTGTGTGTAAAGTCATTGAATCATTGTACGTTTTGTGGAACAAAAAAGAAGCATTGTAGCAGCAAGACTAAATATGTCCTACCAAATTATTAAATGAGGATACTCAAGCAAAATATCACGTGAAAACACAAAGCAAATTTAAGCGTGCAAAAGAAAGTTAAGCACCTAAAGGAGAAATGGTGTTTTGGACTTCAAAACCCTATTCCTATGCTGAACTAGAAAGCATGTATTCATTGCGAAATCACTCATGCGTAAATAATCATGTGATGTAAAAGAGGTGGCTACATGCATGAAGATTGCGTAATGGCTACAATGTAGCCAGAGGTGGCTAGAATATAGCCAGAGGTGGCTAGAATGTAGCCAGTATAAAACAAACCAAGAATGGCTAGAAAATAGCCATCATAAAACAAACTAAGCAAAATTTTATAAAAGGCCTTACATCGAGGCGTAGGATTCATTCTGCTCGAACTTGACTAGCAAAGGACGTACAATAGCCGGCGATGGTCTTGCAGAGCAATAAAAAATTTGTAAGCAATGTATGCTGAACAATGCAGTAAGCTTCTGTTCTACAAAACTGCAAGTACTTTGATTATTTGATTGTTTTGTTAATACTTTGTCATTTTTTGGCGTTGTAAATCATCAATCATAACAGAGTTCTGTCAAAATTTTAGTTAAACTTTGGACTTTAACTTTTTCACAAGTGTTTAAAAGCAGAGTTACGGCGAAGCTCTTGTCAAATATTACTTTGATTTTAGACTTGAAGAAAAATCAGATAAAATATAAAAATAGGGACAAAGTCCTTGCCAAATTTTTCAAGGTTTTGTACTTAGAGAAATTTTTGATAATAAAGGGGGGTCATTTTGTTTATCACTTGTGTTTGTTTACCGTTGGTCATAAGAGTTAATGCTCATATGTCATGTTGTAATAAAAGTTATGATGTTTTAAGCGGGTATGAGGTCCTGTCATTAGCAGCTAGGGTCAGTGACATTGACTTCAGCTCTTAGTGTTGGAGTCTCTAGTAGGGCTTAGCCTCGAGAGCCCACGATTTATCTAAAGGTATGCGATATTAGCGTTAATGATAGACCTTTAAGCGCTATGGTAGCATGTTTTCGTCCAGGTCTATTGTGGACAGGTATGTTGAGCTAGCGTTTATGAACCACAATTAGACTCTGGCCGTAAAAGTACTAGTGACATTGTTGGGACTTTTCAATGCCCCCACAGCCATTTGGTGCCCGCATAGTAATTCGGCGCCCGGGGATTTGTGCTCCCTTGCCTATTCGTTACGCCTCTGTATTCAACTACTGATGTATTGAACATTCGAGAATCGAGATACAAACAACGTGATTGCACAGGTAGGCCTAATCAAAAATATAGCCCATTGTTATTCAGCAATGTTTGTTGGAAAAAACTGTGCTACGCCACTATCTAAAAAGTACGCTACTCGAAATAGGCATGAAGTAAAATTTCAATAACCGCAAAACGACAAAATGTCGTTGAAAAATTTCAAGTTATCTGGCACCCCAGTGCCGAGTGTGGACAAGTCAATCATCATCAGCACGTGTTTGCCGGGCAAAGAACTTGTGCAAAAAATGTTAGCCGCTTAAATTGCCAAGTGTGACGCTTACGCACGTTTGTGGCACAAACATGGGCGTCGGAAGGGGGGCCAATCCCCCTGAATTTTGAAAATTTCAGCAAAAAAGTTTGTTTTCTTAGTTTCGAGTAGGAAAACTAAATTTCACCACTTTTTGGCCCTGCGTGGAAATTTTAAAAAAATATTCCACTGGTGGCCCTTCCCTGGAAATATCCTTCCGGTGCCTATCGGTACCAACAGTTGCAATAGGCGAGCAAAAGGTCAGCCCGGAGTCGGAGTCGTTAAAATTTTCTCCGCCCCCCCCCAGGTTGAAAATCCTTCCGACTCCACAGCCCTGTTTCAAATTTGAAAAATTTTCAGACCCGGAAGCGGATTCAAAATTTTGGAACGGGAGCGGAGTCTGAAAATGTGACCATTGATTTGTATGTACAGTGGTTGGGTACTGAACACTGCGTTTAGGTCTTCTAGAAAGTAATCGAACACCTGTGTCTGTGGGACTTGGTGCCGCCTCTCATCAAATTCACTATTTTGGACAACTGTCTTCATGACATCGCTCGTTTGTACTGTGACATTTTTCCACAGAGTGCTTGGCGTATGATAGATTGTAGTAGGCTACAAGCCACACCATTTTTCTTATGTAAATCAACCAATCCTGTGTTGTTGCCGGTGATAGCTTTCGCACCATCAGTTACGACGATGCCATGGGCGTCGGAAGGAGGGACAGCCAAATATTTTGAAATTTGACATTTTCCTATTGAATCTTAAGCAAATAAAGCTTGTTTTCTTAGTTTCGAGTGGGTAAAATGATATTTTGCCGTTTTTGTCCCCTGCCTTGGAAAAATCCACTGTTGATCTTAACCTAGAAAAAATCCTTCCTGGGCCGTAACTAGGGGGCGAAACCCCCATGGAAATTTTTCGCCCCCTCTGAAAAAATCTGTTGTACATAGTTTACAAATATTGGACGTAGTTTAAAAAATTTGAACCCCCACTCAGAAAACTCTTCGCCCCCCCCCTGGTGTCCCAAGCTGGTTACATGCCTGCATGTACGATGCACGAACATTTTTCAAATCCTCCACAATCATCAACTGACCCGAGAGCAGCATAAATATCTGAAAATTTTGTGCCTCCATTCAAGGAACACATTTTGACCAGTTCTTCTTTCACAGTAAAATTCTCATTTAATCCAGTACGCGTGAAGATAAGCAGATGCTTGTCACTTATACCCGTACTCTGATCTAGTGCCATATGTACGCATGTTTCCGTTATATTCTTTAGCTTAATGATATATGTCTGCCAAGATCACTTACACCTACTCTTCCCGCAACAGTTGCGAGTGATGCAATTTTAAATTTTCTAGTCTTTCCCAAAATCATGTGCCATTTTTATAGCACATTGTTTTACCAATTCGCCATTCCTATATGATCTCTTTTTTACCAACATCGGAGCAATTTCGTGAGATGTCTTTGTTGTTCGTGGCTTTATGAAATCAGTCAGAACATTAATCTGTTTCTGACTTTCCCTCTTTTAAGATTGATAGCAACATCAATTCGTAACTTTCCAGAATATTTTTCATATTACATTTTTGTGATGTCGCTTAACATTATATTTCTTCATCATTGCAATGAAGGGGACCACGTATGGCAGTTTCTATCCAACACGACACCTCTCATCTGTCTTCTCAGCATCCACAATACAACATACTGCGAAGTAAAAGCTTATTCCATGACCCATTTCCTGACAGCGTCCAAACGCCAAGCCTGAATCAACCACCAAAAACTTCCTTCATTCCGCTTTTAGCAAGCTCAACTAGTCTGTTCCATTTGCATTGTCGGTTGAATTGGAAAAGAAAATAGGGTTTTCACATTAAAGCATCCTGTGCAACTTATCTGCCAAACGTAAATAATTGAGACTTGTGCTGCTTCATGAAACTCTTTCTTTCGACCGTTGCCCTCTACGCAGCCAGTTTTTTTGAGAAATTTTATGAATCAGGACAGACGTAGAAAAAAACAATCAAATACCATAAAAACAAGACAGCAAATACACAAGTAAACCAAGCACACTCCCACAGTAATAAAATTCACGCTTCCTCTGTTTCAGCAGCGGTCAACTGAGCCTTCAAATATGTTTGAGAGGGTTTCTGTCAACAAAATTTGTACGCAGTACCAGAAAAAAAACGCAGCATGGCATGCTTAAGCCAATGAAGTAGTGTGTGTGAGGAGCTTTACTGACAAGGCAGCTACAAGTACAACCAGAAAAGTACTTGATTTAAAATTTTGTTGCTTTCCGTACACAATTTTTTCAACAGCGCGACAAACACTGGTTTGTGTTGCAGAATGTAATTTGGTTCACGCAAAAACCAGGACATTGTGCAAAATAAAATTTGTTACTAACAGGCTTTCCTTGTAAATTTACTGGCTACTCGTAGCCCTGTTGCTTGTTTCGTATTAAAAACGGACACTGCTTGTGGCTAAGTTAAGTTGTTTGTCATTACCATTTCGCATATTCTACTCCAGCACACACATCTGGCAATTTCTTTCAAGTGCTACACGCAGTTTCGACAATATAAACCCCCGCTCGGCTCTGAACCCTTCAGAAAGAACAGGACATTTCGCAACAGTAGTTGACAAAGCTTGGTGGCGCATTGGCAACAGAGACAAGAAATACGGCCGCCCACATTGCTGCGTTGCAAACGTAATCTTGAAGAGCACTTTGTCAACCTAAGAAATCTGGTGGTTTGCTGAACTGCGACATTATCAGGAAATTCTCAAACATTGCAGACAAAATTGCAAGTCGACCACTCCCTGTGGACTACAACCTGCATCGCATTCTTCTACGAAGGGACGAAGTTGCGTATAGTACGTAAGCATTGCTGCAAGTGTTGAGTTGTCACTCGTTACGAAGCGTTCTTAGTCAAACTTCCCAGCAGCAAATTGAATCACATCTCGCTCGGAACGAAAAATCACTCGGGCGGCTATTTGACCAGAAAACAACGCAGGCTGGGTGACCAGACGTCCCGGTTTCAAGGTCATGTGCCGGTCAGTGTACCTGCTTGTCCTGGAAAACGAGAACAAAGCAAGGTTGTGACGCGACAAGCGGAGAACAAAGCACAAACGTCGGCGTGCGCTTTGCGAACAATCCTCCGATCGCTGCTGCTGGAAGCGCTTCACTTTGTCTTCACTAAAAATCCGTTGGATGTCAAGACGGATTTTCTGCACAGTTCGTTCGGAATCGATGCGTACCAGAATTGGCTGGTGCCAAAACTGGCATGACTGCTATTTGTGAAATGCTTTGAACTAAACGCGCACAACGTCCCGGTTTGAAAAGATCCAAATTTAGTTCCTCCCGACACAAAGGGATAAAAATGGCCGGCAAACTCGAGAAAAAGAGTGATGCTTCTTTCGCGATCGCATTGCAGCGCAAAGTTCAGAAAAGTTAGGGGCGATAATTGTTTCAGGGGGAGGAAGGACAAGGAAAGCGCGATCGAGAGAGCAACAAAGCCACTGCATTAGTGATTCAAGCACACACAAAAAAATCGCACACGAATGTGCGGTCAATGAAAACTAAAAGTTTCTATGCTAATTCAGTAATAAGCAAAACAGCCGACTTGCATAGAAGGAAAAGGACTCGTACATCCGAGTACAGTGGTTCACACCGACATGGGCTACACAACGCGCAACATCCTAAACTCATTCTTGAGTTTCGCGCTTCGCATTTATTATCTCACAGGCGAGGATCGGGTTTTTTTGCCTTTATCAACAGCTGTTACAAGCGGCTGCAGGCAAAAGCAATTATATTAGTACGGGGCATGCAAAACAGCGATTTCCTGATTTAAAACAGATAGATAAGCAACAAAACCAAAGCTGATCTGAGGTTCACGTTGCATCAACGAAAAACAGCCTGTTGGTGCTGCCGAGCGATAGCATGAGGAGGATGTGATGTTTTGCGATTGCACTTTCTCGTAAAGTACTAAAATCAAACTACTGCGATTTTTAAAAAAGTTAACACCTAAAGCGATTAGCATTTCGCAAAGCGTCCAACGTCAGACGAAACAAAAGAAAACATTACACGAAGGCCATAATAACACGATACTCACAAGAAATAAAAAGAAATCAAACAGAGACCAGGGAAATGCGGGACTTTAATGGTGACCTGTTAAGTTAGAAGCTAAATATCCGCTTGCATCGGGAGCATTGGTCAGACAAGCAGTAAGGATGGGTGCGGAAGTTACAGAGGTCGTCCTCCGCTGGTTGACCTTTCAACTCTTGTTTCTTTTCTATCGAGACCTAGTCGGTCCGCTTTGCAAAGCGCCAGCGGCCACCAGACAACACGTGCGGCAAGAACAGCAGCAACAACGTCTGAACAGCTTCATTTGCTTTTGCCAGCCTTGTGCAACACGGGCTTCTTGACATGAGTTGGCTTCTCAAAAGATTGCAGAACGTCTGGAACAAAAAAAAGTGCGATTTGAACGGAACCAGGCACATTGGCCACGCAAACGTTCAATTCACTTGAACTTTGACTTACCAAGGATGATATTGTGCCAGGGAAGCGTGACGTAGGTTAGGTGCGTCTTTAAGGGATCTGTCGGTTGTTCCTCGACGGTGGGCGACGTAGGCAGCGATTGTGTAACTTCTACGAAAAAAAAGCACTGGTACCAGAGCGGCGACAAGCAATAAACAGCGACAAACAATGCGCTAATGGCACTCGATCGATAGCGACAATGGAACACAATCGCACAATTTCCTATGGCGTGGATGTGACGTGGCACAAATGGTTTGTTTCGCTTTCATGTTTGTGGTGAATAACGGCAGGAGTTGCTGATGCTGCTTTAATGGTTTGTTTCGCTTTCATGTTTGTGGGGAATAACGGCAGGAGTTGCTGATGCTCCTTGCTGGCTCCTTGGTGAAATCAACACTGTGATGCAGAAGTTGGCCATTGCAGAGGTTGACATGTCGTTTCCGTTTATCAAGAAACGGAATATCTCAGACTGCATTCTCTTTTGCGGCATTTTAGTATATCTGAGTTTGAACCAAGCAGTGGGCAAACACAACCCTTGTAACACAAGGAACCTACAGCTAGGTTTAGTAAGCCAACCCCAAACTCCAGATCATTCTAAGAACTGAATTTCATTGAAACCTAAGCAAAACCACAGATTCCTTGTGAAGGCAAAGGCATGCAGGCAAACAATTTCTACGTCATGGTTCACGCGTATTTACACTAAACAACTCCCTTCGCTGATACGTCTCCTACTTCAGTTAAAACAGGGTTTTTCAAGGCGTTTTAGGGACCCGATTCGGGTCCCTACAAATCCAAACCGAGTTCCTAACATTTTCCTTAAAAAAAAACTGGTTAAAAGGCAGTTTTATTCCTTTGGTTGAGACCAGTGGCGTAGCAAGGCTAAGTGCCCCCCGGGGCCGGCCATAAAAGTGCCGCCCCTTCCATCCCTCAAACTTGCTTACAAAAGTTTTCAATGGATGTTTAGTGCTAATTTAAAGATATAAGGATTAATAAAGCATCTTCAAAATCGCAATCAAACACTCACAAACTGAAATGTGTCTTGTTTTTGATTGACGATTATAGATTCTTGCTTTTTCTGCTTGTCGCCACCTTTCTCATCATTAAATTTTTCTATTTTTTGCTTTCTTATACGAACCCCACATGTTTCGTCAAACTTTCCTCCCTGTTGGTTGTTAAATCTCCGGTAAACTCACCGCATGACATTTTAATAGTTTACTCATTCCAGGGGATCAAACGGAAAAAAGGGATGTGATGGCGACATACCTACTTTACAAATGTAAACATTTATGTATGTTAAAATTTCGTGTAGTATCTCCGTCTTTAACTAAAAATAGTATATATACCGCGTATAGCAGACTATATAATCAATCTGATAATATGATCGCAGTGATGTAAAGAACGTTTCGTTGTTCACTTCAAGTTTCAATAGTGGTTTAAACCTCTCATATATAGAGGACTTCGAACTTTAAATCTGTGGGCGCTTGCCCGGAGCCTCTTGGTGCAGGGACCCATTTTGAAAAAAATATTTTAAAACAGGTTTAAAACAGGCTATGGTTGAGAAACGCTTGCTTGCAGCCTTCATCGTGACCCGCTCACTTGATCTCGTCGTTGTGTTGGACCTCTTCCAATTACACGTGATTAGTGTCATTCCTTGCCTTTTGTTCGTTACCAACAGAACCATCACCAGAAGATCTTCAACTGGGAGACTACGTTTGTGCAGGGGACTGACATTCAAAAATTTGACAAAAATCACTGATTTATAGTGTCCCATATTTCAATTTTGGGAGACTTGTAGCTTTTTTGGGGGGCTGAGACCACCAAAGCCCCCGTGGCGACGGGACTGATTACACACAGACGTCTATTTCGAAAACTGTATTACCAAACCATGCCAGATGGGACATAGGCCTTTTGGATGCTCAGCG